>Ga0209040_10000800_pt1 | contig 24484 bp, 24 predicted proteins | sample BogFormECP12_OM3_FD_188240 | JGI IMG/M metagenome (GOLD analysis project Ga0209040, IMG submission 188240) | Bog forest soil microbial communities from Calvert Island, British Columbia, Canada - ECP12_OM3 (SPAdes) (version 2) | ecosystem: Environmental > Aquatic > Freshwater > Wetlands > Bog ... | reverse complement strand
CCACAGCCACGTCGATCACTTCGGCGGCGCCCGGGGGGTGGTGAGCGAGCAGGACGTCGCGTCGGGTCGGGTCCCGGTGCTCGCTCCGCGGGGCTTCCTCGAGGCCGCGATCAGCGAGAACGTCTACGCCGGCGGCGCGATGGCTCGTCGCGCCACCTACATGTACGGGGCGCTGCTGCCGAGGAGCCCAGTCGGACAGGTCGGCGCCGGGCTCGGCATGACGACCTCGACGGGCACGGTCACGCTTGTTCCGCCGACCGTGGACGTCGTGGAGACCGGCCAGGAGGAGATCGTCGACGGGATCCGCATGGTGTTTCAGCTGACTCCGGGCACGGAGGCGCCGGTCGAGATGAACTTCCACTTCCCCGAGCGCCGGGCTCTGTGCATTGCCGAGAACGCCACGCACAACATGCACAACATCCTGACGCTCCGCGGCGCGCCGGTGCGTGACGCACACGGGTGGGCCGCTTACCTCGACGAGGCCATTGAGCTGTTCGGCGCCGCGAGCGATGTCCTTTTCGCTCAGCACCACTGGCCGCGCTGGGGAACCGACCGTATCGTCGATTTCCTCGCCAAGCAGCGCGACCTCTACGGCTACATCCACGACCAGACTCTGCGGCTGCTGAACAAGGGCTACGTCGGCAGCGAGATCGCCGAGATGATCAAGCTGCCCAACGGCCTGGAGCGCGAGTGGCACTGCCGCGGTTACTACGGCTCGCTGAACCACAACGTCAAGGCCGTTTACCAGCATTACATGGGATGGTTCGACGGGAACCCCGCACACCTCTGGCCGCACCCGCCGGAGGCAGCAGCCGAGCGCTACGTCGCGCTCGCCGGCGGACCTGAAGCGCTGCTCGCCAAGGCGCGTGAGGCATTCGAGCGCGACGACTACCGCTGGGTGGTAGAGGTCGTCAACCACCTCCTGTTCACAGATCCGGAGAACGCCGGCGCGCGAGAGCTCCAGGCGCGCGCGCTGGAGCAGCTCGGCTACGGCGCCGAGAACGGGACCTGGCGCAACTTCTTTCTAATGGGGGCCCGCGAGCTGCGCGAAGGGATCGGCGGCACGGCCACGCAGAGCACCTCCGCCGACATAATCCGCAGCCTGACGAACGAGCAGCTGTTCGACGCCCTTGCGGTCAGGCTCGATGGACCGCGTGCGGGAGAATCGCGGATTGCGCTGCGCTGGCGCTACACCGACACTGGTGAGGACTATGTGCTGATCCTCGAGCGCGGCGTCCTTCGGCACACGCAGGGTGAGGTGCCGGGTGGGATCGACGCAACCGTGAAGATCGAGCGGGCGGCCCTGAACGAGGTACTCGATGGGACCTCGACGATCACCGAGATTGGCGGCGATGGGCGGCTCAGCGTCGACGGAGACCAGGCCAAGCTAGGCGAGCTGCTTGGCCTGCTGGACGCGCCCGACCCGGCGTTTGCGATCGTTACGCCCTGACGAGCGGCCACCGGCCCCTGGCGCTTCAACCCCGGCGCAACACTCGTCGCTTGCACACGGAGGCGCGACCTCAGGTCGCATCCCAGGGAACCGAGTTGCTCGTCCAGTGTGTCAGCGTGGGAATGTCGGCCTCGGAGTGCAAGTGTCTCGGCGGGGTATAAAACGTCGAGTATGGACGCAGGCGCAACGCGACGCGATTCTCGCTACGCGCTCCCTCTTCCACCATCGGACGCACGTCCTCGGAAATCGGCCGGCCGGCCATCACTCCCGCGATCAGCATCATCACCTCGACGACGATTTCGAAGTCCGTTTCGACGACCGCGTCGCAGTACACCTGCAGGTAGCTCGGAGGCCACTGCTCGTCGAGCACGCACATCGAGATCTTGGGGTTGCGCGCGACGGCCTTCGGCTTGGCGCGATCGGCCATCGTGGAAACGAGAATGTCATCGCCATCCATCGCGTAGTAGACGATCGACATCGCCGGGCCGTCGTGGGCGCGGCTGAAGCCAAAGATCGCCGTGCGATGCTCGCGAACGAAATTGCGGCGCTGTTCGGGATTCACGGTCTGCTCCTTTCGGCGGGGCTGATAACGGGCATGGCTCGCCGCGCCACCTCGGCGGCATCGTCGGCGGCCACGCCGAACAGCCGCAGGATGCCTTCCGCGTGGCTTCGGTCGGCGTCTTTCGGCGCCTGGCCGTCGAGGATCGCGCGCATGACTGCGAGCAGCGCACCTCCGGCCGCGAACAGCGCCACCCGCCTGCTCGTCACGCTGAATCGGCCGGCCCTGATCCCTCGGTCGAGGTCCCGCTTGGCGTATGGGCCGAGCGCTGACCGCATGACACTGTGGGACATCTCCAAGCGCACTAGCAGCCATCCCCAATCGGGGTCGGTGTGCGCGAGGTTGACGAAGTAGCGATGGGCCGCGGCGACCACCTCGGCCGGGTCGTCCAGGTGCCCGGTTACCGCGCCGATGGCCGCCCCCTGCGCGGCTACAGCCTCAGCGAGCACCGCCGCGACGATCGCCTCCTTGGACTCGAAGTGGTTGTAGAAGGAGCCGAAGCCGACATCCGCCTGCTCGGTTATCTCGCTGATACGGATTGCGTCCACCCCCTGCCGGGCGAACAGCGTGCGGGCCGAATCGATCAGGCTTGCCCGCGTGCGTTCTCGCCGCTGCGCCTGCCGTCCCACGGGAGCAGCCGGCGCGCCCGGCCTGTTGAGCGCGATTTCGGGCTTCGTGGTGGATGGCCGAGGCATGCGCGGATCGTCGCCTAGGCGAAGGCGGCGGGCAGCTTCGCGATGCCCTGCAGCGTGTTGTTCAGGAGGCGCTCCGGCCGGCCCGCCTCGATCACCCGCACCCGCGAGACCATGGCCCGCAGGAGCGCCTGCATCTCCAGCTTCGCGAGATGGATCCCCACACACGTGTGGGGGCCGTTGCCCCAGCCCAGGTGCGTGTTGTTCTCGCGATGGATGTCGAATCGGGTCGGCTCCTCGAAACGTCTCTCGTCCAGGTTGCCGGACGCGAACAGCACGGCCACGCGGGATCCCCGCCGCAGGCGAGTACCGCCGACCTCGCAGTCGTGGGCGGCCCACCGCGTGAAGACGCGCACCGGCGAGGCAAGCCTGACCGCCTCGACCACCGCGGCCGGGATCAGCGCGGGCTCTGCGCGTATCTCCGCCCACGCCGCCGGGTTCGTCGCGAGCATCCACAAGAGATACGCGGACGCCAGGATCGTGGTGTCCAGCGCCGGCGCCACGAAGTCAACGATCAGGGCCCTGGCTTCTGGGGTCGAGATCTCCCCGCGGGCGCGTGCTTCGAACACCGATGACGCCCAGCTTCCCGCGTTCACGCGCTCCGGCGTGAGGCTGCGGGTGTAGGCCTGGAGGCTCAGAGCGATTGGGGTGTGGCGCCGCGCGCGACGGTTCTGCGGCCCGAGCGCGTCGAAAGTCGCGGCGGCCCACTTCAGCATTCTCCTGTGATCCGATCGCACCCCGACCAGCCGGGATACGACGGCCACGGGAAGACGCGAAGCGAAGTCGGCGACCGCGTCGAATCGACGCAGCCCCAGCAGCCGCTCGATCAGCCGCTCGGCTTCCGCGTCGAGCGATGGCCCCACCGACACCAGCGCCTTCGCACCGAGCGAGCGCATGAGGATCTTGCGCCGGGTCTCATGAACCGGGCCATCGCTGTTCAGGGTCGTGTGTCGTCCGAGGCGGTTGGCGAGCGGATTGGCCGCAACCCCCTTGCCGCTGCGAAAGGTCTCGTCGTCACGCAGCGCCTCCCTGACATCCTCGAACCGGCCGATCGCACCGAGCCGGTTGCGCGGCAACCATACGACCGGCCCGGCAGCGCGAACGCGCGCGAACAGGTCTGTGGAGTCGGCCAAGGTCTCGTCGCAGTAGAGGTCCCCTGCGACGGTGGGAAGCGTCGCAGGGGCCGCGATCATGGTGCTGCCGCGGCCCGCACCGGATTGCTGACCGTGCCGAGGCCCTGCACCTCCACCTCGACGGTCTGGCCGTCGCGTAGGAAGATGCCCTTGATGCCACCGACGCCGGCGGGGGTGCCGGTGGCGATGATGTCGCCCGGGACAAGCGTCATAGTGCGCGACAACCAGGCGACCATCTCGGCGACGCCGAAGATCATCTCGCGCGTGTTTCCATCCTGCACCAGCTCGCCGTCGATGCGTGTGCGCAGGGCCAGGTTCTGCAGGTCGCCGGCCTCATCAAGCGTGACCAGCGCGGGACCGCAAGGCGCGAACGTGTCGATGGCCTTGCCGCTCGTCCACAGCGGGTTCTGCAACTGCAGGTCGCGCGCGCTGACGTCGTTGAACGGCATGGCGCCCGCGATGCAATCGAGCGCTTGCTGCTCGGAGATCTCGTGCGCGGTGCGTCCGACGACCACCGCCAGCTCGGCCTCGTAGTCCACGTAGTCCGGGTGCGCCGCGGGCAGCACGACCGCCTCGCCGTCGCCGATGAGCGAGTTGGCGAACTTCGCAAACCAGCGAGGGTGCTCGGGAATCTCCTGTTTGCCCTCCTCCGCGTGATCGCGGTAGTTCAGACCCATGCAGATGATCTTCTCCGGGTCAGGAACCGGTGGCAGCAGGCGCACCGCGGAGCGGGGCAGCCGCGTCGGGCACTCGGAGGCCCGCTCGCCGAGGGCCGCCAGCGCGTCGCGGTCATGGATCTCGAGCAGCCCGCGCACGCTCTCGGCGCCCGCTTGCAGCGCGGCGACGGCCACGATCTCGTCGCCGACGAGGATGCCCGCCGTCGGCCCCTCGCCCGCGTCGAAGGTGATCAGACGCACGGTCAGCCCCCAGTCGGGATGTCGACCGGCGCCTGCTCGGGGGCGAACTCGCCGGCCATGGCGCGCTCGTGGATGTCCCTGAACGAGGACCCCGCGGCTACGGCCTCTGCGACCCTGGCCGGGTCGACGAACACACCGATCGGGTTGGCGTGGAAGACCTCGCTCGTGCGGATGTACTCGCTCGACCTCGCCCAGTCGCCGAACGTGTCGCACTGCAACTCAACGAAGTTCTGGTCAGGGTCCTCGTAGTAGTACGACAGAGTCATCCCGTGGTCGAGGCACATAGCGGGCTCGATCCCTGCGTCGCGGAGCCGCACGTAGCTGACGTTGAGCTCGTCGAAGGAGCCGTACTCGAACGCGCTGTGGTGCATGCCGGTGCGGGTTCCCTTGTCGGGGTCGTCGAGGAAGCCCGGGAAGGCGAGCAGGGCGATGCGGTGGTTGGCCGCGTCGTTGGAGAGCCACGCGCCCTGGTCATCCCGAAAGAGGACCTCGGCTCCGACGAGCGTGCCATACCACTCGATCATCTCCTGCAAGCGCGTCGTCTTCAGGTTGAAGTGGTGAAACTTGGGGTGGATAACGGCGGCGGTATCGGTCATGTCTCTCCGGTCCGGTGGTCAGGTGGTCAGGTGGTTGAGGCGATCGGCACGCCGAGCCGGTCGCGCAGGTCGTCGATCAGCGCCGGCAGCTCGCTGGCGTCGCGGACGCTGCCGTACACGTACAGATCAGGTCGCACGAGCACCGCGTCCGCGCCGCTCTCCTCGAGCCAGGCGGTGGTCCTCCCGTCGACGTCGTGGGCTCCCGAGCCGAGCGCCACGACGCGGACGTCGAGCGCCTCGAGGACCTGGCGGCGAGCGCCGTCGAGGGCGACCAAAGCCTCCGCGCTCCGGCCACGGCACAGCATCGTGAACCCTCCTCCAGCGAGGTCGTCCAACAGGCCCTCGCGCCCGTCGATCGCAACCCGTCCCTGCAGCGAGAGCTGCCCGGCAAGCGGATCGCCCTGCCGCAGAGCGCCGTCCTGCAGCGGCGGCAGCTCCAGGCTCGGGGGCGGTCCGGCGTCGCGAAGCATGCCGTCGCGCTCGACCGCCTTCTCGTGGTCGAGCTCGCAGAGGACCTTTCCGAGCTCGACGGCAAAGGCGATGATCCACTCGTTCTGCGGCTGGCGCTCGCGCCCGACGGTGTCGAGCAGCCCGTCCGCGGCGACGCCGCGAAGCACGAGGTCGAGCTTCCAGGCGAGGTTTGCCGCGTCGCGCAGGCCCGTGCACAGGCCCTGGCCGAGGAAAGGCGGCGTGAGGTGCGCGGCATCGCCGACGATCAGGGTCCGCCGGTCGCGCATGCGCTCCGCTAGCATCGAGCGGAACCCGTAGACGGCGTGCCGCAGCAGCTCGCCGTCCTGCGGCGTGAACCATCGTGACAGCAGCTCCCAGGCGCGCTGCTCGTCGAAATCCTCTGGCCGCTCGCCCGGGAGCAGCATGAACTCCCAGCGTCGGTGTCCGACGCCGCTCTGCACATGCGTGGTGGGCCGCCGCGGGTCGCACCACTGACACGCGATCGGGAGGTCGAGAGCGGCGATGTCGTGCGGGAGCACGTCCACGACCAGCCACTGCTCCTGAAAGCCGAGATCCTTGCGCGTGATGCCGAGCGTCTCGCGCACCAGCGAGTTGGCGCCGTCCGCGCCCACGACGAAGCGGGCCCGCACATGCCGGACCTCGTCCGTCGGGGCCACGACACCGGGCTCGCGCTCCTCAGCCCTGCGCAGGACGACGGTCGCGCCGTCCGCGTCCTGCTCGACGCCCTCGGCCACCCAGCCGCGCTCCACGGTGACTCCGTCGTTGGCGCGCGCGGCAGCGTCGAGCGCCTCCTCGAGCGCCGGCTGGAAGAACAGCCAGTCGGGCTCCCACCCCGAGATCGACGGACTCTGCGGTCGCAGGACCATCAGCGTCTCGCCGTCCGCGCCGAACCAGTGGTACTCATCGAAGGACAGCATCTCGCCCGCCACCGCTCCGGCCACGCCGAGCCGCTGTAGCAGCCGCATCACCTCGTGATCGAGGTGAACGGCCCGCGGTAGGCGGTAGATCTCCTGGAAGCGCTCGAAGCAGGCCACCCGATGGCCCGCGGCCCCCAACCAGCCCGCGAGTGCCTGTCCCACCGGGCCATACCCGACGATCGCGACATCGATCTCCTGCGTGGCCTCGTCCCTCATCGCTTGCTCGGACGCCACTCTACAGCAAAATGATACGCTCATCAATACTGACTCATCGCTCAGCCCGTACCGGCCAGCCCTTGTCAAGAGAGAAGAACCATGAGCGGTACATCGGTCGCACCCGGTCGCGTAGACGTGCACGCCCACGTCGTGGGCCGTCAAGTGAGCCCCGCCTCTTGGCGCGCCCGCTCCACGGCAGGCCGTATCGGGCAGCCCGCGAGGTGGTCGTTGACCAGCCCGCAGGCCTGCATCAGCGCATAGGCGGTTGTGGGGCCCACGAAGCGAAAGCCGCGTGCCTTGAGCTCGCGCGCCAACGCCGTGCTCTCCGTGGTCCTCGCGGGCACGTCAGCACGGGCGGCGGGTGCGCGGCGGCCCGGATGCGGTGCGTGCGCGCGGATGAGGCTCTCAAGGGGTGCCTCGCTGGTGCGCAGCGCCACGGTTGCCCTGGCGTTGGCGAGGGTCGCTTCGATCTTCGCGCGGTTTCGGATGATGCCGGCGTCGGCGAGCAGGCGCGCGACGTCCGATCTCGCGTAGCGCGCCAGCACATCCGGGCGGAATCCGGCGAAGGCGGCCCTGAACGCCTCTCGGCGCGCGAGAATCGTGCGCCATGACAGCCCGGACTGAAAGGCCTCGAGGCTCAGCCGCTCGAACAGCCCGCGCTCGTCCGTGACCGGGAACCCCCACTCCGCGTCGTGGTATCGCTCGTAGAGGGGATCGCCGTCGCCGAAACAGCGCCAGCCCTCAGAGGCTCTCGCATGGGCGTCGTCGAGCAGGTGGGCGCGTCGCATGTCGACGCGCGGTGGCTCGGTTGCCAGTAGCGGTATGCCCTCCCCTGCCAGGCGCGCGCGCTGGTCCTCGCCCAGCGGAAGCGAGCCGTCGGCCCGAACGACCCGCCACCACGGCACCTCGCCGCCGGCGCCGTGGAGAACCTTCCCGGCAACGCGTGGCGAGCCCGGGGAGAGATCGCCATAGGTGCGCACGAAACCCTCAGGGATCGCACGTGCCGCCTCCAGAATCTGTTCGGGAGATCGAGCCGTCATTCGGGAAACCTAGCGCCCGCAGACTGTGCAACCGCACACTGCCCCGGACGGACCACCCGGCTACCCCGGCCCGCCGACCGGCTATCCGCGACGCATCAGCCGGCCGACTGCCGCCATCAGCTCGGCGGTGCGCTCCGGCTGGAGCTCGGTGTCGGCGGCGATGACGCACGTGCGGGCATGTCCGTCGAGCAGGCCGAGTGCGACCTTGTCGAGCGCCGCCTGAACCGCGCTGATCTGGGTGAGAACGTCGATGCAGTAGCGGTCGTTTTCGACCATTCGTTCGATCCCGCCGACCTGCCCCTTGATGCGGGCCATGCGTTCAAGAAGCTGGTTCTTCGTTGCCTGGTAGCCCTTGCCGCCGGGGCCTGGCGTAGTTGTCATGCCCCGTAGAATACCACTACCCGGGAGGGGTATAGTTGGGCTGATGGCCTTTCTGACCACGATCGGGAACGCGTTCAAGGACGCATTCCTGATGGCGTGGGTGGTGTGGTGGGCGCTCGTGTTCGGCTTCGCCATCAGCGCAGTGGTACAGGCCTGGGTGCCGCGCGAGCGGATCGAGCGCGCCCTCGCGGGAGAGGGTGCAGGGTCGCTCGCGAAGGCGACGGGCTTGGGGGCGGCATCCTCGTCGTGCTCCTACGCCGCCGTCGCGATCGCCAAGAGCCTCTTTCAGAAGGGCGCATCGGCGTCTTCGGCGCTGGCATTTCAGTTCGCCTCGACGAACCTCGTGTGGGAGCTCGGCCTGGTGCTGTGGGTGCTGATCGGCTGGCAGTTCACGCTTGCCGAGTACCTCGGCGGGCTCGTGATGATCGTGCTGATGGCGCTCCTGCTGCGCGTCTTTGTCTCCCCGCGTCTAGAGCGCCAGGCGCGCGAGCATGCCCAGCAGGCGGACACCGGACATCAGCACCAAACCGCCGGCGAGCGGATGAGCTGGCGCGAGCGTCTCACCTCGGTCTCGGCGTGGTCAGACGTGGCGTACAACTTTCGCGGGGACTGGCAGATGCTCTACAAGGAGATCATGGCGGGGTTCCTCCTCGCCGGGTTCATCGCGCAGCTCGGCAACAGCTTCCTCAACGGGCTGTTCCTCGAGGGCTCCTCGGCCCTGGTCCAGACGGTGTGGGGTGCGCTGATCGGACCGCTGATCGCCGTGCTGTCGTTCGTGTGCTCGGTGGGCAATGTCCCGCTTGCGGCCGTGTTGTGGTCGGGCGGCATCTCGTTCGCCGGCGTGATGGCGTTCATCTTCGCCGACCTGATCGTGCTGCCCATCATCGCGATCTACCGCAAGTACTATGGCACGAGGTTTGCGCTGCGGATCGTCGCGCTGATGTACGTCACGATGGTCGCGGCAGCGCTCATCATCGACGGCGCGTTCAGCGTCCTGGGGCTCATACCGCAGGGGCCGCGACCATCACGCGGAGACATCTTCGCTCCGATCGCTGTCAACTACAAGCTCTTTCTCAACCTTCTCGGGCTCTTGGTCTTCGCCGGCATGTTCTGGCTGACGCAGCGGCGCGGAGCCACCGACCTGGTCTGCGGCATGAAGGTCGACCGCACGAAGGCGCTGCGCGCCGAGCACATCGGGAGCGTCTACTACTTCTGCTCGCCTGGCTGCCTCGATGCCTTCGAGAGCCAGCCTGACGAGTATGCCGAGCCTGTCCTCGCCGGCAGGTGACGGGGCCCCGCACGGCGGCCGCGGGCTACGCCGCAAGCGTTTCGCGATGTCTCACCCGAAGTGGCCCAGCGTCGGCCAGATCGCGCAGAGGCATGGTGTCAGACGCATGGGCCGCGGAGAGCGCCGAGCTGCGGCCACGCAGGGCCCGCCGCGTCCGCGTTGAGAACCGCGCCGCGCTGCTCAAGCTCGAACGGCCCCAGACCGATCCAGTTCGCGCAATGGTCGAGAATCGCACGCAGTCCGGGCCCCTGATCGCCGCGATCGGCGCTGCCCTGCTCGGCGTGTCGGTATTCCTGCCTTGGTACGCGGTGACCCTCACCGCCAACGGAGCCGCCACCGCCCAACAGGCGCTCAACAGCATCGCCCAGCAGTTCGGTAACGCGAACTTTCAGGCCCAGGCGAGCACGGTCGGCGCCGGGTTCAACGCGTTCGCGGGTCACCAGGTCGCGACGCTGAGCGCGCACCAGCTGCTCAAGTACATCAGCGTGGCGCTGCTGATACTCGCTGCGATCGCCCTCGTCGCGTCGCTGTTGCACCTCGCCGGGAGCTCCCAGTCGATCCAGGCCGGCGGCGGCCAGATCGCACTGGTCGGGATCGCCGCCGCGCTCTGCGTGCTGTTCCGGATGGTTGCGCGCCCGGCGCCCGCGGAAGGCGTCTTCTCGCTCTCGCTCAGCTGGGGCATCTATCTCGCGCTGGCCAGCTCCGTCGCGATCATCGTCGGGGGCCTGTGGTCGACGCGTGCCGTCCGCCGAGGCGACTCGCCAGGGGCCCAAGGGAACGCGTGGGAGCAGCTCTCAGGCTGGACCCCCCCGTCCTGACTCCGCTGTGGTGAAAGTCGGCAACCGCTCCATCGCGTAGCCAGAACAGGTACTCGGCACGGGTACCCCAGAACGTGTAGACGATTGCCATGAGGCCGGCGCTCCACAACCGGCGAATTCGATCAGCAGAAACGCGTCGTAGCCGAGCGCAAACACCAGGCCCCCAGCCAGGCAGTAGCCGACATCATTGCCAAGGCGATCGAGCGAAGCGGGCCCGGCGAGCCCGACCGCCAGCACGGCCGTCTTCGCGGCGCGGAGGATCGGCTCGCGCGAGCGCGCCGACCTCAGGGAACGAGCACGATCTTTCGGTGCGCGCTCGCGGCCAGGCGCTCCCACGCTTCGGCGACCTGCTCGAGTGCGATCGGCTCGATCTCGATCCGCAGCTTGCCGGCGGCCGCCGCCTCGGTGAGCCGTCGATATGCCTCGCGCTTGATCTCAGGCGGCGCGAAAACGTAGGTGTGGCCCTTGATCACCAGCAGCTTCCCGCGGATGGTCGCCGAGGCGAGGGTCGCCTCGTCGCCGGCGCTCGCGCCGAGCTGCACGATCCGCGCTCCGAAGCTGGCGGCGTTGGCGGCGGCCACGAACGGTTCACCGAACAGCGGGTCGATGACGAGGTCGATCTTGCCCTCGGCTGCCTCGGTCAGAGCGGCGGAAAGGTCCTTGGATCCGTCCAGCCGTACGGCCGCATCGGCTCCCACTTCCAGGCAGCGCTCCAGGCCCTCGCACGACCGCGCCGCGGCGACGACGCGGGAGGCGCCGAGCAGCTTCGCCGCCTGCACGGCGATCTGTCCCAGCACTCCGCTGGCCGCCAGCACGAGCACGTTCTCGCCCGGCTGCAGTTCCCCCTTCCAGGTGAGCGCGAGCCAGGCGGTCATCCCGGAGATCCCCAGGGCGGCGGCCACCCCGTCCTCCACGCCGTCGGGCACCTCGTAGGTCGAGTGCGGGTCGATCAACGCGCGCTCCGCCATCGATCCGAAGGGCAGCACAGGCGCGTCGAAGTAGACGCGTCTGCCGTCCAGCAGCCCGACGCCTTCGCGTCCGGTGACCAGCGGCAGCGGTGGACGGCCGGCGTAAAAGCGCCCCGCGCAGATCGCCACGTCGATCGGGTTCAGGCCGGCGGCGAGCACTTGGACAACGTCCTGATCGGGACCAGCCTGCGGCTCCTGGAAGTCATCGGCACGCGGTGTCCCGTACTCGCGCAGGACCGCTGCCCTCATGGTCGCGTCTGCGGTCGCCCAGGAGCGCTCGCCGCCAGCTGCAGCTCGGCCCACACGACCTTCCCCCCGGGTGTGCCCTCGACGCCCCAGCGCGTCGCGAGCATGTCGATCAGGGCGAGCCCGTGCATCGGCCGCGGGATCATCGCCCCGCCGGGGCCCGTCCCGACCGGGCTCGCGTCCTCGACGGCGATGCGCAGCCGGGAATCCTCAATCCGAATAGAGATCGAGAACGCCGAGCCCGCGTGCAGCACCGCGTTGGTAGCCATCTCGCTCACGACCAGTGCCGCATCGTCGACGACGCTGCCGTCGTAGCCCCGCTCCCGCAGCGCCGCGACGACGAGGCGGCGTGCGCGGCTCGGTGCGTCGCGCTCTGCCGGCAACCTGGCCGCGAGCTCGTTCTCCGCGGCGCGATCGCCGACGCTCCGCTCGCCGTCGAGCGATGCGCCGAGCACCGCTGAATGTAGGTGGCATATCTGGTGCAACGCATCTGCACGGGCATCCCCGGCCAGCGACGCTGCCGGGTAGGAGCAGCAGAGCGAGAACGGCAACTCACGCGCGATGTCGTTCCAGAGCGTCTCCAGCTCGATCGCTGCGAGCACGTCCCCGGCATCCCAGAGCAACGACACCATCTCGCCATAGGCCCGCACCATCCGCCGAGACCCGGAGGCTCTGCGCACTAGCCCGCCGATGACCTCATGAAAGCCGTCGTGGTCGATCCGCCCGGCGGACGTGAAGCTCGCCAGCGTGGCGGCGGCGTCGAGCGACAGGAACATCCCGCTGGCGCGTGCCTGCGCGAGGTCGATCCCGCCGTCCGCGAGCTCGACCTCGAGCGCCCGCCGATGCGCCTCCGTGGCGATCACGATCGCGGCCTCGCCTGCTCGGGCGGCCGCCACCAGGTACGGCGCAACCGCCCCCACGAGCTCGGCGGTGTGCTCGTAGAAATGGACGACGTGCTCGCCGCTTGCAACCTCGATGTCGCTTGTCTGGACCGCCACTGGCATGTCTTGCAGTAATGGGTCTACCCGAAAGGGTCTACCCGAAAAGCGTGTGCTGCAGCCTACTTCGGCTGCGGGACGATTCGAATGTAGGGACGCGGCGACTTCCAGCCATCCGGATAGGTCTCTTTGGCCTGCTCGTCGGAGACCGAACCGGCAATGATCACGTCCTCTCCGTTCTTCCAGTTGACCGGCGTGGCCACCTTGTGCTTGGCCGTCAGCTGCAGCGAGTCGATCACGCGAAGCACCTCGTCGAAGTTGCGCCCGGTCGTCATCGGGTAGATGAGGATCAGCTTGATCTTCTTGTCGGGACCGATTACGAACACGTTGCGCACCGTCTGGTTGTCGGCAGGCGTGCGCTCGCCCGGGTCGCCCGACGTGCTCGCCGGCAGCATGCCGTAGAGCTTGGACACTTTGAAGTCGGCGTCGGCGATGATCGGATAGTTGGGCGCCGTGCCCTGCGTCTCCTCGATATCGCGCGCCCAGCGCTCGTGATCGCTTGTGCCGTCCACGGACAGGCCGATGATCTTGACACCCCTGCGGTCGAACTCCGGCTTGGCGTTGGCCATGTAGCCGAGCTCGGTCGTGCAGACCGGAGTGAAGTCCTTGGGGTGGGAGAACAGCACCGCCCACGAGTCGCCGATCCAATCGTGGAAGCGGATCGGACCCTCCGTCGTCTCGGCCTCGAAATCCGGTGCTTCGTCACCAAGCTGCAGTGCCATATGCGTTCCTTTTCTGGGTCGACCTTGTGCGAGATCTCATCATTACACGATCGTCTTTCAGGAGCCGGCGAGCACGCCCGCAGGCGCCTCCGGTGTCCTCTCCAGCTGCATCCCCGCCCGGGCGAGCGCCGGGACGCCGCCGTCGATGACGTGGATCACGTCTCTCGCGCCGTGGCGCTTGAGCAGGCTTGCCGCCGTCCCCGCCCGGATCCCGCCCGCGCACATCACGGCGATCGGGCGGGTCGGGTCCAGACCGTCGGGGATGCCGGAGATGTCGTGCCAGGGAGTGGACAGCGACCCGGGCACGTGACCACCATCCCACTCGTGGCGCTCGCGCACGTCGAGCAGCTGCAGGTCGGGCTCGCTCGCGATCCAGCCCACCAGATCCTCTGCCGCAACGCGCTCGGTGTGCTCCGCGGGCTGTCGCTCCTGGCGCCAGTTGGTCATCCCACCGGCGAGGACGCCGGCGATGTTGCGAACCCCGACGGCGAGCGCCAGCCGCGCGGCCCGCTGCCCGTCGGCGTCGTCGCGCCCGATGAACACGATCTCCTGGTCGTGATCGGCCAGCCATGCCAGCTTCGAGCCGAAGCCCGAGCTGAACGACGGGATGCAGATCGAGCCGTGGATGTGGACGTCGTCGAACTGCAGATCGGTCCTCACGTCCACGAGCAACGCGCCCTCGTCGTGCTTCAGCTTGATCTGGTGGGGATAGAGGGCGGGAACCTCGACCCCGGACGTGAGCAGCGGCCCGCGGTTGAGCGCGACGATCTTCTCGAAGTTGGGCGGCTGGGGACCGAGCCTCGCAATCGCCTGGGCCACGAACTCGGCCTCGTCGGCGATCGCGAGCGTCGGGTTGTGCTGCTTCTCGAAGCCGATCGTCGAGCAGATCTTCAGGTCGATCCCTGCGCCCCCGCACATCGATCCCCCCAGATGCGCCGGCCACAGCTCGCAGTCGTCGGGCAGCGTGAGCAGCCGGCTGCGCACGGACGCGAAGATCTGGCGGGCGCCGAGCGTCCGCTCGACCGCCAGGTCGGTGCGCGCGACATCGCCCACGAACAGGCTGTCGCCACTCAGCAGCGCCCATGGATCAGGGCCGCGACGGGTGTCGATAAGCAGGAACGCCGTGTGCTCGGGACGGTGCCCGGGGGTGTGCAGGGCGCGGACGGTCAGCGAGCCCAGCTCGAGCTCCCAGCCGTCGTCGAACGGCTCGTGCTCGTAGGCGGGCTCGGCTGCGCGGTGCACATGTATGCGAGCGCCGGTCGCCGCCACCAGCCGCCCGTGCCCGGACACGTGATCGGCATGGTTGTGGGTCTCGAGCACGTGCTCGATCGCGACCCCGCGGTAGCGCGCCAGCTCGAGGTACTCGTCGATCTCAAAGCGCGGGTCGACCACGGCCGCGACTCCGGCGTGCTCGTCCCCGATCAGATAGGAGGCACAGCCGAGATCGTCATGGGTGATCTGCTTGAACAGCATCAGCGCTCCTTCGGCTCGGGCCAGGCTCGGTCATGCCGGCGCGGCCCAGTTGCTCCTTTCCGCGACGGAGGCCGGCCATTCGCGAGCCGGTTGTCCACCCACCTTATCGACAATCTTGTCCGGCGATCTAGATGCGAAAGGCAAACGCAGCTAGGATTCGCGAATGCATCAAGATCGCCTGAGCTACAGCACCGAGAACTGCTCAATCCGGCGAACGCTCGAGATCGTCGGCGAGCGCTGGACGCTGCTGATACTGCGGGAGGCCTTCTACGGAGTTCGGCGCTTCGAGGATTTCGTGCGCCTCCTCGGCAGCCCACGCGACGTCCTCAGCCGACGCCTGAGGGCACTCGTAGAGGACGGCATCCTGGAGCGCCGCCCCTACCGGGAGCCGGGCAGCCGCGCCCGGACCGAGTACCGCCTCACCACAAAGGGCCGCGAGCTCTTTCCGGTGCTGGTCGCGCTCATGGATTGGGGCGACCGCTGGACCGCCGACCCCGCGGGGCCCGCCGCCCAAGTCATCCACAACGACTGCGGAGAGCGCGTCAGCGTGACCCTCGCCTGTGCCGCCGGCCACGGGCCGCTCAGCGCACGCGAGATCACCGTCGAGCCCGGACCCGGCGCCAAGCTCGTCGCCTGAAGTCAATCGTGCCTTCCCTCGACCGCCACGAAGACGTTTTCGTGCTCAACCTCGGCGACGGTGAGAATCGCTTCAACACTGACTTCCTGGACGCGTTGGAGAGCTGCCTCGAGGAGGTCGAGAGCACCCCGCCGCCGCGCGCGCTCGTCACAACGGCCCTCGGCAAGCAGTGGTCGAGCGGACTCGACCTCGAGTGGCTGGCCGCACAGGGCGACGCCGTCGGCCCGTTCGTCCTGCGCGTCCACGAGCTGCTGGCGCGAATGCTCGAACTCGGAGTTCCGAGCGTTGCGGCCCTCCAGGGACACACCTTCGCCGCCGGAGCGATGCTCGCTCTCGCCCACGACCAGCGGGTGATGCGGGCCGACCGCGGATTCTTCTGCCTGCCCGAGGTCGACATCAACATCCCGTTCAGCCCGGGGATGAGCGCCCTCATCAGGGCACGCCTGCCCATCCACACGGCGCACGAGGCGATGACCACCGGCAGACGCTACGGAGGCACCGACGCGGCCCTCGCCGGCATCATCGACGAGGCCGTCGAGGAGAGCGACGTCCTGCCTCGGGCGATCGAGCTGGCTGGCGCCCTGGCGGGCAAGAACCCCGACACTCTCAATCTCATCAAGCAACGCCTCTACCACGACACGCTCGCCGCGCTCCGCGCACCCGACGGTCTCTGAGGCGAGCTCCGTCGCTCGCAGCCTCGCCGGTCCGACGAGGAGTCCGGAAATCTCTTAAGCGCTCCAGGGCCCGGTCGCCTCGAGCACCGCGGCCTCGAGCCCCGGCTGCGCAGATGGGTGATCGCCTCGCGCGACCGCCGGCGGGTCTTACGGGCTCCGCCTCGCGCCGCTGTTGCTGTCGGCCGGCGACAGCTCGCCGAAGAACTCGTCCGGCCTGCGCAGGCGCTCGGCGCGCAGGTCCGAGGCATGGGAGAGACCCGGCAACTGGCGTTCGGCGGACTCGGCGTCGGCGACCGCCCAGGCGATCCGCTCGATCAGCTGTGAGGCGGCATGCTCGGTGCTCAGGTGCACCGAGCAGATGCTCTCGTCGAGCAACACGGGGGTCTCGCCGGTTATCAACAGGGCGTCGCGTCGCTGGGTCGGGTCTGTCGTGACGATGATGCGGGCCATGATGGGCTTCCTTCTGGAGGTCTTGAAGTGGTGGCCGATCACACATCGGCACGCTTCCACCCTTCCCTTGAGGACGGAACCCATCCTTGAACATCGCCGCGAGCGACCGTGCAGCTAACGATGCCGGTTATCCGAATCAAATAGCTAGCGAAGTTCCGTATTTTGCGACAAAGCGGTCTACGAGACTGGCCTTGGGCCTCCAAACCCGGACATGCAGGCGCCCACTCCTGAGCCGGGGATCCGCGACAATCGCATCGAGCCGTGTCCGCCACCCGCCCAAGCACCCGACGACCTGCTCGCCTGCGATCATTCGACGGCGTCTGGCTGCACTACGAGGACCACGGCAGCGGCGATCCCGTGCTGCTGCTGCACGGGATCATGGGCGAGTCGCACTTCACCTGGGTGCGCCCGGGCATCGTGCAGGCGCTGCGCGCTGCCGGCCGGCGTGTGCTGCTGCTCGACGCGCGCGGCCATGGCCGTTCGCAGAAGCCGCACGACACGGCGGCATACGAGCATGACGCGATGGCGCGCGACTGCCAGGCGCTGCTCGACCATCTGGAGCTGACCACCGTCGACGTCGTCGGCTACTCGATGGGTGCGTACACGGGCGCCAGGCTCGTGCTCCGCGATCCACGACCGCGCTCGCTTGTGCTCGGCGGCGCCGGGCCCATCACGTTCAAACGCAGCCTCGCGTTGACCGGCGCGATCGCCGACGCACTCGAAGCCGACGATCCGAGCTCGATCGACGATCCCGAGGTGCTGGCGTGGCGTGAGCACGCGGACGCGGCGGGCGTCGACCGCCTGGCGATCGCGGCCCTGTTTCGTGCGCCCCGCGTCGGCGACGAGGAGGAGCTTGCCCGGATCGCGGTTCCGGCGATCGTCCTCACCGGAGAGCAGGACGAGGTCGCAGGCTCCGGCGCGGAGCTCGCGGCGGCGATCCCGACGGCGACTGCCGTGATCGTGCCGGGCAGCCACTTCCCGAAAGCGGATCGCGCCCTCGACCAGCCGGCCTTCATCGGCGCCGTGCTCGAGTTCCTGGCCGCCCGCTCCCTTTAGCGCCGGCGAGCCCACGTCGATAACACTCCCAAGGGGCTCGAATCAGTCGCGCTTCGGGCGGAGGGTTCAACCCGATCGCCTCAGGGGTCGAGCGGCACCCGGGGCTGCTCGTCGCGCGTCCCCGTCCTTTCTGTGTTTCGACGAACCCGAACACGGAGGCCGGCACGTTCCTCTCGCCGCCGCTGTTGGTCGAGGAGCGCCGCGACCCGCTCGCGCCTGGCTTCCCGTTCGCGTCGCACCACAGGCTTGTCTTCGGCATCGAAGTTCATCGCCTACGCCTCCCGTCTGGTCGATCCCCGGCAAGCGCAAACGGCATACCACCGCGGCGGACCGCCCGGGGGTCATATCCCCGCACGCAGCGAAGACTTTTTCGGCTCGACGCGCAATCCCGCAGATACGCCCGAGTCGAGGCCGAACGAGAATTAGGCGACGCGCGTTGCGCAGCGGTCCCGGAACGCCCGGAGCCCGGCCTGCGCCGGGCTCCTGTCTCCTCTCCCTCTGGAAGATGCTGGCCTCCTGCCGACACGGGCGACAGCGGCTGAGTGGGGCCTAGACGCTGCCCGGCGTGGTTTACCGCAAAATGCGCGGTCGCTCAAGCAGAGTTCTCAGGATCGTAACGTCGAGCCTACAGTCGGCGCCGGCTGAGTCTCTCAAGCCAAGCACCACTTTTTCTGCGCGGGCGACCCGTCCTCGCCTCGGCCTCCGGCCCGAGTAGCCGCGCTGCTCCCGGGAGCTGCCGACACGACCTACGCCATGCCAACCGCATGCAGTGCCGCGTCTGGATCCTCGTACCCCTCCAGGCGGGCGATCCTGCCGCCGCGGACCGTCACCACATGCGCGATTTCAGCGTCAACGTCCACCTGGCCTCCCGCGACTCGCGCGTGTAGCTCGACGACCACCACGGTGCGCTCACCCGCGTCGACGTAGCGCTGCGGCTCGGCCCGCAGCTCCGCCCACGGCTCATAGGTCTCCGTGTACCAGGCGGCGACGCCCTCGTGCCCGTAGTAGACCGTCGCTGAGAGCATCGGTCCCAACGCCGGACGCACCTCGACTTCGGCGTCGCAGACGTCCAACAGCGCGGGCACGTCGCCGCTGTTCCACGCGTCGTACATCCGTTCGATCACCTCGATGTTCGCCGAGGACATCGACCCAGTATCGCGCGCTCAGTGGTGCGGCGCAGCATCGCGCCGGGAAGCCGTGGTCGAGGGGCTCGGCGCCGCGGCCGTGCTCCCGATCCTGCAGACGCGCTGAGTCTGCTTTGCTCTCGGCGTTTGCGCAAACTCGACGACTCACCCACCCGCCGTGCCCGGGCCGCCAACGCAAGCTCGATCGCTGTTCTTGCGGCACTCGCAATGCTCGCGGTGGCTGGTTGCTCGGGCCAGCCCAGCCACACGCACGCCGCGGCTAGCTGCAACGGCTCCGCCGTTCTCTGCTCCCGCCGCCTCGACGAGGTCGTGTTTGCGGGCACCCACAACTCGTTTGCCGCGTCGGCTGAGCCGGGCTGGTACTTCGCCAACCAGACCTACGGGATCCCGCGCCAGCTGGAGGACGGGATCCGGGCCTTGCTGATCGATGTGCACTACGGCGTCTACGATCCGGCGACGCGAACAGTGAGAACCGACCTCGCGGCCGAGGGTTCGGACCGCAACAAGGTCGCCGAACAGGTCCCGCCCAGCGCCCTGCGCGTCGCCGACAGGGTCGCCGGTGGTGTCGGCCTCGGCACGCTCAGCGGTAAGTCAGAACCCTACCTGTGCCACACCCTGTGCGAGCTCGGCGCCGAGCCGCTGGGCCGCGAACTGGAAGCGATACGGAGCTTCCTCGAGCGCCACCCAGACGAAGTCCTGGTGGCGATCGTCGAGGACTACGTGCCGCCCGCCACGATCGAGCAGTCGTTCGAGCAGGCCGGGCTCACCCGCTACGTCGCCACGCTGGACCGGCACGCACCGCTGCCAACCCTCGGCCAGCTCATTGCTCGCGGACAGCGCCTGGTTGTCTTCGCCGAGGAGAAGGGCGGATCGCCGCCCTGGTACATGCCCGCGTTCTCGTTCATCCAGGACACCCCGCTCGGCGCGGTGCATCCCGGCCAGCTCAGCTGTGCTCGCTATCGCGGCGAGTCGAGCAGCCCGATTCTCCTGATCAACCACTGGGTCCCCCCCTTTCCCCCGAGTCCCACGCTGAATAGCCAGATCGGCCGCTCGAGCTTCCTGCGCGCACGGGTCGAACGCTGCACACGCGACCGCGCCATCAGCGGGGCGATCGTTGCGGTCGACTTCTACGAGCGCACCTCCGTGATCAAGGTCGCACGGCAGCTCGACGGCGCTCAGCGCCGGTGAGTCGGCTTCGGATCCGCCGCAGCCCGCGCGGCGACCGCCCAGCACGACGGCACCCCGAGCGGCCCGAGGGCCGGACATCTTCGTGCTTACGAGCGTCGCCTGATGCCCTATCGCTGCTCGGTATCGCGAGCGTCGCGATCTTGAATAGCCGGCTCCCACGGCGGCGGTAGACACCTCCTGAGGAATCGCACTTCGGGCAACCCTAGACCAAGGAGAAGACTCATGGCCGAGAATCACGAACTGGCTCTCTACACCGCGGTGTACGGGGACGTTACGACCGCGCTGGCCGATCTCGATGCCCTCGAGGGACTGCACAAGGATGAGATGATCGGGAGATATGACGCGGCCGTGATCGATCAGGAGAACGGCAAGCCGCACATCGTCAAGCGGATGGATCGCCCGCGCGTACGCGTCATCCCCGAGGGATTTGGCGGTGGAACGCTGCCGCGCAAGGAGCTCAAGGAAGCCGCCCAGGAGCTCAACTCGAACCAGGCTGGGCTGATCGTGGTCGGTGAACCGACGATCGAAAAGGGCTTCGACAAGGCGGTCACGGGCGCCGCCAAGATCGTCAAGCGCTCCGTCGACGCCACGACCGACGAAATCACAAGCGAGCTGAAGGAAGCCGTCGCGAGTTAGCGCCAGCCCACGATCTTCCATTCTCGGCCCCGTCGACGGGGCCCGACGGTAGATGGTTGAATCAGCCCGACGCGCTGCCGGGACACCCCGCTCGCGGTGTGTCCCGGCGCTGCGGCGGCGGCTGTTAGGCGAGCACCTCCACGGTTTCGGAGAAGGTCAGCGTCTCGGTTGAGAGCAGACCAGCCGGTTCGAACGGGCCACCGACGGAGATTTCCGGCGTGTCCGCGGCCCGAGCCGGATTCTTGCGCAGATTCCGACATATGGCGCAGCACCCGTTGCGGGCGCGCGACATGCTGACGCCGACCCGTCCGTCATGCTGTCGGCCGTGTCGAGTTGGGAGAGGAGTGTGGATCGGACAACCGATGCCGTGTTCTTGACCGGTGCCACCGGGTTCGTGGGCATGGAGCTGCTGGCCCGTTATCTCGAACGAACCGATCGTCGCGTTTTCGCGCTGGTACGGGGCGCCGATGATGGTGAGGTCAAGGCCCGGATGGAGCGCACGCTGCTGGGCCTGTTCGGCCTCGCTCACCCCTACTCGGAGCGGGTGGTCGCGGTGCGTGGCGATGTCACGCGCACTGGCCTGGGCATTCCCGGTGGGCTGGACTGGCTTGCAGAGCAGGTGAGCGAGATCGTGCACGGCGCGGCGTCCGTGTCCTTCGAGCTCGAGCTGCAGGCGGCGCGCGCGATCAACGTGGACGGCACTCGGCGCATGCTCGAGTTCGCCGAGCGCTGCCATGCTCGCGGCGCGCTGCGGCGCATGTCCTACATTTCCACCGCCTACGTCGCCGGCGAGCATGTGGGGTGCTTCAGCGAGGACGACCTTGACGTGGGCCAGCGCTTTCGCAATACCTACGAGCAGTCGAAGTTTGAGGCGGAGTGCCTGATCGCCCGCTCGCATCCGCAGCTGCCGATCACGGTCTTCCGCCCGAGCATCATCGTGGGCGAGCGCGACAGCGGTTGGACGGCGTCGTTCAACGTGCTCTACTGGCCGTTGCGAGCGTTCTCGCGCGGAACATACCTGGCGCTGCCCGCGCGCGGCGACGCACCGGTCGATGTCGTGCCGGTCGACTACGTTGCCGACGCCATATTCGCGCTGAGCCGGTCTCGTGAGGCTGCCGGAGCGACCTTCCACCTCACCGCGGGCCCGCACGTGAGCAGCGTCGGTGAGCTGGTGGAGCTCGCCACGACCTTCTTCAAGCGCCCCGTGCCTCGTCTGGTCGAGCCGTGGTTCTACCGGCGTATGGTGCACCCGCTGCTCGTCAGCGCAGCAGGCGATGAGCGCAGCCGCCGCGCCCTGATGCGCAGCGAGCTCTTCTTCCCGTACTTCGCCATGCGAGTCGGATTCGATGATCGTCGCTCGCAAGTGGCGCTCCGCGGCGCCGGGATCAGAACCGCGCCGCTGCGCACCTACTTCGATCGGCTGATCCAGTTCGCCGTCGCCGCCGAATGGGGCCAGCGGCGAATATCGCGTGCAAGGGCCACCGGGCGCCTGACGCCGTCGTTGACGCGGGTGGTGCGTACCCCTGACGATCGGCCTCGGTTGGTGCTGGCGAAATGACGAGCGTGCGGCTTTCGGCGCTCGATGCGTCGTTCCTCGCTGTGGAGACGCCAAGCGCGCACATGCACGTAGGCTGGGTCGCGACATTCTCGGCGGCCGACGAGGGTCGGCTGCCGCGTTTCCAGGAGCTGCGCGATCACATCGAGTCGCGCCTCGGTCGCGCGCCGCGCTACCGCCAGAAGCTCGCGTCCGTCCCACTGGGCCTGCACGCGCCCGAGTGGGTCGACGATCCCGCGTTCTCGGTCGATCGGCACGTGTACTGGGCGCCGGGCCCGCTCGACGACCTCGTCGATGAGGTGATGTCGATTCCGTTGCGTCGCGATCGTCCGCTGTGGGAGATGTGGATCTGCGAGAACGCATCGGATCGAACGTTCGCGATAGTCGGCAAGAGCCATCACTGCATGGTCGACGGTCTAGCCGCGGTTGAGCTTGCATCGCTGCTGCTGGACCCCACGGATGAGCCGGTCGTCTGCGACCCGGAGCCGTGGTGTGCGACGCCCGAGCCCGGGAGCGAGCGGCTGCTGGCACGGGGGGTGCGTGACCTCCTCGGTCAGCCGCTCGACCTGCTGCAGTGGTCGCGGCGGGTGGCGAGCTCGCCGGCCCCGGATGTGGTGCCGATCGCCGCGGGCGTGGTACGGGCCACGCGCGCGTTGAACGGGTTTCTTCGCGCGGCGCCTACGAGCGTGCTGAATGGAGAGCTTTCGCCGCTGCGCTGCTTGGCTCGGGCGCTGCGCCCCCTCGAGGACCTGCGGACCATCAAGCACGCCTATGGCACAACGTTGAACGATGTGATCCTGGCGGCCGTCGCCGGAGGCATTCGCACCTACCTGCTCCGCCGCGGCGAGGAGCCGGTGCCTCTTAAGGTGATGGTCCCCGTGAGCGTGCGCAATCCCGCTGACGTGCTCGGCAACCACATCTCCTTCGTGTTTGCCGACTTGCCCTGCGACGATCCGGACCCGCTGGGTCGTCTCTATCAGGTTCACGCCAGCATGAGCCGGTGCAAGCGCGACGGAGAGCCCGAAGGATCCGACCTCGTGTTGAAGGCCGCTTCGTGGACCCCGGTGACGGTGCAGCAGGCCCTGTCGCGACTCATCGCCAGCCCACGCGCCTTCAACCTCGTGGTGTCCAACATCCCGGGTCCCGCCGCACCGATGTACATGCTCGGCTGCCAGCTGCAGGACGTCTACCCGATGGTCCCGCTGGCCGACCAGCACGCGGTCTCGGTCGGCATGATCACCGTCCACGACCAGGCCTGCTTCGGGGTCTATGCCGACCGCGAGGCGCTACCCGACGTGCAGATGCTGGCCCAGGACATCGACGACGCGGTCACCGAGCTGATCGTCGGTACGCATCGAGTCATGGAATCGTCCGGATCGCTGCTGATGCGAGCCCGCGCTGCTGTGCGCGAGGATGCTCGCGAGTCCCACCCCGAGCCGTTCAAGCCCCCCATCGAGGAGGAGCTCGCCACCGAGCTCTTCGGGAGTCGGGAGTATGAGCGCGAACTGCAGCGCCTGGCGAATGAAGGAAGGCCGCCGACCTAGAACCCGGATCATCGCGGGGCCCGCGAATTCCCTGGAGGGGCCGCGCAGCAGGCGAGGTCCAATCGAGTCCTCGCGTGTACTTGCGATTTTCTGTCCCCCGGTCCTATCGTCGAAGGGCCAGCCGTCCGATACAGCATGTGACCGCCGGCATGCCTCTCGACATGATCGATCCGTACCGCCTCCAGCGCTCCTTTGAGCGGGTCAGCGAACTGAGCCATCTGACGGCGGTCAGTGCCGACGTCGGCTTCTTGTGGCGCGCACGGCAGGCAACGCTGCCGCTGCCGCTGATCGATCGCCCGCGACCGCTCGACACGGATCTGTTCGAGCCCCTTGTCAAGCGTCCGGTGGAAGCTCTGCAGGGCAGACGCATTGCGATCATCGCCACCGGTGGCAGCGGCGGATGCGTTGCGCTGATCGGCGTGGCCCGGGCCTTCGAAGAGGCCGGCCTCCGCCCCTCGCTGATCTCGTGCTGCTCGGGGTCGATGATCTGGGGCGGCATGTGGGCGGCTGGCCTCAGCGCTCAGCAGATGGCCGACTTCTCGCTGTCCTGGCACCTCGAGGACTACCTCGACGTCCAATGGACGAAGGCGCCGCGCTACGCCGTTGCCGCGCTGAAAGGCTTCACGGGCCTGGCCAAGGGCGAGGCGATCGAACGGACGTTCAACGAGCGCTTCGGCGAGCTCACCGCCGGCGAGCTCGAGATCCCGATCGAGT
>Ga0209040_10000799_pt1 | contig 24490 bp, 29 predicted proteins | sample BogFormECP12_OM3_FD_188240 | JGI IMG/M metagenome (GOLD analysis project Ga0209040, IMG submission 188240) | Bog forest soil microbial communities from Calvert Island, British Columbia, Canada - ECP12_OM3 (SPAdes) (version 2) | ecosystem: Environmental > Aquatic > Freshwater > Wetlands > Bog ... | reverse complement strand
GTCCAGGACCAGTTCAACGTCAAATACATGACGTATTGGTTCGACCACGAATGTGGCTCGGCTTTCTGCCTCGTCGATGCGCCTGATGCGGCTGTAGCCGAGCGCGTTCACCGGGAGGCGCATGGCGCCGTCGCCAACGCGATCATTCCGGTCGATCTTGCCGTGGTCGAGGCCTTCCTCGGCCGCATCGCCGATCCGCGCGCTGCGCCGGGGACCGCGGCGGCCATGGATTCGGGCCTGCGCGCCATCATGTTCACCGACCTCGTTGGATCGACCGAAATGACGGCGCGCCTCGGCGACGCCGCCGCGCTCGAACTCGTGCGGGTGCATGACGCGCTGGTCCGGCGCGGGCTCGAAGGCCACGGCGGGCGCGAGGTCAAGCATACCGGCGACGGCATCATGGCCTCGTTCGACAAGATCACGAACGCCGTGCGCGCCGCCGCGGACATTCAGCGGCGCTTCGCCGCCTACAACGCAGACGCGGCCGAGACTTTAAGCGTTCGCATCGGCGTACACGCCGGCGAGCCGGTTCAGGAGCATAACGACCTGTTCGGCGCGACGGTGCAGCTCGCCTCGCGCCTCTGCAGCGAAGCGGGCGCCAACGAAATCGTCGTCTCCGATTTCGTGCGCGATCTCTGCGGGGAGGACGCCGCAAGCTTTGAACCTATTGGCGAGCGACGCCTGAAGGGCTTCGCCGACAAGGTCCCCTTGTTCCGATTCGACTGGCGAAATTGAACGGCGGGCCATGATCCTTCCGTCACCAACCAGCGAGCGCGGCTTGAACCGCCTTGATCGCCTCCGGCCGGTACACGATGCCCATGTGGTCGACCCCGAGAATAATGGTGACCGGGACCCCGAGCGGCGCCAGCGCCTGCTCATAGGCGGGGGCGTCCATAAGTTCGTCGTCGGCGCCGGCGATGAGAAAAATGCGGCCCTTGGCGCGCTCGAAGGCGCCCTTCCAGTCCGGCGGCGCGGTATAGTTCTGCAACAGGCGGAAGGAATAGACGCTTGTCACGAACGGCTTCGCCTCCGGCGCGTTGGCGAAGGCGATCGCCGGCAGCGACTGCGGCCAATCGATCCCGACGCGCGCGAGGACGAGCGTTGCGATGATGCGCGGCAGGTCCGGCGACGCCCACAAACCTTTCCCCTCCGCGGGGCGGTTGGTCGGCGCCGAATAACCGAGATACGGCGCCAGCAGGATGGAGCGGTCGAAGGCGCGGCCGAGCGGGCTCGCCGCGATGCGCAGCGCGAAGCCTCCGCCGGCCGAATGGCCGATCAGCGCGAACCTAGCGGACGGATCGACCTTGCGGAGCTCCGCGAGAAGATCGGCGAGATCGTCGTCGAGCTGACCGAGATAAGCGATGTCGCCGCGAGTTCCGGAGGCGCCATGCCCGCGAACGTCGAGGGCGATCGCCGTCATGCCCCCGGCGGCGAGGGCCGCGGCGACCGGGTGCATCTCGGTCGAGTTCGCTGAGGAGCCGTGCGCCAGGATCGCCACCCGGTCATTGGCGCCGTTTGCGGCGGGATAGCGCCGGTAGGCGAGCCAGGTTCCGTCGCGCGCCTGGAACCGCCTCAGCTCCGGCGCCCCTGAGGCGTCGATCTGCATCGCGCCGGCATGGATGGAGGTGAGCTCCGGCGGCGGGCGGACGGGCCAGGCCAGCATCAGCGCGAGCGCGATCGCGGCGGCTCCCGCGAGTTCAAGCGACCCAATCACAACTCTGAGGATCGTGGAGAGCAGCACGGCGCTCCTTTGACCGCATGTCGCCTTCTCGCGCAACCGCTCGTTTTGCCTCGTGGCCCCTCGCCGCGCCATACGCTCGCGCTCCGACCCGAGGCAACTTCCAGTCGCTCCGACGAAACTTAACCCCGCATGAGGCTCGCGACCTGCGCGCGCCGAAGGTCAACCGGCAGATGACGATGCTGTTCGTCGATACCGCCGATGCGAAGACGAACACGGGGCATGGCCTTCGTTTGATTCTAATGTAATGACTTCGAGCCCTCGAAGCTTTGCATGCGCATTTCTGGTTTCGCATTCGTCAATGTTTCAGCCTGCCCGAAACTCCGCCGCCGACCGCTACGCTCCCGACGGCCCCTACGCCTTCGCGCGCCTGGCGCTGTCGCTCGCTCTCGCGACGCTCGTCGGGGCGGGCATGTGGGCGGTCATCGTCGTCCTCCCCGAGGCGCAGGCCGAGTTCGGGGTCGATCGCGCCGCCGCCTCGCTGCCCTATATGCTCATGATGTTCGGCCTTGCTTTCGGGACGATCGTGCTCGGGCGGATGGCGGACCGCGCCGGCATTTGGATCCCGCTCATCCTCGCCGCCGCAGCCCAAGGCCTCGGCTTCGTCGCCGCCGGCTATGCTCCGAACCTGCCCGTCTTTTCGGCGGCGCATGTCCTCATCGGCGTTGGCACGGGAACCGGGTTCGGCCCGATGATGGCCGATGTCTCCCACTGGTTCGTGAAGCGGCGCGGGCTCGCGGTCGTGACCGTAGCCGCGGGCAACTACCTTGCCGGGACGATTTGGCCCTTGCTCATGAGCTCATCCATGCCGCTCGTCGGCTGGCGCGCGACCTATGCGGGGATCGGCCTCGTCATCGCCGCGACGGTTGCGCCGCTCGCTTTTCTTATGCGCCGGCGGCCATCCGCAGCCGTAATCGCCGAAGCGGAGTACGCAAGCCGCGCGGCGCGCGCGGAGATCGGCCTATCGCCGCGCTTGCTCATGGCCCTGCTCGTCGTCGCGGGATTTTCCTGCTGCGTCGCGATGTCGATGCCGCAGGTCCACATCGTCGCCTATTGCGGCGACCTCGGCTACGGCGTCGCGCGCGGCGCCGAGATGCTGTCGCTTATGCTGATGCTCGGGATCGTTTCGCGCATCGGCTCCGGGTTTGTCGCCGACGTCATCGGCGGCTCGCCGACGCTGATGATCGGCTCGTTCATGCAAGGGGTGGCGCTCCTGCTCTATCTCTATTTCAAAGGGCTCACCTCGCTCTTCGTCGTCTCCGGGATCTTCGGCCTCTTTCAGGGCGGCATCGTTCCGATGTACGCGGTCATCTGCCGCGAGCTCTTGCCGCCGCGCGAAGCGGGCGCGAAGATCGGACTCGTTGTGACGGCGACGATCTTCGGCATGGCGTTCGGCGGTTACTTCTCCGGCGTCATCTTCGATCTCACAAGCTCCTACCGCATGGCGTTTTTGAACGGCGTCTTGTGGAACGCGGTCAATTTCGCGATCGTCAGCTGGCTCTTCTGGCGGCGGCGAAGGAGCGCGCCAAAGCCGCAGCTTGCCGCAGCCTGACGTCGCGCGGGCGGCGCCTAAGAGATCAAAACGTGCTGATCTGGGTCGCCCGCCACTTCCGCGAAGGATCGGCGTCGCAATTAAACTGAACCGCCTCAAGGTTGTTATTTGAGCTGGTTCCACCTGCAATTGTGAGGCATTTTCCTGTTTTTGCGTTTTGAATTTGGAATGCATCTCCAAAGGAGATAGTCCGCCACCGGCGGGACAAATCCCCATCGCAGTCGAATTGCACGGCGGTAACGTTATTCTCCGTGCTTGTTCCTCCGGCGATTGTGAGGCACTTTCCAGTTTTTGAATTGATGATCTGGATCAAGCCGCCGCCCACGTTTTTCATCGCCCATTTGCGGGACAGATCAAGATCACAGTTGAATTGAACAGCAGGAAGATTGTTTGCATCGCTTGTGCCGCCTGCAATAGTCAAGCACTTGTTGGTTTTCATGTTCACCAACGCCCCCGGCTCGGCAGCATGCGAAACCGATAAGGGCAAGGCCACAAGCAGGCCCGCCATGAGAACTCTCGGGAATCGCGGGGGCAAACAGATGACGTTCATAATTCTCTCCTTCGAGATTAATCGGATCAAGACTGGAAAAACACCCCTTCCGAGCTCGTTATCACGGATAGAGTCTTCACGACGTGACGCGGATCACACTGCGGGACGTTGCTTGATATCCCGAAACCTCTTCGAGAAGCCGATCTATTTTACAGGGCCTGACCGCATTGGTGGGGTGGCGGAAGCATTTTCCACACCTCGATTACAAGTCCAACGTTAGGTTGTTGATTGAGTGACGAACTAAGTTGCTCGTAGTGGCCCGCCCATCGATGTCCGATGTGATTGTTGTCACAGCCGTGTTCTGATTTTTAGCCTGAGAGCCGGTCCGAGAACTTAACGAATCGTTGGAATCGCTTGGGATTCAAGAAGGCGTCCCGAATCGCCTGTGGGGTCGCCAATGTGGACCAACGAAAGCCGTGCTCGCTACGACCGGAGCCCCCCTTCCTCGTCAAGCTCTACGCCGACGCAGGCTACCAGGGGCAGCAATTCCAGAGCGCACTGAAACCCATTCTCGAGCGCCTCAGCGTCGAGATCGTCAAAACGATCAGATCACGCCAAAAGCTTCATCGTCCTGCCCAAGCGCTGGATCGTTGAACGTACCTTAGCCTGGCTCGGCGGCTGCCGCAGACTGGCGAAGGATTGGGAATGCCTCAATCGCAAGGCGCTCGCCCTCGTGCGTCTCGCCTCTATCCGCCTCATGCTGCGAAAGCTAAGCAATCCCACGTAATGTTCGCGGAAAGACTCTAAGCTTGGGATGACGCCGGAGGCGGGACGCGTTCTTACCGCTCCTCGTTGCTCTCCAGCTTCCCGCGCAGCGCCGTCACGACGCGGCGAAACGTCTTGAGGCCCTTCATCGAGAGCCCATCCGCGAGGCGGTTGATCCAGGGCGCCTGCAGACGCATGGCGGCGTCAAAGGTCGCCTTGCCCTTGTCGGTCAGGACGACGAGCTGCGCCCGCCGGTGATGCGGGTTCAATTCGAACGCGACCAGCCCTTCCTTCTGCAAGTCGTTGACGATGCGCTGCACGTTCTGGCGGTTGGCGCCGAGGTCGCGCGCGAGCCAGGCGACCGGCTGCCCGCGATCCGCAGAGACAACGGCGCCGAGCACTTGCCAGCGCGCGCTGGTGAGCCCGAGCGGCGCCACGAGGCGGTCGCCCGCGGTCAAGATCAGGCTGTTGAGCCTCAAAAGGTCGAGCATGAGATCGCTCAGGGCTTCGCCCGCCGGCGTGCGCTTGGTTTTGCTCATCCGGCATCTTAGTATCGTATTGACATTATCATGTCAATCAGTTAGACAGTGTGTTGTCATAGCGACATAATCGTGTCAACATGGATGGAGCCTGTCATGTCGTTGCTGCGCCCCCTCGACCCCGCCTTCCCAATCGACCGCCAGCTTTCGCTCGAGGCCGCGCCGGTCGTGCTCATGAACGTCTTCACGCTCGCGAAGGCCGACGAGCCGGCTTTCCTCCAAGCCTGGCGGCCGGACGCCGCGTTCATGAAAAAGCAGCCGGGCTTCATTTCGACTCAGCTGCACCGCGCCATCGGCGAGAGCCCGACCTATCTCAACACCGCCGTTTGGGAGTCGACCGCCGCTTTCCGTGCGGCGTTCACGCATCCCGAATTCCTGCAGGCGCTTTCGCGCTATCCGTCGTCGGCCGTCGCGACCCCGCACCTGTTCCAGAAGGTGGCGGTTCGCGACATCTGCGTCGCTTAGCGCGCGAATCGGCAGGACGGCGGCAAGGCCATGCTGAAAATCATCCATCCGGTCGCCGGCGCGCTCGCGCTTCTGACGATCACGACCTTCTGGCTCTCGACCGTGTTCGCCGAGCTATTCGGGTCTCATGCGGTTGTCGCCGCGGTCAAGACGACGATCCCCTGGGGCTTCCTTGTCCTTATTCCGGCGCTGGCGGTCGCAGGAGGCTCGGGTCTGAAGTTGTCGCGAGGGGATCGCTCCGGGCTCATTGGGGCGAAATTCAAGCGCATGCCGTTCATCGCCTTGAACGGCATCCTTATCCTCATTCCTTCGGCGCTCTATCTCGCGTCCAAGGCGAGAGCGGGCGAGTTCGGCGGCGGCTTCTACGCGGTGCAGGCGCTCGAGCTTGTCGCGGGGGCGACGAACATCGCGCTTCTCGGGCTCAACATGCGCGACGGCCTCAAGTTGAAGGGCTGGCTCCGCCAAAGGCCGGCGTGAACGTCGCGTGGACCGCGGACAAGCCGGTCGCAAACGCGTAGGCTCGGACCCCCCCCCGGCGGTCGCGTGGGGAGGAAGTTCGCTCGTTTGAAGAGCGAGTCTTCAAAACCCGAACGAGCGCTGAACTGGCGCAGGCGGCGCCATGCGAACGCCCTCGAGTTCGAGCATGCGGATTTTCGCGGCTGTCCCGCCGGGCGCGGAAAAGCCGCCGACCTTGCCGCCCGCGGCGAGCACCCGGTGACAAGGGATGATGAGCGGCACGGGATTCGCGGCCATGGCCGCGCCGACGTCGCGCGCGCCTTCCGGACCCGCGTCAATCTCCCTCGCCAACGCGCCATAGGTGGTTGTGCGGCCCCAGCCGATCCGCCTCGCGGCGTCGTAGATCTTTCTGAACAGCGGGTCCTGATCGCGAATGTCGAGCTGAATGAGCGAAAAGTCGGTCTCCTCCCCCTCGAAGTAGCGCACCGCAGCGGCGATCGTCGCGGCGATCGCGGCCGGCGGCTTGCCGGGTTCCGCTCCGGGGGTTCGGCGCAAGAAAAGGCGTTCGGCGGATTCCGCGCTTTTCATGGGCAGCTGGAAGCGGGCCACTCCAAGATCGCTCCAGGCGATGGCGCAGAAGCCTCGCGCCGTCTCGAAGATGCAGTAGTGCGTCGCTTTCCTCATCGTCGGTCTTCATGTCTTGCGCCGCGTGAAAATCGGGCGGCCCGCGATAGAATTCAACCCGAATCCTGCGATGGGACGGACCGTCGCGCCGACGGGAGCGAGACGTTCTATCGCTATTTGGGAGCGCCAGCGTTCGTGCGCCCCGGGGCCGGTCCTCAATAGGGAGGCGTGGGGAGCGGTTTTTCAGTCGGGCCTCAGCTGAACGCTTTGGCCAGCAGCGCCCGCGCCGCCGCCGGGTCCTCAAAGCGCAAAGTCACCGGCAGGGTCGTGACCCATCGCGCCTCTCTGGGCGAGAGCCGCGCGGCGTCCTTCTCGGTCGTCGCGAGCAGCGCGCCGCGCCGCGCCGCCTCCTCGCGCAGCGCCTCGATCTCGCGCGGCTTATAGTGGTGGTGGTCGGGGAAGTCTCGGGTCGCCACGATCTGCGCCCCGACCCGCCGCAAGGTCGCGTAGAACTTCTCCGGCCGCGCGATGCCGGCGAAGGCCACCACCTCCCGGCCGATGAGCGGCGCGGCGGCGAGCGCGTCCGGCTCGAGATTGGCGCGCAGCACCGTCTTGCCCGCCGCCAGGCGGGAAATGTCACCGACCGCAGCGTCGTCGCCCCCGACGACGACGAGGCCCTTGACGAGCCTGAGCTGCGCCTTGAGAGGCGCGCGCAACGGGCCGGCAGGCAGGCAGAGGCCGTTGCCGAAGCCCGTCTCGCCATCCACGACGGCGAGCGCGAGGTCCTTGACGAGCTCGGGGTTCTGCAGCCCGTCGTCCATGATGAGCGCGTCCGCCCCCGCTGCGACCGCGCGTCGCGCGCTTCTCACCCGGTCCTTCCCCACCCAGCACGGCGCCGTACGGGCCAGCAGGAGCGGCTCGTCGCCGACCATGGCGGCGGTGTGCGCATTGGGATCGACCTCGACCGGCTCCGCCCGGTTCGCGCCCCCATATCCGCGCGAGAGAAAGGCGACGCGCCTGCGTTGCGCGATGAAAATGCGCGCGAGCGCGATCGCCGCAGGGGTCTTGCCGGCGCCGCCGGCGACGAAATTGCCGACGCAGACGACCGGCGCGCCGACCCGCCTCCCCGGTTTCGTCATCCGGCTTGCGGCGACCTCGCCGTAGAGCCAGCCGATCGGCTGGAGCGCGCGCGCAATGAGGTTCGGCCGCCGCGCGATCCAGAATTTCGGCGCCCTCACAACCCCGTCGCCGGCAGGAGCGGCTCGAGCGCCCGCATGGACCGCTCGACGGCGCCCGCCAGGCGCTCCACCGTGTCGCCGGCCGCGCGCGCCATTGCGCGCAGCTTGGCCGTATTCTCGAAAAGCTCGATCAGCGCCTCGCCGAGGGCCTCGGGCAGCGGAATTCGAAGCGCGCCCTTCGCCTCGTCGAGCGCGGCGTAGGCGTCCGCGAAGTTCCCGATCATCGGCCCATGCAGGATCGCGCAGGCGAGGCGGGCGGGCTCGATCGGGTTTTGCCCGCCGCCTGCGACGAAGGACTTGCCAAGGAAGACGACGCCCGCGAGGCGGTAGAAGAGCCCGAGCTCGCCGATCGTGTCGCAGACATAGACAGCCGTCCCGGGGCCGGGGCGGCCGCCGCGGGAGCGCAAGGCGCAGACGAGGCCCTGCGCTTCGACCTCACGCAGGACCGCCTCGCCCCGCTCGGGATGCCGTGGCGCAATAAGGGTGAGCGCGTCCGGAAACACCGCGGCGAGGCGCTTGTGGGCGGCGACGGCGATGAGCTCCTCACCCTCATGGGTGGAGGCTGCGATCCAGATCTGCCGGCCGGATGTGAGGCCCGAAAGCTCGGCGAGCTCGCGGCGGTCCACCGGCAGCGCCGGCGCGTCGAACTTGATGTCGCCGGCGATGAGGACGTTTGGCGCCCCGAGCGCCGCAAGCCGCTCGCCGTCGGATTCGCTGCGGGCGAGGCAGAGGTCGAAGTTGGAGAGGACGGCCCCGATGAAGCCGCGCGCCATGAGCCAGCGGCGAAAGGAGCGTTCGCTGATCCGCCCGTTGATCATGGCGACGGGCAGGCGGGCGCGCTTGGCCTCCACGAGCATGTTGGGCCAAAGCTCGGATTCGGCGATGAGCGCCGCGTCGGGGCGCCAATGCCGAAGAAACCGGCGCAGGTAGAAGGGGCTGTCCAAGGGCGCGTACTGATGAACGGCGCCCGGCGGCAGGCGCTGTGCGAGCAGCGCGGCCGAGGTCACCGTCCCGGTGGTGATGAGCGCGTGCGCGCCCGAGCGCGTCACGCGCTCGACAAAGGGCAGGAGCGACACCGCCTCGCCGACGCTCGCCCCGTGCAGCCAGACGAGCTTGCCTTGCGGGCGGGGTAGAGACGTCCTGCCGCGCCGCTCGCCGACCCGCTTCGGGTCCTCCTTGCCGCGTGCGAGCCGGGCCGCCAGGAACAGCCCCGCAAACGGCGTCCCGAGCGCGGTGACGACGCGGTAGGCGAGCAGCGACGCGGTCATTCCGGTCTCAGGTCGGCGCCGGGGTCGGTCGCGCCGACCATGGCGTAGGCTTTCCGATGCGCCGCGTCCAGGCCGTCTTGCACCGCAAGGCGGGCGGTCTCCATCGCCGCGTCGTCGGCGTCCGGCGGGACCTCGACGAAGTCGCTGACGACCACGACGGCGCGCCCGAACGGCAGGCCGAGGGTCGCCCGGTCCCAGGTTCGGAACTGAATCCGCCGGCTGACCGCCACAGCGGTCGGCGCGATCGGCCGGCCCGAAAGCTTCGCCAGCGTGACGATGCCTAAACCGGCGACGCGGGCCACCTTCGGCACGTCCGCCGTGAGCGCGACGGACGAGCCCGACTCGAGCAGGCGCAGGAGCTCGCGCAGCGCCGGCGCCCCGCCCTTATAATGCTGGCTGTAGAAGGGGCCCCCCGAACCTCTGACGGGCTCAATTCCAAGCCGCTTGGCCGCCAGCGCCTGGGCGCCAGCGTCCTCATGGCGTGAAATCAAGACCGCGAGCGGTCCCATCGCGGCGGGCCGCGCGAGCGGCGTCATCAGATGCTGCCCGTGCCACATGGCCGCAATCAGGGGCGTTCTGCCCTCGATAAAGGCGTCGAGATCGGCGGGAACGGTTGTGAGGCGGCTCGTCTTCCCGACGAGGCGCAAATACTGGGCCAGGAAGAAGCCGATGGCCTCTTGACCAAACCGCGACCTGCCGAACCGTCTCGCCATGAATCGCTCAGGCGGTCCTCGTCGGCGGGGCCAGATCCGGCTCGATCAGCCGGTGCAGATGGACGATGAAATAGCGCGTCTCGGCGCTGTCGACGGTCTGCTGCGCCTTGGCGCGCCAGGCGCGCTCGGCGCTCGCGTAGTCGGGGAAAAACCCGACAATATCGATCTTCGACACGTCGCGGAACTCGTGGCTGTCAAGCGACTTCAGTTCGCCGCCGAAGACGAGATGCAGCCGTTGTGGCTTTTGCGCCTCTTCGTGCTTCGGTTCGCTGGAGGTCGTCATCGAAGTCCCTTAAGAGAGCGCGCCCGCTTTGCCTTCGCCGGCCTTAAAACGCAAGACTTGCGACAATGCCGCCTCACCCGCCGCGGCCGCGGCTTGCAGAGCGGAAGGCTTCGATGAGGCGCGGAGCGAGCGCATGCGGCGCGGCAAGCAGCATACCTCTTCGGATGCGCTGGGTGTTGTAGCGGAGCGGGACGCCTGCGGGCTCGATGAGCTTGAGCCCCGCCTCCTCGAGGATGAGATCGGCTGCCGCGATATCCCAGTCATGCGCGTTTTCGGTGGCGGCCGCGAAATCCACCGCGCCTTGCGCCGACATGCACAGCCGGTAGGCCATTGACGGCACGCGCGGGACGATCTCGATTCTTGTCCTGAGCTTCGCGGCCATCGCTTCGAGGATCGGCCTCGGGCCCGCGGCCGTCAACCGCTCCCGGTCGGAGCGCTCGCGGCCCCGAAGCGGGACGCCGTTGAGTTCAGCGCCCACCCCGCGGGCCGCCGAATAGGTCTCGTCGAGAGCCGCCGCATGGACGACCGCGGCGGCCGGCCGGCCGTCCACGACAAGCGCGACCGAAACCGCCCAACGCGGATCGCCGGCGACGAAGGCCCTGGTGCCGTCAATCGGATCGGCGACGAGGAGCGCGCGGCGGGCGAGGCGCGCCGGATCGTCCGCCGTTTCCTCCGAAAGCCAGCCGGCCGAGGGGAACGCTGCGCTCAGGCGCTCTCTCAACAGCGCGTCGGCGGCGAGATCGGCCTCGGTGACCGGCGAGCCGCCATGCTTCGCCTTCACCTCGGCCGAAGTCGCGGCGCCGGGGCGAAAGAAGCCGAGCGCGAGCGCGCCGGCTTCGCGGGCCGCGGAAATGAGCAAGTCGCGCGCGGCGAGCGCGCTCGGAAGCGCATCCAGATTCAAAGACTAGCCGAGTTGAAGCGCGTCGCTGGCTTTACGCGCAACCCGGTCGGTCGCGCAATGTTCGTCAGCGGGAGCTGAAGCGCGCCTCTTGAGGGCCGCAGGGTTGACGTTGATCTTTTTATGTAGAAACTAGCGTTCTACTTCTTGCGGACAAGAAACACCTTAAAAGGAACGTATAGGGCGGTCCCGCCGCTCGACGTTTGAATTTTTTAGGCGCGGCGAAAACCGTCGCAAGTGTTGCATTAGGAGGAAGCGGTCATGCAGATCAAGGTCCCTCAGCTCTCAGTCAAACAGGCGGGTCTGCGCACCGTCTCGATCGGCCAGCTCGGGCTTGGGCCGATTAAGGTCGCCAGCCTAGCGCTCAATAACGTCGACTTCTCGCTGAGCGCCGCGCACGCCCTGCTGCAGAACGTGCGCGTTACGTTGACGCTGAAGATTACGCTTGCGTGGCACATTCATATCGGCCTGCCGGACGGTATTCCCGACATCGACATCGGCGACTCGTATGAAATCGATTTGTCGTTCTCGCTGCCGGTAGGCGACGTCACCATCCCGTCGCTGAACAATCTCAAGTTCAATATCCCAAGCGTCACCGCGCAAAACCTTTCGGTCAACGCGAGCCCGCTAGCGCTGCAGATCACCAACGTCGCAGCCGATAACATCCACGCGACCAACGCCGCGTTGCCCAGGGACGGTTTTGCCGTCTCTGGCCTCTCGTTCGGCTCGCTGACGGGCACGGGCGTTGGCATTCCGGCTGCGACCGTCGCTCAAGCGACGGTCCAGCACGTCCACGGCGATCCGGCGCGAATTCCGGCATTCGCCCTCAACGGCTTCCAATTGCCTGCTGCGCAGATCCCCTCGGTGAACAGCGATCTGCCGCTGAGCATCCCGCTCGTCTTGGAAACGAGAGGGGCCAACTTCGACGCCGGCATTCTACGCATCACTCTCACCATTGTGCCGTCACTGTTGACCCAGGTGCAGCACATGCAGATTACGGGCGCGAGCGCGACGGCTTCGGTCGGCCAAATCGTACTGCATGACGTCACCTTGCCTTATGACGCGCTCAACATCACATTGTCTGACATCGGCATCGACATGATCGATATTCCTAACTTCACCGTCGGATAAGGAGAACGCTCATGGCGGACGAGACACCCAAAGTCGTGCAGGTCCCGGTGAAAAAGTATGACGTTGATCTCACCCTCGAGGACATCATGACGCCCCTGGCCGCCTTCGCGCAGCAAGCGCATGTGGCGCAGGCGGCCGCGGCGGCGCCCGAGGTGCGGCAGCATGCGGCGGACCTTTCCGGACTTGCCAAACAAATCCTGGAGGTCGCCAACAAGCTCAACGCGGTCGCGCCGCATCTGCTCAAGCCAGGGCCTCAGAGGTCGCAAGGCGGGTAATTCGCTCCTCACGGACCTCTGGCCTCGCTTCGATCGCCCAGCGCTTTTCAAAGCGGCGTTCGATCGAGGCCTCGGCGCGTTGACCCTTGTTGCTTCCTTTGCTAGCAGGAGCCATCGAAACATAGACTCGCGCGTGCGCGCCGAGTCGCCCAGGCCGGGGAGCGCTGCAGGTGGGTATTGCAGGTCGTTGCGGCGCGATTGCGCTTGCTGGAATCGTTGCGGCTGCCCTGGCCGGCTGCGCCTCGGGGCCTTCTTCCCCGCCAGTCGCGGCCGCCTCGAGCATTAGCCCCGATGCTTTGGTCGGCAAATGGGGGCTCGCCGCCTACCATCGCGACACGGACCGCCCGCGCACCGTGAAGGAGGCGAAGGCACAGTGCAACAAGCCCGTTGTCGTTAACAAAGGTCCGAATGGCGGCGTCATGATGTATCTGGCCGATCAGCCGGAACTTCAGGAGCTGGTCCTCAAGCCCGGCCCCAGCGGCGCCACCTACCTTGGCCCGCCCGGCGCCGGCGGAACGGCGGACGACCGCATCGTGTCAGACGTCGAGCCGAACTCCTTCACAACAGTGTGGGTTGATCCCGACAACGCATCGCGCTACGGCACGATGGTCTACGAGCGGTGCGGCAAACGCGCCTGAAACCGATTTTCCTTTCAAGACGATGGAGTCAGAATGAACATGCAAGCAGCCGGTTTTTTGCGACGACTGCTGATCAATACGGCATTGGCGGCGGCTGCGGTCGTTGCGCCGAGTCTCTTCGCGTCGGCCCAGCAGATCGATATGAACGTCGTCGACCAGCCCGGCTATGTGCCGTCGCAGGGAGAAGAGCAGCTGAGCGGCGCTTATGAGAAGCAGCTGGTCTTCTTTCGCACGACCGAAGCGCCCGGCACCCTCATCATCGATTCGAGCCAGCGCTTTCTCTATCTCGTCCAGCCCAACAACCGGGCCATCCGCTACGGCATTGGTGTCGGTCGACAAGGCTTCCAGTGGTCCGGCCTGCAGAAGATCTCGCGCAAGCAGGAATGGCCGGACTGGCGTCCGCCGCCGGAAATGATCGAGCGCCAGCCCTACCTGCCTCGTTTCATGGCGGGCGGCCCGGGCAATCCGATGGGCGCGCGCGCGATGTACCTCGGTCAGACCGTGTACCGCATCCACGGCACGAACCAGCCGCAGACGATCGGCCACGCCGTCTCGTCGGGCTGCTTTCGGCTCGTCAACGACGACGTGATCGACCTTTACGATCGGGTGCCGGTCGGCACCAAGGTCATCATCAGGCAGGCTGTGGCTCTCTGATTCGCCGAGGCTCTTCATGCGCTTCATGAAATCGCTCATCGCCCCTGCGTGTCTGGCGGCGGCTGCCCTGGCGGCCGCTTCTCCCGCCGGTGCGCAAACGCTGAAATCCGTTCAGGACAGGGGCTCGCTCATTTGCGGCGTCAGCCAGGGGCTGGCCGGCTTCTCGATCAAGGACGACAAGGGCGAGTGGTCGGGCTTCGACGTCGATTTCTGCCGGGCGCTCGCGGCGGCGATCTTCAACGATCCGTCGAAGGTACAGTTCGTGCCGCTGTCGGCCTCGGAGCGTTTCGACGCTTTGAAGAAAAAGCAGATCGACGTCCTGTCGCGCAATTCGACCTGGACGCTGGGGCGAGAAACCGAGTCCAACATCGTCTTCGCCGGCGTCACCTATTATGACGGTCAGGCGTTCCTCGTCCCGAAGAGCCGCAACCTCACCGGGGCGCTCGAACTCGAAGGGAGCAAGGTCTGCATCCAGAAGGGCACGACCTCGGAGCCGAACGCCGCCGATTACTTCGAGACCAATCACATCAACTACGAACTCGTCGAAGCGCCGACGGTCGCCGACGTCGTTGCGGACTACTTGGCCGGCAAGTGCAATGCGCTGTCGACCGATTCCTCACAACTCTTCGCCCTTCGCTCGCAATTTCCCAAGCCGAGCGAGCACATGATCCTGCCCGACGTCATATCGAAGGAACCGCTCGGGCCCGTCGTCCGGCAGGACGACATGCCGTGGTTCAATATCGTGAAGTGGGTCAACTTCGCGCTCATCAACGCCGAGGAGCTCGGGGTCGGCTCGAAATCCATCGACGAGGCGGCGAAGTCGCAAAAACCGGCCGTCAAGCGGCTTGTCGGGACAGAGGGCGATTTCGGCAAGGGGCTCGGACTTTCCAACGCCTGGGCCGCGCAGGCCATCAAGGCCGTCGGCAACTACGGCGAGATGTTCGACCGCAACGTCGGCGTCAATTCCAAGCTCGGCGTTCCCCGCGGGCTCAACGAGCTGTGGAGCAACGGCGGCATCCAGTACGCGCCGCCAATCCGCTGAGGCGCCGGCCGATCAAAAGCGGCCGACGGGCTCCCTCGCCTGGCCGTGGTATTGGTCGCTTTGCTGAAGCTGCTGCGGAGTCTGCGGCGCAACGTTCGGTCTCGGCGCGCTTCTCGAATTGCTCTTGGGAAGGATGAGGTTCTGCGCCGGCGGCGGCGGGACGACGATCACAGGATAGTTCGTCATGAATTGCGCGCGCGCTGGCGCGTTCGCCCCCAGCCACGCGAGGCTCGCCACCGCAATGGACGCGGCCAATTTGAGCCAGCCTGCCCATTTGCGGGGTTCCGTTCGAACAGCAGTTGGCAGTGGCGATGGATGCGAAACTGCCGTCATTCGCGTCCCCTCCGAAGCCCGGGTCGGCCCAAGCTATTCAAGCGCGGAAACTCCATCTTGTCGATAGAATCTCGCTCCATCGAGAGCGGCTAATCGACGCGCATTGTCGTCATAGGAATTCGAATCTCGCGCGTCAGCTCGACAAGGGAGGCGATCAGCAGGGCCCGCGCGATCACAATCGTCACAGCGGCGATCCCGCCGCTGCCGAACCCGGCGGGCGCCGCCAGGAATGCGAGAAAGAGCGGCGGCGCTGTGACAAATGCATCGGGGCCAGGGCCGTGTCCTTTTTGTCACGACGGAGCGATTTCCAACGCCGTCCTCGACGGCCGGCGCTCGCTCCGGTTGCCCTCCCGAAGCGATCCCCCTAACATTCGCCGCGTTCGTCTTCGGCTGCGGCCAAAACGGGGGCTATGATGCGGCTCGGCGCCGGAGCTATCTTCATCGCGGGCGGATTTATGGGCGCCTCGACGGCTCTCGCCGCCGATCTGCCGACCAAGAAGCCTGCGCCGCCGCCCCCGCCCGCCCTCGTGGTCGCTTCGCCGTGGCGGTTCGAGCTCACCGGCTACGGCTGGGCCTCGAGTCTCGCCGGCAATGTCGGTTTCGGCGCGCTTCCGACGCTGTCCTATTACGCTTCCTTCGGCAAAGTTCTCGAGCATTTCGAGGGCGGCCTTATGGGAGCGGTGGTGGCGCGAAACGGCACGTATATTGTCGGACTGGACGTGGTCTGGGCGCGGGTTGGCGGGGCGGGCACCGCCAGGGTCGAACGCCTCCCGGCCGGCGCGCTTGGCGTCGACCTCACCGTGGGCGAAGGTTTCGCCACCGCCTTCAGCGGAGTTCGGATTCCGGTCGGACCGCCCAATCTTGAGCTCTACGGAACCGTCGGGGCTCGCTTGATGTACAGCGGCACGAAGGTCGAGCTCGCGACGCCGCTCGGGTTCAATAACACCCAGTCGGCCTACAAGACCTGGGTCAACCCCGTCGCGGGAATCGCCGGGCAGTACCGCTTCGACGACCGCTGGTTCATGAACGTCCTCGCCGACATCGGCGGCTGGAGCGACAGCGCCACCGGACAGGCGCTCGCCTCGGTCGGCTACAACTGGACGAGCAACATCGCGACGACGCTCGGCTATCGGGGCATGTACAATTACGAGAAGCAGGACACCGGCTTCAACTATGTTCTGTTCGAGCCGAAGAGCTTCCGCTACCAGCAGTGGATGTACGGCCCCTTCGTCGGTTTCAAGTACAGCTTCTGAAACCGCGGCGCCCGGAGCGAATGGCCGCATCGGAAATTCGAGCGCTGCCGGCGCCCCGCTGAGCGTCCATTCGCACGCCCGTCTGTTGATATTTGTCGCGCCGGTGGTGCGCCGCAACACCGCGAACCAGTGATGCGCCCTCGGCGGTCGGCGGGTCCGAATTCGGTGAACACGCCATAACGATCGTCATGGCGCACTTGCCCGCGCCGACCGCCTCCACCCCGAGCCCCGCCCGCGCGCCTCCGCCGTGGAAGCGTCGGCGCTATTCCGGAATCGGCTTGCCGATTTCGGCCTCGAAGGCTTCTTCGTGCGGGAGGTCCTCCCGGGCCTTCGTGCCCGGCAGAATCTCGAAGCGCGGATCGAACTCGACCATCGTCGCCGCAAGCTGCGCGAGGATGCTGGCGTCGCCCTTAATCTTCGCGCTGCCGTCCGCGATCTGCGCCTCAATCGATTTCGCGCCCATCATCGTCTTCTCAAGATCGGAACGGTTGATGGTCAGCGTGAGGTCGGGATTGGCGGCCTGGAACCCCTTGATGTTGGTCAGGGTCGCGTTGTTGAGCTCGACGATGAATTTTTCGCCGTTGTCGGGGGTGACCAGGTTCATCGTGAAGCGCAGGCCCTCGGCCTTGCGGCTGTCCATGCGGATGCCGAGGAAATTGAGGAAGAGCTCGGTCGACATCGCGCGGACGACGTCGGCGCTCAGGCTGCTCGCCGCTTCTCCCTGCGGAATGCCGCTGCGCAGCTCGTATGCGCCGGCCAGGAAGCTGTTGCGCAGGCCGGGGTTCTCCTGCTGGTAGCCGATCTGCTCAAAAATGTCGGCGAGCAGGTCCCTGGCCTCGGAATTGTGCGGCTCGGCCTGCACGAGCTTGTTTACGATCTCGGAGGCCATGAGGTACTTGCCCTCGTCGTGCAGCGCCCGCCCACGCGCCAGGATCTTCTCGCCGCCGCCCATCATTTCGACGTAGAGCGGGGCCGAGTCAGACGGGGACAGCGGGATCAGCGTCGCCGGATTGCAGTCCCAGAAGCCCAAATACCGCTGGATGACGCCGCGGCTGTTGTGCTCGGGCGAGCCGTGGTAGCCGCGGCAGTGCCATTGCACCTCCAATCCCTGCGGCAGGGCGTAGACATTGTGCACCTCGTTGATGGTCACGCCCTGGTTGGCGAAGTGCAGCACCTGGTTGTTCATGTTGGCGTAGAGATCGCGCTGGGCGCGCAAGACCTCCCGGATGCGGGCGTTACCCCAACGCGGCCAATGATGGGAGGCGAACATCACCTCTGCCTCAAGGCCGAAGCGGTGGAGCGCCTCGGCGATATACTTCGACCAGTTCAAGGGGTCGCGCACGAGCGCCCCGCGCAGCGTATAGATGTTATGGAGCGTGGAGGTGACGTTCTCCGCCATCCACAGGGCCTTTGTCGCGGGGATGTAGGTGTTCATCTCGCGCGGCGCTTCGGTGTTCGGCGTGTTTTGGAAGATCATCCGGACGCCATCGACCTCGAAGTCCTCGATGGGCTCCTTGACGAGCCGGGTCGGAGCGATGAGGCCTGAAGCGCCCGCTGATACGCCCTGGCCAAGCCCCTGCCCAACGAAACCGTAGGGGTTCGCCGGCAGCAGCAGGCCGTATTGGTAGAAAAGCCGCCGGTTCATCGCAGTCCCGGCGAAGACGTTTTCAGAGATGGTGAACTCCATAAATCCGTCCGGCGCGATGACCGGGACTTTCCCGCTCCTGACGTCCTCGTCGCTAACGGGAAGGCCGCGCACGCCGCCCCAGTGATCCGCGTGGGTGTGCGAATAGACGATGGCCGAAACCGGCAGCCCCTCGCCCTTGTGCGCCTGAAACAGCTTCCAGGCGGCGCGCACGGGCTCGGCGGAGACGAGCGGATCGAAGACGATCCACCCCGTCTTTCCGCGGATGAAGGTGATGTCGGAGAGGTCGAAGCCCCGGACCTGATAGATGCCGGGAATGACTTCGTAGAGCCCGTAATTGTTGTTGAGCTGCGACTGGCGCAGGAGCGAAGGATGGATGCTGTCGAACTCGTCCTTCTGATCGAGGAACTTGAAACGCTCCATGTCCCAAGCCGCATGGCCGGCGTCGGCCATGATCTTGAGGTCCGGCATCGGGGCGATCAGCCCCTTCTTCTGCTCCTCGAGGTCGCGCGTGTCGGAGAAGGGCAGACCATCGCGGGCCCGCCTCAGGACATCGAGGGTGAACTTCGAGGGCGCCTTGCCTTTGGGGTGGAAATGGCCCTCGGGGCGCGGCGCGTCCTGAGCCAAGGAAGGCGCATCGCCGAGCGCGAACTGGCCTACGGCGAAGGCTGCGCCGGCGGTCGGCAGCGCCTTGACGAAATCGCGTCTGGTCGTGGTCATTCCCTTACATCTCTTGGTCGAGAGCCTGTGCGAGGAGCACCGGGCAAGCGCGATGAGAGTATAACGGGGCGCAAGATGAGGCCCGCCGGCTGGCGACCGGTTGGGCGACGCTCGGATTCCGGCGCGCTACTTGTTGCTGGCTTCGGCCTTCGCCATCGCCTCCTTGCAGCCGTCGCTGACCTCGGACGCATGGGACTTGAGGCACTCGGCTCTTGCACCCTTGCCGGGCTTCACGTCTGCGCAGAACTGCTTGAGGTCGGCCTTGCAGGCCCGGCCGACGGCCGCCGTGCGTATGATCGCGACCTGGCAGTCCGCCGACAAATCGCTGAAGTGAGACTTGACGCAGTCCTTGAGCGCGCCGCCGCCCGGCTTCACCCCGGCGCAGACCGTTTTGACGTCCTTGGCGCACGCCTTCGCCATCGTTGGCGCCGCGATGGCGGCGGCCGGCAGCAAGAGCGCCGCGCCGAGCGCGAGAATGAGTGTTGGAGCTTTCATTTGGGCGGTCTCCTCGAAAACATGTCTCAATTGCAGGAGGGGTAAGAGCCGGCGCCGCAGATCGCGGCAGGCTGGCCGGGAGGAATTGTGTTGACCGGAGCTTCGGGCGCGGTCGAGCCGATCGGCGGAACGCCAATCGAGGGCGTCACATATGTTTGCGGGGCATGATAGAAGCCGCCGGCGGCGCTTTGCCGCGCTGCGGGGGGAGCGAACCGCTGAATGTGCCTGTGCCCGACCGCGTGGTGGGAATGTCGCGTTCCCGCACCCTGGACCTGAGCCGCAGACGGAGACGCCAGCAGGGCCCCTAGCCCTGCGCACAGGAAAATTCGCTGAATCTTGGACATGGAAGCTCTCCCGGTTGCCGAGGGATCAGGACCGGGACAATCTGCCAATAACCGGCCCGCATGCATAGCATCCGAGTATCCGACGGGATAGTGTCGGCGATAGGAACAGAGCGCTCGGGGCCGCGGCCTTGCGCCGCTTCCCTGGCTTCCCAACGAAGCTCACGGCGCCGGAGTAGACGCCGTTGGCGCCGTAGGCGGGTTTCAGCCAACCCGCCGGACAGCGATAGCAGGCGCGCCCGGCGACGAATTCGTAGGCGCAGCGCCGTCAACTTCAGGCGAATTCAGCGGCAGACCCGCACGCCCGCCCGATAGTAGCAGCCCCGCACGGGCGCGACGACCGTCGTAGCGGGCCGGCGATGGACGACTGCGCCGCGCGGCCCAACGCAACCGGCGCGATAGACGCCGGCGGCGCAGGTCACAGCGTTGGCCTCGGTCGCCGCGCTAAAGATCAGGCCCAGGACCAAAAGGCCGGAAGCGATGCTCTTCATTCGAATTCTCCTTTGCTTGCGATGCCGCGGGGAAATTGAGTCGCGCCTTTCCTCACTTCATCTTGATGCCGTTCTCGGCGCGGTACTGCTTGAAGACGACGTCGATCGCCTGGATGATCTTCTTGTCCTGATGCTCCTTGCAGTAGACGATGATCTGGTGCTCGAGGCCCTTCGCCCGGTCGACCTTCATCATGTGCTTCTTGCCGAGGCCGTTGTACCAGCCGCTGTACCAGGTCGTCAGGTGGTCGGCGTCCTCCTGAAAGGTGTTTGCGAGTTGCGCGCAGGTCAGCTTCTGCACGTCGACGTAGCCGTCCTTGTCGGCATACGCAGTCAGGTCGACCGGATCGGCCTTGGCGACGCCGAGCGTGACCAGCGCGGCGGCGGAAATCAATAGCGCTTGTTTCATTTCGTGGCTCCTAAAATCGTTGAAGTCCCTGACGGCGCTCGCGCCCCCAGAGCTGGCGCGACCGCAGTCGCCGCTCCTCACTTGCCCATCTCGGCCTTGATCTTCTTCAATTCCTTCGCGCAGCCGATGCTGACCTCATTCTCATGCTCCTTGAGGCACTTCTTCAACGCTCCGCCGCCCGGCTTGATTCCGGCGCAAAGCCTTTCTGCGTCCGCCTTGCAATAGGCGAGCCTCTGGGCGTGCGCCGCGGGCGCCGAAGCTGCAAGCGAGCCCAGAGCGAGAGAGAACCCAAGGGCAATCGAGAACTTGAAACGCATTCGTTTTCCTTTCCGATATTTCGCCTTTGTGGCGCGCTGAACCCATGACACGCTGCGGCTCACCGCTGCAAGCGCCCGCTCGATGGGTCCGGACCCCCACGCGACCCACCCAAATCGCTGATTAATTCCTCCGCGGCCGAAGGGGTGCGGCGGTTGCGTTCACAATTGCGTGGCGACGCCGATTCCTCGATTTCGTAACGCCTCGACGCGCCGAGGGACGGCCTCGATCCGACGACGCGCCGGGCTCGCTAATCAGCTGCGCCTCGTCGGGGCCGCAAGGCTTTCGAGCGCGCGCGTCCGGCCGGCCTTAGACGCTTCGTCAAAAGTTCGCTTGCTTGTCGCGGATCGACGTCTCACGCGCGGCGACCGCCGCAGCCCCTCCCGTTCGATGTTCATGCGCCCAGGGTCTTGTGCATCCGCGCATCCTTCGTCTTGAAATGCCCGACGAACCAGTTGGCGACCGTCGTCGACAACGTCTCTGCGTAACCTGCCTCGGCCTCGTCCATGATGTCGCGGATGTCGTCGAGCAAGCTTTCGTGCTCGGCCTTGTGGGCTTCGTACTCATCGTAGCCGTGCTTGCGCATGACCGATTCCTCGAGGGCGAAATGCGCGGCGATGCGGGCGAACACTTCCCCGAGGAACGTCTGAACGCGCTCCTTCTCGACGCCGGCGGCGACGTGGTCGGCAAGCCGATTGATCAGCGCCACCAGCTCTTGATGCTCGTGATCGACCTCGGCAATGCCGGTTTCAAACTCCTTTCGCCATGTGATGAGGGCCATGAACGTCCTACCGGAACAGGAAGCCTCCCCTCGAGGCGTTGAAGTCAATGGCGAGATTTTGCCACGGCTTGAGTTCGGTTTCCACCCGCTTCTCGTAGTCGAAACCGTTTGAGCGTTTGCTGTCGCGCAACCTGGCTTCGATCACGTGCTGGCCAGCTGGAACCAGGAATTTTCGGTAGGTCCTCGCGGCGCCGTCCCGTGACAGGCCGGTCGGCGGCAACACGTCCTCATAGATCGGCCGCCCATCGACGCTGAGTTCGATGACGAGGGGAAGCCGCCCTCGCGAGCAGGTGTTCGGCCGGCGCTCGGCGGTCGGGAGTTTGGCCAGTTCCTCGGCGGTCAGCCGGCGGCAGTCCTCGACGCGCGCGCCTCCGTGCTGGAGGGCGAGCTTGATCTGGGCCTCGTCCTCGGGAACCTGGCGATAGACCGGATGGGCCGCAAAGTAGCCGATAAACGCCGCTATGGCGGCGAACACGACGACCTGGCCGGCGAGGCGCCGAGCGCTAGGCATCGGCGCGCCCCGATATGCTGGGCTTTGCGGGTTCGGTCCGCCCCGCGCTGACCGGTCTGAAGGGTCCCATGGACCTGAGCTCTGAGGCGAACGCCTCGACGTCCGCTCGAAGCGCCGCAAGCCCCCTTCGCCCCGGCCAGACGAGCCTGACCCTCTCGTCCGAAATCCGTTTGCGCAGGCGCGGATCCCGACGTCGCTCCATACGGTCTCTCGTCCAGTCCCCGCCGCGCCGGTTGAGGCACGAGTTCTCGGCGCAGCCGGCGATCATCACGCCGTCCGCGAGATTCCGGCTGACGACATAGTCGACAAAGGATGGCGGCAGGTGACCCGAGCAGTTGAGGCTGACGACCCCGACCGCACTGGAGCGACAGGCTTCGGCGACTCCCGCGTTCTTGCAGCCGAAGATGATCACACGCGCCGGGCCCGCGAGCCGGGCGGCCTCGCGCTCGGCGTCCTCGCGGATCGCGGCGATGCGTCGATCCGGCGCGTCGATCCCTGGCGCGAGAGCGGACATCCGGCGAAACGGGGTCGATGTCGGACAGGCGCCGGCGCAGATGCCGCAACCGACGCAATATCCCGGATCGACGACCGCCTCGCCTTCGAAAGGCCGCCCGTCGCTGCGCGGCTGCATGGTGATGGCGTTATATGGGCAATCGCTCACGCAGCGCGTGCAGCCGTTGCAGTTGGCGAGGTCGACAACGGCGGCGGGAGGACGCTTGAGCGGCGGCAGCCATGGCGCCGCCGCGACGATGAGAAGCATGGCGACCGCGACGCTCCAGGTCGCCTGACCGGGCAGATTTTCCAGGAGCGGATAGGCGCCGAGATAGAACCAGTCCAATCCGATCGCCCCGGGCACTTCCGCGAGATTGGCGCGCCCCTGGCTCAGGGCGGGGCCGACGATCGACAGCCCAAAGAGAGCCAGACCCGCTCCGATCGCCAGGCCGCGCGGCGGATTGATGCGCGGGCGGGAAATCCGCTGCAGGTGCAGCCACAGCACGATCAGCGCAATGAGCGGGACGGCGATGTGGATGAAGATCATGAGGGTGAAGAAACGGTCTTCCAGCGAGTCGGGCGACAGAAAATTGCGCGCCACCGGCTGGCCGAAGAACGGCAGGTGATCGAGCCACTCGGTGGTGACGATGGCGACGTATTGGCCGAGCTTGTCCCAGACCAGCCAGTAGCCGCTCACCCCGGCGACATAGACGAGCATGAGAACCGGGACGCCGGTCAGCCAGCTGAACCAGCGCACGCCCCGGTAGCGGTCGAGCGAAAACTCGCGCAAAAGATGGACGAGCATCACGACGACGAGGCCGTCCGAGGCGTAGCGATGGAAGCTGCGCATCAGCCCTGCGGCGTACCATTGGTCGCGGGTCATGTACTCGACCGAATCGTAGGCCTTGTTGACGCCGGTGCCGAAGAAGACGAACAGGTAGACGCCGCTCGCAGCGATGATCCAATAGAAGAAGAAACCGAGGGCGCCGAGGTTGAGCAGCGGATTCCATTGGGGGGGAAACACCTTGGACAGCCGCCGCTCCGCCTCGTCGAAGACGGCCCGCAGCGGCGCCGTGGCCGCGGGAAAGCAATCAGACACGGCCGGCCCGCATGGACTTGCGCAGTTCGCGGATCAAAAAGTGGAGGGCGAGCGCTAGAAAGCTCGCCCCGATGAACGCCGAGAGGATGATCGAGTAGTCGAAATAGTAGCGGCCGGTTCGCGGATCGTAGACGGTGCAGACGAGCTTGATGCGGTCGGCGAGCCCGGCGAGAGAAAAGACGGGCCGGGAGCCGCCATAGATGAGCGACTTCAGCGGTTCGACGACGGCCGGAATCGCGAAGGATCCGCCGTAGATCTGGCTATAGACTCTCCCCTCCTTATCGACGACGGTGACCTGGGCTGGATGGTCGAAGCCGCCGGCTGAGGCGGCGAAGTCAAACCCGACCGCCGAAGCGAGGCGGTCGATGGTCGAGGCGTCGGCGGCGGCGAAGAGCCAGTTCTCGCCGCCGGCGTGATGCTGTCTGGCGAAGCTCCTCATGCGGTCGGGCGTGTCGCGCTTCGCGTCAAACCCGACCGTCAGAATGTTGAAGCTGCCCCTGCCGAAGGTCGCCTCCGCCGCGCCATTGGCCGCCGCAAGGTTCTCGATGACGAGCGGGCAAAGGTCGGCGCATCCGGTGTAGACGAGCGAAACGAGCAGCGGCTTGCCACGGAAGCGCGCAAGCATGATCCTTCCGCCGTCCGCGCCGGTCAGAGCGAGATCCGGCAGCGACTGTCCGATTGCTCCCTGCGATCGCGCGATCGTCGAAGAGAGAGACTCATCGCCCGCCGCCGACGCCACAAGCGCCAGCAGCCATGCGAGCGCGGCGAAACCCGGGCGTACGCGCATCAATACGATCCCGCGAGGCGGTCCGCGACGGCGCCCCCGAGCAGCAGCGCGA
>Ga0209040_10000797_pt1 | contig 24537 bp, 23 predicted proteins | sample BogFormECP12_OM3_FD_188240 | JGI IMG/M metagenome (GOLD analysis project Ga0209040, IMG submission 188240) | Bog forest soil microbial communities from Calvert Island, British Columbia, Canada - ECP12_OM3 (SPAdes) (version 2) | ecosystem: Environmental > Aquatic > Freshwater > Wetlands > Bog ... | reverse complement strand
TCGTCGGCGCCGACAAGTGGGACGAGATTGTCGCCATTATCACCGCGGGCGCGGCTGTGCTGCAGTCCGAGACGCGTTACTTCGACACCTCGGAGATTCTGCACGCGTGGGAATGGGTGCGGACAGCCAAGCACGCCGAAGACGTTCCCGTGCGCCAGATATCTCCCCCAACCGGCATCTGGAAGGACTATCATCCGGAATATATGGGGCTGTAACAAAGGTTTGGTAATGTGTTGGCGGCACTTTACGTGGGCGCTCCAGAGCGGTACGTAATTGTGACCACAGGAGAAGTCTGATGGCAACCGATGGTGGTCGCGCGATGGTCAACGTGTTCGATGGAACACGCCAGCTCTATTCTGACAGGTCCCAGCTCTTAATCACGATAATTGACGGTAATCAGCACGTGCAGCATCGTGACTTTCACGGCGAATCCAGTGTCTTTTTCACAGGACTCCCCCTGTTCAACAATTTCGGTGACAATTACACGTTCCTTGCTTCTGCCGACGGATACAAAGATACCGGCTACTCCCCGGTCAAGCTGGCACCCAACGTAGACCAGATTGTTGACTTGATGTTGCTTCCGAAATCGAATGAGCTGAACTTTGCGAATGCAACGTGGACGGAACTGGACAACTCGCGTCCGAAACTAAAGAGTCTGCTCGCCAACGGCGCCGCCAGCGACGAGGAAGCGGCGAACCGTTACAGCGGCATCATGGAAGACCAGGGAGGGGAGATTCTCGCCTGCTTGCTGAACATCACGACGGCGATGCAGCAGATCCCCCTGCCCCAGCAAACCCCGTTTGATTACATCAAGCGCGTGATTTGGGACCGCGATGGCGCGTTCCACGTCGCTCAAGACCGGTTTTTTGCATGGGCTGATCCCAAGCTGATCGACCAGATCAAGCTGGCGAAACAGCAGCAGCCTCCAGAGTTTGCCGACGCGCCCTTTATTCTGCACCCAGGCGCAACGAGCAGCTACAAGCAAATCCAGTTCGGGGAAGCGAATGTCCAGTTCACGTTCCACGGGAACGACCGGCTTGAGGTGGATGGTGTGAATTGCGTGATGGTGGAACCGGACATCGATTATTTTAAGGACACTCTCAATCATCTAGTGATGGAGGTCCTGGTGAATGCCTTCGGCAGCTTGACCGACCCGAGGACGGTTTACGTTCTTCGTTGGATCGCCGGACGCCGGGCGGGGATACCAGAATTCGACCCTCTGTATACGATTAGAAGGGTATAGTTTCTGTGTTGGGTGCCGTCTTTCGTCGCTGGCAACGATAGCAAGAATAAACAACAGCCAGGCGATTCTGTATCACCGGTACTAGCGCGAACCGCGGGCGGGACAAACCCGTCTTACCAGGCTTATCATCATGGGTTCAGTAATGCGCCGCGGAATCGCACTGAACTACCAGGCATCTACTGAGAATCACCTTTCTGAGAGGACGCAATTTATGGCTACGACGCTTGCACCCACCCGTGAGGGCCTGAAGGAACACAACATTCCCACGCAATTCAAGAATGAACCGCCGGTTGACTTCAGCAATCCCGAAAACGCGCGGCGCATGCGCGCCGCCATCGAAAAAGTCCGCTCCGAACTCGGCCGCGAGTACGACCTGGTCATCGGCGGACGCCGCCTGAAGACCGCGGAGAAGACAACCTCGCTCAATCCGGCCAGGCCGTCGGAGATTGTCGGCGTCCATCAGACCGCCGGCGCGGCTGAGGTCGAGCCTGCGATGCAGGCGGCGCTGAAAGCATTCGAGACCTGGAAGTACACCTCGGTTGAAGAGCGCACCGGCCTGCTGTTCCGCACCAGCCACCTGATGCGCGAGCGCAAGTTCGAGCTGATGGCGTGGATGGTCTTCGAGGTCGGCAAGAACTGGGCCGAGGCTGACGGCGACATCGCGGAGTTGATTGACTTCTGCGACTTCTACGCGCTGGAGGCGATTCGCCTGTCCAAGGCCGAACCGCCGGTGCAGTTGCCCGGCGAGCGCGACTGGCTGCGCTACATTCCGCTGGGTGTCGGCGTGGTGATTCCGCCGTGGAACTTCCCCGGCGCCATCATGGGCGGCATGACGTTGGCGTCCATTGTGTGCGGCAACACCGTCATCGTAAAGCCTTCCAGCGACTCCCCCACCATCGCGGCGAAGTTCTTCGAGATCCTGGAAGAGGCCGGCCTGCCCGACGGAGTGGTCAACTTCTGCCCCGGCAAGGGCGGTAGCTTTGGTAACGCCGTGGTCGAGCACCCCAAGACGCGCTACATCGCGTTCACTGGATCGAAGGAAGTCGGCCTGCACATCAACCAGCGGGCGGCGACACAACAGCCCGGCCAGATCTGGATCAAGCGCACTGTGCTCGAGATGGGGGGCAAGGACTCGATTGTCGTGGATGCCGACGCCAATTTCGACGCCGCAGTCGAAGGCGTCGCAAGCTCGGCCTTTGGATTCAGCGGCCAGAAGTGCTCCGCCTGCTCACGTGCCATCGTGGACGAGCGCATCTACGACCGTTTTGTGCAGCGACTGGGCGAGCGGGTGGAGAAGATCACCGTCGGCAATCCAACACAGAACCCGAATATGGGCCCGGTGGTCAATGAAAAGTCGATGAAGTCGATCCTCGGCTATATCGAGAAGGCGATCGCAGAAGGCGGACGGCTCATCACTGGTGGCGCGCGTGCGACCGAAGCGGGCGACGGCTACTTCATCCACCCGACCGTGATTGCCGATGTCGATCCCATGGCAACCATCTCGCAGCAGGAGATTTTTGGGCCGGTGCTGGCGGTGATCAAGGCGCGCGGCTTCGAAGACGCCATGGCCATCGCCAACAACACCGAGTTCGGCCTCACCGGCGCCGTCTATACCACGTCGGAGGACAAGATCGCCGCGGCCAAGGAACAGTTCCATGTCGGCAACCTGTATATCAACCGCAAGTGCACGGGAGCGATGGTGGGCGCGCATCCCTTCGGCGGCTTCAATATGTCGGGAACGGACTCCAAAGCTGGCGGCCCTGATTACCTGCTGCTGTTCACCCAGGCGAAGTCAATTGGAGAGAAGATCGCGCGGTAGCACTCGCTGGATCGTGATTAGGGGATAGTGATAGCGGCCGGAGCAATCTCCGGCCGTTTTGCTTTTGTAGTCGGTTCGAACCGACGATGTATGCGAGAATCGCATTGCAGTCATCGTTACCCAAATCAGGAGGACGCATGCGCGAAGTTATCGCGACTGATGTCGGCCCCAAAGCGATTGGTCCCTACTCGCAAGCCATCAAGGCCAACGGATTCGTGTTTCTCTCTGGCCAGATCACGCTCGACCCGGCCACCCAACAGCTCATCGATGGCGACGTTGCAGCGCAGACCGAGCGCGTGCTGCAGAATCTCTCCGGCATTTTGCAGGCGGCCGGAAGCTCGCTCGCGCAGGTGGTGAAGACCACCGTCTTCCTGAAAAACATGTCCGACTTCACCGCGATGAACGAGGTCTACGCCCGCCACTTCATACAGGCGCCGCCAGCGCGGTCCACGGTTGAGGTCGCCCGACTGCCCAAAGACGTGCTGGTCGAAATTGACGTCATTGCGCTGGCGTAAGCGCCAATGAACCTCACGGACCGCATCTACCTTGGGGTGTTTGTAACGCTGACTTTGCTGATGTGCGCCCATCATGAGCGCATGGAGCATTGGCTGTGGTATGTCGCCTGGAACCTCTGCGCGATCATCGCCATCCTGCTACTCGCACGCAAGCAGCGCGATGGCGTGGCTTGGGAGTTCGCCCACGATTGGCTGCCGCTCATCTTTTTCACCGTAGTATTCGAAGAAGTTTCGTTCCTGTCGCTTTCTATCCGAAGCGGCTGGCAAAATGCGCACCTGATCGCGTTCGAATCGTTGCTCTTTCCCGTGCCTCCTGCAGTGTGGATGCGCGAACGAGCTTCCGCGTGGTTGATCGAGTTCCTCGAATTCGGCTACTTTACGTTTTATCCGCTGTACCCGGTATTTGGCGGAATATTCTGGGGTTTTCGCCGGCGGCCGCGGTTCGCGGGCGCCTTTCGCAAGCTCACGGATGCACTCAGCGTCGGCTATGTCCTGAGCTATACAACCTATCTGCTCTTCCCGACGGAGAGTCCGGCGAACCGCCTTGGAGTGCGGCATTTCGCCAGCGCTCACAGCGGGCCGTTTCAAGCGATGGTGCTGGCCATCCAGAATCGAGGCGGTGTGCACGGCAATGCGTTCCCCAGCTCGCACATCATGCTGGCCTTCGTTGTCCTGGTGTTTGCCTACAGGTTTCTGCCGCGAGTTGCGCCCTGGTTGCTGGTGCCGGTTCTTCTTATGTGCGTGGGCGCGGTGTACGACGGGTACCACTACGCCAGTGATGTCGTGGCAGGTGCGCTGATCGGGGTTGCGGTCGGAGTAATATTCATCAGCGCGCCGCCCGGCAAAATGAAACCCTCCCACGCTCGGGAGGGCAGGCCGATCTAAATGCTTGAGCCGCTAGGCCTTGGTGACTTTGCCGCTGCGCAGGCAGGAAGTGCAGACCCGCATCCGCTTGTTGCCGGTCTTGGTTTTGGCGTGGACCGGGCGCAGGTTAACGTTCCAGCGTCGCTTGCTCACGTTATGCGCGTGACTGATGTTATTGCCCGAGCGCGGCCCTTTGCCGCAGACTTGACATACTTGTGCCATTCATTGACTCCAGAAAATTGCCACACTGGCAGTGTAAACAACAATCATAGCTGATTGAGCAGCTTCCGGCAAACACCCAGCGCAACGCTGCGGTGCTACACTGGCGCGGAATGGCTAAGAGGTCCCAGAGTCCCGGCGAAATCGCCGACGGCGAGACTGTTGCGCTTGGCACTTTATATCTAGTCGGCACGCCTATCGGTAATCTCGAAGACATTACTCTGCGGGCTCTAGATACCTTAAGAAACGTTGATCTTATCGCCTGTGAAGACACGCGGCAGACGCTGAAGCTGTTGAACCACTATAAGATCGAAAAGCCAACCGTCAGCTATCACGAGCATAACGAACTAACCCGCGCCGCCGAGCTGGTGGTGCACCTGGAGGACGGCGACGACATCGCGCTGGTCACCGACGCAGGCACGCCCGGCGTCAGCGATCCGGGCTACCGCCTGGTGGCGCTGGCAGTCCGCCATCACATCCGTGTTGTGCCGATTCCCGGCGCATCGGCGTTCCTGTCGGCACTGGTGGCCAGCGGATTGCCCACCGACTCGTTCCGCTTTAGCGGCTTTCTTCCCGCCAAGGCTGGCGCGCGGCGCACGGCGCTGGAAGCCGTCCGAAACTCGCCGCGTACCCAGATCTTCTATGAAGCGCCGCATAGGATTGTGGAGACCTTGCGCGATATCGTAGAGATACTTGGCCCGGAGCGTCACGTCGTTATCGCCCGCGAGGTCACCAAGCTGCATGAGGAGTTTCTGCGCGGGCGTGCCGGCAGTTTACTTGAGCAATTGGAGCAGCGCGGCGACATCAAAGGTGAGATTACCCTGCTCATCGGAAAGGCGGACGACGTGGCACAGACGACACCTCCTGGGCCACGCGTTGCGCAACGGGTACGAGAGTTAATGAGCGGCGGCGAGGTTGAAGAAAAAGCTGCCCTGAAGCAGGCCGCCCGTGAGTTTGGATTGTCCAAGAGCGAAGCCTACCGCGAGTTGCAGAGGAGCAAGTGAGAAAGGCGCAATCAGCAATCGCGATTGGCAGTTTAGCAGGTAGGGAAACTCTGATTAAGTTTAGTTCTTTGAAGGGGACGGCCTTCAGGCCGTCCGTAAATGCCTGCTATTAGGCCGGGCTTTAGCCCCTGAGGGACTCCCAACTGACTTAATCGAACCTTCCTTAGTATTTAGCATTTGGGTCCCAGCTCGATGGTGGGCCGGTAAACGCTGAGAGCTCTGCTCCCCCATGCATAAGGGCGGCTGGCAAAGCGAAGGATCGGATAGAACATGAAGCCGATAAGTCGTCCGAATGGCGAGGCCGCTGCAGCGAACATCACCCAGCGGATTCAAGAGCTGGGGGATTGGAGAGGAGAGACCCTCGCTCATGTCCGTCAGCTCATCCACGATGCCGACCCCGACATCCAGGAGGAGTGGAAATGGGGAATTCCCGTCTGGTCCCATGACGGCATTGTTTGCACAGGGGAATCGTACAAGCAGGTCGTAAAGCTCACCTTTGCTCGCGGAGCCTCCATCCAAGACCCGAAGAAGCTCTTCAATTCCAGCCTGGAAGGGAACATGAGGCGTGCGATCGACCTCCGCGAAGGGCAGAAGATCAACGAAGCTGCCTTCAGGCAACTCATCCGCGCCGCGGTGGCGGCCAACTTCGCAGCGCGCGCTCAACGGGCAGCCAAGAAGAAGTAAGCCCGGCTCTCAGGGATGCAAACCCATTGCGAGGCGCGCACCCGCAAGCAATCCTAACTGCTAAATGCTGCGTGCTAACTGCTAATTGCTACTTGCCAAGAGCTTTCCGCCATTTGACAATCGGGGCGCTGGTGCTCAACAATGACGGGCTAGTCAGGGATTGTTGGCAGCGAAGTGTCCTGCCCGTATCAAGCGCCTCCTGCCTCGCCAGCCAATTCAGGGACAACCCTTATGGCGAATATCCTCTGCGTGGAAAACGAACCGAACGTTACCGAGTCTCAGTTCGCCATTCTCCAGGCCGCCGGTCACCAGGTCACCTCAGCCACCTCTGTCCGCGAGGCGATCGAGAAGTTGCAAAAGCATCGTTACGACGCGATCCTTACTGACTGGCGGCTGGGCGGCGGAGATGGCTACGGCATTGTGCAGGCCGCGAAAGCCCATTCCAGGACACCGGTCGTGGTTGTTTCTGCCTATGTGTCGGAGGCTTTCCAGGCGGCTGAACCCTTGGCCGACCTCTACCTGGAAAAGCCGGTCGACCCTGGGGAGTTGGTCACCATCGTGAACGAACTGTTGAAGACCGGGCAACCCACCCGGTCGTCCTGAAAACCGGATTCGGCCGCATCAAGTCAATTGACAGTGGGCGGCGGAACACCGGCGGCCATTGCGCGCGGACCGGCGTTCTGCCTATTCCGCCGCTGCGTCGGCGAGGCCGGAACCGCTGCTGTCGCTTGGGCCAGTATCCGGTGATGAATCGTAAACAGTGCCAGCTCCAGGCGGTCCGAAACGCCGATTTTGTCGAAGATATTGCGCAAGGCGTTCTTGACCATCTGTTCGCTGGTGTAGAGCTGTAACGCAATGTCCCGGTTCTTGAAGCCCTGGACCACGGCAGCAATGATGCGCAACTCCCGGTCCGAGAGACGGTCTCGCACACGGGTCCCCACGAGGTCGTCGCTGACTTCGCCGTCCATGTTTGGTCCCTGCAGAAATGGCTCGCCACGGGACAAACGTCGTACCGCCTCCACCACCACGTTGCCGCTCGCGCAACGGTAGATTACCCCCTGCACTCCCATGCGCATGAAGTCGGAAGCGGTCTCCGTGTTCTCTACCAGCATTAGCAACGTGACATTCCGGGCGGTGGCTATCTCCTTGATTTCGGGCAGCACGGGCAGGAAGCTGGTGGAGAGGATTAGAACCCGCGACCGAAGTTTCTCCAGGGTGTTCAGCAACTGTTCAGACGATTGCGGCTGTCCGACAATTCGGATGTCTTCCTCAACCGCAAGCACCTTGGCGATTCCAGCGCGGAAGATTGCTTGATGATCGGCGATGATAACGTTGATCATGGATTGTAAAGTTGCTTTGTAGTCCCGGTTCTCTCGCCTTCGCGTCAACTTACTACAGGACCCGTTTGCGAGCTTTCAAGGATAAGGTCAATCTTCACCTCGTCCGGAACCAGTGATGCCCTGATGCAGTCTTATAACACGGAAGGTGCCTAAGCAATAGCTCTTTAGTTTGTTAAAATGCTAATAATACATCTAAAGTGGTAGGACTACTATCCCACCCTTGTGGTAAGAGGATGGCTCCTAGCGAAGAGGCTTAGTTGTTCAGTCGAAAATGGAAGCCAGATACTAACCCCTTCCCCACTGGCGACTGGTTGAGAACAAACTGTATCATCGAATCGTTGGCCGCCACCTTTACATCCCCTCGCATTGAAACCCGGCCCAACTGGGCCGAGGTGTCGCTCTCCGCCTTGCGCCATAACTTTCGCGTGCTGCAAGATCATCTGGGTGCTGACGTCACCATATGTGCGGTGGTGAAATGTAACGCCTACGGACACGGCGTGGAAGAATGTGCCCCGGCGCTCGAACAGGCGGGCGCGAAGTGGTTCGGCGTCACCTCGACAGACGAGGGTATCGTACTGCGCGAGGCCGGCGTGGCGGGCCGCATTCTGGTCATGTGTGGCTTATATCCGGGAGAGGAAGAGGACGCGCTTCGTCATCACCTGACGCCCGCCGTCTTTCGTCTCGAAGACGCACAGGCTATGGCGAGGACCGCCGCGCGCTTGGGTCTCACGGGCACAGTTCCGATTCACCTCAAAATCGACACCGGCATGGCACGCTTAGGGCTGCCCTTCGCAGAACTCGATACCTTCGCCGAGGGTCTGAAGCGCCTGCCGCAGATTGAGTTGGAAGGAACGTTTAGCCATCTGGCGTCGTCGGAAGTGCTCGACGACGAAGGCACGCGACAGCAGATTGAGCGCTTCGAGACTGCGCTCCACAAGCTGGCGGCGCACGCTCTGCGGCCGCCGTTGCGTCATCTCGCCAACAGCGGCGCCGTGAGTGCGCGCCCGGATACCTGGCACAACTTCGTGCGGCCCGGGCTGGCCCTCTATGGCTACGAGCAGCCCGCCTGGCACCGCGATGGGTCGCCGGTGACCGACGCCTCGCCCTTGCCGTTGAAGCGGGCGCTCGCGTGGAAGACCCATGTACTCGGCTTGCGCGACGTGCCTGCCGGACAGGCGCTGGGATACGGCGGCGCTTATGTCACCTCCGCGCCAGCGCGTATCGCCGTCGTTTCTGTCGGCTACGGCGACGGCCTCGCGCGCAAGATTTCGATTGCATCGGCCGGCGCTCCGGAGACAGCGACGGGCCACGGCCAGGTATTGCTGCGCGGCCAGCGCGCGCCCATCGTGGGCCGCATCTCGATGGACTTGACCTTGGTGGATGTGACTCGCGTGGCAGGGGCGGCCATCGGCGATGAAGTTGTGCTCATTGGCCGCAGCGGCGAGCAGGAGGTCACGGCCTGGGACCATGCCCGCTGGGCCGATACCGTGGTTTACGAAACGCTCTGCAATCTGTCGAAGCGCGTTCCCCGTCGCCATGCGTGGTGAAGAAGCATCGCTCGAACGACTCCAACTCGCATGGATGCCCAGCCCGACACTTCCACCGACGCGCGGCTTGGCCGCATTGTGCGCCTGCTGAGCGACAACGCCACAGTGGTCATCAGCGGGACTCGCATCGCCGAAGAACTCGGCACCAGCCGCTCCGAAGTGTGGCGGGCAGTACAGCATCTGCGCGAGCTAGGCCTGCAAATCACCGGGCATCCCGCGACCGGCTATCAGCTCGAAACCGTGCCCGATCTACTATTACCCGATATCCTGGGCCCGCTGGTGAAGGGCACGATGTTCGCCTCGCGCATGCACCATTATTTCCGCGTGGGCTCGACCAACGTCGCCGCGATGAAAGCGGCGGCCGATGGCGAGCCGGAGGGCGCAGTGTTCGTTGCCGAACAACAAACCGCTGGCCGCGGACGCGGCGGCCACACCTGGGAGTCGGCCCAGTCCGTCGGCATTTACGCTTCTGTCGTTCTGCGTCCCGTTCTTCCGCCGTCAGATGCGTTGCTGCTCTCACTCATCACCGGCATCGCGGTCGCCGAAGCCGTCGAGCACACCACCGGCCTGCATCCCGACCTGCGCTGGCCCAACGATGTCCTGCTCGATGGCCGCAAGTTCTGCGGAATCCTCACCGAGATGAACGCCGAGCCTACGCGCGTGCGTCATGTCGTGGTCGGCATCGGAATCAACGTCAACCACGCATCGTTTTCCAGCGATCTCGAATCCATCGCAACCTCCTTGCGCATCGCATGCGGCCGCGAATGGTCGCGCGTCGAGCTGACCGCGGCTCTGCTAAAATCGCTCGACAGTGAGTACCGCAAGATCATCGAAGGCGGTTCTCTTGCGCGTGCCGCGATTCTGCGGAGTTTTGAGGAACGATCGTCCTTCGCCCGTTCGCGCCTGGTGTTCGTCGAAGAGAATGGCGGCTATGAAGGTATTACCGAAGGGCTCGATGAACGCGGCTTCCTGCTGGTTCGCACTGCGTCAGGTTTACGCACCGTGTTCTCAGGAGGAGTTCGAGCGGTTGACTGAAAGTAATCCATGCTTCTGGTTCTTGATGTAGGCAACACCAACACGGTCCTCGGCGTTTTCGAAGCCAAACCCGCCGAGCACGGCGTCGTCCACTACGGGCGGCTCATCGCGAACTGGCGCGTCTCGACTACCAAAACGCAGACCGTTGACGAGTACGGTGTGCTCTTCCGCAATCTGTTTGCCATGCATGAGCTGGAAGTCAGCTCGGTGCAGGGCACCGTCATCTCCTCGGTGGTGCCGCCGCTCGACTCCACGCTGCGCGAGGTGTGCGAACGATATTTCCATTCGCGACCGCTGTTCATCGAGCCCGGCGTCAAGACCGGCATGCCGGTGCACTACGACAATCCCGCGGAGGTCGGAGCCGACCGTATCGTCAACAGCATAGCCGCATTCGAAAAGTTTGGCGGCCCGTGCATTGTGGTGGACTTCGGCACCGCGACCACCTTCGACGTAGTCTCAGCCAAGGGCGAATATCTGGGTGGCGTCATCACTCCCGGCATCGGCATCTCAGCCGACGCGCTCTTCGAGCACACCGCGCGGCTCCCTCGGGTGGACATCCGCAAGCCGGCCCGCGTGCTGGCGACCAACACCGTGGGCAGCGTGCAAGCGGGTTTGTATTACGGTTACATCGGCCTGATCGATGGCATCCTCGAACGCCTGATAGCCGAGCTCGGCGCCAAGGTCAACGTGGTGGCGACTGGCGGCCTTGCGAGCCTGATGGGCGGAGGCTCCAAGTACATTCGCGACGTAGACGACCTGCTCACTCTCGAAGGCCTCAGGATCATCTACGAGCGCAACCTGACGCACGCGCGGAAGCGGGGCGAGCATAATCACGCCACAGAGAGCGCAGATGCCAACGATCCGGTCAGCGCCACGCCGAAGCGCGATTAGTGGAAACCTATTTCAATTACTTCACCGAAATCGAGGAGCATTTCCAGCGCCGCCGCGGAACTTTGCTGCTGCTGTCTCCGCTCGACTGGGCGCTGATGGAGACCTGGAAGGACGCAGGCATCCCGTTGGAGGCGGTGCTCCGCGGCATTGATGCAACCTTCGAGAAATGGGAGCGCCGTCCAGCGAGGTTCCGGAAGGTGAACGGTCTCGCTTATTGCGCGCAGGAGGTGCTGGCGTCCGCGGAAGAAATGAAAGAGGCCGCCGTCGGCGCTACTCCGAAAGAGCATCGCGACACCGGCTTGGACCAGTCCGCCGTGGTGGAGTTCCTGAACCGCAATGCCGGACAACTGGAGTCCGCGCAACTGCCTGCTTCAGCCCAAACTCTGGCCAAGGAAACCGCCGTGACTCTGCGTAGCTTGGCAGAATCGTTGTCAGCGAGCACGCCGGTGCAAATGGAAGACCTCGAAAGAAGATTGACAGTGGCCGAGGAGAAGCTCTTCGCTGCTTTGCTTGCCTCAACACCGGACGAAGCTCTGCTGCAGGTGCGCACCGAAGCGGACCGCGACCTGGCGCCTTACCGTCGCAAGATGACGGCGCCGCAGATCGAGCAGCTTCACAAACAGTATGTCCACAAGCGATTGCTGGACCAGTATCACGTGCCGCGCTTGAGTTTGTTCTACATGTAGAAAACAACTTAACCGCGGATTTACACGGATGAACACGGATTTTGGGGGAATGCTCTTTCTGTTTCGATAGCGGAGAAGAGTGAAGACAAACGTAAAAGATCCGTGTTTATCCGCGAACATCCGCGGTTAAAGCTTTTTGATTGACTGAGCTTCATCCACGGTCTCTGCGCAATCTGCGGTTGGCTCGCATGTCGGCGAGAAACTCAGAAGCGGGCCTCGTGCGCCCAGCCTTTACATCCTCATAGCCCTGCCGGATTCCTTCCACGGCCTCCGCAAAGTCCTGGCGTTCCCATTCCAAGTAGGAAGCCAGTGCTTCATCCAGAGCGGCAGCGGGGTCCTGTCCACGCCGTCTGGCGTATTCTTCCAGTTGTGCTCTACGTTCCGGCTTCAGTGGGATCGTATCCATTCGGTTACTCTATCTTCATCGTAAGGCTGGTCGCGCCATGAGGTCAAAGAAATCTAAACCGCGGACTTACGCGGGTGAACACGGATCATTTACTTGTTTCTCAGTCTCGTGTCACTTCAGGAGTGGCAATTGGAAACCTCAACAAGGAATCCGTGTTCATCCGCGTAAATCCGCGTTAAATTCTATTGAGGTTGCCCTTTGCTCTTGCAAATTGAAAAGCTGGTTTACGGCGGCGACGGCCTGGCACGACTGCCGGCTGACGGGCAAGGTCGCGGCAAGACTGCGTTCGTGCCGTTTGGCATTCCCGGAGAGCAGGTCGAGGCCTCACCCGTTGAGACCCGACCCGGCTTCGTTCGCGTCAAGCTCGACAAGGTGCTGACTTCTTCGCCGGAGCGCATCGAGCCGGGATGTCCGTACTTCCAGCGCTGTGGCGGTTGCCACTACCAGCACATAGATTACGATGCGCAGTTGCGTTACAAAGCTGAGATCCTGCGCGAGACACTGCGCCGCACCGCCAAGATTGAACTCGCGCAGGAGATCCAGGTACATCCGTCACAGCCATGGAACTACCGCAATCGCACCCGCATGAGGGTACGGCACGCGCCCCAGTTTACGCTGGGATACTACCAGCACAACTCACACGATGTGCTCGCCGTCGAGACCTGCCCCATCAGCTCCCCGCTCATTAACCAGGCGATCGCCGCGGTGTGGAAATTGGGACGCGATGGCGCCATCCCGCAATCTGTGCACGGCCTGCAATTCTTCGTTAACCATGACGACACGAGGCTGCTGGTCGAAGCGTATGTGAAGCCGGACAGTCAGGCCAATGCGGTGGAAGCGCCGGACTTTAGTCCGGCGACTAGGAGCGCCAAGGCCAGCCGGGCTTCAGCCCCGGCCAAGTCAGGCTTCAAGCCGGGGCTAAAAGCCCCTTCGAAAGAGGCGGCATTTCGCCGGGCTGAAGCCCGGCGCTTTCACCCTGATATGCAGCCCTTTGCTGCGGCATTGCACGCCGCACTGCCGCAGTTGGCAGGAGTCGTCGTCTTTCTCACGTCTGCGGTTGAAGACGAAAGCCTGCAGCGTGCTCCTCTATCCTCGATTCACCCCGAAGCCTCGCAGGCCATCGGCGACGATTCGCTGATGTACCACATTGTGAGACATGATTATCGGGTCGGTGGAGGCTCGTTCTTCCAAACCAATCGGCACTTGATCGATACGCTCGCGCAGATTGTGGTCGCAGGCAGGACCGGACGCGCGGCCCTCGATCTCTACGCAGGCGCGGGATTATTCACGGCGCAATTGGCCCGCAATTTCGATACGGTGCTGGCAGTCGAGTCATCGCCGCATTCCTTCGACGACCTGCGTCGCAATGTGCCGTCGAATGTGAAATGTGTTCGTTCCACAACGGAAAACTTCCTCGCCGACCGCGCCGCAAAACTTGCGCCTGACCTGGTGGTGGTCGATCCGCCTCGCGCCGGATTGGGCGAGAAGACTGCCCGAGCGTTGGGTCGTATGACCGTTCCTCGCGTGACGTACGTCTCATGTGATCCGGCAACCTTGTCCCGCGACTTGCGTATCCTGCTAGAATTTAACTTTCGGGTCGAGCAAGTGCACCTGGTGGACATGTTTCCGCAAACCTTCCACATGGAAACCGTCGTGCATCTGGCGCGCTAACTCGGCGACCCTCGCCGGAGGCTGCTGTATGTACGCGCTCGCCATCCTTCGTTATCGCAAACCGCTGGAAGAAGTGCTGAAGCACATTGACGCGCACCGCGCTTATTGCCAGGGCCTGAAGCAGGAGGGACTGCTGATCGCATCCGGGCCACTGGTGCCGCGCAACGGTGGCGCTTTCCTATTGCGGGTCCCCGATGATGAAGCGCAGGCGACGCTGGACAGCATTCGCGACAACGATCCGTACACCCGGTTCGGACTCGCACAATACGAAGTGTGGCCCTGGGCCCCTGCGCTTGGTGCAGAGGACCTGGACCGCTTGTAGTCGGTGTGTGGTTCTGTTGGCAGTTTGCTTTGAAGGGGCGCGGCTTCAGCCGCGCCGGACAGGACATTCTCTACGCATTGTCATCACGAAGGAGCCCGAAGGAGCCGTGCGACCGAGCGCGACTGAGGGATCTGCTTTTCACCATACACTTCGCTGGGAACGAAACAGCAGATTCCTCGATGGCTAAGGCCATCTCGTAATGACAATTCTTACAAAAAAGTGGAGAATGTCAGCAGAGCTACACACGCTCTGTAACCCTCCCGGGTATCTGAGGTAGCGCGACTGGCACCGAGTGGCCGTGGCGACGACCTCAGTTTCGACGAACGTTGTGACTGCACCTGCGTCCGCGGGAGCAAAGCTCTACTGCGGAGGCCAGGAACCTGTCTTTCTCATTGCTCTGGCATTCTCCGCAGGCATCATCACCGCCAACTATCTCTGGCGCTCTCCTCTCGCATGGCTGATTGCATTCCTCGTGGCAATCAGCGGCGCGACGTTCTTCTATCGCCGCTCTCCGCAGGTGGCGATTGCGCTGGCCCTGCTGGCGACTGTTCCCCTAGGCGGCTTTTATCTTCAAGCACGCGATGCTGCACAACCTTCCATTCCGGAGTTCTTGCAGCCGTTCGCCACCGGCCACAATGAAGTGGAAGTGACCGGTTATGTCATTCGCGAGGGTCTGATACGCGACGGTCGCTACGGCGGCAAGCAGGAATCCGTTGACATTAGGACCGAGCGGCTTCAACAAGGCGACCGCTCGCTCGACGTGGCCGTCGGCATTCGGCTGACCATCTTCAGCAAGCAGACCGAGGAAGACGAAGCTCGCGACTCCGGCGGTGAATCGCCGCTGCGCGTGTACACCTATGGGCAGCGCCTGCACTTTACCGCGAAGCTGCGAATGCCGCGCAACTACAGAAATCCCGGCGCGACGGACATGGCTGGTTATCTCGCCTCCCAGGGAATCCGGCTGACGGGCTCTGCGCGCGCCAACGGCGTTGAAGTGCTTCCGGGATTCGTGGGAAGCCGCATCGGACTGTGGCGCAGCGCGGCGCGCCGCAGCGTGCTGGCCCACATCATGCAACTTTGGCCTGGCGAGCGCGGCGCGCTGATGCAGGCGATGCTCATCGGCGGCCGGGCCTTTTTCGGCCGCGACATCAAGACGGATTTTCAGCGCACCGGCACCTATCACATTCTTGTGGTCTCGGGCATCAATGTCGGCATTCTTGCGTTTGCCGCCTTCTGGATGTTGCGCAGGCTGCCCATGGGCGAGACTTGGGCAACCATCACCACGATTCTGCTGTCGTGGGGCTACGCATTCCTCGCAGACCTGGGGTCGCCGATTGTGCGCGCGACAATCACCCTGAACATTTATCTTCTTACCCGATTGCTCTTTCGCGATCGCGCCGCGCTCAATGGTCTGGGCATTGCGGCGCTCGGTATTCTGCTGGTCAATCCGCGAACTTTGTTCGAAGCCAGCTTTCAGCTCACCTTCCTTTCCGTGATCGCAGTCGCGGGAATTGCGGTGCCGATCTTGCGCCGTACTCTTTATCCATTGCGGCGGGCGCTCAGGAACCTGGACTCGCCCGCATTCGATTTCTCTCTGCCGACGCGCGCTGCGCAGTTCCGCGTCGAAATGCGATTGGTTCGCAAACAGTTTGAAGGGATTGCGGGACCGCATGTCGCGAACGTTGTGGTCGTTCGCGGCGCCGGCTTCATTCTTGGCGCCGCCGAGCTGGTGTTTATTTCTACGGTCATCCAGATTGCGCTCGCGTTGCCGATGGCGTGGTATTTCCATCGAGCTACCACGATGGCTCTGCCGGCCAATGCGTTGGTGATCCCGATTGCTGAGGTCCTTCTGCCGGCTGCCGTTGTGGCGGTGTCGCTGTCCTACGTTTCGACTTGGCTGGCCTACGTTCCCGGAGTCATAAGCGTCTATGCGCTGGACACGTTGACCGGCACGATTCGTATCATCGGCCACATGCGCATCTCGGATGTGCGAGTGCCGACGCCGGCACTGATCGTTTGCTTCGCGGCTGCCGCGGCTTTCGGCCTCGCTCTCGTGCTGGCGCGGCGGCGAATGCTGTTCGCGGCAATCGGCATCGGCGGCCTGCTGGCATCGGCGGCGTGGATTGTGCTTTGTCCGCCAAAGCCGCAATGGCGCCCCGGCGTCTTCGAGGTCACGGCCATCGATGTCGGCCAAGGCGATTCGCTGCTGGTGATCACGCCCGAGGGCAAGACGCTCCTGATTGATTCCGGCGGTGTAACCGAAAACTCGCGCTCCGAGTTCGACGTCGGCGAGGAAGTCGTGTCGCCTTATCTTTGGTCGCGCGGCATTCGTCGGCTCGACGCCATCGCCGTCTCGCACGCGCACACCGACCACATCGGCGGAATGCGCAGCATCATCGCGAACTTTCAGCCGCGCGAGTTGTGGTACGGTGTGGAGTCGCCGACTCTTCCGTTTCGGGAATTACTGGAAACGGCAAAATTGTTCCACGTAGAACAAAAGGCGCTAATCGCTGGTGACACTTTTGATTACAGCGGAGTCCACGTTCGTGTGCTTAGTCCCGTTTTGGGAATGCCCGCACACGATCCGGCGCAGGACGACGAGTCGCTTGTCCTGCACATGCAGTTCGGCGAAACGTCAGCTCTGCTGGTTGGCGATTCGCATAAGCGCATCGAAAAATTGCTGGTGACGGAAGCTCCCCAAGCTAACTTGTTGAAAGTAGGACATCACGGCAGCGCGACCTCGAGCACGCCCGAATTCCTGGCTGCCGTCAAGCCGCGCTTCGCGGTTGTGTCGGTCGGATTCTACAACTCGTTCCATCATCCACGGTCGGACGTAATGCAGCGCTACGCCGATGCACAAATCCGGACCTATCGCACGGACCTCGCCGGTGCCGTCTCGTTCTTCCTCGATGGCAAGACAGTCACAGCTACGCCGGCTCCTCGCTGACCGCCTCGTCGGAGTCAGTAGTAGGACTCTTACGGTAAGCCTCGATGGTCTCCACGGCATCCTCCGCCTGGCTGGGCCGCACCAGCACGACCACGCCGCCGACGCCGGGCAAAATGTCTTGCGGCGCTTCGCGGTTCTGGATGATGGCGTCGATCCCCGCCGACTCCAGCAAACCGCGGACCACCATCGCCTCCGATTCCTCTTCCGTATCGAAGACCTTCACCAGTTCCTCGTGATCCTCTGCTGTCTCTGCCATGGTTCCTCCCGTGGATTGGATGCAACTTAGTAGAGCGGCCTTAGCCCCGCGTCTCGATCACTCATGATTCTCTGCCGCCTGGACGCGGACCTGAAGGACCGCTCTACCCGACCCTGGGTATACCAATCTCAGAACCGCTTTAAGGTTGCAAAACCAACGTTTCGGTGTATGATGCCGCCCAACACTCGCGCGCAACAGCGGGGTGGCGTCGGACATCCAAATTGTAGCGGAAAGCCGCGAGCGTCGCGAAAGCTTTGTTGAGGGGAAATCTATGGGGCTATCGGAACGGGAAGACCAGGGCAGACCGCAACCCACCAGCGAGCAACAGGAGCAGGAAGAAGAACGACGCAAGCTGCGCCGGCTTCAGGTGATGATGAACATGGTGATGTCGGTCATCAGCCAGGACCAGGGGATGACGGTGGAAGAGGCCTCGGAGCTGGCGGCCAACGCCAAGCGTGCCGCGCTGGCCCTGTTCCCCGACAAGGAATTCGCCTACGACATCCTCTACAAGCCGCGCCTGCAGCGGCTCATGGCGGAACGCTTCCGGCTGCAGTGAAGGGCGGCGGAGCGCCCAACTGCGTGTCAAGTTACTAAGACCTTTGCGCGCCGTTGCGTCAAACGCAATCCCACCCAAGCAAAAGAAGCTTGGGTTGGGCACCGGGCACCAGGCGCTTGGCGAATGAGTGTTCAGTAGGTGCAGGCGGAGCGGTACTTCTCCCAGGAAGAGAGCAGCCACTCACGCTCCACCTTCTCGATTTCCGGATTGCTGCCGGGCGATCCACGCGCCTGAATGAAGAAAAGAGTCATGGGACGGCGGCCACTAAAGAGTTCGACGGGTGCGGCACGTAGTTGCGGCCAATAGGGGCTGGCAACTGGAGAAGAGCGATACACCAACAAATAAGCGACCAGAATCGCCGGGTCGGTGTTGCCGTAGTAAACACGATGAATCGGCAGTGCGCCGGAATTGGCCTGTGCCCACTCGATCCCGCGCCTCTCTGCGACCCCGTGTTCAACCAGGGAGGTCTCGGGACGATGGTAAAGCCGCTTGGCATCGTAGGAACGGATGATGCTGAAATCGAAGCGTAGCCCGTCCCGGACAAAGCTTCCTTCGTGCAGTTGAGAGCTCTGGAATCGCTCGCGTAGCCAGGCATCGTGGATTGCGCCGGCATCAGATGGCTGCGCGGATACCGGCACGAAATCCCCCGGGGGCTTGCAGTCGTCGATATCAACCTGGATATAGGAGTGCACCACCACCGGGATCAGCGCCAGCAGCAAGCAGGCCGACAGGGGAAGAACGTATCGGAGAGACAACCGAGTCATGCAGCAGATCCACGCATTTCCACCCTCCGCCCGAGAAATGCCAGGAGAACCGCCGCAGTGATGAATGTCAGCAGGCCTGACGCCGGATGCAGGACAGTATGCAGGATGCCTGCGCCCCAGCGCTGCACAATGAGCGCGAGGAACGCGCAACGCAAGATGTTGCAGGCCATCGCAATGGGGAAAGCCGCCATCAGCATGAGCAGGCGCCGGGGCCACGAAGGGTTCATATAGGCGAGCACCAGCGCCAGCGTGATGCAGGCATAGAGCGCGGAAAAACCGCTGCACGCGTCCACGATAGCCAGACTGCTTGAGGGCAGAAACAACGTGGTGTCTTGACGGCCGACGGGTACGCCAAACAGCGCTATGACCTGCTCGGCTCCCGCGGCACTGATCCTCCTCAGCAACAGCATGAGCCTTTCGATGAATGTGGCGGGGATGGGCAGCATGAAGAAGGACAATACCCAGACAAAGCCCAGCGCCTTTGTACGGCGGCTGCCCAGAAGCAGCAGCGAGAGTCCGGGCAGGCAAACGACCATGCCGAAGGCCGCGAGCAACTGAGTGCGAATAGCGCTGTCCAACACGATCATCCCCAGCCCGGGGATGAGGAACAGAAAGCCCCACGCGGATTGCTCCGCATCTACAATTTGATCCGAGCGCAGTACCTCGCGGATGAAATAGGCGACGATGAAAGGGATGAACAGCCCATGCACGTTATTCCAGACGCTCATGGTCCAGCGCTGCCAAAGCCAATAGATCGTCGGAGCAAAAACGAGGATCGCCAGCAGGATCCAAACCGTGTGGGCAGCCCACTCACGGCGGAATCCTGTTCCTTGGCGCCCGGCGGGACCGGCTTCGTTGGCCTGGGGCACTGCGTTGGGAGAGTTCATCCTGGTCCAATCCCTTCCACCTTGCTATCCAACAGGGTGTCCTGCTTACCATTTCCCTGCCACTGCGCGAAGCTCTTCATTTTTTCCGACCGTCCGGCGTAGGTAGTTGCTGGAGGTACGATTCCCAAAGATCTATCAGCGGAGGGAAACCCGGGTTGGCTGCAAACTCCTGCCCCGGCGCGGCCTGCCTGGTCCACTGCTTCTTCCTGAAATCGAATTTTACGATGCCGCTGGGGGTTACCGCTCCGAGTTGGCCGGGCTCGGTGGCACTGCCTGTGTAACAGAAGAAGTCCTCGTCAACCGGCAAAGCGTCCTCCGGCCTGTGAACCAGCGCGTTGTGAATCAGTCCGCTCACGCTGCTCAGCCCGAGCGCCCTGTGCGGCGGCTTCCAGTTGGAATTAATGAGTTTGCCGAGGGTAGCGTATTGTTCAAAGCTGATGCTAATGCCGTGCCCAAGGTAACCGTGTTCGAATAGCTCCTCACCATGGTCGCCAACCACCAGGATCACCGTTTGCGACCTGACGCCGGCCTTGTCCAGTTCGGTCAACAGCCCAGCCAGCTCAGAATCTAGATTGCGCGCGGCATTCCAATACGTCATTTTCAGCCAATCGCGTTTGCCGGGCACGATCTCGCCTCGAGAGATGGCCGGATTTGCCAACGGGGTAGGCGCACCCCAATAGTGATACGGGAAGTGCATCTCTTGCCAGTTGAGATAGGCAAAGAAAGGGCGGTCGTGATCGATGCTGCTAAACCATTGCCGAAAACGCTCTGTTACCAGCGGCGCTGGTACGCTGAGCGCTGAGACGGCGGCGTTTGGGTACATGCGCTGCTCGCGGGGAAAAGAGCCGGCGTCCACGTATACGTCTGCCCGATTCATGTGCGTAAGCGCACTCGTATTGCCGAAACCCTCGTGTTGTGCGGAGAATACCGCAGTCTGATACCCCAACGCGTGAAACCGGTCCACAAGCGAGATGTCCACTTCCCGCTCATCTACTGTCCCGTTGAATATCGCGCACAGCGAAGGGACGGTGTATCCCGCGTGCGAGAACATCAGGAGCCGCTCGCCGGGCAGACTGCTTAGCACTGGCATAACCGGCGCCCCGTTGACCCGTGCGTCCAGGAGATCGTAGCGGGCCGACTCCAGCACCAGCAGCAAGACGTTTTTTCGTTCCAGCCGGCTGGCGTCCCAGGGAGCGCTCTGCGGCCGCCAAACCACCTCAGGCGGATCGCCCGCGATGCCATCCTCATCCACTCGTTTGACTGGGATATGGCGGGCAGAGGGATTCAGGGACGCATCCAGACGCGCGAAATCCACCGTCCGCCGCATCAGAGCCAATCGGTCACCATGGAAATCGGTCAGAACCGTGGCCGGTAGGGAGTAGAGGTGGTACGCAAGTCCGAACCCAAGATTCTGGTGCAAGGGAAACGAGGCCATCAACAGCAGCCAGGGAAGGACGATCATCATCGCATCGGCGGTCAGCAGTCCCCGTGGCGAAGCCAGCATTTGCACCGGCCAGCGGCGAACCAGCCATGCAAACAGGTGCCCGCTGTATTTCCTGACAAGCCATCCTCCCACGACCATCACCATGAATGCGGCTGCGATCGCGGGCAGCAAACCGGCGAACTCGTCTCGTACATACCTCAGAGAGGTCATCCAGGTACCCCCGCCCAAGCCACGTATCAAAGCCAGGTTCAGCCCGTCGCGAAAATACTGGACCACTTCATATTGGGCGGTGATGGCGGCAAAGTAAGTCAGCGCGACGGGCAGCACCGTCAACTTGGCCATCCACAGTGTCTTGGGGCCCATCAGACGCCTGAGGACCCACCACAATGCGGTTGCGGCTGTGACTACGAGCAGCAGGATGGCGGCTGCGAAGAAACAAACGAACAGGATTTTTCCCCACCATTGGAGTGGCTGTTCAAGGAGGAAGGGTCCGCGGTTCAGCAGGACTTTCCACTTCCGCTCCACCAAGGCCAGGTTGAACACCAGGAGTGGGATGGTCGCAGTAATGGAGGCGAGGGTGACGGACAAGCGCGCACGCTGTAATTTGTTCGCCTTACCGTCATCGGTCACAGGGAAATCGGACAGAAACGCCTCCTTACGAAGCGCCGTGCGGGCCGATTGCGGCTGAGGAACTGCGTCTCTCGAGGTCATTGCCGAACAATGCCGCGCGGCGGCCTCCATCAGAACAACTGGAGACTCAGCCAGTCACCAACGCAGTTTGCGCCGCAACAGGCCCACAACTCCGAAGGCTCCGAAGCCATACAACAGCACACTAGGCTCGGGAAAAGGCGGGCCATAGCCGTTGATGGTGAAGGCTTCCGAAGGAATCGTGCCTACCGCACTCTCGGAGGCCTTCGACGGGCAGCCGCTCGACTTGCAGCCCGCGCCGCTGTTCTCATCCCAATACACGGGGTCGCCGCTGGGGACAACCGCGTTCTGCAGGTTGAGCCAGTAGGTGTTGCCGTCATTCAAGCTGTACACGTTCAAGCCCGAGACCGTAATCAGGTCAATGTTGTAACCGTACTGGTTGCTGGAAATGAACTGGTCGGTCAGGTTCCCGCCGCTGGCGGTACCGGAGCCGTAAACGGTCCCGCCATTCTCAGCGGAGGTGATGAACCAGTCCACCGAGCTCATGGTGTCGCCCGGAAATTCCCACACGCCCAACTGAAAACCAGAAACCCCGTAACCGTAGTAAACGAAGCTGTCGCTGACCACATAGCCGAAGTTGATGGTCCAAGCATCGGTTGTGCCGTTGATGGGACCGTTCTCATAGAGAACCTGGGCGGAGGCCGGAATCACGGCCAGAGCCAAGCAGAGAATTGTGAGCGAAGCAATACGCAGTTTCATGGGGGCCTCCCTCCGGAATCACTGAGCTCTAGTAAGGGAAGTAAAGTTGGTCGAAGAAGCAACGAGGGTCAAGAGGTGAAGCAGAAGCCTCGCCTCTCAATCTCGAATTATCCTCTCAGCCGCAATTTTTTGCAGCAAAATTATTTGCAAAAGTGGAACTGGTTTTCGTTTGGGAATCCTCGTCGCCGGGTGCCCCGGCGTTTAACTCAACATATTTGTCAGTGAGGGTAGCCTTGCCGATGAGGGTGGTGAGGAGGGGGGCGAATTCGTCGACTCGAGTCGGCGAAGGGGACGCGGATGTGGCCTCTGCCTCGGCTTTCAATGATGACGACTCTCCCACCCAAGAAAAACCAGCTTGGGCGGGGCGCCCACTACTTGCTGACGCTTGACAGGTAAACCGTCAACGTTCCCCAAAATAGTTTGGCTCGCATTTGTACCGGCAGGTGCTGAGCGTCGTCGGTGTACCAGATCCAGCCCCGCCCGGTTCTCCGGGCCGCGAATGACTGGTGCCCGCGGTCAATCACTACATGACAAAAAATTAATCTTTAATTTAATCCTTCCGTAATCCGGCTTTGATGAGTGGCTACTATCATCGCCCTCGTTGTCCGGCCTCACCTTTGTCACCCGAGCAAACTGTAAGCCTAACCTTAGCCATTTCCTTTCTGGAGGAGACAGTTTTATGAAGACGAATTCTTCGCGAAACTCTTGGTTTGGCGGCAGAATTGCCGCCCTACCTACAGAACCCCCAACACAAATGAATGGAAGCAGAACCCTGGGCCACGCCAAGAAGTGCGTTTTCGCCTTGGCAGTTCTGGTCTTCTTCAGCAGCACTGCGCTGTTCGCGCAATCCGTCCCATTGTCCCAGTACTACCCGACCTACTATCCCGGCCCGCTGGGATCCGGCACGTGGGTCGTCGGTAGCGGCCAGATCATCACCCCCGCCGGAACCCAAGTCATCCTCAACGCCAATGAAAGCAGCGGCACCGGAGTCCGCGCCAAAGCCATCGCACTCAACCCCAACCCACTCGCCAATGGCCATCACACCGCCGCCGTCCTTACCATGGGTGCCACGGCGTCGTTCGGTCCCGTCCAGGTCTTCGACGTAACTACCGGCGTTGTGCTGCAGACGTACAAACCGTTCAGCGATAAGAAAGGCAGCTCCAGCGGGATCGCCTACACGTCGGATGGCAACTACCTGCTCTTCAGCCAGGACAGCAGCTACGTTGCCGTCGCCAGCGTGAGTGCGGCAGGCTTGCTCTCAGACTACGCCCACGTCTCCGTTCCGATGGACGTCGACGCTAACGGCTATCTGACCAACGTCACCTGCTTCTCGAACAGCCCCCCGGGGACCACGGGCAGCGCCCCCATCCCCTGCGGCCAGACCGTCACGCTTACGGGAGATGGTGTATCCAGTTCCTACCCCCTCGGCATCGCGATCTCGGCGGATAACAAGACCGCCTACGCCGTGCTGGACAACAACGATACGCTGACCAAGATCGACCTGACCAAAAACCCCCCGACGCAGGTTGGGGAGGTCCGCGTGGGTAACGTCCCGAACAGCGTCGTGATCTCGCCCGATGGCCGCACCGCCTACGTCTCCAACGAGGCTGGCCGTATTGCTACCCAGGACGACTTCCAGGAATACTCCAACGGCAACCCGGTCGTCGCCAACAATCCGGCTGGCTCCATCGCCACCGCCACCATTTCCGTGGTGGACCTGGGCTCGTTCTCGCTCACCGGCACCATCTCGTTGACCGGTCTGCACCCCACCGGTATGGCTTACTGGGGCCAGTACCTGTTGGTCGCCGATACCTATAGCGACGTTCTCTCCGTGATCGACACGACCAGCAACAAAGAGGTGCGGACGATCAACCTTGGGCTGCCGATCGGAGTGGGCGGCTCGTCGGCCTATGGCGCGGCACCGAACTCGATCGCCGTCGACAGTGTGAACAACGTCGCCTACGTCGCGTATTACAACGCCAATGCGGTCGCCGTGGTCGACCTTAACGCCAACACCGTGAAGGGCTTGA
>Ga0209040_10000796_pt1 | contig 24541 bp, 38 predicted proteins | sample BogFormECP12_OM3_FD_188240 | JGI IMG/M metagenome (GOLD analysis project Ga0209040, IMG submission 188240) | Bog forest soil microbial communities from Calvert Island, British Columbia, Canada - ECP12_OM3 (SPAdes) (version 2) | ecosystem: Environmental > Aquatic > Freshwater > Wetlands > Bog ... | reverse complement strand
ATTGATTGGCCAGTATATCATAATCCCATTGCCCCTGGTTTAGGTTAAGCCTTACGCAAAGTTCATCAATATCTTTTTCTGAAAGCTGTTGATCTGGAACCCAGCACTCGATGTTCTTGACCTTCATCTTCTTTAAGACTTTGATACGTTGATGACCGCCTATGATTGTTTTGTCTAGGTTAACGATAGGCTTGTCGATGAGACCAAATTTCTTTATCAATTCCTCAAGGTGTCTCATCTGATCTTTGCTGATCTGTCTGGGATTTTTAGGATGCTCTTTCAGGTCTTTGATGGGTAGAACTTCGAGGTGCCAGTTAATCATGCCTTTTCCTTTATTGTACAAACTTCCCTTTTGCCCTTTTATCATAGGTCTCTTTATTTTCACTTGTTTTTTTTGCTGTTGCTTTTTATTCTCTTCGCCAAGAGGTGGCGAATGAATCCAATTCAGCTTGAATTTGACCTTAATAACGACGCTGGGAAAGACCCAGAATTACTCTCTTTAAGGCAGGAAGTAGAGGCCATGAAAGAGAGCATGGGTAAAGTTAGGCGGAAAATGTTTTCGGAGCTTGGTGAGCTTAAGAAGGGCTATCTAGCCTTATATCTTGAGCATGAGAAGGCTAAAGAAGACTTAAGGAAGCTTAAGAATGAGAAGATAGAGTGGGTTTATGGGGAAGGGGAATACCTCTTTCAGGTTAACCAAAACCGTTCGCCAGACGCCGGCAAATTGGTTCTGACAGCATAGGCTCGATCTCTATGCGTATTCCAAGGCTGGGGCTCTTCTCTTGATCATAAAGCCAAGTAATCCTCGGGTCTGAGTCGGCTCTTCCCTTTATTGGAACGATCTTGCCCTTTTTGTTGACATAGGATTTTCTCTTTTCTGGAATAAGGCATTCGCTAATTTCGTCCCTGATCTTTTTGAATGCAAAAATATTATTGTCATCATCAAGGCGGCGGGGAGATAACCTGGTCAGCTTGACGATACAAGGAAGTTTTATTTCGTCGTTCCATGAGTTAAATAAAGCACGAATTAGAAATTGCTGCCATTTGCGCCGATCATCTTTCACGCTCCAGTGTTGAGAACTATTACCTTCGCTTACGGTTTTAAAATTTGGAAGGTCCCATTTGATCTTTTCCATGTCTCTCTTTTAGCCATAAAGCTATCATTCTGTCAATGTCATCATATACCGACTGATTAGGATTTAGTATCATGTTGGGGTGTCTTTCGTTCCAAAGTTCTAGAACTTTAATCAATGGCATCTTCATATCCCAGTCTTTACCGAAAGCCCAGTTATAAAAATCGACATCAAAAACCCCGATCTTTTCGGCTACATATTCAAAAGGATATTTTTTTCCACCGATTCTACTAGAATAAAGCAACGTCATTAAGACCAAAATAAGAAATCCGGCGATCATATCAAATTATTCCTCCTCATCGAAAAATATCTCTATGTACCCAGAATAACACCAGATATGTTTCGCAACTTGAATAAGTCGATCGATTTCTTCAAGGTGGAACTCAAACTCTTTTATTTTTTCCATATCTTCAGGATTCAATTTTTTATTATATCCATCATCATATTCTCTAAAATCAAAAAGAGCACCAATAAGTCGATCGTTATCATCTCGAAGTCTGTTAAGAGAAGCCCCGAATCTTTTCATGGCGACCGTAGTCTTTTTGGACATTTTCATTACACTACATTCCTTGTTGGCGTTTGCTATCAGTCCAATCTTGTATGATTAGGTTTTCGGATGCGCTAAGCCTATCGGCGGTTCTAAACCCTAATCCTTTTTCCATGTCTTTGAGGGAAAGGTTAGAGGTGACGACCGTAGGAATGCGAGAATTATATCTCTGATCTAAGAGGTCTCCGATCATTTTTTGTTGCCAATCTGTATTTGTAGTTGCTCCCAAGTCGTCAATGATCAAAAATGCCTGGTCGGATAGCTTAATGTTCTGGTTAAATTGGTTTTTGCCTTCGCTTATATCTTGCTGTATGTGATTAAAATAATCATGTGAGCGTATAGCAAAGACCTCATCGCCCTTTTCCCAAAGCCACCATATCAAGGCACATAAAAAGTACGTTTTTCCCACTCCCCTATTTCCCAAATAGACCAAAAAGTTGCTTGGTTTTTTAAGCCATTCATTAACCTTCTTCTGGCTTTCAGGACTAGCCCTCCAATCTCCTAGATTTGCTGAATAATATCTAGAATTCGAATCTCTGTCCCCGTTAGTAAATCCGAAAGCTTTGAGTGGGTCAATCCCTTTTCTACTTTGCTTTAAGTAAGCTTCACGTTCCATCTTTTTTCATACTCCTTAACTTCTTTTTCGTAGGATTTTTTTATCTTTTCGGTGCGCTCTAACCATTCGGCATCCGGAAACCATAATTTCATGTTTGACAATCTTTGATCTAACGGCATCGGTTCCGCTGGCTTAATTTCGCGTTTTAAGTCCTCTTCCTGCGCCTGTTCGGGGGTGGGTGGTGTGTAGGTAGCGTTTCGGCCCTTGAACGGCTCAGATCTTTTCTGTGTAGATTCCAGCAAAAGCCTGTCGAAATGCTTCCGAAGGTTTGCTGGGCTTAAAATGTTTTTGTGCCAAAAAGGGTCTGCGGTCGCCCAGGTCATCAGATGGCGAATCTCTTGCGAGTCCCTCTTGTCGATTCGGATCATCCTGTCCAGTTCTTTTGCCCAAGCTTCAAGATTAGGCTCTTTGATACTTGGATTGTTATTCTTCAAGAGAGAGAGAAAAAAAGAGGCGAGGCCGAACGCATGTTCGGACAAGATAACTTTAGTATCTTCTTTCAGTATCTTCTTTTTAGTATCTTCTCCTATATAGTCGGGACAATTTTGGCTCGTGGTTGGGACAGAAGTGTCCTGTCGTTGGGACAAATTTGTCCCAACGTAAGAATTATTTGAATATCCCAATATCGACTCATCGGGTAGAGCATACCAAGGGGTGTGATCAAAAGCGCTTTTATTAAATTTTCCTTTTATAATAAACCCTTGATCAACAAGCTTGGCGAGAGCATATTTTATCTGCTTTTCACTGAGGTAATCCAATTGTTTTGCAATCTGAGAAAGCGTTTGGAAGGTCCAAGTTCTTCCCTCAATAAGGTTTTTTTCATGGGCTTTGTTGTGTACAACCCAAAAGACAATGTGATTGAAAAGAAGGGCTGCTTCAAGGCTGCCGGTGATTTTAGCTATGCGAACATCAAAGCTATGAGAGTAACCAAAGACTTTTTGGGACATTTTTGACATTTCCTTGTTTTTGCTGTTGCATTAAACTCGGAAACCTTGGTATCTTTTAAGCAAGTCATCCACGACGAGTTTTTTGGTTTCCGAGAACCCCACTTTAGCGAGTGGGGTTTTTCACTTTCTGAGACCTTAACACTTCAAATCATTGACATCAAGACAGATTTTCATTATTCTTAATCCATCTTTGCCGAGATAACCCTTAAATCTTCGGATTTACTGCCAGGTGCTTTCACCACCGAAACTCACCTGGCAGATTTTTAATCCTCGAATTCGTTGTCGATATCTTCCCAGCTTGTCAATTCGATTGCTATGCCCTCTTCGTTCTCATCGTAATTCAATAGCCCTCCATCGTTGAGCTTTCGAAGATTCGTACGAAAAGAGTTTTTGTTGTAATACCTGGTTAGGTCGTTCCAAGTAAAACATACACGGTTTAGATCATCTTTCTTATCCCACAGGAAGCAATAGATCTTTGCTAACTTATCCATTGCAAGCATAAGAAAATATCTAGGCGGCAGGTCTGAAAAATCTTGGCGGATCATCATAGGCTCCTTTTTTGGATAGCGTATATTTATCCTATCAAGGCCAATCCGGACAAGAAGATTTTTATTTAAAAATATCTGTTGTCAATAAAAGCTTGATAAGTTACCTATGACAAAAAGGTGGCATATGTCATGGACGGACTTTTTGGTGATGATGAGCTTTATTGGGATATCACTTACCATCCTTATGTTTTTGCTTTTTCTCACATAAAGAGTTCGGGATGGTTTAAAGTTCCGAAATCTCCCAAAAGAATCGCCCTTATAATCTGCCTTTTCTTATCCTGTTTTCTGTATTTCTTCTATCGTTTCGGGCACTGGATCTAAAATTATCACCTTGCCGTCGGTAGCCTTTTCTATGGTCTTGATAAATTTTTTTCCTGGCTTAAAATTACCGGTCATTACACCCGAAATATAGGAAGGAGCATAATCTATCAGCTTGCCAAACTCTTTTACCTTCATATTTTTTGTAGCAAGATAAACGCGTAAATTCATAAATACCTCCTGCATTCGACTACATCCTAATCAATGCTATTTTTTTTGTCAAAAACAAAAAGTTTGGCATTCCTGTTTTTTTGCTTGAAATATATTTATGTTTTTTGCTATATTTCTGTTATCAAAGCGAGCTAGTCTCCCTGGTGACTGCCGAATAAGCAGCAGGTTGTAGCGGTGAGCCAAGTGAAAACAAAAAAATTTGGAGAACAAAATGAATACAGTGAAATATAAAGAAAAAATATTGTATCTACAGCAACAGGCCTATCTTTCAGAGGAAATTAACGATTACCACTATGTGGCATTTGCGAAAGATGAAGATGAAAATGAATATCTTGTTAAATGGCCCATCATTAACGAAGATGCCGAAGATGAAGAGTGGACATGTAATTGGAAAGATTACGAGGTAAAACCGCTTTACATAGAAAAAGAGCAGTGACATGAACATAAAGAAGGAGTCCGCCAAGACTTATCAGGCCACTGCGGCAATCATCATATTGCTGCGGTTGGTTTTTAGCAAAGTAAAACTTAACCAACTGTCCGGAATTTCCGGATGGTTCACAGGAGCAATATGAATTTAGAAACCACAATGAGCCCAAATGTTAACGAGATCTTTGGAGCCTTAGCCAAGGCACAAGGCAAGATCCAGCCAGCATCTAAAGACAAAGCCAATCCCTTCTTCAAAAGCAAATATGCCGACCTATCAAGCGTTTGGGACGCCTGCCGCGACGCGTTGAGCGATAATGGCCTTTCTATCATCCAATTTCCACAGACGAAGCCAGAAGGCCTTTGCTTAATATCTCTATTGGGTCACGCAAGCGGCCAATGGATCAGAAGTGAAGTCCTCATTCCTTTAGCTAAGAATGATCCCCAAACAACCGGATCGGCCCTTACTTATTTTCGTAGGTATTCGCTTTCCGCTCTTGTTGGTGTTGCTCCTGAAGATGACGATGGAGAGAAAGCGCAAGCCCCTTTTAGGCAGAAAACAAGCGCTGCTATTATCCCCATATCCAAGATATCCAAAGAGCAAGCCGACGACCTTAAAAATGTGCTCGATGAATGTGAACCCCAATATAAAATTTGGGTTTACTCGCACATCAAGAAACAATACAATACCGAAAATCTTTCCGACCTACCAAGCGAAATGTACCAAAGAATGAAAGAGGCAGCGGTAAAAAATATGGAGGCTAACCACTTGGCACAGAGAGTTGAATTTAAAACAGAGGCGTCTCTGGCGGAGGCCCGATGACTGGTGAAGAGATTATCAGAGAAATTCAAGAGCAAAGTAGCGAATGGCTCGAGACTGTAGAATGTCCTGCGACTTTTGTCGCAGGTATTCTCGCCAACAAGGTTATAGCGCTTAATAAACATATTGAGTATTTGGAAAGAAGGTTAAATTATGACAGCATCAGCAAAAATATTAGAAGATATAGTCCAAGGAAGTGACGAATGGCTTGCTTTAAGAAAAACAAAAGTGACGGCGACGGATGCGAATTCCATAATGGGCGCCAATCCCTGGAAGACAAAACTCCAGCTTTATTATGAAAAGCTTTCGGATGAACCCCCTATGCCACCTAATGAAAGGATGCAAAGGGGAATAGATCTTGAGCCGATAGCTAGAGATCTGTTCAACATGAAAACACGTCTTACAATGAAACCTGTCGTCCTAGTCAAAGATTGGGTTATGGCTTCATTGGACGGCATGAATGAAGTCGGAACAAAGATAATCGAAATAAAATGCCCTGGAGAAAAAGACCATGCTACAGCCTTATCAGGACGAGTGCCTGACCATTATTATCCACAGTTACAGCATCAGATTTATGTTGCTGGTGTCTCTTTTGCCTATTATTTTAGCTTTGATGGTGCTGACGGAGTCATTGTTGAAGTCCAGAAGGATGAGGAATACATCAAGAAAATGATTATAGAAGAAAAGAGGTTTTATGATTGCTTGATGAATAAAATACCTCCTGAAACAGAAGAAAACGACTACGTCGAAAGGAACGATCCCATATGGTCAAGATATGCTTTACAATGGAGATTGATACAGCAAGCCAAGAAAGACTTAGAAGAGGAAGAGGAACAGCTAAGAAGGCAGCTCATTTTCTTAAGTGGAGAATGTGCCACAAAGGGAGGAGGTGTATCCTTGTGTTCATATCAAAGGAAAGGCAATGTAGACTATACGAAAATACCTGTTTTGAAAAACTTAGACCTAGAACAATTTAGAAAACCAACAACAACCTCTTGGAGGATTACATGTCACTAGCAATTTTTGTCGGAAAATCCATTGTATTTACGATTTGCTTTTGCTTTATTTCGATATTTACTTGTGAAAAACTTTTGCCTTTAAGAGGAGGCAAATTACACATTGAACACATACATCGAGTGGAAGGAACTTATTCTTCTCCTATTCAAATACGCCTTCATCCCTGAAAAAAGTAAAGGGAGGGTGATTAAGGCACCCTCCCTCGACCCCTTGGGAGAACGATGAAAAATTGCTTCAATCTCTGAATAACATTACTTCGATTTTTTCTTCAAGGCCATTTTCTTGGCGCCGAGCGCGCAAACCTTATCGCGTTTCTTATCCTCGTGCTCGAGGTGCTTAAGATCTTTGTGGGCTTTACTTTTTTTAGGAACTTCGCGTTCCACTTTACGGATTAACTTATCCATTTATTTTTTCCTATGAGTTCTCTTTATTTCCAAAATCCAGTTTAAATTCATAACGACTTATGCTGTCTTTGAAGTCATCATACAGATCCCAAACTGCTCGTTGTCTCCATTCTTCCCATTGCTTAATGGAATGTCTATTATCATCAGTTTCTTTTGGTCTTTCTTTTCCCATGGCATAAGCCCTCTTTAACATTGTATCAAGGTCTTTTCCAGGTAAAATCACTAATGTTTCAGTAAGTTTCACTTTTTACCTTTTTTTGGAATTTTAGCTCCTGATTTACGAGCTTCATTGAGACTTGCAGCAATTGCTTGAGACCTTTTGTGGCCGCTCGCCTCCATTTCCTTGATATTGTGCCCGATAACTTTTTTTGATTTGCCTTTTTCTAATGGCATATAAACCTACTTTTCTGTTGCTGATGTTTCTTCTTTCTTTACATCAAGCGAGAAATTTAAGGAATCTTTTTCTTTGTGGACCTTCATTTCTATAGCTTCGTCGACGGCTATTTCTTCGGCTTCTTTGATGATGAGGGGAAGAGATTGGCAAGATATAAGGATGAATGCGATCAGATAAATATATTTCATAGACTTTCTAAAACCATTCTAAAACCATTAGAAATCCATTAGCACCATTGCCTCCAGCTCCGGAATTAAAACTATCGACTGAAGCGCCTCCACCAGCACCGCCAGCGCCATATAAACCTCCAGCTCCGCCATTTCCTCCTATACCCGCATTATTACCAGCTCCACCCCCGCCTCCACCTCCACCCGTAGCAAAGTAAGAAGAAACACCACTAGTATTTGATCCCGAAACTCCATTTCCTCCAGGAGCAACTCCTGGAGCACCACCAAAAACTTGAGGAAAAATTGTGTTATTTGGAGCTTCTCCTAATAACACATTGGAACCCGTTCCCCCATTGTAGGAAGTATTAAAAGTATCTATGCCGCCACCACCAGCCCCCGCAGACGGGCCAATAAATCCGCTTAAAGGAGAGTTGCCTGCGGTTACAGATCCTGATGCTCCATCTTGTTCGGTCGATGGCATCATAATCATTGTACCTATTGCGCCACTTCCTCCTTGTCCTCCAGAAGTAGATCCACCACCACCCCCTTGTCCGAAAACTCCTAAAGTTCTACCGCCAAAGGTTGTTGATGTGCCTATATTTCCGGCATTTCCGTCAGTGTCATCTGTCATTATAGCCGCTCCGCCTGTCCCCCCTTGTCCTATTACTACAGAAGTTCCGGCTATAACGCGGGCAGGATTTAAATAAACAAAAGAAACTCCGCCAGCTCCTCCGCCTCCTCCTCCGGCTCTATTTGAGCCGATAGCTCCTCTTCTGCCAGAACCGCCTCCTCCGCCGCCACCTATTGCATAAACAGCCATTAACACAGATCCCGCATTAGGGGTAAATGATCCGTTTGAAGAGAATTGGGTTACTAAACAGTGAGGGCCTCCAGATGCTGACACAGAAATAACCATGTTATTGCTGTTGTTAGGGTTTGCACTTACAGTAACTCCTGGACCCCCATTTACATTAACAACGTTTGCGGCAGGGATAACTGTTCCCATGTCTGTAACAAAGCTAGTCGGAACATTGCTAGGAAGGCCCCCGCCAGAGTTTGATTGAACGTAAAATTGGCTCATGTTATCCTATCCTAAAATACGTGAAATAGTTGTTGTAAGTATTTGCTGGAGATCCATTATTCCATCCGGAAATACGAGCTGTTTTTGTGCCACCACTAACTTGAACTTGAAGCGTGAAAGTATTTGTTGCAGCTAATGATAAAGAAAAAGAGGCGCCTAAACAAAATTGCTTTCCTGTGGTTTGATTTGAAATTGCAAATGGATTGCAAAAGATTTGAGGACCACCAGCAGTAAAATTAAAGGTTCCAATAAATTGAGTATGAGATGAAATGAGATTGTTCATACTTACAAGCCAATCAAATTGATAAATTCCTGTCGTGTTAACAGTGAATGTTGCTGAACTAAGCGTTATATCTGTTCCGCTAGTATGTATCACAGTGTCATAAACTATATTTTCAACAGTCCCATCACCAGTTCCGTTAGCTATTCCAGATCTTAATCCAAATCCTCTAGTGGATGTCGTAAAAGCACTTTGAAAAGCAGGATCTGCAGAAGCTCCGTTACTTGTTAATACTTGAGCTGAAGATCCTGTAGAAACGTTTGTAATACCATTATTAGCCCCCCCCACAAGAACATTATGAGTGGTGGTCTGATAATTTAAACAATTGTTTGTACCGGCCATTATGATAACCTTACATATGTTAAGTAATTTGTATCATTAAATGTAGAAGAGCCAGTATTTCCGGAAGCTGTTACAGTTTTCGAACTACCGCTTACTTGCACAATAGCCTTAAATGTATTCGTCGAACTTATAGATATCGCCGCCGAAGCTCCATAACAAGCTTGTAAATTTGTCGTTTGATTGGACATAGCATAAGGGTTTGCATAAAAACTCGGACCACTAAAAGGAAAAGCTAAGTTGGCTAGTAATTGAGTATGTCCAGAACCAAGATTTCCTACACTGATAAACCAACAGAAATAATATATACCTGTTGTATTAATTGTGAAAACTCCAGTTCCAGAATTATAACTTATGTCAGATCCATTCTGAAATCTTGTAGTATCATATAAAATAGTATATGTAGTTCCATCTCCGGTAACGTTTGTGACAGCAGTATTAAGATAAAAATAACCATTCGATGAAGTTAAATTTACTGCGTTTTGATATGTTGGATCAGAAGATGCGCCATTACTTGTTAATACTTGACCAGTAGTTCCTGTAGATACATTTGTAATAAGATTATTAGCAGCACCAACAAGGGTATTATGTTGCGTTGTTTGATAATTAGCTGCATTATTTGTTCCGGCCATAAATTCCTTTAACTTAAAGTCCAGTTTCCAACAACTGAAGTGGCGCGCCAAACCGTAGAAGAGCCAGATGTTGTACATACAAAAGTTATACAATCACCCGCATTATTTGAAACAGCCGTGCCTGTTATTCCAGCTGTACCAGAAACCGAGCCAATTAATAATTGTTGAAGTGCTAATGGTGTAATCGTTGCTATTCCCGATTTGCCCACAATAATAAAGGTATCTCCAAGGGATCCAGAAGCAGGAAGTGTATAAGTTACACCTCCTCCTCTATCTGTAATATAACCGTTTTCTGCGGCTATTGTTTGAGTCGCACCTGTTACATCTGTCCAACTAAAACCGCTTGAAGATGAAGAAATCGTAATTGAGTTGGATGCATTCGTGATTGTAATTCCTGTACCGGCCGATAAAGTTGCGGCAGCAGGTGCTCCCGCAGTTGACCCAATAATCAGTTGCCCATCAGTAGCTAATGTTGTCAGCTGTGGAATGCCCGAAGATGTTGTAGTAAGAACCGCACTATTGGCCGTTGTTAGGCCCGCCACAACGCTTGCGGATGAGGAATAAAGTATTTGGTTAATCGTAGTCGTCGTGGGATAGGTTGTCGTAGTAGCGACCCAGTTAGTGCCGCTTGCTCTAAGAATAACGCCAGTACTAGCAGCAGAGGGTAGTGAAACGGTTACAATATTTGATGATCCTGTTGTATTAAGACCGTTTCCTCCCACAATCTTGAGAACGTTTCCTGAAGGATTCGCCGTTCCAGAATCTGTTGTAAAACTATTTGGTAATGCGCTACTACTTCTAAGGTCTATTGTTCCTGCGCCTACAGTTATATTTATAGAAGAATCAGAAGATGTTAAGCTTCCAGCGCGAATATTTGGAGATGTGGTAGAACCGATGAGCAATTGTCCATTGGATATAATTTGAGGTGTGGGTTGTGTGTTTCCCGTGAAGTCTACGTTACTCCCATAGACTGTGCCATTGCTAAAGCCACTCATATTTTACCTATGGAGATTGATTAACATTCAAATAGCCGCTCCAATTTATTGTATACCCCGACACTCCGGCGACAACTAAAGTCACATTTCCGGCGCTTTGGGATACAAAAAAGTTTCCTGGAGCTAAAGCGGGATCATAAGATATTGAGTTGTTTTGGGGCGAAACTATTACCACATTTCCGCTAGAGTTCCTACCAACGGCTATAACCTCTCCACCTATAACGACATTGTTTGTCGTGTCATACCCAACGACTAACCCTTGTAATGAAAATCCTTTATTATTTACGGGAGTAAATGAAATCAAAGTTCCCCCAACAGCCCCCACCGTTGTTACGGTTCCTGTGAGCGTGTTTTCCGCCAACGTTATGGTAACCGTGCTTCCTGATGCACTAGTAGTTATGCCGTTGGCTCCATTAATTGTCAGAGAATTTGCAACAGGAACGGCTGTGCCGGATTGCGTGACAAAGCTTTGCGCAACACTTCCTGGGAGAACATAAGCTGCTGTACCAACAGAAAACTGGCTCATTTAGCGATAACCTACGATTTGTAGATAGGTCGGTTGTGCTGCTGTTTTTCCATAAAGGATTTGATCTCTAGCTATATTCAGAGTGCCCGATCCCCAGTTTGCACCGTCGTAATGGTTTGTCTGGAAATCCACTATCAAAGTGCCTAGAGGGGGGATAAAATCATGGTCGTTGACACCATCTAAGCTGACATCTATGGAAACGGAAACGCTCGGGTTATAGATTTTCAAGATCTTAACCGTATCGCTGAATCCCCCGCCATTCATGGCCTGATATGTCCCCGTCAACGAAGCAGGGTTAAACTGAGCTTTTAAAACGCATTGAACTCTGCTTGTTTCATCGGACATAACTATTCCTTGTTTTCTTGCTTCTCTTGCAATTTTGTTTCTTCGGCTTCTTGGATCTTTTGTGCGGCAAACGTCTTTATACCTGTAGCAAAGTCATAAATATTTCCCCATTGGCAATCTTGATCGCATACGATGAAACATTTTTCGAAGTTTTCTAATTTTAACTCGATTCTGTTGATGAATTTCATATTTTACCTTTACATTGTGGTTTAGGAACTCCTGCGTTTTGTAGCAGGAATTCCTAATTAAAATCTATATTTGACGAACGATGAAATATGAAAAGCTTGAGACATCCGCCGTTTGCGTTGACGCAGGCGTTCCTAAAATCAAACTAGTCACCGTGAAACTCGTTGCAGCACTTATCGTATAAGTGAGTTCACCTAACGTTACAGAGCCATTAGAAGCTGTTCTTTGCAAGAATATCTTATCAGCCGCCGCGATGTTGGTGTTGGCAATCGTTACGGTGCCTAAAGTAAGCGTACCTGATCCGATAAAGTCCGTTACTGTGCTACCCTTAACTTGCAATTGGTGACCAGCCGTCACAATTCTTAAGTTGCAACCAGTAACGAGAGTGTCGCCACTTCCTGCGTTAATTGTGGTTGACGAAGTGGTGTTTGTAGATCCTATAGAAACCGTATTGGCTCCGGCGCCTGTCGCTATCGCAACTGTTTTTCCGCCGGTTGAGTTGGCGAAGTTGATGGTTTGTGCGCCAGTGCCGCCCCATAGGGTTATTAGGCCCGTTCCTGCCGCCGTCGATCCAATGGTCATAGTACCAGTAGTCATGGCCGCCCCGATCGAAACCGATCCGGCAACTTGTACGTTGGCAAGGGCTAGAGTTGTAGCTCCAGATCCATTAGCAATCAATAAATTGTTAGTGCCGGAAGAAGAACCTAGAGTCATTGTACCAGTCTGTGCTGTTCCACCGATGGTGATGGTTCCTGTGGTCATGCCTGCGCCGACGTTGACCGCGCCGCCCACCTGGGCGTTAGCAATGTTAAGGGTTGTGGCCCCTGCACCGCCTGCGATAGTGAAGGTATTTGTTCCTGAAGAACTACCCAAAACCATATTACCAGTCTGTGCTGTTCCACCGATGGTGATGGTTCCGGTAGTAAATCCTGCACCTACGTTTATAGCACCAGCTGTGTTGGCGTTGGCGATATTAACGGTTGTAGCTCCCGCGCCTGCTCCGATTGCAACGATATTAGTTCCGGAAGAAGAGCCGAGGGTCATTGTACCAGTCTGGGCCGTTCCACCGACGGTGATAGTACCTGTTGTAGTGCTTGGCCCAACCGAATAAGTTGTAGCCGCTGCTCCGTCTAGCGAAAAGTTTCCGGTACCAGTCTTAAGTACAAGGGCAGATGCTCCTGTTGCATTACCAATGTTTGTCGTAGATGCTGCGGCACCCGTTGCGATATTTACGGTTTGGGTTCCTGCGGTCGAAACACCGCTTAAGATATTTACTGTAGAGTTTGCCGCTGCTGCACCACCAGCGATATTAACAACTTGAGCAGAGGTATTGACGCCGTTGCCTAAGGAAATTGTGTTTCCTGAAACGCCGTTACCAATGTTGATAGTCTTAGCGCCGTTATTGTTGGCCAAGGTAACTGTCTGTGCGCCTGTAGATGGATCTAAGACAAAGTTTCCAGTCATGGCACCAGTGCCGCCAATGGTGATAACCCCAGTTGTCATGGCTGCGCCTACGTTTACTGCGCCCGCAACCTGAACGTTGGCAATGTTAACGGTTGATGCGCCTGCGCCGTTACCAATCAGAATACTATTTGTCCCCGATGAGCTGCCTAATGTTATTGTACCAGTCTGGGCCGTACCGCCAATAGTGATGGTTCCTGTGGTCATGCCTGTTCCGGCTACAATTGCTCCAGCTGCCTGGTTGATTGCCAGATTCAAGGTTGTAGCACCTGTACCATTAGCGAGAGCCAAAGTATTTGCGCCGGAAGAGCTGCCTAGGATCATGTTACCAGTCTGTGCCGTTCCACCGATGGTGATAGTACCTGAAGTAGTCGAAGCACCTACGGCGTAAGTTGTTGTCGCCGCTCCATTCAGCGTGAAGTTTCCTGTTCCGGCCTGTAAGGCAAGAGATGCCGCGCCCGTGGTCGAACCGATAGTGACGATGTTGGCGGCTGCGTCATTGGCAATGCCTACAGTATTTCCTCCACCAGTCAACGAAAAGTTACCGGCACCTGTTGCGATTGTGATTGCTCCAGAAGAGCCGCCAATTGTTGTCGCTGCTGTACCCGTCGCGTTAAGGCTTGTAGTACCAACGGATGTTAGGGTTGTGAATGTTCCTGCTGCTGGAGTTGTGCCTCCAATAGCTGGAGCGGCAGCAAATACAGACGCTAAGTTAGAGGGTTGAACCGCTAGAGCAGTAACACCAGGAACGGTTGCCGTTCCGGCTACAGCCTGAGCATTAGTGGCGAGGTTAACGATACCTGTAACGGTTGTCTGAGCAATGTTTGCTCCGGCAAGGACTACGGATTGAACATAAGTGAAAACGTTGTTAGCAGAAGCCACGTAGGTTGAGTTTGGGGCTGTTCCGCCTTCGGTCTGAGCAAGCGTAGCAAGGAAGACTTCTCCGGCGGTTGTGGTTGTAGCTAAATTGCCTCCCGCTGTATTCCAAACGCCTGCGCCTGTTGTTTCATAAATGAGGGGAGGATTGACTGCGTTGTTTTGCCATCTCGTCCCTGGGTTATAGATATCTTTTGTGGTCGGCGCTCTTTGAGCGTAACCGATGAATTGTGGGTAAACATAAGCGTCAACGCCCGTTGCGAAGGGAGTTCCTTGAGCGGTATTACCTAGACCTGCGGTCATAAATTGCCTCCATAGAGTTATTTGAATAAGTTCATCTAATTAGATACTTCAACTACTACGGGGGCGATTTCGTACTACAGCCCTTGGAGAGCGACTCCATATACGCTAAATTCACGCTATCAAATATTTATTTTAATGACTAGGAAAATTGTGGACTGCTTGACATCAATTGAGTTTTTGCAGATGCTGTTGCACAAATTATGGTGTCACTGGTGTCAAATGAAACCCGATAAAATCTCTGCGCTTAAAAAAATGTTAAGCAATCTTGAAAATTGGCCTCCAGTATTACCCCAAAAGGAGGAGATTCGGTTCACTTTGAGAATCCCCCAAAAGCTGATCGATAAGATCGACAAGAATAGGAAAAAGCGCATCGGCAATTTTTCTAGAAATCAATGGATACTTGACGCTATTACTGTTTATCTGGAGCACATTTGAAAAAAGAAGATTATTATTTAGACACTTTGGATCATATATCTAAAAAAGTTTTAGAATTTCAGATAAGAGCCGATTCAGACAGAATTGAAAATAATATATATAATTGTTATATACCCGAGGCTCTAGAAGGAAAACAAGCTAATGACTTATATGCCATCATGCTCCTTACTACAACCATTCAGCGCATAATAATGAGTAGCCCTCATAAAGAAAAAACACATCTCTATAGATATGTAATTAATTCTTTAGTTCCTTCAGGATTTGATGATGTATTTGCGAATACTCTTAAATGTTTTGAGGAGAAATATGGAAAAACAGAAGAATGATCAAAAACATTTTACGAAAAATGAAAGTCGTTTAAAAAATAATCTTATTGAAATGGGCAAAGATCTAAGAGATCTTAATCTTATTAAAGAAGAGACATACGAGAAAGTCATAAAAGATTTTCTTGAAGTTAGCGACAACGAAGAAAGAAATGCTGAAATTGCACTGTGGGATACTACTCTTGGCGAAGGGCTTGATGACATTACGCCAGCAGATGAATTAGACGCTTTGCGCGATCGGGCTATTAGAAAAGTCCTTAAGAAAAATCATGAGCTTATTAAACGCTTGGCAAAAAAATGAAAGAATTTGGAAGAGCTAGATATGGAAAAATAAAACAGTCGGAAGAAGAGAATAAGCAAAAACTTGAAGACGCCGGCTTGATACCAGAAAAACCCCTTAAATTCGAAACTGTCCCTAATCAACGCTGGCCTCTTCCTAAGAAGAAGAGAGAAATAAAGAAATTTGATGATACCATTGAACCCAATGTTATTAAGCTTAGAAAGCACAAATTAGAAAAAGGGTTTTCTTCACAAGATTCAAAACTTTCTTATATAGTCAATAACATCAACGGATATTTTCTTGAGACTGTTTTATGTATTCTCTTGCGAGAGAGAAAGTTTACGCGCGAACAGGTAGCAGAATTGTTTGATATTACTCTTCATGAAGCGACTAATATGCTTAAAGGAAAACATAAAGGTTATTATTTTTTTTTCACCCGCGATGGCATTATTGAACGTCTTGAAAAGCTTGGATATACCGTTGCGCAAGAATTGGACTAGCTTAATCTTTGATACGGAGCCCCTCTATCCTTTAGAAGCGTGAACACGGAAGCGCCTGCGCTCGGGACTTTACCCTTCCACCATTTGCCCCATTTGTTTTGTCCATCCGTTCTAGCCGGGACAGCTCCCGATTGCAAGAGTTCGGCTATAACGGGAGGAGTGTTAGGATATTGATAGACAGGCCCGTTTTGGTTGGGGTGCTTGCCGAGGAATTGGACTAACATGTTACCTGTTTTTGGGTCGTAGTTCATGCCCTTTACGTTGCTGCTTGGCATTCCTGCTGGAACGGCTGGACGCTGGCCGCCTCCTTGGATTGGAGGCTCCTGTTCGGCTCCTGCAAGTTCTATTATCTCAAACGCTTGCCTCAAAAATTCAGCAAGAGCGCGTTGAGTTTCGGGATTTAATCGAGAGCCATTTCTTTGAATGTAATCCATAAGTCTCTCGACAAAATCAATCAGCTCATCCACGGTTGCCTCTGAATTTACTTAAGATCGAGTTTCCTTGCTGCAATAAGGAAGCTAACTCAGGGTCTAATCCGCCTTGTTGTGGCTGCTGCTGTTGGCCTTGTTGCCTCAGCAGGTCTCTCGTAGGCGTTGCTTGCTGTGATTGCGTAGCCTGACTAGGGCCACCACCGAAGACGCTTTGAAGAATGGCAGACCATGGAGTTTTATGATCCTTTTGGATCTTATCGATGATCTTCATGAAACGCTTATCGTTTTGGGCGAGCGCACCGGCTTGTAGAACGTCACGGCCTTTCTTGATCTCTTGGTCTAAAAATTGGTGAAGCTCGGGAGAATATTGCTCGATGATGCTGCGATTTTCTTTGGGGGTTTCCTCTTCTTTTGGTTCTGCTTTGCTTTTAATGAAATCGAATCCCTCTTTAAGGTCTAATCCTGCTTCTTGTCCCTTTCTCAAAATCTCTCCAAGTTTAGGAGAAATCTTATTTAGTCCTTTCATGGCTAGATCTGTGGGAATGTATTCGCTTAACCAAGGTAAAACCTTAGAAGCTAATGCAGTGCCTGCGGCAGCTCCAGCAACTCCTTTTATTCCTCCTTCTAACAGCCTTTTGGCGCCTTCAACCCTTTTGGTTTTAGCATTCGCCGCTCTTTCATCGGGTCTTAAGTAACCTGTCATTTGATGCTCCTAAAGAATGGTAGTATGAATAAGTCTCCCCAAGAAGATGAGAATTGGCCGGCATTGCCCAGTTCTCTTCTTTGTCTTTCTGTCAATCCGATTTGATCTTGATCTTCTATTAATTGAGACACAAAAGCCGTTTTGTCAAAATAAGGATCTTTTTCCATCAAATCTCTAACTATTCCTAATATACTGTCTTGGGGGGTAATTAGCCTTTCAATTTCAACGGCCCTAGATCTGCCTTTTTTTGTATTCTTTTCTGGGTCGGGTGTTGCTTGAAATGATGCTGGAGAAATATTGCTGATATAAGATTTAATGTTTTTATTTCTTGCATAAGCAATTGAAGCCGCACCTATTGGTGACATTCCAAAAAGCTCCTGTAGCTGATTATAAAACTCCTCGGAATTTCCTGCGCGTTTGTAAATTTCACCTAATTGTTCAAGATCTTTTCTGTACCCCTCTTTATTCAAAAGTATGGGTGTAGCAAAAATGCTTTGCGCACCTTTTGCCTTAAGTTGTGTATTTGCTTTTGCCAAGTCCAAAGCTCTTTCCGTCCAAGTATTTACTACATCATCCTCGGAGCGATTGGGATGCTCAACGATATCCCTTTCCATCCCTCTAATAATATTGTTTTGCATAGGACCAGAAATGTCACCAAAAACTTCTTTGCCTTCTTTTTGTAATTTTAGCTCTAACAAACCTTTAAATTTATCTCTTAACCTATCTTGGGTTTCTCTCTTTTGATTTAATTGAGCCTTTTCCGCTTCAGGGGCATTTATAAATCTTTGTTCATTTTCTTTTGCTAAATCTCTTATTTCAGGATATGTTAAGTTGGGATGTTGTTCGGCTAATCTTCCAATTTCATTCGACATTTCCTCGGGAGTCCATGGTTTAGCTGGCAGATATTTCTTGTTTGTTGGATTATCGGGGACAACTTGGGGCTGTCCTACTTCATTTGGCTCAACAAGTTTGGTCGTTTCGGATTTTAAACCTGCATGAGGTTTACTTGCGGGCTGCCCAGGAATAGTTCCAACAGGTATTGGAGTTCCTGGTTGTGCGGCGTTGGGAGATGCTGAAGTAGTCGTTTCCCCACGGGCGAACCCTTTTTTAAATCCTTCTTTCGCTCCTTGTTCTCTTGCCAACTGTCCTAAGCTTTGTACAACTTGAGGGCGATCCAAAAGCCCAGGAACGCTAAGGGCGCGAGTAAAGTACTCTCGGTTAGTTAAATTGCTTTGGCTGTTAAGATCCTCAAGGCCTTGAGCAAGCCTTGTCCTTTCAATCTCTTTTGGAATAGATTCAGCTAAACCCCTGCCGAATTCTGTTCCTATCCGTCCGAAAATATTACCTTGTTTAATTCTTTGGGCCACAAAAACCTCCTAAAACATCTTCTGTCCATTGTAATTTCCGCCGCCTACCTTATTGCCTCCCCACGCATTAGCAAGACCTTGACCTGCTGCAACGCCGGCTGCATTTCCTGCCGCACCAACGAAAGGAGCGACCCAACCAGTAGTTCCTGGTTCTGTAACCATATTCTGACTATATGGACGAAGGCCAATTTGACCCGCATTTTGTAAACCTTGAGCGCCTGCCATTCTTAGATTAGCTCTTATGGCGCCCAGCCTTTCTGATAAGTCTGTACCCGCTTGAATCCCCGCATTTCGAAAGCCTGAACTCGAAAAGCTACCCTGTCCCCCTCCTCCTCCGGCAAACTGCTCTGAAAGATTTGGGATAGTGTTTTCATAAAAGTTTCTCGTTTCAGGGGCCGCAAAAGCTTGATAGTCTTTACTATCATTACTCAGGAGATCTCGGTAATAATCTGCCGATTCTCCAAAAGCACCGCCTGCTCCTCTTGTCAAACCGGAATTAACTGCTTGTTGATATAGCGGCTCCTGCTCTGGTCTTAGCGTAGATACGTTTTCTCTAATTTCGTCTGTCCCAAAAGCTGCTTGGTGAAATGGGTTTTTCTTGCTAAAGGGGTTTATCCAATCAAAAAAATCTGCCATAAAATTCTCCTATAATTCCTGAAGGTATTCAATAACTATATAACATCTATCATAAGCAGCAGCAACAGTAACGTAAACGTTGTTGGCGTCATAACTAATCGTATCCGGCCCATTGGGCAATGGCTCTCCCGTGAAAGCTGTTGCGTTTGTTGCTCCCCCAAACATTTGAATAAGCGTAAAGTTGAAATCAATCGTGATATCATGCGCCTGTGTATTTAATCCCACTGTCAAGCCTGGAAAGATTATAACTTTACGTAGCACAGTTCTTAGAGTTTGGGAGGTGCCTCCCTGGGCGATATCATTCGTTCCAGGTATGAACGCCTTTCCCGTCAAGAGTTCTTGATCTAGAAAAAAGCCTATTTCTCGAACGTTTACAGCATTCGCCAACGCCTTCAACTGCTCTACGATAAAAGGCCTGCCATCTTCCCACTTTTCGGGGACGGTGTCGTATACTGGGATGTAGCTTTCTAGGTTTTGGCTGTCGGAAGAGAGGGTTGTCATTAGTTGCCTATTGCTACCCAGTAGAAACCATTAAAGCCAGCACTGCCACCAGTGCTTGAGTATAGCCATCCAAATGTTGAAGGAGGCCCAATTGCTGTTGTTCTTATATTTACTGAAGCAAGTCCCCCTGAAGTATTTCCGTGGCTTGTTGCATTAACCATAAATATATTATTAGGAAAATTTATGGGAAAAGTAACTGTGCCTGTTAGCGCTGACGAGGGAGGAGCTGTGGTAACGGTTCCCCATTGCAAAATCAACCCGCCAGGTAAATATGTATAACCGTTAGCAATAGGCGAAGGTGCTAAGGTTGTAGGAGTAGTAAGTTGAGTCACAATCCCATTTCCGCTCAAATAATAAAGTGCTGTATCTGTAACCAACCCGTTGTTAATCTGAGAGCTAAATACCTGTCCTACTCCTGCGGTTGTTGCTGGAGGAACGACTGGCTGGTTATTAGGAGGATTCGACGCTGTTGTTGATTGCGAAACCAAGTGAACAGATTTATGATAACCATTATTCAAAAGTACATTAAAAGCTACATGATCAATAAGGTAGGTATTATTAAGTTGAGTGAAATTCTTTTGAATGTTGAGATAATCCTGGTTTAAAGGGACTGTTCCCGTTGGAATTCCAGGTTGATATAGAGTCATAAAGTCTCCTTATAGCTGGGTCATTCTGCCCGCTTTGCGAATCCATAAAATTTGTGCGTCTAGTTGCACGGTTGTAACTTGTGCGTTGCTCGCCATTTGTGCGTTCGTGAAGCAATATTGAATCGTGAGGAAGTTGGCACGTGTGGCGCAATAAACTCTTTGCCAAAACTTTGTTCCCTCTGGGGCTACTGCATAAACCGAAGGTATTAGAGGAATGACAGTATTAAAAAAGTCGTCGGCTGTGTTTGGATCGGTTACGCTGTTGATGAGGTTGTTTGGTAAGACGTTGGAAGGATTGAGTGTGTCGTAGTTCAAGAACACATTTAATGCTATAGCTGCCGCTGCATTGGTTCCCGAGGTCGTCAAAACGTCTATATACCCAAGTTGGATGTTCTGCCCTTCATCTAGGAAGTTGAACTTCTTGCTGTTGACATAGAAGTTTTCGGCTATGTTGATTAGCCCACCGCCTTGATATGTTCCCGCTGGCGTGGCAACTATAACGACATCAAAGACGTTATCGCCCATGTCATAACCAAAGATGTTGAAGGTGTTGGCGTCGATAACCTCAACGGCATAAATACCGCCGTTCAGACTAGAGAAGGGGGATCCAGTCGGAATACCGCTAATGCCTATGACATAATCTACGTTGTAATCGTTTTGCGGCGTCGTCAAGTTGTGATTAGGAGAGGTGACCGTGACGGTTGTGCCTTGTGTAAGGTTCGATATGAAAAGGCTTACGTCGTTGGTATCTAATCCGTCTAACTGCTCAATGAATCCCTGCTGGTTGCCCGCTATAATCAAAGGAACGCCCCCAGGTTGGTTGATCCAGGGGTAGGGCCACTCTAACCACGTTTGTGGAATTTCGAGCCAGGAAAGGCTAGCTTCGAGCGGCTGATAGGTTCCCAAAACTGTGAGCGAATCGTTAAAAGTTGCCCAAGAATCATTTTCGTAATTGTAAACCAGGCGTGTATTGGGAAAAATCTGATTTGCAGACGATAAATTGCCGTCAAATTGGGATTGAATTGGGATTGTCCAGTACGCTAGTCTTTTCTGGAAATCCCTAATGCCATGTACGCGATAAGTGGATTCATTCGTACTTGATGAACCTTGGAACTTATAAACGAAATCAGGGATCTTGATATCGATCAATTCGGACTTGTAACTATCGCACTCTACAATACCCTTATCGCCGATCCCTACAAGGGAGGTGTCAAACTGAATGGTAGAGAAAGGCCCTTGTGCACCCAATTCGCTGTTGATCCTCTCGATCTGAAAAGGGGAAATAGACCTTCCGGTATACCTTAGTTGCCATGTGCTTCTCTCGCAATAAACAACGAGATTGTCGCGGACATAGCCCACGGAGATGATGTCTTCGTTGATGGGAATATCAAGAAATCCCCCTTGTCCCCTAATGTCATCTCTCCAGGACCCTTTTGATGGGGTATTTGGAGGAACCGCATTGCTATAGGCTATGAAAGGGTTGCCAATAGTTGACCAGCGAATACGATTGTAAAAGTGCGTTGCACCTGAAAGAGCGGGGCCTTCATAGGTATTAAATGCTACCATCCTACCCCGATAAGGAAGAAGGGCCAGGCATTGCACAAGAAAGTTGGTTGTGTCAATCTGCCCAAAATTGGGAGGCTTAAAATCAACCCATGTCGTGCCATCTGTGATCCGAATGGGATCGGGTGTTACGTCTGCTCCTGAATTGTTAGTCACCCACATTAACTTAACATTGGAAGTTGTAAAAAAAGCAGTGCCCGGTGATCCCGTATTAGGAATAGTGGTTGAACTCACCCAGTAGTTAGTGCTCCAAAAGAATCGGGTGCTTGATACCCCAAGCGCGCTGGCGTTCCATGTTGTGCCGGGGATGAATTCCTTATATTGGTTTGCTGTCGTATCGAATGTGTACGCGTAATTTTGATCAAATATTACTGTTAAGTCGTTCGCTGAATCTGCTAACTCTTCAATCCTGATTCCCATAACTGGAAGGCCGGGGAAATATTGGATGGCTGTCGCTGGTATTGACCCCGTGATTGTCAAAACGCCGGTTGCCCGATCTAACGTTGCAGAGCCTGCGCTGTTCGTTAAAAGTGTCACAGGGCTAGCTCCGCCCGGATCATTGAATATGTCCGTTCCTATGACAAATGAAGCCAGCCCTATTTGGATTGGAAGGGGTGCGATAGTGATTGATTGATTGCCTGATCCATCCGTAGTGCCTATAGTTCGTTGAAGTCTTCCAACAAGCCTATATCCTTGCTTGCGTAGAATACGCTCGCGCCACACATAGGCGTTTTGTAGAACAGGATATGCGTCATTGGGGAGGATGAACTCTTCACGCTCTTGGACGAGCCCTGTTTTCATTCCGGTAATCTTTAACGGCTGGTATCCGGCCATTAGAAACCTTGTCCTATTCCCCATCCTCCACCAATACCAAATCCGGTTTGAGTGGAATTAAAGAGGGTTATGTTGGGTTGAAAGATCTCCTCTACCGCCTGGCGTTCTAGAACGAGGGCTTCCTGTCTTTTAAGCCCTTCCATAAGATTCTCTACGCCTTCCATATCCTGCCTGTCTCTGAGTATCTCAGCCGCTGCTAAGTACGCTATGTACTGAATCCACTGGTTTAGGATGGGATAGTCTCCGGTTTTCATGAACTGCGAAGGCGTCTGGAAGGTCTCTACTTCAACGAGGTAAACGTTGTCTGGGACTGGACGTATTGTGATCTCATTATTCCAGAAGAGCATGTTGTAGGGCCTGCCGACCTGATAGGTTGCAGCCCATACGTTAATCATTGTGCCAGGAGCGGGAGCTACTGGAAAGGTAACTGAAATCTGTGTGGTTACGTAGTTAACAGATCCGCAATATTGGGGTTGGTTTACGTTGGGAAAAGGAGCAGGAGGGTAAGCTTGAGTAGTACCGATATTCGCGTTTTGCTGGCCACCCAATGGAGATAAATTAGGAACGGCTGGCTGCTGATTTCCACTAGGATCTAGGAAAACATTATCGCCAACAGCATTTTGGTTAAGGAACAGGAGCTGTCCGGTGGTTGTGTTACTTCCAATTCCATTGGAGTTAACAACTGCACCCCCATCGTCAATAATTCGTATAGGATTCCCATTGACATCTATACCTCCTATAACCAATTGAGTGCTTAATATGCCGAAATTGGCCTGGGGGAAAGGATTTACATTGTTTCCAAATAGAGTAAACGTGAAGGGGGTGTTAGCTGGAGGAGCCACATATCCTATCTGAAATTGCGTAGGATATCGTGGATAAAGGTTGAAAAGCTGATCTCTATTCTTAAAGAGATTCCCTTGTATCCCTTGAAAATAAACAGGGGCACGAAACCCCTGTAGATTATTAACATCAACAGGATAACGATCGACGTTAGGAATAGTCAGAAACTTATAAACTGACCGTTGCTGGTCGATCTTTATCGCATAGGGGAAATCATTTGTATATGCGCGATTAATATAGTCTTCGCAATCTGCGCTAGATAGAGCCGATTGACTCGCGGAAGCCGTAAGCCTCCGCACTTTCTGCTCTATGTAGCTATAGGTGTTGTTGACTATTGGAAAGGTCATATTTTACCTTACGTAAATCCGCTTTACATTTAGAAACCAGCCGGAACCAAACGATGCAATTGTTCCCCTTCTTGATCTTGCGCAAGGGGAGATTCATCTTTATTGACGGCTTGTCCATCAATGCTTATGAGTCCACTACGTTTAGGAATTCTTTTGCTCACATCATTAACTTCTTTCACAAAGCCCATAGGCAGCTCATAGATATGTCCAGGAATCAAATGGTAAACCAAGATAGGGTCTCCAGCATATCTGCAATAAGGCTTAGTAAGTCTTTCATGCCTTCCTCTAGAATTTATATATTCCACTTTAACAACTCTGGAATCTTCCTTTTTTTGCCTTTCCATCTCTTTCTTATGTTCGGGCTTAAAGTTCTTAAATTCATCATTCGGTACGCTGTTAGTGAGCGTGTTGATCAAGCCGTGCATCTCGCCGCTTGCTGTTGCTAATGTTAATTGTTGCTTAGCCATGCTAATTTCCTTGGTTGTTAAAACTCTGGAAAGGCACATTTAGGGATGTACCATTCGTATATTGTAAATTTCTCGATCCGTTAGGTGCGATCGTAGCTGGTTGTTCTGCATTTCCCGTAGGAGCTACAAAAGGATCGA
>Ga0209040_10000793_pt1 | contig 24596 bp, 20 predicted proteins | sample BogFormECP12_OM3_FD_188240 | JGI IMG/M metagenome (GOLD analysis project Ga0209040, IMG submission 188240) | Bog forest soil microbial communities from Calvert Island, British Columbia, Canada - ECP12_OM3 (SPAdes) (version 2) | ecosystem: Environmental > Aquatic > Freshwater > Wetlands > Bog ... | reverse complement strand
TTCGCCAAAGGACTTGTTTCGGGAGCCGGCGGGGCGGGCGCGGCAACCGTGCTGGCGGCGGTTTTCGAGGTGGAGGTGGCTGTCTTGGCTGCGGGCGGGGGCGCACTCGTCGCTGAACAGGAAGCTACGGCTAAACAAGCGGTCGACGCGAATATTGCAACTCTGTGTCTAGACATTCGAAGCCCTTAATGACGCTCTTCACCAGCCCCCGGCTAAGTCCCCCGACGACTGAGCCTAGAGCCGTTCGGTGCGTACCGCGACTCCGGTGTCGTGGTAAACCGAAAGCCATGAGTGGTCTTGCCGATGAGACACGCTGGATGGATGCCACCGACCAGGCGGCGCTGGTGGCCAGGGACGAGGTCACGCCGAGCGAGCTGTTGGAGGCGGCGATCGAGCGGATCGAGCAGTCGAACCCGACGTTGAACGCCGTGGTCATCGAGTGGTTCGAGCACGCCCGGTCCGTGGCCGCCGATCCGGATCTGCCCAGAGGACCGTTCCGCGGCGTCCCATTTTTGCTCAAGGACCTGTACACGAGCTTCGCCGGCCAGACCCTCTCGAACGGCAATGTGGCGCTCAAAGAGGCGGGCAAGATCGACGCGGCCGACACCACGCTGGTGGCCCGGTTCAAGGCGGCCGGGCTGGTCATCGCCGGGCGGACCAATAGCCCCGAGATGGGCAGCCTCCCGACCACACAGCCGGTGGCCTGGGGGGCGACCCGAAACCCGTGGGCGCTGGAACGCACGCCGGGTGGGTCGAGTGGCGGCGCCGCGGCGGCAGTGGCCGCCGGGATGGTCCCGTTCGCCAACGCCTCGGACGGGGGCGGCAGCATCCGCATCCCGGCGTCGTGCTGCGGGGTCGTGGGACTCAAGCCGAGCCAGGGACGGATCACGGTCGGGCCCTCGCGCGCCGAGGTGGGGCTTGGGGTCGAACTGTGCGTTAGCCGTACAGTGCGCGACACGGCGGCCCTGCTCGATGCGGTGCGCGGTCCCGGTATCGGTGACACCGTGATCGCACCGGCGCCCCAGCGGCCGTACCTCGAGGAGGTCGGCGCCGACCCCGGTCGGTTGCGCGTCGGGCTGCTCGATGTCCAGCCGCGCGGCGACTTCCTGCACGACGACTGCATCTCGGCGGTGCGCTCCGCGGCCTCGATACTGGAGGGACTGGGCCACATCGTCGAGCCGGCGTGGCCGACGTGTCTCGCCGACACCACATTGCCCGAGAAGTTCATGGCGCTGTGGGCGACGCAGCTGGCGATGGCGGCGCGCGAATTCAGCGAGACGCTCGGGCGCGACGTGACCGCGGACGACATCGAGCCGGTGAACTGGGTGCACGTCGAGCGGGCGCAGCGGCTGACCGCCGTCGACTACGCCGCGGCGCAGGCGGCGGGGTGGGCGTTTCGGCGTGTGCTGCAGCAGTGGTGGGCGGACGGCTGGGACCTGCTGCTCACGCCAACGGTGGCCGAGCCGCCGCTTGCACTGACCGAGTTCGAGAACAATCCCGAGCACCCAACGGCACCGATGCGCCGCGCCGGGCAGTTCGCCGCGTTCACGCCGCCCTTCAACATGAGTGGGCAGCCGGCGATCAGCCTCCCGCTGCACCGCAATGCTGAGGGCCTCCCCATCGGCATCCAGCTCGCCGCCGCCTACGGCCGGGAAGACGTCCTCATTCGCGTTGCCGCCCAACTGGAATCGGCCCATCCCTGGGTTTCGGATCACCCGGCACTTCCCTGAACGCCACCGGGACAGCCCGCGCCGTTCTACAGCGCCTGCAGCCAAAGCTCGTGCAAAACGAGACCAACTTCGGCTGACGCCGTCGATCACGAAATCGGTTGGGCTTCGGGGAATGTCCACTCGCCGTTGAGGATCGTGTCTTGTGGCCGGTACAGCCGGACCAGGTAGTTCCATCCCGGCGTGATGGGCAAACAGTTAGCTGTCGCGGCGTCGCAACCGCCGAACTGAATTGTGGTCCTGCCGTCGGCGCCACGTTGGGCGGTGAGGTTGTTAAGTGAATAGGCATTTTGCGGATTGGGTGTGAAGTAACCGTCTTTGTTGTAGACGGTGACTGACCAGAACCCATCGACCGGCACCTGTTCCACGGAGAGCCGATACACGGTGGCGCCGTCATTTTTGGCGGGATGGACGTTGAAGTACATGGCGTCTTTTTCCGGATTGCCGCCCCATGCCACAGCTGAGCCGATCAGCCGTCGCACCGGGTCGGTGTCATCCTTGGTGCCGAACATCTTCTTGGAGTCGGGCAACGTGGTCCCGAGTTGAACAAGCGCGTCCCGGAAGGTCTTCTGGCTGACGGGGTCCCAGTTGGGAATCTCGAAACTGCCGGTGTCCCCTTGTTGCACTGCGACGGCGTCTTGGAGCGCACGAACCTCATCGAGATCGGCGTGATCGTTGGGATCGACCAGGGTGCGGATGGCGATCATTACGTACCGGGTGCCGACATCGTCGCGGGTGAGAGTGTGCTCGCCCGGCCCGTAGAACACGGCCGGCCACGTAGTGGTCTTCGGTGATCACCTGCATCGACATGAACCGGCCGCCTGCGTCGGGCAGCGATACCGTGATCGGCCCGCCGTCGAGGTCGAAGACGCCCGCCGAATACAAGGTGTCTCGGTTCGAGCGCACCACCAGCTGCTTGTCCAACGGCGTGAGCTCACGGATGTGCATTAACTTGCCGAACCCGCTGTCCTTGACCACGTTGTACAAATCGCTTTCGGCCCTGGTGAAGTTGTCCGCTGACACCAGCACCGCGCCGTCGGATGTCGTGCGCAGATTCACGATTCGGACCCTACGCGGGCAGCCGGTTGATGACTACCGACGGGTGTCGAACTCGATGGGCAGACTCTTTGGCCCGCTCAGGCTCACCATCGGCTTCCATGGCACCGGTCCGGCGGTGTGCGGGTGCGCCAGCCGGGTGGCGAGGACGTTCAGCGCCTCGGCGATCTCGCGCCCCTCGCGAGTGATGTCGGCGCGGTCTGGGTCGTCGTAGACCGCCGGATCACGGTTGGCCGCAGCGGTATTCACCAGGACCATCGTGCCGGCGAGTGTGGCATGGTTTCCTCGACCGCGGGAATCGCCCGTTCCGGCTGCGCCCGGAGCAGCTCCCGCTGCTGCGGGTGCTCGCGCAGGACATGCACCGAGGCCGCCACCTGGTTCCGTGTGGTGTCCGTGCCGGCCAACAGCAAGCCTCCCGCGAGCATGCGCAGCTCCGCGGCGTTGAGGCGATCGCCGTCATCCATCGCGGCCTACCGTCAACGGTGGTCGGGTAGCGTCAACTAACATGCGCGCCGGGCAGCGTGACTTCGACATCATGCTCTATGGCGCCAGCGGCTTCGTCGGCAAGCTGGCCGCCCAATACCTGGCCAAAACCGCACCGGGTATCCGCGTCGCGCTGGCCGGTCGCTCGGCCGAACGGCTCGGGGCCGTCAAACAGACACTCGGCACCAGCGCGCACGACTGGCCGCTGATCGCCGTCGACGTGGAAGACGCGTCGGCGCTGAACGCGACGGCGGCCCGAACTCGGGTGCTGCTCAGCACGGTCGGGCCGTACAGCAGGTTTGGGCTACCGTTGGTGGCGGCCTGCGCCGCGGCCGGAACCGACTACGCCGATCTGACGGGTGAGGTTCCGTTCGTCCGCAACAGCATCGACCTATACCACAAGCGGGCCGTGGACAACGACGTCCGTATTGTGCACTCCTGCGGATTCGACTCGATCCCTTCAGATTTGAATGTTTATGCGCTGTACCGCCGGGTCGTGGAAGACGACGCCGGTGAATTGGGAGACACCACATTCGTCTTGCGGACGTACTCCGGCGGCTCGTCGCGCGGCACGTTCACTACGATGCTCGAACTGATGCGCCTCGGCTCCAAGGATTCCGAGATGCGGCGACTATTCGACGACCCGTACAGCCTCAGCCCCGACCGCAGCGCCGAGCCCGAACTGGGGCCTCAGCCGGATCTGCCATTGCGCAGTGGCGCCGAAATTGCACCCGAACTGTCTGGGTTGTGGACCGGTGGTTATCTCATGGCTCTCTACAACACTCGCTGTGTACGGCGCAGCAACGCGCTGCTCAATTGGGCCTACGGCCGCCGGTTGCGGTACACCGAGACCATGAGTATGGGTTCGTCGTTCGCCGCACCGGTCATGGCCGCGATGGCCAACGCAAGCATCGCGGGCGCCGTGAGAGTCGGGGGGCGGTACTTGCAATTGCTTCCCCGCGGACTGGTCGACAGCATCACACCTCCGCCCGGCATCGGACACACGGAAGGATCGCGCGGCTACTACAAGATCGAGACGTACACCACCACCACGAGCGGCGCGCGGTATGTCGGCACGATTACTCAGCACGCCGACCCGGGGTTTTCGGCATCGGCCGTGATGCTGGGCGAGAGCGCCCTCACCCTTGCGTTCCAGAGGGACCGCTTGACCGACCGGTGCGGTGTGCTGACGCCGGTCACCGCGATGGGCGACGCGCTCCTGCAGCGGCTCCCCGCCGCCGGATTGACCATCAACAGCGCCCGCCTGAACTGACGGCTGGTCAGGGCATGTAGAAGCCGCGGATCCGGTAATACCGGCCGCGGCCAAGCATGGCGTTGGCTGCCTGCAGGCCCGATAAAACGGCTGCCTCGATGCATCCGGCATTGATGCCCGAATCGGTCCAGTCACCCGCCAAAACCAGGTTGTCATAACCGCTTTCATCCGGCCGCAGCCGATACTTGTCCGAGCCCGGAACCGACTGTACGTACCGATCGGAGGGGTCGATGTTCACACTGACGTATTGGTTGTCCAACGCACAGCGGCCCTTATTACTGTTTGCGCCACTGAGCAGATGCCACGCGAACCCCTGTTCGGTTACCGCACCGGGCAGGTACAGCCCGACGTGGTGGTCGAGGTATTCGACCGCTTGAGTGAGCACCTGCTGCCGGCAGCGGCTGACGTAGTCGGCGTGGTCGTCGGTGGTCGGCCACGCCGCGTCGAGGGCGCCGCAGAAATACGCGACGGTGCGTGGGCGATCGTCATCGGGCCAGTCCTCGGCCCACAGCGTCTGCGGCATGGACGCCCAGGTGTCGAATGGGACAACGTAACCACTTGTCGTGACACCTGGGCGGTCCCATCCAAGCGCGGACTCCTCCGGGCGTAGCCAGAGTTGAAACGCCTGGGTGGCAACGGTGCGCAGATGTGTTGTCATGTCGGCCCAGTCCGGACGGTCGGCGATCAGCTCCGTTGCGACCAGCTCAACCATTCCGAGCGACACGGCCAAAACGACCTGATCGAAGTCGACGCCCCGACGTAGGACACGCGTCTCGACATCGTCGCGAATGCCGAAATACGACTCCAGGCCATCGATTTCGGCCTTTTCATCGATCTGGTCGGCCAGCGGGGCATTCGGGAAGACAGGAAGGCCCCGGATCGTGGTCAACGGTTCATAGTGAGCGGCACCGTCGGCGAGCTTAACCTGACGACCCATCGTGATCGCATCGATGGCCTGGCGGCCATCATCGAGGTGCAAAGCATCAAGACGATGGAAGAATTCGAACTCGACGCCCCGCCTGCGCAGTGCCTGGTACAGGGGCGCGATCACCACGTCGCCCATCCCGGCGGTCATTTTCCAGAAGAACGCACCCTTGTACTGGAAAAGCGCTATCCCGGTGAGCAATACAGCCAACCCTGCGGCGAACGCGGGCCGGCCGAAGTCGCCGTCCTCGTATCCGAACACCATGTCGTAGAGGCCACGCACGAGCGGGAACTCCAGCACATCCGGATGCGCGCCGTGACGCAGAATCCACGCGCCATAGTCCTCGTCGTTGATGGCTCTGAAACCTCGAGGGTCGGTGACCAGATTGTCGGCAATCAGCCCGCGCGCCGTGGCAGTCAGGAGCGACAGCAGCAGCCAGAACCGCTTGTGGTCGGGCCGATTCTCGTAGTCGAGTGCCTCGCGTAGGACGTCCAGGGGTCGCCCGAGCAAGCCCGCCCGAATGGCTTCGGGCGGAAGGGGACTGGCCAACAGCGTCAATGTGGCGAGCGTGCCGCGCTGCACCACTTCGATCCAGCGTGTTGCTGTCCTCTCGGGTGAGCTGGACAGAACCAAGCCGTCGGCGGTGACCTCGCCCAGTGACTCCGAAAAGTCGAGTATCAGTTGTAGGGCTCGTCGCAGGAATCCGACGACGGTCAGCTCTCGGCCCGTTGCGTCCGGCTCACCCGGTAGCTCGTCGTTGCGCGCGAACCGTCCCGGCCATACCAGCCAGTCATTGCCCCACCGGTCCGCCATCCCGAGGCTGTCGGAAGGGACCATCGCCTCATCCCACGTACGGATCGGCGCCACAGGATCCGTTGTGGCACGGTCGAGTTCGGCGTAGCACTCACGAAGCAACGCGAAGGCGTTCTCGTAGGAACCCAGCCAGACATGCAGGCCGTGCTCTTCGATCCGTCCGTGCTCCCCGCGGCTGGACGCGCCCTTGCCGCCCAGGCGCCAGCCGCGTTGGTACACGGTGATCGAGTCGAAGCGATCGCGCCAACCAGGTTCGCTGAGCCGCCAGGCGGCGCTGAGTCCGGCCACGCCTCCACCGAGGATGGCCACCCGTCCGTGCGACCGCCTCACCCCAGGAGCGCTCGCGCGCGCGCCAGCGCAGGCCAGGTTTGATCAGCGGGAAAGCGGCTCAGCACGTCCTTCAGTGCGGGGCGCGCCGGCTCACCGGTCAGTTCGAAATCGTCTGCAGCGGCCCGTAGTTCGAAGACCAGCGCACCCTGCTTTTGGGCCCGTTCGACGGCCGCACGAAGACCCGCGTGCCGGCCGTCCGAATCGGGCAATGTATGAGCCCGCAACCGCAGCAATTCGGCGTCGAACATGTGCCAGTCGGTCTCGTCGGCCGTCTTCAGCGCAAGGTCAACGCGTTCGCGCGCCGCGTCCTTCATACCAGCGGCCAGCAGCACCCGCACTAATGCGCCGTCGTACCACTCGAGGAACGCTTTCAGGTCGGCTGCGCGCCACGAGTCAACGACTGCGGTCAGGGTTTGGATATGCGATTCCAACACCGCGGAATCGGTCTCGCCCGCGTCGAGCGCAGCGAGCGCACGAGAGCGGGCCCCTGCGCTCGCCGCAACCATGACCCATTCATCGAAGCCGTTCTGCTGGCCGCGCCCGGCGACCTCGTCGACGAGCTCGATTGCGCGGTCGTGCTGGCCGGCTTCCGTGCGTACCAACGCCTCTATCGTTCGGCCATAACAAAGGCTGAACGCGCCGTGCGGGAAGCTCAGCTCTTCACACCGTTCTTCCATCTGGTTGAAGGCGGTCTCCGCGCCGCTCAGATCGCCCTGCACGAACCGGGTAAGCGCGACAAACGCGTACATCCCCGTCAGCGGATCATTCGGCGCGAACCACGCACCTTCGATGTCCGGCGAACCCGCCGCATCCACCGCCGCCGCGACCGACTCCAACGTGGCCCGCGCGCTGTGGAAGTCGCCGCGGAACACCGCCAGCGAGCCGATTCTCACGTGATTAGCCGACCGGTACCAATCCGGCATGTCCACGAGCCTGGTCTTCAGTGCCTCAATAAGCAACGCCGCTCGTCGCAGGTCGCCGACTGTGGCGTAGTAGCTCCAGAGGGCGCTGAAAATCGCGTACAGTTCCAGACTCGGCTCGGTTCCGATGAGCTCCAAGCACCGCTCAAACTCCGTTGCAACCTCGCCGCTTCCGTGGCCCGTCGCCGCCGACGCGAGGAACCCACGCTCCATGCGGACCGCGACCTCGTCCCGATCACGCGCGGAACTCGGTGCCAGCCGCTCCACATTCTCCAGTGCGCGAGTGAGGTGGTTGCGCGCTTCGCCAAGCGCACCTCGCTGCCGGGCGTTGGCTGACGCTTTCCGGCACGCCGATGCCGCGTCGTCGAAACGCTCAGCTTGTTCGTAGTGGTGCGCCACGAGCGGCCACTCGGGGGTCGCGTCGGTCACCGCGCCGACGAGGGCGTCGGCGATACGACTGTGCAGTCTGCGGCGAACACTAGGCGGCGAGAGCTCGGCGGCTACCTCACGCAGAAGCTCATGGTGGAAGTGCCAGCTATCTGCCCGAACGGGTTGGAGCACCTTGCCACGCGCGAGTTCTTGGAGCACATCATCGACCTCGCTCTTGTCGAGGTCGACCACCGAGGACAGCAAGCGTCCATCGACGAGGCTGCCGATGAGCGCGGCCGCCTCGACAACGAGGAGCGCGTTTGTGCTGGATCGCAGTCGCGCGAACAACGTTTCATACAGGGTGTCGGGCACCTGGGCGGATCCGCCGGAATCGAAGGGTTGCTCTTTGAGCTTGGCCACAACCTCCTCGATGTAAAGCGGAATGCCGTCGCAGCGTTTTTGGACCGCCCTTCGCGCATCGGGTCTTATGTCCGGATGGAGGGCGAGGATGAGCTTGTCAGCTTCCCTGTCGCTAAGGGGCTTGACGTCGAACACCTGTGTCCTGCCAGGCAGTGAGGGCAGCTCGCGTCCCGTTATGACCACGAGCAGCCGGCCGAGGTCCTCGCGCAGAAGCGCCTGCACTACCTCAGTGGTGTCCTCGTCGAACCAGTGCATGTCCTCGACCAGCACCAGCCCTGGCAGGGGGCCGAGACACGCGAGCAGGTAATCATGAATGCTCTTGGTGATCTGTTCGTACAGCTTTTCCCCGCTTGCGCGAATCGGTTCGTAACCGCTTTCGGGACCGACGCCGAGCACGGGCGCCAACATCGGGACCACAGCGTCCGGGTCCATTGAGCGCAGCGCAACCTCGGTCCTCAATCTGTGCAGGCGATCCGTGGGATCGTCGTCGTGCCTGATGCCGCACCGGCGTTCCAGCAACCGCCGTACCGGGCGCAAACCGACGTCGGTGTGGAACGGCGATCCGAACAACCCCAGCACCACACCGCCTGTCCGGTGGGCCATGTCCACCGCGGCATAGGCAAGGCGAGACTTGCCGATCCCGCCCTCACCCTCAAAAGCGATTGCCCGCGTCGCCAGCCTGCCTGCGATCGCCTCCGACCAGCTTCTTTGGAGGTACGCGAGCTCATCTTGCCGGCCGACCAAGGGTCCGCGCAGATTCTTTGGAATGTCGCGCTCCGCCACCACGCGATAGTGGACGACTGGACTGTCCACGCCCTTCACCGCTTGCGGCGGCAGCGCCGCTAGTTGGAACGCATCGTGGGCCAGCTGTTCGATCGTCTCCGAGACATCGACGGTTCCCGGTTCCGCGAGGCTGCAGATTCGCGCGGCGAGGTTGGCTCCGAAACCGTAGACGTCGTCTTGGGCGGTATCGAGGTAGACCAGTCCACGGTGAATGCCAACCCGCACGCTGATGTCGAACCCGAAACGTCGTCGAACCCGCTCGCTGAGGGCGCTGACCTCGCGTGTGATATCGAGTCCGGTCTGAACGCCCCGCCTCACGTCGTTCTCGTGGGCTTTCGGATGCCCGAACACGGCCAGCAGCCCGTCACCTTTTGTTGAGCCGATGTGACCCTCGTAGCGGTCGACGACGTGACGCACGATTTCGCGGTAGCGCCCGACCACCGTGCGATAGACCTCGGGCCCGATACGGGTGGACAACGCCGTGGAATCCACCAGATCCGCGAACAGAATCGTCAGGCGCCGGATCTCACCATGCTCCGCGGGGGCGGCCAGCAGCTCCTCGGCGTCGAGATTGCTGCGGTCGACGGCCAGCACCTGCCCGGCGAGTGCGTCGGCGGTGGCGCGGTCGCCACGATTTATCGCGTGGACCGCGCGGTCGAGCAGCTCATCAATTGTGGGGCGGGTGCTCAAAATCCCTCACAAGCCGACGATTACGTTGAAAGGATCTTCGGCCTTCGCGTCCCGAGTGGCGGCCGCCGGGCTCAGGCGGACCATTGCTTTGTAGGTCGCGCCGACGAAGTTGCCGTCCGTCAGCGCGATCTTGAACTCTTCCGCGCCAGCCGGTAGCTCCTCCGGCTCGAACCTGATCGCATGGTCCGGGATGCGCATCCGGGGGATGCCGACCCGCACGAAGGGCTTGACGATCGTGAACTTCCGCAGATAGCGCTGTGCGGGCACCTTAATGGGTTCGGAAGGTTCGGGTTCACCGGAGGCAGGTGCGGCGGCCCACCACGGACCGGCGATGAGGGCTTGAAACAGGCCCGCATAGGCCCTCATCCCCATGTCGATCATCTGATGACCCGTCCGGATCCAGCCGTCCATGCCCAAGGTGCCGGCGTCGTTTTGCTCGGCGGCATCCCTGGCGATCTCGGTCATACCCTCCATCAGGCCCCGCGGCACTGCGGTAGCTTGCCGAAAACGCTTCTGCCTGTTGCTCATGTCGGACCCCGTCGGCGCGTCTGGTTCGGTGGATTGCCCGCATACCCAGGTTGGTTCATTGCTGCAAGGAATTCCCACGGCGCTGTCAGCAGCAGCCCGCTCACGTCCTTGCTGTAATTCGCGAGATCGGTGAAGTTTAACGCGCCGTCAAGCCATTTCTCGGATATATCCAGATTTCTTGTCATTACCTCTTGGACGCAGTCGTTCCACACTTTGAAGGCCGCGGTTGCGATATAGCTGGGGGGTTCAGCAGGTTTGGCGCCACCTTCCTCGGACGTATCCTTTCCGCTGACTGGCGCCTTCCATGGCACGGCATTCGGCGGTGGATTGGCCGCGGCGCCCAAGAGAAACTCTTTCGACGCCGTGCCATACCCGCTGATGCAGACCAATCTCGCCTGCGCCGCGGGACTTAGACCCGTGATGTGGACCACCTTCCTGGTCCGCACCTGCACCCCTGGATCTGCCGAGTTTCCGGCGGCTCGCATATCGATGAAGCCGCGGTCGACCGTCACCAGCCCGTCGCCCTCACCGGGCCATGGGTCATTGAGGTCGTAGTCGAGGATTGCTCGGGTGGAGTCCGGCGAGGTCTTCAAAAACTTCAGTTCCGTAACAAGCTGGAGTGCGTCTGTACCGAACTCGACTGTTTCCAGAAACCGTCCCCAGCCGTCTGGGCGTGGGTCCAACGCTTTGATGTCGGCGAAGAACTCGTGGTAATCCTCGTCCCAATTCCGCGGATCAGCAATTGCTGTGATGCTGTCCAGGGACACGTTGTCGGATGTGAAATTGGTGTCGATCACGACTGCCTTGACACCGTCGACGGACACGACCGCGGTTATGCATAACGGCTCGTCCGCTACTTCTGGGGCAATCCAGTTTTTGTCCACCATCTTCTTCGTCACTGTGGACCAGCTCCGTCGACCGGTGGTCGTTGCGAGGTGGCTGACGATCTCGTCGATGGACGCTGTCATCGCCTGGTAGTGGTCGTCGCGGGAGACATCCGCGGGACCCAGGTGGGCGAGCGCCCGGGCGACCGCGTCTTTCATCTCGGCGTCTTCTTTGAGGTCCGGCAGGGGCCCCTTCGCAGGAACGCTTTGTACGCGAGCAATCGCGGCGATGCCGTACAAGATCCGCAACTTTTCATACGCTTTCAGGGGCTGACCTTGGTCGGCGATGGTCTTCAGCGCCCAAATCGGATCGGCATGCTTCTCTCGTGCGCCGCCGTAGCAAAAGAATTCGATCTCGCGATGCCACCCGCTATTCGCTGCGGTGCCCGGCAAGAGCTGGTCGACTGCCGCGGCCATTTCCGGGACGTCTGATTCGCGGACAACCCTGTCGAGGCAGCCATACAGTTCCAATAAGGAGCGCAGCCTATCCATCGGCCCTCCTCGCCTTGTTTGCGCAGCTAGCATAACGTGGTGGCGGCACAGCTGGCTGTGAAACTGTCGGGAGGCAAGCGCGGTGGATCGCGGGAATCGCGACGGCAATATCAACGAACTACCGTGGGCGTCGGTCTTTGATCCTGCGGCCAACGCGCGCGCCCTCAGTGCGATTCAGGCGGAAGGATTCCGGGCGGCCAGCGAGCTCGTCGATCGCTTTGTCCGGATCGCTGCGACCGGTGTCGGCGGCAGTGCCCGATCCGATGCCCGATCCGATAGCCGATCCACGCCGTCGGCGGCATCCCTCACGCAGGATCAGCGCGCTGACCTGTTCGGCGCCACCGACATCGAGCCGTTGATCAGGTCCTGGTGGTCGATGGTCGGCCAGTTTCTGCTTGGGCCCGTTCCTCGTGCGACGGATTCGCCCGCGGCGGACCCGGCAACGCTCGATTTTTCGAATTCGGAGGCCCAAGGCCGGCTCGATCTCGAGGCGACGGTGCCGGGCACTACAACGGCCGAAGTATGGCTGCACAACAGGGCTGCAAAGGATCTGGGTGAGGTGGCACTGCGATGCAGCGACTTACTTGCCCACGACGGCGGCGTGATGGCGTCGGGCGCAGTGACATTCATTCCCGCTGCCGTCCCCATGCCGGGCCGGTCGAGTCGCGGCATCGAGCTGAAAATCGAAGTGTCCCAAGAGGTTCAGCCTGGTCTATATCGCGGCACGTTGCTGGTTGAGGGTCACCCAGAGCTGTGGCTGCCGGTAGTGTTGACCGTTCGCTCATCGGTCTCGTGACCACCACCGCGGACCGGTCCGACCTGGTCGCCGGGGTCGAGCATCGACTGCGTGAGGTGGCCAAGGTCGTCCGTCGCTCGATGCTGGACACGATGCCCGACGGCGAACCCAGTCAATGGCTTTACGCGCCGATGCGCGAATACCCGTCGCGGCCAGGCAAGGCCCTGCGGCCGGCGCTGTGCCTGTCGGCAGGCCGGGTGTTCGGCGCGAACGCCGACGACCTGCTGGGCATTGCGGTGGCAATCGAACTGCTGCACAACGCTTTTTTGGTCCACGACGACATTGCGGACGGCAGCGAGATGCGACGCGGCAGGCCTACGCTCACATCCACATACGGCATTGCGGCGGCGCTGAACGCGGGCGACGGCTTAGCGGTGGTGGCCGGGCAGGTGCTGCGCCGCGCGACCCGGCGATTCGACCGCGATCTCGCCGATTTGGTGTGGAGCGAGTTCGACACTATGGCGATGCGCACGCTGGAAGGTCAGGCCACCGAAGTCGGCTGGCAGCTCGACGACGTTTACGATCTGCGGCCCGAGGACTACCTACACCTGATCATGCACAAGACGTGCTGGTACACGACAATTCACCCGCTACGTGTCGGGGCGATTGTGGGTTCCGGCGGAACAGTCGACCTGGCTCCCTTGGTGCGGTTCGGCTTTCATTTCGGCGCAGCGTTTCAAATCCGCGACGATCTGCTCAATCTTGTTGGTGACGAACGCATGTACGGCAAAGAGATCCTTGGCGATCTCTACGAGGGGAAGCGGACGCTACCGCTCGTGCACCTGTTGACCAACTCGCAGGGCGACGATCTCGTGCTGGTCCGCGATTACGTTCGCCGCACGTGAGCCGAGCGTTCACCCGAATTGGTCTGTGCGATCCGTGAACTCATGGACGTCTACGGAAGTATCGCGTTCACCCGTGAGTATGCCGAGGGCATTCTGCTAGTAGCCGAGGAGTATTTCGACCAGGCGTTCGCGGATGCGCAGCCGGGCGACGACCTGGACTTTCTGCGGGCGCTCGTGCCGTATGTCTGGGCGCGGTGGCGTTAGCCAAAGGCGTTTGCAGCCCCGGTTTAACGTCTCTTTCGGCAAACCTTCGCAAATTAGAAGCGATCAGTCTGGGCGGCCGGCGTAACACATGCGTTCACGGCTCGGGTGACTGCCGCCCCGCTCGACCACTATCGGATTTATCAAAGAACCGGCCCAACAATTCGCGGGCCTCCTCCGGGTCGAGGCAGGTGTACGAATTCCACCCTTCTGTGCGAAGCTGCTCATCCAGCGGCTTGCCGATGACCTCTAGGATTGTCTGTTTGGCTGACCGAACCGCCCGCTGGGAGTTGCGCAGGATTTGCCCGGCCAATATCTCGGCCTCAGCCATAAGCTGCTCGTGGGGAACAACTTTGGTTATCATGTTGCATTGCAGCGCTCGTCTCGCGTCGATTGGCTCAGCGGTAAGGACCATCTGCATCGCCACACCGACGCCACATATATTGACCAGACGCGTGATCCCGCCGTCGCCGTGATGAAACCCGCGCCGCGCCTCGAACGATCCGAACATCGCGCGTTCAGAAGCGACCCGCACATCGCAGGCCAGTGCGAGCTCCAGCCCACCGGCTAATGCCCACCCGTTGACGGCGGCGATCGTCGGCTTGGCAATCCGATGCAGCCCCCGGGTGAGGCCCCCCAAACCAACATCGACGATTTGACGAACGCGTTGTGGTGTGGCGTCGACATAGTTGATTGGCACATACGTCGCGAGGTCTGCGCCCGAGCAGAAGGCATCGCCGACACCGGTCAATATCGCGACATCGGCGTCATCGGTATCGCAGAAATCTGCCCACACACGGCAAAGCTCCTCATGCATGTCCGGGGTGATCGCGTTCTTCGTGTCGGGCCGGTTCAGCGTGACGTAGGCGATCCTGTGTCGAATTTCATATCGAATCTCGATCATCGGTCAATCGTCCGCCGGCTGTCGGCGAATCGCACGTTCGGGTTCTTCAGCTTGATCCGGTCGCCACCGACCGCATCCGTTGCGTGATGCGGTCTACGCGGTCTCGAACTCGATGGGCAGACTCTTGGGCCCACTCAGGCTCACCATCGGCTTCCACCGCACCGGTCCGCCCACGCGCGGGTTCAGCATCCGGGTCGCGAGGACGTTCAGCGCCTCGGCGATCTCGCGCCTGGCCAGGTTGGCGCCCAGGCAGTAGTGGACGCCTCCGCCAAAAGTCAATATCGGCGGCGCCCCCTCGCGAGTTATGTCGACGCGATCCGGGTCGTCGTAGACCGCCGGATCACGGTTGGCCGCGGCGGTATTCACCAGGACCATCGTGCCGGCGGGGAACATGTAGCCGTTGAGTTCGGCGTCCTCGGCCACCAGGCGAAGGGTTCCGCACGCGATCGGCGAATGGCGCATGGTTTCCTCAACCGCGCGCATCGCCAGTTCGGGAGGCTCCCCGAGCAGCCCCCACTGTTCCGGGTGCTCGCACAGGACGTGGACCGAGGCGGCCACCTGGTTCCGTGTGGTGTCCGTCCCCGCCAACAGCAGGCCTCCCGCCAGCATCCGCAGTTCGGCGGCGTTGAGCCGATCGCCGTCGTCCTCAGCGCGAATGAAGTCGGAAAGTAGGTCGTCAGTCAGGTCGTGTCGGCGCCGGGCGACCATTTCGTCCACGTAATCGTCTAGCTCTTGCCACGCGCGCATGACGACGGGCTCGATCTCGGCGAGATCGACAGTGAAGCTGAAGGCCTTGAAGACGTCGTCCGCCCACAACGAAAACCGTTGCCAATCCTCGCGGGGTGCGCCGAGCAACGCGCAGATGATCGGAACGGGGTAGGGTCGCGCGAGATCGGTGACGACGTCACAACGGCCCGCGTGGGCGACTTGATCGACCAGCCCGTTCATCACATCGACCATGGTGTCGTGCATGCGCAGGGTCGCTCGGGGCGTGAACGCCTTGGACGCCAGACTGCGCAGCCGGTGGTGCTCGTCTCCCTCCAGGCACAACAGGCTGTTGGTCACCTTGTCCCACAACGGACCCGAACTGACGCCCTGGGCGAGCAGATTTATGCCGGGCGGGATCTGGAAGCGGGGATCCCGCAGGACGGCACGGACGAGGTGGTAGGACAGCACCTCGGGTCCAAACGGTCCCAGCGCGACGGGTGCCTGCCGTTGCGCGGCCTGTAGTCGGGGATAGACCTGCGCGGGAGTTTCCTCGGCGCCGTAGGCGAGCGTCGGCAGATCGGCGTCGAAAACGCTTGCGGGAACTGTGCCGACGGTCATGACGGTCTCCTAGGGGTCGGCCCCGCCGCGGACAACTTTCACACGTTGTATGGCCGAGTCATCATACATCATCAAGAATACGTATGGTCAGCTCGCGGGGACGCGTCATCGCCGGGATGCGCCCGGCGCGGAACGCCGGTCCAGTACCCACACCGTGGCCAGTGTGAAGACAACGGCGAACGAGGCGAGTGCGATGAGACTGGCGCCGGTGCCTCCGTGGAAGGTGTCACGATAGGCCGACATCGTCGGCAGCGTGGCGGTGTACCGGTCGAGATCCAGGTCGCGGCCCAGTGCGTCGAATGCGTGGCGGTTGGATAGCACGAGGCTCATCAGACGTCCCGGGGTGGTCATCTGGTCAACCGGGACTATGGCGCCACCGAACAGAACCTGGGGGAAGCAGAGCATCGGCAGGGCGAGGGCGGCCTGAGCGGCGTTGGAGACCGCGGCCGAAGCCAGCAGGCCGAGGGCCAGTGCCGAGGTCGCCTCAACCACAATCGTCACGAACAGCAAGCCGTACACGTCCCATCCGACGGCGGGCAGTCGACCGAGCACCCGCAGCACAACGAGCAGCACCGCGCTCACTGTCGCCAGCACCGGAAGCAGCGCAGTGACTTTCGATGCCACGTAGGCGCCCACGCTGAGCCCGGACAGGCGCTCCCGGCGGAAAACGGCCATCTCCCCGACGATTTGAAGCAGACCGTAGGTCAGGCCGAAGAAGAAGCCATCGAACGCAATCCAGAACACGATCTGGGCCGGGCCGACGTCGGCCGCGCCGCCCGGATCGAACGCGCCGCGCCTGAACAACGTCGCCATCATCACCGTCACCAGCACCGGTGAGCCGAGCAGGATCGCCAGCGTCAACCGGTTGCGGACGAGAACGTCAACATTCCGCCGTGTGAGCAGCCACCATTGGCGGACCATGCCTGTGCGCTTGACATCTGACCGGGTCACCGGGACGGACGGTGCAGCCGAGCCAGCCCGGACTTCCGGCTTCGCCGACTTTCCAAGGCTGTCTGCGAATAGCTGGGCCCAGATGATCTTCGGAGTGCGCCCTCCAGCCAGCCGCTCGTACACCTCGTTGAGATCCTCGACGCCGAAGTAACGCCGCACCTCGGTCGGGCTGCCGGTGAAGGCCAGGTGGCCGTCGCGAGCCAGGAACACTACCCGGTCACACCGGTCGATGCCGGCCGGCTCGTGCGTCGTGAGGACGACGGTGACCCCGCGCTGGCTAAGGCGGCGCAGCAGGCGCATGACGTCGGCTGCGGTCGACGGGTCGAGCCCCGAGGTGGGTTCGTCGAGGAAGAAAAGCCGCGGCCGGGTCAGTAGCTCCACGGCGATACTGGCCCGCTTGCGCTGGCCGCCGGACAGCGCGCGCACCGGCACCTCGGCCCGGTCGGCCAGGTCGAGGTCACGCATGGTCTCCTCGACCACCCGGTCCGCCTCGGCCGCCGATGTGCCTGCCGGCAGCCGTAGCCGCGCGGCGTAGCGCAGCGTGCGGCGCAGGGGCATCTCGAGATGGATGATGTCGTCCTGGGGCACGTAGCCGATACGGGACTCGGCGCTGACTCGGGCACCCTGAAGGACGCCATCGTGCCGAACCTCCCCGGCGGACGGTGGCTGCAGTCCCGCGAGGAGCTCCAGCAAGGTGGTCTTTCCTGCTCCGCTGCCGCCGGCGATGGCGACTAGCTCGCCTGGTTCTATCGACAGCTTCATTTCCTGGAGGATCTGCCGCGTGCCGACCCGCCGGCTCACGCCGACCGCATCGACCCGTGTACCCCGCACACCGAACCGCTCGGGTGATCGCCATGATTCCTGAACTTGCTTGGTCATGGTGTGATCGTCGTTCAACCGGTTCGTCGTCGCATGAGGCGTTTGCCTCAAAATGCCGAGGGCGAGCTACGGTGCCAGACCCCGATCGATCGCGGCGAGCGTCGCCTGGGTGCGGTTGTTGACGCCCAGCTTGGCGTAGAGACGCTCGACGTGGTTACGCGCCGTCTTCTCGGCGATGAACAGCTCGGCGGCGATCTCACGGTTCGACCGACCCTGCGCGACGAGTCGCAGGACCTCGACCTCCCGCGCGGTGAGCCCCGCCGACCAGGGTGTTCGTCGTGATGCGCGATGCCCGGCCGCCACCAAGACGGGGTCCACCGACTCGGCGTCGAGTCGGCCGGCGCGCCCCTCTTGCTGCAGCTGATGGGCAGCGGCGCGAGCATCGAGGGCAGGTTTATTGGGACGTGGCTCGAGCAGTTGCTGATAAGCCACCGCCGCGGCCAGCAACCGATCCTGCACGGTCAACTCGGCGCCGGCGAGCCCTCGCGGAAAGCCGGACCCGTCGAGGCGTTCCTCATGCCGGGTCGCCAGCGACACCACCGATTCCAAGCCGCCGACCCGGCTCAGTATCCGCCCGGTCAGATATGGGTACATCCGCAACCGCTCCCATTCGGCCGTGCTGAGCGGCGCCTTCTTTTCCCAGATCTGGTTGGATACCCCCAGTCTGCCGAGGCCGTGCACCAGGCCGGCACGATACAGGCGGGTGATGTCCGCCGACGGCATCCGCAGGTGTCGGGCCGCAGCGGCCGCCAGATCGCCAACAGCGCGCGAATAGCCCGGCGAACACGGACACTTGAGGTCGACGAAATCCGCTACGGCCCTGAGCAACTCGTCGATCTCGTCGTCGTCGATAATACGGTCACGATCCGGTGCCTGCGCCAACGCCGCGGTCCAGACATCCATTTCGAGCAGCCCGTCGAGAATCGCGGCGGCGTCGCCCTCGAACACCTCGGCCACGGCCGGGCTGAACTGCGTGCCATGCCGGGAACGAACGACGTCGACGGCCGCTGCGAGGCCGCCCGTCCGAAGGTGCACCTCGACGACATCAGCCAGGTGAACGATATGGATTTCGAGCGGAATATCCTCTCCGCCAGCGCCGTTCGGCATCCCTCGGCCGTCCCAACGCTCGAAGACATACGCCAGCGCCTCCCCGACCTGCCGGTCCATACCCATCCGATCGCAAAGAACTCCAGCGGAACTGCAGTGCGAATGGATCAGCCTGGCGACCTGGTTGCGTGCCGTGAGCACAAAGGCGGCCGAGCGGATGCCGCGCTCCCAGCTTGGCAATCCGCGCCCCACGTGACTCACCATCAGGCGCAGGAATGGCAGCCCGGTCATATCCACCGCGTATGTGTCGGCCCGATAGGCGATGTCGTCACCGAAGAGAGCCGAAAGCTCGTGGGAGTCGGCGTGACAACCGATCCAACCGACCAGATTGGCGTAGTACACGGTGGCCCGCTGCTGGGCATCGAGTCCCATCCGCTCGGCGATGCGCTTCGCGATCAGTGACGACCGAAGCATGTGTTCCATCGGCTGTCCCAGACCGAGATCGATCGCCAGCGATATCGCCGCCAGCAACTCGGCTCTGCGCAGGCCTTTTGTCGAGCCGTGCAGCGTCCGGGTTGGGTGCACGCCCCCATTCTGACCCGAAGGCGCCCAAGTGCACCGTCTTTTTGAGGCGAATGCCTCATGTCCCGAAATGGCGTCGGGTCAACAATTTCTGCATGGATGTCGTCAACATGCAAATGACCGCTCCGCCGATTGCACCGCAGCCGTGGGACAAGCTGCTAACGGAAGGTCACCAGTCTTTGGTGAGGGCGCGACGGATGTTTCGCTACCTGCCCTCGGCGCCGCGCGGCAAGTTGTGCAACAACCCGTTCGGCGGCCCGGTCGGACGTGTTTTCGCCGCAGCCGGGTTCAGCCCGTCGCGGAAGAATCCCAATCTGTGCAGTCGATGTTGTGATGCGCTTCCCGCGGGCGGCGCCGAGGTGGACGTCGCGGTCCTGTTCGCCGACGTGCGTGGCTCCACGGCGCTGGGCCAGCGTGCCGTTGCCGCGGACTTCGCCGCGTTGCTCAACCGGTTTTACATCGCTGCGACACGAACCCTGCTGCGGCATGACGCCGTGATCGACAAGCTCATTGGCGACGAGATCATGGCTTTCTTCGTTCGCGGGATCAGCGGTCCCCAGTACCGGCGCCGCGCGGTCTCGGCGGGGGTGGAGCTGCTCAACGCGGTCGGGTATGGCAGCGACGAGGGGCCGTGGCTCGAGTTAGGCGTGGCGGTCAATGCGGGTGTCGCATACGTCGGCAACGTTGGGGGCGCGGTGGTCGACTTCACCGCCCTCGGTGATCCGGTCAATGTCTCGGCGCGGATGCAACAACACGCCGCCGGGGGGGAGTTGCTGGTTGCCTCCGGAGTGGCCGATGAGCTCATGGAACAAACGCCGCAGCGGCAACTGAACCTGCGCGGATATGACCGGCCGGTCGAGGCGTTCGTCCTCGGCGTGTAGTGGTTAGGGCTGAACGCCTGATCGTCGACCCATCGTGTAGGGCGCCGCGACAGCGGCTAGCCTCAACAACTGCACGAAAGGAGCCGCCGATTTGACGACCGCAGCCGCCGTTACCGCCTCAGAGAAGGCCGTAGCGCAAATGACCCGACTCCGCGGCCCCGATCACCCGGAAACCCTGTTCAAACGGGCCCAGCTGGCGCGCCACCGTGCGGAAGCGGGTGACTTGCAGGGCGCGATCAGAGACTACGAGAACCTGCTGCCGGATCTGGTGCGCGCCCTCGGGCGGGACAGTGCCGGAACCCTCGACATCGGTACCCAGACCAGCAACAGCGCGAAAGCCGATGGGCAGCACGCCACGATCGAAGACTACGAGCGTCGGGTGCAGGAGCTAGTGGATCGCGTCAAAGCGACCTACTCACGACTCCTTTAGGCGCCGGCGCAGACCGATGGTGATGCCACGCAACATGTTCGGCTGATCGCGAGGTCAATCGCGCACAAGCAACGCGGCGATCGCCTGCTCGGCTTTGGTGATGTCGAGTTGTTCGCCGGTGATGATGTCGGCGTATAGGAAAGACTCGATGATGCGCACGATGAGATAAGCCAGCTCGGGCGGTGGCAGGGGCGGTTGCAGTCGCCCGTGGGTGATTTCGTCGCGCAGCAGGGCTTCGATGGCCGAGACCATCCGCGCCTGCACAGTGCTCGCGCGCGTGGTGAGGATGCGCAATGCACGCTCGGGTTCACGCCGGAGAAACTCCCGGATGAAGGGAGCCTGGTCGACAAGGGTGGCGAACCGGCCGGCTGCGGTCGCGATGCGCCAGCCGCCCTGTCCCGATGATTCGTCGATTACGCGTCTCAGCGTCGGTTCGGCCAGCGACCAAATGATCTCGCCGAGCAGGTCGTCGCGGCCGCCGACCCAGCGGAACAGGGTCGCCCGGTTCACGCCGAGTTCGGCGGCCAATTCCTGCATTTCGATCCGGCGGCCGGCAAGGAACCACCGGCGCGCGACGCGGAAGGCTGTCAACGGATCGGGGCGACGGTCTGGCGCGGCCAGCATCCGGCCCAACTGCGTCTGGGCGATTTCGCACCTCCCCTCGGACGTCGCAGACACGCAACATCGTAGCTATTGTAACGCTTGTGCGATGTATCTCAGGATATTGCAACTATGCAACGTTTCAAATTATGATGCAAAAGGCGGTCGCCGGCCGGGTAAGGTCAGCGTGCCCACCACCTGCGCCGCAAACCCGTTCACCCAAGGAGCCATTCGTGAAGCAACTCAGCGGCCTGGACGCGGCGTTCCTCTACATGGAGACGCCGACGACGTTCGGGCACGTGACGGGCCTGATGATTTTCGAACGGCCTGGCCCCGACTTCGACCCGTACGCGGCGGTGTACGCCAAGTTCGCTTCGCTGGTTGGCGAAGTCGAGCCGATGCGGCGCCGATTGGTCGGGGTGCCTTTCGGGCTTGACCATCCGTACTGGGTGGCCGACCCCAACTTCGACCTGGACTTCCACATCCGGGAAGTCCATCTGGCCCGACCCGGCATGGTCGACCAGCTCGCCGAGCAGGTCAGCCGCATCGTGGGCCGGCCCATGGACCGCTCGCGCCCGCTGTGGGAGGTCTACGTGATCGACGGCCTGTACAACGATCGGTGGGCACTGCTGACCAAGTACCACCACGCCACCATCGACGGCGCCTCCGGACAGCTGATGCTCGAGATGGTCACCGACACCGAGCCCGACGCGCCACCCCCGGGCGACGGCCCGTCGTGGGAACCCGAACCGCTGCCGGACAATGTCGAGCTATTGCGCCGGGCGGTGGGCAACCTGGCCACCCATCCCTTCACCGCGATGCGGCTCGGCACCCGCATCGTCGGCCGGCTTGCCGACACAGCAGGCATCCACAGCGTCAGCAGCGCGGCGGCCCAGACCGGGGCCGGCATCAAGGCCGTCGCCCGGCTGGGCAAGGAGGATGGGCCCCGGATCGCACTGCCGACCACGCCGGCGCCGCCTACACCGTGGAACAAGACCATCACCGGTCACCGCCGCTTCGCCATGCGCACCACGTCCCTGAACAATGTCAAGCGGCTCAAGGAGGCCACCGGCGGCACGGTGAACGACATCGTGATGGCGATTTGTGCCGGCGGGCTGCGGCAATACCTGTTGGCTCACGACGCTCTGCCCGACCGGCCGCTACGGGCGATGGTGCCGGTGTCGATTCGCACCGGCGAGGAAGAAGATCCGTGGACCAACCGGGTGTCGGCCATCGTCGCCGACCTGCCGACCGACTGCGCCGACCCGCTGGAACGCGTGGTCCGCTGCCGGCAGGCCATGCTCGACGGCAAACGCCTGTTCGACCTGGTGCCGGCGAACGAGCTCGTCGACGCCACCAGGTACTCCATCCCGGTGCTGGCCACCTCCGCCGTGCGGCTGGCGTCCCGGCTGCGGCTCGCTGACCGGATCGCCCAGCCGTTCAACCTGGTGATCTCCAACGTGCCCGGGCCCCGCGAGCCGTTGTACTTCGCCGGCGCGCAAATGCTTCACCAGTTCCCGGTATCGATCGTCACCGACGGGCAGGGCCTCAACATCACGGTGGTGAGCTATCTCGACCGGCTCGACTTCGGCTTCATCGTCGACCGTGAATTGGTGCCCGACGTATGGGATCTGGCCGATATGCATGTCGACGAGATCGAGCGGCTGTTCGCCGCCAGCGGCGCCGACTGGGCCGACCCCCCTCAGCCGGCCGCGCCGCGGCGCGGCGCAGGGCGGCGGGTTTCCGTGACGGATCCGACGGTGTGCTGAGGGCCGGAATTGACGTTGACGCCAAGTTCAATTAGAAAGGTCGCTGTGACGCCGGTAACACCGGCCACGGCGACGGTTGGAGATCATCGTGGTTGAGCCAGCATCGGCCGACGCAGTCGCAGCTGGGCCACCACCTGCGATGTTGGCGTTGCTTGAGGCGCCGCGGGCACTGGCGGAGTACGCCAGCTTTGCCGCCATCAGCCGGCTGCTGTCGACGGGCCGCGCGGGTCACGGTCGGCCGGTTCTGGTGCTGCCCGGGCTGCTCGCCGACGATCGCTCCACCCGCCCGCTGCGCCGACTGCTCAACAGGGCGGGATACGCGGCCTACGGATGGAGGCTGGGGACGAACATTGGCCCCACCCGACGGATCATCAGTGGATTGGATGCGTTGCTGGGTGAGATCACCGACCTGCACGACGAACCCGCCAGTCTCATCGGATGGAGCCTGGGCGGCATGCTCGGGTATGACCTTGTCTCTCGCCACCCGGGAACGGTCGACAGGCTGATTACGCTCGGCAGCCCGCTATACATCGCCGATCCACGCCAGTCGAGGGGATCGCTGTTCTACGACGAATACGCCGCGGCTCACTTGGCCGACTACTCCATCAACAGCTGGCGGCCGCCGGGCGTCATATCTGTGCCGGTGACATCCATCTTCAGCAAGACCGACGGAGTCGTGCGTTGGCAAACCTGCCTGCACCCCCCGGGGCCGCTGAGCGAGAACATCGAGGTCTACGGCAGCCACTGTGGGTTGGGTTATCACCCGGCCGCCGCGTACGCGATCCTGGACCGTCTGGCTGCTCCCACCGGTCCATGGCCCAAATTCGTTCCGCCTGCGTGGCTTGCCATTCACTTTCCGGCGCAACCGGACTGGAGGCAGGACAGCCGCGTGAGCGGAATCGCATGACCCGAAAGGAATGAGATGGCCAACGTCATCACACCCGTGCTGCGGCATGCCGGTGCGGATCCCGATCACATCGCGCTGCGGGGCGCGCAGCGCAGTTGGACCTACGCCCAGCTTCGCGATGCCGCATTGAGTTACGCGCAGGCCCTTCGCACCCAGGGCATTGGTCCCGGAGATCGGGTACTGCTGATTGCCCCGACCGTGCCGGAGTTTGTCATCGTCTACCTCGGCATCGTCGCCTTGGGCGCGGTCGTGGTACCGGCAAACACCATGTCGACACGGGTGGAGCTGGAGTACTTCATCGGTGACGCCGGCTGCTCATTGGTGGTCGGATGGCACGAACTCGGGCCGGCCGCCGCCGAAGCCGCTGCCGCGCAGGGAATTCCTTACTGGAGCCTGAACGAGGGCGCGCAAGTGGGCGGCGACGACATACTCGACGCCGTGTGCGATCGGGCGCCCGACGACGTCGCCGTCATCGTGTTCACGTCCGGCACCACCGGGCGGCCCAAGGGTGCCGAGTTGACCGTCGGCAACCTGCTGTCGGCGGGAGACATCTCCGCCCGGCTGTGCGACATCACACCCGAAGACCGTTTCGGCACCGGCCTGCCGTTGTTCCACGTCTTCGGACAGACAGCGGTGCTGATGTCGGGACTCACCGGTGGCGCAACGGTGTCGCTGCTGGGACGCTTCACCCCCACGGCGATGCTGGACATGCTCCGTCGCGACCGGCTCACCCTCATGTCGGGCGTACCGACGATGTGGAACGCGATGCTGCATGACGCCGGCGA
>Ga0209040_10000792_pt1 | contig 24603 bp, 18 predicted proteins | sample BogFormECP12_OM3_FD_188240 | JGI IMG/M metagenome (GOLD analysis project Ga0209040, IMG submission 188240) | Bog forest soil microbial communities from Calvert Island, British Columbia, Canada - ECP12_OM3 (SPAdes) (version 2) | ecosystem: Environmental > Aquatic > Freshwater > Wetlands > Bog ... | reverse complement strand
AGAGATCGGCGTGGATCTTCCTTTCAAGCTCGAGGCCCTGGTCCTGGATTTCGAGGAAGAAGTTGCCGCGGCCGAAGATGTCCTGATACTGCGCGGCGGTCGCACGGGCGGCAGAGTAGTTCCCTTTCATCAGGTTTTCGCAGAGCTCGCCGGCGAGGCAGCCGGAGAAGCCGATTAATCCGGCGGAGTGCTCGGCGAGATATTTCTTGCTGACGCGCGGCTTGCGGTAGAAACCGTGAAGAGAGGCTTCCGACGTAATGCGCACGAGGTTGCGATAGCCTTCTTCGTTCTCGGCAAGGACGAGTAGGTGATTGTTGTCGTCGCCCTGCGGATCGGCTCGGTGATCCTCCTTCTGGGAAATGTAGAGCTCGCAGCCGAGGATGGGCTTGATGCCGCGGGCTTTCGCCGCGTCGAAGAAGTGGACGGCTCCGTAGATATTGCCGTGGTCGGTGATGGCGACGGCCTTCTGGCCGATGTCGGAGACGCGCTGCACGAGCTTTTCTACGTCGCAGGCTCCATCGAGGAGGGAGTAATCGGTGTGCAGGTGCAGGTGCGTGAATTCAGCCATTATGCTGATTCGATTTTAGTCTTCGTGGGGAAGGCATTCGAGAGCGGAGAACATGGGAAGAATGAGGAAAAGCGGGGACGAAATTGATGGCAGGGATCTTGCTTCCCACCCTTTACGGGACGCTCAGTGCATTTCCGAATTTCGATGACCGAGCTTATTGAGAATAGTTCGCTAGCTAGCTTTGTCCTCGGGTAGCTGTTCGGGTAATAGAACGCATGTATCGCCTTGATCTGTCCGTCTACGATGTGAATCCAATCAAAAACGTGATCCACTCCATTCACTCTCTCCATGTCGAATACGGTTGCAACGTAATCGCCCTCGACGATGTGCTGCTTTAACTTGACTGCTTTGACCATTGGAAGAATATGTGTGAGAAATCCAAGTATGGTCGGCCGCCCCGTCAGCTTTGGCATGCGCGGCCCTTCAAATGTTACGTCTTCAGCAAAAGACACTTTGGACAAGTCCTTTGTTATAAAGCAATTCAAATAAGCTTCAACCGCAGCGATTTTCTGTTCTCGTGACACGGATTCTCCTCGCTCACATATGATTTCAGACGCCGCTACTGAGAGCCAATGAGCCGGGCTTTCGGGCAAATGACATTACTGGAAAGCGTGTGGCGAAAAGGACCCTTCGCTTGACCACCCCATCGAGCGAAAACCACGCTCGCTGGGGGACCCCGGAACGCGCTCAGGATGGGGCACCCCCAGTCGTACCGGGCCCGCGTTCCAAGATCCCGGATCGTTCATCTGATCAGGGCATGAGGGTGCGGAGGTACTGGTAGCTGGATCGGATGCTGGCGATGGGGTCGCCGGGCGTCTGGTCCTGCTCGACGAAGTAGTACTCGATGTTCAGGTGCTTCGCGGTATCGAGGACGGCCTTCCAGTCGATGTTTCCGTGGCCGACTTCAGTGAAATGCGCCGAGGACGCACCCATGTCGTTGGAGGGCGGGAAGCCGGGCTTGCGGTCCTTGAGGTGCAGCATGCGGACACGGCGGCCCAGGCGTTTCATCAATTCGACCGGGTCGATGCCGGCCTGGGCGACCCAGTAGCAGTCCATTTCGTAGAAAACGAGGTCGGGGTCTGATTCCTGAAGCAGGACATCGTAGCCCGGCTTGCCGTTCAGAGACTTGAATTCGTAATCATGATTGTGGAAGGCGAAGCGCATGCCCAGGTCGCGGCAATGCTTTCCCCACTCATTGAACTGTTTGGCGGCATCACGAAAGCCTTCCCATGACGACTGGTTCGATTGGGGCAGCATGGGGCAGACCATCCAGTTGAGGCCCAATTGTTTGGCGTAGTCGAATTTTTCGGCGAATCCGTTGTAGTTGAAATGGCCGCTGGGAACGCTGAGGCCCGCGTCGTCGATCATGTGGCGCAACTCGGGCGCGGGATGCGTGTAGACGGTCGAGAAAGTCTCGACTTCCTGGTAACCGATGCTCTGAATCTGCTTGAGAATCGCGGGCAGATTCTTGTCGATGAGATTTCTCACGGTGTAGAGCTGTACGCCGAGCGGCTGATGGGCTGCCGGGAAGCCGACTTTGTTTTGCAGCGCCAGCATGGGCATCGCCGCTGCCGAGGACTTGAGGAAATTTCGACGGGTCACCATGACGGACTCATCATACTGAATCGTTCGATTCCCCGCTCGCGAGGGGCAGCCAGAAGGTAAAGAGCGCGCCCCGGGGTGGACGGCTCACAACTTCGATACCACCGCCGTGCGCGACCAGGATCGCTTTGACGATGGCCAGACCCATGCCCGTGCCAGAAATGCCCGCTTTCTGATTGCGTCCGCGGTAGAACTTGTTAAAGATGAGGGGCTGCTCGAAATCTTCAATGCCCGGGCCGGAATCTTCAACGCTCACCAGGAGGCGCTGGTCTTCGATCCGGCTGCCGATGCGAAGGGGCGAGCCGGGAGGAGAATATTTGACGGCATTCTCGAGCAGATGCCGCAGGACGCGCCGGACAAGCATGCGATCCAGACGAACCCTGGGCATGCTCTCCGGTACATCTACCTCGACGGGGCGCTTTCCGAGCAAGGGGTGGGCCTCCTCGAGGGCGAGTTCGATGATTTCACGCACACTCTCGAGGTGAGCCTGCACATGAATGCTGGTCGAATCGAGTTGCGCCATCTCAATGGCCTGGCCGATGAGCCGGTCCAGGCGCGCACTCTCTTCGTCGACGACGGCATACATTTCGCGACGCTGAGGTTCGTTCATCTGGGGCTGGCTGATGAGAGTGGTTGCGGCGGCACGAATGGATGTGAGCGGAGTGCGCAGGTCATGAGTGACGGAGTCGAGCAGCGCGCTGCGCAGCCGTTCGCTTTCGCGCGCCGCTTCCATGTGACTGGTGCGTTCGAGAGCGGCAGCACGCTCCAGTGCAATGGCGACGAGGGTTCCGATCGCCTCATATACGTTGGACGATTGTTCGCCTCCGCTGAAGGCCAGCACTCCCATCGAGCGCATACCCAGCAACAAAGGAATGAGGTGAATGCCATCGAAGATGGCGACGGCTGGTTCGGGAGCGTACGTCGCATTTTTCAGCTCGGCCAGGGATACCAATTCGTACGCGGGGTCGGAATAGTATGCCGTATCGCTATCGCGAACATAGAGAGCGACCGCGCGAAAACCAAAAATCGTAGCAGCGATGGTTGGGGTGACGCGGGCAACGATACTCAGATCGTCGTGCAGGAGCAATTCCTGGCTGAACTCATAGAGGTGTTGCACGTCGCGATGGCGGATTTCGGCAAGCTCAGCCTCGCGATGCGCGCTCTCAGACAGCCGGCTTACCAGAAAGCTTGCGCCGAGAAAGACAGCCAGGGCGACCAGGTTTTGAGGATCGTTGACCGTAATCCTGCCAATGGGAGGAAGAAAGAAAAAGTTGTAAAGCAACGCGCAGAGAAGCGAGAGGTAGAGAGAATACGCCAACCGCCATCGCGATGCGGTCATCAGAATCAAGATGAGAAAGCTGAGTGCGACCGTCGTCTGGTTGACGCGCAGAATGTAGCGAAACAGGAAGACGAGTGCGAACGCCAACAGCGTCAGTCCGCCATATCTGAGCGCGGCCGTGCGGATGTTGGCTGTATTCTCTTTCATGACAGGGCGATGATACAGAAGGATAACCGATGGCCGAACGCGTTCTGGTGGTAGACGACGAAACACAAATTACACGAGTGCTGCGCGCGGCTCTCACAGCGCAGGGTTACGACGTGCGGGTGGCGAACGATCCTGTGGAAGCGCTGCGAGTCTTTGAGGAATGGGTTCCCGATCTCATGATCACGGACCTTATGATGCCAGGCATGACCGGCGTGGAGCTGTGCCGGGAAGCTCGCAAGAAGAGTAAAGCGCCAATCCTGGTGCTCTCGGTGCGTGACCAGGAACGGTCGAAGATCGAGGCTCTGGACGCGGGCGCGGATGACTACGTGACCAAGCCGTTCGGGATTCAGGAGCTGCTGGCGCGGGTTCGCGCACATTTGCGGAGGGCTCCGGAGCGCGTAACCGATGCGCCGATCGAGGTGGGAGATTTTGTTGTGGACATCGCGGCGCATTCCGTCCTCGTTCGTGGACAGGCGATTCACCTGACACCAACCGAGTTTGACCTGCTGCTGCTGTTTGCCCGGAACGCGGGCAAGGTGCTCACACATCGAGTGCTGCTGACGGCGGTGTGGGGCGCACAGTCGGTGCAACAGCCTGAGTATTTACGGGTGTTTGTGGGCCAACTGCGAAAGAAGCTACAGGGCGGCGGAGAAAAGGAATACATCCAGACGGAGCCCTGGGTGGGGTATCGGTTCCTGCCAGACGGCGGCGTGGAATGAGCTAGGGCCTGTTAACACTATTAGGACGGCCCTAGCCGTCTTCGGACCCATCTTTATGCATTCCTTATAGCTTCCTTACGGTGCATTGCGGCTTTAGGCGTTCTACTCAGATGTGAACTACTCAACCCGAATATGAAGCCTAACTGTCACAGCGGCAGAACTCTGCCTCAGATCGCCTCTCAACTTTCGCCGCACTTCGGAACCTCATTCACTATTTGGAATTCAGGGGCCAAGGAGCTAAGGAGTCCGCATGCGTGATTTATTGATGATCGTATTCTCAACTGCATTTTTTGTCGTTGCGCTGGCTTATATCAAGGCCTGCGAGAACCTGAGGTAGACCGATGAATCTGACCCTGATCATTGTTGTCGTATTAACGGTGTTGCTGCTTGGCTATCTTGTAGTGGCTCTCCTGTATCCGGAGAAATTCTGAAGATGACCGCGAACGGGTGGGTTCAGTTTTTGCTCTTTGCTGTGGTTCTCGTGGTGCTGATGCAGCCGCTGGGGCTGTACATGGCGCGCGTATTCGAGGGTGAGAGTACGTTTCTCGATCGAGTGCTGAAACCGATTGAGCGACTGATATACCGGCTCTGCGGAGTAAAGGCTGACGCGGAGATGAACTGGCGCGAATACACCGCGGCCATGCTGCTCTTCAGCTTTGTCTCCCTAGTGCTCACTTACGTTGTCGAGCGGGCGCAGCATTTTCTTCCCTGGAATCCTCAGAAGCTGGCAGGCGTCGAGCCGGCGCTGGCATGGAATACGGCCGCCTCGTTCACGACGAATACAAATTGGCAGTCCTATGTCCCAGAGACCACCATGAGCTACTTCACGCAGATGGTGGGGCTGGCGTATCACAACTTTCTGAGCGCCGCAGTGGGCATCGCCGTTGCCATCGCGTTAGTTCGCGGGGTTGCGCGCCGGCAATCGCAGACCATCGGCAACTTCTGGGTGGATGCGACGCGCTGCATTCTGTATGTGCTGGTGCCGCTCTGCCTGATTCTTACTCCCATCCTTATAGAGCAGGGCGTGATCCAGAATCTGAAGCCCTACACGCAGGCGCGAACGCTTGAGAACCAGACGCAGATGATTGCGCAAGGGCCGGTCGCTTCGCAGGAAGCGATCAAGATGCTGGGGACCAACGGGGGCGGGTTCTTCAATACGAACAGCGCTCATCCGTTTGAGAATCCTACGCCGTTGACGGATTTTCTGGAGATTCTGTCGATCTTCCTCATACCGGCCGCTCTTACTGTCACGCTGGGCAAGATGACAAAATCTCCCGGACATGGATGGGCGGTGTTCGCGTGCATGTCATTTCTGTTCGTCGCGGCTTTGGTGTGCATTTATTGGGCAGAATCGCACCCGCACCCGAGCGTCCAGGGCGTGGATCAGCATGCAAGTGCGCTACAGTCCGGCGGCAACACGGAAGGCAAAGAAGTTCGCTTCGGCATCGCCGATACAGCGCTGTTTGCAGCGGCCACGACCGACGCCAGTTGCGGCGCCGTGAATGGGATGCACGACTCGTTCACTCCGCTGGGTGGAATGGTGGTTCTGGCCAACATCATGCTGGGCGAGATTGTTTTCGGCGGAGTGGGTTCCGGACTTTACGGAATGCTGATCTACGTGGTGCTGGCAGTCTTCATCGCCGGACTGATGGTGGGGCGAACGCCGGAATATCTCGGCAAGAAGATCGAGGCATTCGATGTGAAGATGGCGATGCTCTATGTGCTGATCTTCCCGCTGTTGATTCTCACGCTTACCGCTATCTCGATACTATGCCCGGCGGGACTCAGCGGTATCACCAATCCAGGCCCGCACGGGTTGAGTCAAATTCTTTACGCATTCACGTCGGCCGCGGGAAACAACGGATCGGGATTTGCGGGGATCAACGCGAACACGAACTGGTTCAATATCAGCCTCGGCTTCACGATGCTTGCGGGACGCTTCCTGATGATGGTTCCCATGCTGGCGCTGGCGGGAAATCTGGCGTTGAAGAAGAGCGTGCCGCCGTCACCGGGAACTTTTCCGGTTAACTCAGGGCTGTTTACGGTCCTGCTCACCTGCGTGATTCTCATCGTTGGCGCGCTTACATTCTTTCCGGCGCTCAGCCTGGGTCCCATCCTTGAACACTTACTGCTGAATCACGGAACACTCTTTTAGAGGCGGACGGAGATAGGAATCATGACAGAACAACAGAGTCTCTGGAACCCGGGCATCCTGCGCCAAGCGGCTATCGGTGCATTTACCAAACTCAATCCCCGCGCCATGGTCAAGAACCCGGTGATGTTTGTAGTGGAAGTGGGCAGCGTGCTGACGACGGCATTGCTGATACAGGATGCGGTCCGGCATCAGCCGATTGGCTTTAACCTGCAGATCACGCTGTGGTTGTGGTTTACGGTACTCTTCGCCAACTTCGCCGAGGCGATGGCCGAGGGTCGCGGAAAGGCCCAGGCGGACACGCTGCGCAGGGCGAAGGGCGAGACGATGGCCTATCGCTCCAAGGCAGATGGCACGCTGGAAGCCGTCTCGAGCTCGCAGCTTCGCGCCGGCGATGTGATCAAGGTCGAAGCGGGCCAATTCATCGCCGGCGATGGCGAGGTGATTGAAGGCGTGGCGTCAGTAGACGAATCGGCGATCACGGGCGAATCGGCGCCGGTGATTCGTGAGGCGGGAGGAGACCGCTCGGCTGTTACGGGCGGGACCAGAGTGCTTTCCGACTGGATACGGATCAAGATCACTTCGAATCCCGGGGAGACGTTTCTCGATCGCATGATCGCGCTGGTGGAAGGCGCGGTGCGGCAGAAGACTCCGAATGAGATTGCGCTGAGCATTCTGCTCTCCGGTCTTACGATTATCTTTCTGCTCGCGGTCGCGACGCTGCAACCCTTCGCGATCTACTCAACAGCACCGCAGACTATTTTCGTGCTGGTTTCGTTGCTGGTATGCCTGATTCCCACGACCATAGGCGGGCTGCTGTCCGCGATCGGCATCGCGGGCATGGACAGGCTGGTGCAATACAACGTGCTTGCGATGTCCGGACGCGCGGTGGAAGCGGCAGGGGATGTGAACACGCTGCTGCTGGACAAGACGGGCACGATCACACTCGGCAATCGCCAGGCGACGGAGTTCTTCCCGGCTCCAAACATCAGCACGGAAAGGCTGGCTGACGCGGCGCAGCTCGCGTCTTTCTCCGACGAGACGCCGGAGGGCCGCTCTATCGTGATTCTGGCGAAGGAAAAGTACAACCTGCGCGGACGCGATCTGACGGGCATGCGAGTGGAATTTGTACCCTTCAGCGCGCAGACGCGCATGTCCGGCGTAAACCTTCCCGGCACGAAGATCCGCAAGGGTTCGGCAGACGCGATTGCGAAATTTTTAGAGGAGGAAGGCTCAAGCCTGCCGCGCAAGGTGAGCGATAAGGTCGAGGAGATCGCGCGCCTGGGAGGCACTCCGCTGGTGGTCGCCGATAACGGCACGGCGCTGGGCGTGGTTTATCTCAAGGACATTGTTAAGGGCGGTTTGAAGGACCGGCTGACGCGGCTTCGCTCGATGGGTATCCGCAGCATTATGATCACAGGCGACAATCCTCTCACCGCCGCGGTGATCGCGCGCGAGGCAGGCGTGGATGACTTCCTGGCCGAAGCGAAGCCCAAGGACAAGATGGACCTGATCAAGCGTGAACAGGGCAAGGGCAAGCTGGTGGCGATGACGGGCGACGGCACGAACGATGCTCCCGCGCTGGCGCAGGCCGATGTAGGCGTGGCGATGAATACCGGCACGCAGGCGGCAAAAGAAGCGGGGAACATGGTTGATCTGGATTCGAATCCCACGAAGCTGATCGAGATTGTCGAGATCGGCAAGCAGCTACTGATGACGCGCGGTGCGCTGACGACGTTTTCCATCGCGAATGACGTAGCCAAATACTTCGCCATTATTCCCGCGATGTTTGCCGGCGTGTTTCCGGTGCTGGGCGCCTTGAACATTATGAAGCTGGCGACTCCGCACTCGGCGATTTTGTCTGCTGTGATCTTTAATGCGCTGATTATCGTCGCGCTCATACCACTGGCGCTGAAGGGTGTGAAGTACGTGCCCATGTCGGCGGCGGCTTTGCTGCGGCGCAACCTGGTGATTTATGGACTGGGCGGCCTGATTGTGCCGTTCATCGGAATTAAGGCGATTGACCTGGTGTTGACTGCGCTTCGCCTTGCATAGGTTGGGGGCGTAAGCGGTGAAGGGTATGAGGAATACTGTGATGTTTTCAATTATAAAAATCGCGATTCGCTTCACTCTGATCACGGCTGTGCTGCTTGGCCTGGTCAATCCGCTGGTCCTGACGGTATTCGCTCACTTCTATATGCCCGGTAAATCGGAGGGACAACTCGTCGTGAGAAATGGTCAAGTGATCGGCTCAGCGATTATCGGGCAGAGCTTCACGGGCGACCGGTACTTCCACGGCCGGCCCTCCGCGGCAGGCAACGGCTACGATGCCGCCAATTCGAGCGGCTCCAACCTTGCGCCATCGAACAAAAAGCTCGTCGATCGCATCCAGGGCGATGTGGCGACATATCAGAAGACCGCGCCGGGCCAGCCTGTGCCGATTGATCTCGTTACTGCCTCGGGATCAGGGCTCGATCCGGACATTACACCGGCAGCAGCCTTGTACCAGGTTCATCGCGTGGCCGCGGCGCGGCATTTGAGCGACGACGCGGTGCGGCAACTGGTGCTGGCTCAGGTGCAGGGACGGCAGTTCGGCGTGCTGGGCGAGCCGCGTGTCAATGTACTGGCGTTGAATCTTGCGCTCGATGACGCTGCCGGGAAATAGCCCAGGTCTACTTCTGCTCGCGCAGTATTTTGGCTAACGCGGCGGCGGCGCTATGCAGTTCCTCGTCGCGTGTGAGGCAATCGGGGCAGAGCCTGAGCCATTCACCACGCGCATCGCAGACGATGCCTTCACGATCCAGCTTTGCCGGTAGCTCCATTGCGTTTGCGACGCGGATGGCCAGAAATGCTCCGTGCTGCGCGTCTCCGCCGGTTATGGCGTGAATGCCTGCATCGGCGAGGTACCCGTGCAAGGCGCCAAGCTGATGCAGGCTGTAAGCGCGAAGCCGCTCCACACCCATCGCCAGCGTGAACTCCTGACCGCTGCGGGCCTGATACCAGGTCAGCACAGGCGGGGTGGATTCGAGAAAAGCATCACCGCCGGACCTGAGCACGGGCGGCGAGGGTCGCTGATAGGCGAAGGCGTCGGAGTTGGCGAACCATCCGGTATCGAGCGGGCGCAGGCCGCTCTCCAGTGTTTCAGGCGAGATGTAAAGAAAGCATGCTCCGGGGCCGCCGCGAAGGTATTTGTAACTGCCGCCGATCATGAAGTCGGCGTCCAACTGGCCGACGTCGACGGGAATGACGCCGATGGCGTGGTAGGAGTCAACGAGCAGTCTTGCGCCGTGTTGATGGCAGGCACTTGCCAGAGCGTCCAGATCTTCGACAATCTGGCCGGTCATGAACATGACCTGAGATACGACGACAAGGTCTGCGCCGTCTCCCACTGCATCGATTAGAGGATCGATGGTGAATTTGCCATGAGCATCGGGCTCGATCCAGCGCATGCTGATGCGGCCGAGCGCGGCGTATTGCTTCAGGATTACATCGATTGAGTCGAACTCTCCCCGGGTACTGATCACGCGGGGCTTGCCGGGCAGGGCGTTCAGTACGGTTCGCAAGCCGAGACCTGCGGAAGTTTTCGGAACGATGCAATCGGCACGAGGAGCACCCACAAGGGTTGCAAGCCGAGCGCGGAAGGCCTGCCGCTCCTCGAGCCACTCATCCCAGGCGTCGCCAAGCTTGTCGTACCACAGGGCGATTGCCTCGGCGACGTCCTCGGCCATCGCATCGAGCGGACGACCGAGAGAGTGATTGGCCAGGTAGACACGCTCGCTAGCGAGAACGCGGGAAAAGAGGGGCGCAATGTGGCGTTGAATTGCATCTTCCTGGAGCGGACCTTCGCCCAGTGCCGCCACGGCTTGCTGCGTGGGCTCGTTCATCGCTGAGCGAGCCCTGTGCGCACGGCAAGCAGTTCGGGAAAGAACGTGAGTTCGAGAGCCTGCTTGAGAAAGCCCACTCCAGATGAGCCTCCGGTTCCGGGCCGGAAACCGATGATCCTCTCTACGGTCTTCATGTGGCGGAATCGCCAGAGCTGGAAGTACTCTTCGACGTCCACAAGCTTCTCGCACATTTCATAGGCATCCCAATACTGGCGAGGGTTTTCATAAATCGCGCGGAAGACCTGAACCAATGCTTCATTCCTGCGATGCGGTTCGCTCCAGTCGCGCTGCGTGCATTCCGGAGGGATGGCAAGTCCACGGCGTGCAAGGTGCAGCAGAAATTCGTCATAAAGGCTGGGCGCTTCAAGGGCAGCCTGCAACTCAGCATGGATGACCGGATCATGCGCGAAGACGCGCAACGCGTCGCGATTCTTGTTGCCGAGAAGGAATTCCAGCTTGCGGTATTGCCATGACTGGAAACCCGAGGCGTGACCCAGCACACCGCGAAACTCCATGTACTCCGAGGGGGTGAGGGTTTCGAGGACGGCCCACTGGTCAAAGAGCTGCATCTGGATGAGCTTGGCCCGGGCCAGGATTTTGAAACAGGGATCGAGCTGGTCATGCTGCACGAAGCGGATGGCCGCGGAGAGTTCATGGATGAGCTGCTTGATCCATAGCTCGGAAACCTGATGCTGGATGATGAAGAGCATCTCGTCGTGATGCGGGGGCGACGACAAAGGACGCTGCTGGGCCAGCAACTCCGACAGGCACAAATAGCCGGAGTAACTCAGCCGGTCAGTGAAGTCGGTCACGATGCCCGCTTCGAGCGGTCTCAGGTTGTTGTCCATCTTTTCCCTCGCCTGTTCATCCGCCCGGCAAGAGGATGCCCGGCGGAAATTACAGCATAACCGCCCGGCCAGGGAGGCACACTTCCGTCAGGAAACGCTCCTGCCTGCCGCTTCGGGCAAGCCTGTTTATAATCGCTCATAATACTGATGCAGTCACAACTAAGACATCAGTCTGGAGAAAGTACCCTAAATGCGCGAGGTTCCATCCACGCCCGTGCTCCTGGTCGACGGCTCACGCGAGAGCCCGCGACAGATCAGCCATTCGCCATATACGGTGGGCCGAATGCCCGGCAGCGACATTCTTCTCGAGGATGCGTTCGTCTCACGCAGGCATGCCGAGATCCTTTATGAGGATGGCTGCTTTTACATTGTGGATCAAGGCAGTAAGCATGGAACGTTCCTGAACGGATCTCCGGTTACGAAACACAAGCTGTCGAATAACGACGCCATCCACTTCGGCAAGCTGGATGGGCCGTTGCTTCGCTTCGGTGTGCGCACAGCGCAGTCGGGGTCGACGTTGCGAGAGCTGCTCGGCCCGCTGAAGGTGGAAGCATCGCCTAATACCGCAATCGAGAAGCTGAGCTGGCTCCTGGAGGCGGCGCGGAAACTCAACAATGTAGGGGCGGTAGACCAGATTCTTACCGCACTTGTGGAGACGACCCTGCAGCTGACCAAAGTGGAGCGTGGCTACGTGATGCTTCGCGACGCGACAAGCGGTGAGCTCAAGCTGACAGTGGGCCTGGACAGCAAAGGGAAGATACTCTCCGACGACTCCACGATTTCGCACAGCGCGATCAAGCAGGCGCTCCGCGGCAGCGGGGAGTTCATTGTAACGGATACCCTGAGCGCCGAGAATGGCGTGCGCTCTGAGAGCGTGATAGCGCAGAACATCCGCACGGTGATTTGCATTCCATTGCGCAGCCGCCGCGTCGTGGGTGGCTCGGGGCGCGGCGAGGTGATTGGCGTGCTCTATCTCGACAGCCGCCTGACACCGGGAAACCTGACGAAAGTCGACAACGACCTGCTGAAGTCGATCGCGGCCGAAGCTGCGGCGCTTGTTGACAACGCCCAGCTGGCCATTGCCGAGGAGAACGCCCGGCGCTACCGGGAAGAGCTGAACATTGCTGCCGAGATTCAGAAAAACCTGATGCCAAGGGAGCTTCCCGATATTCCGTATTCGGCGATTTCGGCGCGATTTGTTCCTTGCTGGGAAATTGGCGGCGACTTCTACGACGTGGTCGCGGCCGATGAGCATTTTTCGGTAGTAATCGCCGATGTTTCCGGCAAGGGAGTCGCAGCAGCGATGCTGGCCCAAACGCTGCAGGGCATGGTGTATGCGCAACTGCTTGCCGATCAGCCGCTGGACAAGATTGTTGTCGCGCTGAATCGATTCATCTGCGCGAAGGACCTGGGCAGATATGCGACGATGATCCTGCTTCGGCTGGAAAACAGCGGACATCTTGAGTACATCAACTGCGGCCAAATTCATCCGCTTCTGCGAACATCGACAGGACTCGTTCCATTGAGCGAATCGAACCTGCCGGTGGGGCTGATGTCGAATGCAGAGTTCCGCTCGCACAAAGTAAAACTGGAGCCCGGGGATCGAGTTCTCGTCGTCACCGATGGCGTGACCGAGGCGGAGAACGAAATCGGCGACTTTTTTGGCAATACACGCATGGAGGAATCGTTCCGCAAGAGCCGGACCCTTGAGGAAGTTGTCACAGACTTGTTGAGCTTCTGCGGTTCCGCAGCGGCGAATGACGACTGCACGATGGTCGAGATTTCTTTTCGCTAGTCTTCGATCTTTGTTAACTTCTTTTGCATGCGTTCTATGCTCTATCTTTTGCTGACAATCTCCCTTTCTGCGTTTGGCCAGGCGGCGCAGCCGGGACCGGATCCCCTTGCCGATTCGATCCGAAGCCTCGAGCATTGGCGCGAAACCATGATTCCGATCTATATGAATGACTTTGGCCAGCTTAGCCGCTACAAAGCGGCAAATGCGGCGCTCGGTGAGCCTAAACCGGGCGAACAGAGGGTGATCTTCTTTGGCGATTCCATCACCGATGGATGGCACCTCGACCAGTATTTTTCAGGAAAGGGATACATTAACCGCGGCATTAGCGGCCAAACAACCTCGCAGATGGTGTTGCGCTTTCAACAGGACGTGGTCAACCTGAAGCCCGCCGTGGTCGTGGTACTGGCCGGGACAAACGACATTGCCGGAAACACCGGTCCAATCTCGATTGAGGATATCGAAGCGAACTACACTGCACTGGCTGACCTGGCGCGCGCCCACGGAATTCGCTTGATCTTCTCGTCAGTGACACCGGTCAACGACTACACGCCTGAGTCGCAGAACTTCTTCGCGCAACGTGACCCGGCTAAGATTCTGGCGCTCAATGCGTGGCTCAAGAACTACTGTTCAGCGAATGGCCTGGTCTATCTCGATTACTTCTCGGCGATGGTGGACGACAAAGGGTTGCTTCGCAAAGACCTGGCAGTAGATGGTTTGCATCCCGACGACGCCGGTTACCGAATCATGGCCCCTTTAGCTGAAGCGGCCGTAAAGCAGGTACTTGCGAAGCAGTAGCTGACCGATATCTTTGGTTGCGCCAAAGTAACACTATTACAGGGTCTTAACACTGCATCTCATGCGTCCTGACACGCACGGGGAGTGGATCGGACCGCAGACATGAGCGGGTTTGTTTCCTTCGGAACGGCAAAGGGAATAGTGATTTTTAGCAGAGTTCCGTTCTCAGTTCTCTCGCCAAGGTAGATCTTCCCGCCATGATTCTCTACAATTTGCTTCGCTATCGCGAGGCCCAGTCCAATGCCCTCCGCCTTTCCGTGGCTGACAAAGGGCTGAAAAACGGAGTTCCGGATCGCCGGAGGAATGCCGGGACCGTTGTCCCAGACGCTAATTTTCAAGCAGGCCCGATTTCCGATCGTGGTTATAGCGATCTGGCCGGAGTCCGGAGAAACCGCCTGACAAGCATTGAGGACGAGGTTGGCAACCACGCATTCGAGACGGCTGGAGTCGAACCAGCCCACAGCTAAGCCCTTGTGACGATGCTTGATGCTGATGCGACGGAATTCCGGATTCACACGCGTCATCCGGATCGCGCGCCCGACAGTGTCAACGATGTTTCGGACAGCGGGACGAAGAGTGTCGGGACCCCTGGAGCACTCCAGTAATGAGGAAACCAGCTCGTTCATCCGATCAATCGCGCAACGTATTTCCTGGTATAGATCGTTCCTTTGCATCTCGCTAATACCCGACTGGGTGAGAAATTCCGCGTTTGCAAGGATGGCGCTCAAAGGATGGCGAAGATCATGGGAAATGTGGGCAATACTCCTGCTCACGGCGCAAAAGGGTTCCGGAACTGGACGATCATCGTGCGTTCTCTGCAAAGATCCAGCCGGCAATAACCGCACCCTGGACACAGATTGGTCCAGCATGGAATTCCTCCTACGCGTGAGGGCCGACATTCGAGAAGAACAGGTTCTTTTCACCTTCGGCATGGGTATGCACTCCCTTGCGACCCTAAAGCAAGCCAGATGATGCCCCATCTTTGAGCTGCTCGGCCACGAACGGGTCGGTACGTTGAAGACGGACACCGCGACTTCGCAGTTCTTTCAGGAGTTCAATCCCCGCGGCATCGGCGAATGAAACTTCCGCCAAATCGAGAGATCGCTGAACCTCATCGGTGAAAGTATGCGCATCGCAGGCTCTGCGGAGTTCTTCTACCCATGACCCCGTTATCCGGCCTTCTACCCGAAGAGTAACGGCGCTCTCAGACGATTCAACAACCGTGATCCTCAGCATCGCGGTCACCTGACCTCTTCTGGACTCGATAGAGCAATCGACATGCCCTTCGGAAATCATGCAGGTCGGGGGAGCCACCCCAGGGCACACGCCGCAACGGCCCTAATTATGTTTATTTGGAATCAATGAGTTGCGCCGATTTATGCCATCTTTACCCTCCCGCTCCTTCGGATGCCACAGACGGTCGTTTCCGCAGCGGGCGCAGGACTGACGGGGACGGTGCCACCACAATTGGTGATCGCGTGGAAGCTGGCATAGAAGAACTACGACGGGCGGTGGCGAGATCCCTTGATGCCGAGCTTATTCATCCGGTGGCGAAGTGTGTTTGGATGAAGGTTCAGCATCCTCGCCGCGCCCTTTGGACCATCAATCACTCCAGCTGAATGTTGAAGGGCCGCGAGGATGTGGTTTCGTTCTACCTCGTCCAGCGTCAGGAGTGGGTTTGTGCACTTGACGTCCGCCTGCGGATGCTCTGTCGCATCCGCCTCATGGGTCTCGACGTCTTTCATGGATTGGGTAACCGGCATAAGGTCCCGGTCGAGCCGGAGGATCGGATCCACAGATACGATAACCGCGCGCTCGATTACATTCTGCAGTTCACGGATGTTTCCGGGCCATGAATAGTTCACCAGGTTCTCCATCGATTCCCGTGATACACCGTCGATTCTCTTCCCGAACCGCTTGGAAAATCGGGAAATGCTAAACGCTACCAGCTGGGGAATGTCGGAGCGGCGTTCTCGCAGAGGGGGGAGCTCGACGGGAAAAACGTTGAGGCGGTAGAAGAGGTCTGAGCGGAATCGACCCGCTTCGACTGCTTCGCGGAGGTTGCGGTTCGTGGCAGCAATGACGCGCACGTCCACACGCACAGAGCGGCTGCTCCCAACTGGCTCAAACTCTTGTTCCTGCAGAACGCGAAGCAGCTTCGCTTGCGTCTCCAGGCAGAGTTCCCCGATTTCGTCCAGAAAGATGGTGCCTCCGTGGGCAAGCTCGAAGCGACCGATGCGCCGCTCGATTGCCCCCGTGAAGGCGCCCTTCACATGACCAAACAGTTCGCTCTCCACCAGACCGGCCGAGATGGCGCTGCAGTTCACATTGACCAGAGCGCTTCGATTGCGAGAGCTGCGGCTGTGGATTGCGCGCGCGACAAGCTCCTTCCCTGTCCCTGTTTCCCCGCGAATGAGCACGGTTGCATCTGTGGGTGCGACCTGCTCGACAGTGTGGAGCACCCTAAGGAGTGCCGGACTATTGCCCACGATCTCCTCGAAGTTGTGTTCCGTGAATAGTTCCTCCCGGAGATGAAGGTTCTCCCGCTCCAACCTTGCCTTCAGGCTGGTAATTTCCTGATAGGACTGCATATTCAGAATCGCCAATGTGATCTGGTTCGCTACGTCCTGCAGGAACCCGGCGTCCTCATCGGAATACCGACCCTTTTGACGGCTCACCAGGCTGAGAGTGCCGATACACTTTCCCCGGAAAGCCAGGGGAAAGGCGCACAACGACTGAATGCCTTCCGCAGCGAGGCGTCGCTCATTGGCATACTGCCGTTCTATTTGAAGATCGCGGCGCAGGAGAGGCTGCTGGTGGTCGAGTACCCAGCTGAGGCAAGTCTCGTTGCGGCCAACCTCCACACCCGGCTGGAAGTAGTCCGAGAACAGCTCTCCCTCCGTAGCGAGGAAGCGGAACGTTTCTCTCTCCGGCTGATAGAGGGTAATGGCACACCGGTCAAAAGAGGTAATACGGTGCAGGGCCTCGGAAATAGAGTGCAGGAGAGCCTCCTGATCCAGGTTCGTAATGATGGCATTGTTGATCTGGAGCAAGCTGCGGTTCTGCTCTTCGCTTTTGCGGAGCATCTCTTCCGCCTGTTTCCGCTCCGTGATATCGAGGAAGGTTATCACCGCACCCAGGGTTTTACCCTCCCGAACCACAGGATGCGACCAATACTCTACCGGAAAGCTTGTGCCATCCTTTCTCCAATAAACCTCATCATCTCTATGGACACTCTCGCCTTTTTGAAATCCTATATATATTGGACATTCTTCAAGTGGATAGGGGGTGCCGTCTTTTCGGGTATGGTGCTCCAGCGCGTGCATGCTTTTCCCTAGTAATTCCGCAGGACCGGCGTACCCGAGCATGCGCGCCGCCGAGGGATTCGAGAAAAGACAAATGCCCTTTGGATCGCAGCCAAAGATCGCTTCTGTGGCGGAATCGAGTATCAGGCGGATTCGCTCCTCGCCATTGTGCAGAGCGTCTTCCGTCTGCGTTCCGATCGTGCTGTCTTCAGAAAGCAGCATGGCTAAATACCGCTGATCCGGCGCCAGGACAAACAGAAACGCCGTGGACGTAGAGATTAAAATGTCCGGACGATGCTTCTGCCAAGCATCTTAGATATCACTATATACAGGAAGTTCGATCTTCTTATAAATCGCGGCATGCGCCCAACTTGCTGATACAGATTTGGCATAGACCCGCTTGTGAAGAGTCTACGTGGTCGAAATCCGCGTCTTTATTGGTTGCCCCCCAGGGATTCGAACCCCGATATGCTGCTCCAGAGGCAGCTGTCCTACCATTGAACGAGGGGGCAGTAAAGATGAGATGGCCAGACGCTGCTTCGTCGTCGACCACTTCTTTCATAGTAAAGCGGGCAGCATTTGGGGTCAACGCCACGAGGGAGGAAAGCGCCTTCGAAATGAATGGAGTGGCCGAATCGGGATACCTGTCCGAAATCAATCGCGTACAATCTGATATGTCTTGGAAGTGCTCTTCAACCTACTTTGGCTGGCGCTTTCAGTTGCGCTTCCCGGCTTCTGGCTGAGAGTCGGCGGCGATGGGCGGCCGCATCGGCGTGCGCCGGCATTCGTATGCGGATTACCTGAGCGTGGTTGGGAATCATCCGCCTCCTAGCGCCTAGTCTCCTTTCGCCATTCTGCATCTTTTTTACATGTCCCTGCTTACCTGACGCGACTTTGAAAGTGGTGCCATGAAACGCATTCGATCTCGAAGCCTCGGCTTCCCGCTTCTATTTTTGTATACGGCCGCGGCCGCCGTGGGACAGACGGCCTCCGCGCCGCTGACGCTCCAGCAGGCTCTCGACATGGCTCGCGCGAAGAATCCGAATCTGCTTTCGGTTCAGCAACATGTGGCCGCGACGAAAGCCAGCGAGATTACCGCCGGTATGCGGCAGAACCCGAACTTCACGGTCTCGGGCGCTGAAGTCTCGCTGCCCGCGAACAACCCGGCAAGTCCGTACACCTATGTCGGGAATGTTTCGCGGCTGTTTGAGCGGGGAGAGAAGCGTCGCTGGCGGCTGGATGTGGCTCACGCCACCACGGATGTGACGCAGAGTCAGTACAGGGACACAGAGCGGCAGACGGTCCTACAGGTGAAGCAATCCTTTACCAATCTGCTGGCGGCTAAGGCGGGGTTGAAGATCGCCGAGGACAACCTGGAGAGCTACCGCAAGACGGTGGATCTGAGCAAGGCGCGACGGGATGCCGGCGACATCAGCGAAACGGACTTTGAGCGCATCGACCTGCAACTCGCCGAATTCGAGTCTGATTATGACAGCGCCAAGCTCAACATGATTCAGGCGAGCGACCAGCTTCAGTTGCTGCTGGGCATCCCGAAGCCGACCGACACCTTCGATATTACGGGCGCGCTCGACCCGCGTGCGCTCACAACTACGTTGGCCCAAGTGGAGCAGGAGGCGATTGCGGCCAGGCCGGATTACCAGGCCGCGCTGCAGTCAATCCGGTTGGCGGAGGCGAATGTGAAACTCGCCGAGGCGGATGGCACAACAGATCCCACAATTGGCGGCGAATACGAACGGACCGCGACCTATAACAGCGCCGGCTTCCAGGTTTCGATCCCGCTGCGAATCTTCGACCGCAACCAGGGCGAAAAGGAGCGAACCCGGTACGAAGCGCAATCGAGCCGCTCTGCCGAGATTGCCGCGCGCAACCAGGTGGTGAGCGATGTGGACCAGGCGTGGGCCGCGTATGAAGCCGCCGTCCACCTGGCCAACCGGTACAACGGGCATTATCTAAGGGAAGCCCAGCATGTACGCGACAACCTAGAGTACAGCTACCGGCACGGAGGCACCACGCTGCTCGACTATCTTGACGCCCTGCGCGACTACCGGCAGACGAATCTTGACGCTCTGAACGCCAACCAGCAGGTCTGGCTCAGCATTCATCAACTCAGCTTTGCCGCTGCCACGGAGATTCTGCCATGAAACGGCGCCACTTTGCCGTAGCCGCTCCATTCGCGCTTTTGCTCTTGACGGCCTGTAAACACGAGCAGGAGGCGCCTGCCGCAAACAGCACTCCAGTGAAAAGCGTCATCGAGACGGTCACCGTGCATAAGCAGCAGGTGGCGAATCAAATGACGCTTGCCGCGAAGGTGATGGCCAATCCGACGGAAGTGGTGCATATCTATCCTCCGATCAGCGGCCGCGTTGTGGAACTCAAGGTTTTGCCGGGCCAGGAATTGACCAAGGGCCAACAAATCGGCATGCTCCAGAGCAGCGACGCCGCGCAGACGCGCGCGGAATACGAGAAGGCGAGAATTGAAGCGGCTCGCGCCGATCTGCAGTTGCAACGCGCCAAGGAACTGCTGCAACACGAAGTGATGGCGCAGCGCGACTACGACGATCTGAAGGCCGCGGATGACGCGGATCACGCAGAGCTGGAACGGGCCAGGCAGGCGCTGCGGATTCTTGGATTCTCTGAGAAGGATACGTCGGACACGATCCCGATTCGCTCGCCGATCAGCGGCGTCGTGCTCGACGTGGGGACCGCCGTGGGCGAGCTTCAGCGCTCGCTTGACAATGCGACCGCCATCGCCACGATCGCCGATATCAATTCCATCTGGGTGGTCGGAGATCTTTATCCGCGCGACCTTGGGTCCGTACGCGTAGGTCAGCCCGTGGAGATTAGCGTGACCGGCTATCCGAACGAGGTGTTTCACGGCACGATCAACAACATCTCGGATGCAGTGGATCCCACAACGTTGACCCTCAAGGTTCGCGTGGTGCTCGTGAATCCGCAGCACAAGCTAAAGCCGCAGATGTATGCCACTATCGCGGTTACGAATCAAAAAGGCACGGCCATCGTGGTGCCCTCAACGGCCGTAATCCAGAACGGCAAGGAGGCCTTTGTATTTGTAGAGACTTCGGCCGGCAAGTACGCGCGCCGGACGGTTACGCTGGGCGCGACACACGATACGACGGATGAAATTACACAGGGGATCGAGGATGGAGACAAGATCGTCTCGTCCGGAGCCGAGCTGCTGCGCGAATCAGAGGATCAATAATGCAAGGGCTGATTGGCACTCTTCTTCGCTTTCGCAACGTTGTACTGATTCTATTCATCGCGTCGCTCGCGCTGGGCGCCTTTGCATTTTTCCAGCTGGACATTGAAGCGTATCCGGATCCTTCGCCTCCAATGGTCGAGTTCATCACGCAGAACCCATCCTGGTCCGCCGAGGAGATGGAGCAGCAGGTGACCGTGCCCCTGGAAGCAGGGTTGAACGGGACGCCGAAGCTCGAACAGATTCGGTCGATCAGCATCTTCGGTCTGAGCGACGTGAAGATGTACTTCTCCTTTGACAGCGACTACTTTATCGATCGCCAGGAAGCCCTCAATCGCCTTCAACAGGTAAACCTGCCGAACAATCTACAGCCGCAGCTTTCGCCGGAGTCTCCGATTGGTGAAATCTACCGGTATCGACTGACGGGTCCGGGCTACTCCCTGAATGAGCTGAAGGCTACGCAAGACTGGCTGGTGGTGCGGGAGATCAAGCAGGTGCCTGGCATCCTGGATGTGGCCACGTTCGGCGGCACGACGAGACAGTACCAGGCGGAGGTCGACCCTCATAAGCTGCTGGCGATGGGGGTGACCATGACGCAGGTGGTGAACGCCATCCAGAACAGCAACGCGAATGCCGGGGGCAACTACCTGACGCTGGGCAGCCAGAGCGTGAACGTGCGCGGCATCGGCCTGCTGCATTCGCTTAAGGACATGAGCAACATCGTCGTCGCGGAGCGCAACGGCACTCCCGTGCTGCTGAGCGACGTTGCCACGGTGCGAGAGGGTCATCAACCGCGCCTGGGCAAGGTAGGTCATAACGAGAATCCTGACATTGTAGAAGGCATCGTGTTGCTGCAGAAGGGCGGCAATTCCCTTCCTGCGCTGGCGGGTATCCGAAAGAAGATCCACGATCTGAATACCGGGAACCTGTTGCCGCCCAGCATGCAGATCAAGACGATCTATGACCGCACGAAGCTGATCAACACGACGACGACCACGGTGCGGCATATCATCATCACCGGCTTGATTCTGGTGACACTGGTGCTGCTGGTCATGCTCGGCGATCTGCGGCTGACGTTTATTGCCGCTATTACCATTCCTTTTGCCGTGCTGTTCGCGTTCGCGATGATGGTACTCACGAACCACTCAGCCAACCTGATCTCGATCGGTGCGATCGACTTTGGCATTCTGGTCGATGCTTCGATCGTTGTGCTCGAGAGCGTGTACCGCAAGATTTCCCGCCGGGTGGAAGGCGAAGATGTTGGCGAGCTGATCATGGAAGGGGTCGGCGATGCGGCAAAGCCGGTGCTGTTCGCGACGCTGATCATCATGGTTGCTTTCATTCCGCTGTTCACGATGCAGGGGGTTCCCGGCAAGATCTTCGCGCCGATGTCGGTAACTTACGGCTTTGCTCTAACGGGCGCACTGATTTTTGCGCTGGTGTTCGCTCCCGTGCTGGGCTCGTTCGCCGTTCCCGCGCGCATCAAGCATGAAGCGACGGAGACCTGGCTGAGCGCGTTTCTGCGGCGGCACTACGATCGGGGATTGAAATGGGTTCTTCGCTTCAGCAAGCTTTCGTGGATCGTGGCACTCGCCTCGCTTGCAGGGGCTGTACTGCTCTTCAAACTCGTTGGCGGCGAGTTCATGCCGGCACTCGAAGAAGGAAATCTTTGGATTCGCGCCACGATGCAGCAGGACATCTCCTTTGAACAGTCGGAGAAGCTCACCGACGGGATCCGCACAACGCTGCGGACGTATCCGGAAATCGTGCAGGTGGTGTCGCAGATGGGCCGGCCCGATGACGGGACGGATGTAAGCACCTTCAACAATGCGGAGTTTCTGGCGGACCTGAAGCCTGCAGGCCAATGGCGGCCGCAATTCCACGGCAAGAAGGACGAGCTGATCGCATCCATTCAAAATGACTTCAAGAAATATCCGGGAATCGATTTCAACTTCTCGCAAAACATCCAGGACAATGTGGAAGAGGCGATGTCAGGCGTAAAGGGCGAGAACTCGCTCAAGCTTTTCGGCAACGATTTCAATGAATTGACGCGGATTGCCGATCAGATTCAGGGGATCATGAACGGAGTGCCGGGTATTACCGACGTGGGCGTCTTCAACGTGACCGGGCAGCCCAGCCTCATTGTCTCGATCGACCGGACGAGGGCAGCTCGATTCGGGCTGCAGCCGCAGGATGTGAACAGCATTGTTCAGGCGGCGGTGGGCGGGGCGCCAGTTACGACGATCATCGAGGGCGACCGGCGGTTCGACTTTGCAGTGCGGTATTCGCCGGAGTTCCGGGATACGCCGGATGCGATCGGCAAGATCCTGGTACCGGCTCCGGATGGAACGCAGGTTCCCCTAAGCTCGATTGCAGATGTGACGCTGCGCAATGGGGCGTTCATGATCTACCACGAGGGCGGACGGCGGTATATCCCGATCAAGTTCAGCGTTCGCGGCCGCGACCTGGCCAGCGCGATTCAGGACCTGCAAGGGCAGCTTTCGGACAAGGTGAAGCTGCCAACGGGCTACAACTACACGTGGGCAGGCGAGTTCGACAGCCTGCGCAAGGAGCAGCAGCGGCTGGCGCTGATCATTCCGGTGAGCGTGGCGGTCATTCTCGTGCTGCTCTATATCCAGTTCAGAACCTGGAAGGATGCGTTCATCATCGTGGGCATGCTGCCCTTTGCCTGGATTGGCGGGGTGGTTACCCTCTTCCTTACGCGCACCTCATTCAGTATTTCGGCAGCGGTCGGCTTCACCTCGCTGACCGGCGTGGCGACGCTGGGAGCGCTGGTTTTTCTTTCGGGCATCCGGCGGGCGCAGCGGGAAGAGGGACCTGTCCGGGGGTTGGAGAAGGGCTGTCTGGATGAGATGCGTCCGATAGTAATGGCCTGCATGGCGGCTGGCCTGGGGCTTCTGCCGGCAGCGGTGGCAACCGGGATTGGTTCCCAGACACAGCAGCCGCTGGCGCGCGTGGTTGTCGGCGGCATGGTGACGACTCTGCTGGCGATTCTGTTCGTGATTCCGTTGATGGCGCGGCAGCGGGCAAGGAAGGGCGAAGGCGATGATACGGAGTTTCAGGCAGGGTGATGCTCCATGAACGAACTGGTAGGGAGATGCACGGGTATCGAAGCAATATGCAGTACTTTTTAGCTCAGTGCTGGTGAGAGGAACACTATGTATTATCATTGCCCTGTTTGCGGATATTACGAACTCAGAAGGCCCCCTCGCGACCATGCTATTTGTCCGTCTTGTGAAACCCAATTTGGATTGACCGATGCGGGACCTGAGCCACTATCGGCTATCCACGCGGCATTACGGCAAAGATGGGTCGACCGGGGGGCTCAGTGGAATAGTCGCGTTATCGCCGCACCACCTCATTGGAATCCCTGGAGTCAGATTGTCAACGCTGAACTCCCGGCCAACATCCCTTGGCGTGAACATCTACGCGTATTCGTAAAAACCGAAGACGAAAAGATCAGCGTGTTTGGATTAAACAGCGGTCCCTTCGTATTACGAACTGCATGAAACTACAAATCCTAGCTCCGTGTGAAAAGGTTATACAGGACAACGCTTCTGGTCCTTCCCTAATCTCCACGTTTCAAGAGATTACAATCCAAATTCCACAGGGGACTGAGTGGCCACCTGCCAATGCAGTCATACCAAAGGATTGGACTCTATTTTCTTTTTGGGCAATCACAGCTCAGGAGCGAGAAAAAACGCTCGACCTAAAAATGGAGATTTCTTGGCCACCCATAGAAGGCCGAACCGGGTTGTCAAGTCACTTATTGCCACAATGGGAAAGCCCCGGCTGCGATGGCAGTCGGGGCCTTTCTTCCTATTCATATTGTCGCGGTTTTGGGGGGATATTCTCGGCTAGGTATTCAGGCGGCCTGGAAGTGGGCGCGGATGGATTCGACATGAGGCTGGAGGAAGGTCTGGCGATCGATCTTGCCGTAGTTCAGGGCAGCCGCGCCGCCGGCGTTGATGAAGTTCGTCTCGGTGACGCCGAGGAAGCCGAAGACAGTGCGCAGGTATGGCTCGACGAAGTTGAACGAGGCCATGACCGTGGCCGGATCGTAGACGCCGCCGGAGGCGACGACAAAGGTGGCTTTCTTATTCTTGAGAAGACCTTCAGGAGTTCCATTCGCATAGGAAAAAGTCTTGCCGGCGCGGGCGACCTGGTCGATCCACAGCTTGAGGGTAGAG
>Ga0209040_10000789_pt1 | contig 24638 bp, 31 predicted proteins | sample BogFormECP12_OM3_FD_188240 | JGI IMG/M metagenome (GOLD analysis project Ga0209040, IMG submission 188240) | Bog forest soil microbial communities from Calvert Island, British Columbia, Canada - ECP12_OM3 (SPAdes) (version 2) | ecosystem: Environmental > Aquatic > Freshwater > Wetlands > Bog ... | reverse complement strand
GCCCTCGGCGATGTCGCTGCTGCCGCAGTGCGGATCTTCTCGAGCTGCACCGCTTCGAACTGTTGTCGCACCTCAGTGAGACGCGAGTAGAGCTGCGCCTCGACAAATGGATCACCCTCGAACGCGTGCGATTTCCACACCTGGACTGGCGCGCGGTGGCTCTTCTTCTGGATCGTGTCAACGAAGTGCCGCGACTTGCGGAGGATCCCGAGCTCGGCAGCTTGCCGGAAGATGACCCCGAGGACGCGCGCGTCCCCAGAGATCTCGAAGCCGCGAGCCCACATGTCGTCGCACGTGACGTACGGATGGCGGGCAGCGAGCCACTTGATGACTTCGATGCCGCGAAGGACGGTGTCCTCCTTGCCCCGCGCGACCAGAGCCATACCGGCAGTCTTGCCGGCTTCGCTCGCCTGTCTGTCAAGACGATCCACGAGCCGCCTACGTCGTCGGCATCGATGAGTCGCCTAGCAAGGCTGCGACGGCGCGCATCACGCGACGCTTGCTCTCGTCATCGTCGCCGTAGGTGCGATCGAGCATGCCAACGATGCGTCCCTGGATGCGGTGCATGAGGCGCATGGGCGACGGTCCGACAGGGGCAGGGATCTCTTCCTCGACCTCGATCGGCGCCTCGGGTTCAGGCGCCGGCGGCAGCGCGTTGCTCTTCTTGTTGGTTCGAGTCTGCGTGATTGTCATGCTGGGCTCCTTCTTGTTGCTCACGGTGCTTGCGCAACCGTTCGTTCATGGTGCTGACCGGGACCGCGAGTCGACGAGCGATGTCGCGTGTCGACAGTCCTTCAGCGCGTAGCTGACTCACACGCTTCACGAATGAGTCGAGCTCCCCTGTGCGCACGTACCCGACGGTCATGCTTTCTTCGTCCCTCGTCGCAGAACTTGTCGCGGATCGCGAACCGCACGCCCTGCCTGCGGATCTCCTGCCGCGTGATGACCTTGGCTTGAACTAGAATGTCGCCGATGGCGTCGAGCTGCTTGGCGTAGGCGCGTCGAAGGGCGCGCTCGGCTTGAAGCGAGAACTTGGAGGTCTTCATGCGGCTGCTTCCCGCGCGCACTTCAGGCGCCGGGTTTCGACGCTGCGGACGCACACCTGCGCTCCAACCCGTTCAGATATGCGTCCGATAGCACCCGCGCGCCACGTGCGTGAGACCCAGTCGTACTTCTTGCCGTCGATCATCAGAAACCAACGCTCTGTCGACACTGTCTCGACGGGCTTCGTCGCGGTTGCCGCAGTCTTGGGCTTCGTCGTGGTCTTGGGTTTCTTGGTCTTCTTAGCTTTCATCACGGACTCCCTGCTCCCGGTGATGGACGCGGGCCCGAGGATCTGCCTGCGCGCATTGCAGCTACAGCGATCTCGAGCTCGCGAAGCGAGAAGGTTATCGAGTGATCACCGTGCGCGAGCACGACTGCGCCCTTCTTGAGCAGATGCTCGCGCATCACGAGCTGAGGTGGGCGCCCGTTGATCTTGGTTGTTTCCTTGCCATCGATCTCGTCGAGATCGATCTCGATTTGCATCCTCATCCGTCGCTCCTCAGCTCTGACTCGTGAACGAAACGGTGGCGCTCCTTGCCGTCGGGCCACTCGACGATGTCGAGCCACGCATCTTCTTCCCGGAAGTCGAAGCACAGCGGCCTGGTCACAGCCTTGCCGAGGCTTCCTTGTCGTTCGTGATCGAGCGAGATGTACACGACGTCGAGATCGCCATTGTGGTTGTGCGTCTGCGCAACGATCAAGAGCATGTACTTGCCACCCTTGAAGTGAACGTAGCGACCCGGCTTCGGGTCCGGGGAGTCTTGGTACTCCACTTCCCACTCTCTGAGGGTGTAACGGCGAATCAGTTTGGTGCTCATGAGCTCACACGCCTGGTTGATGAACGACAAGGAAGCCACGAAGGTGGCTGCTAGATGATGGAGCAGGCGCCTCCCGCGCAGGCGAGCTCTCCGACGAGATCGGTCCCGTCGAACCCTTCCTGAAGGGCCGCGTAGTCGACGGGCACGTAGTTGGCCAGGATCGTGTTCCAGCGCACCTCGTCGGCTTCGGTTTGGATCTCCTCGTTCGGCGCGAACGCGAAGTCCTTGTCCCCGGTGCTTGCCAGCATCGACACACCCGTGAAGTATTCGCGGTTCTCCCACAGGTACGCCGCGACCTTGTCCCACTCCTCCGGGTCCACAGTCACGGTGTTCGAGACGTTGTGCGTGAGCCCCGGCGAGTAGTTCTCGCTCGCGGTGCCGGGTACAACCCAGTGCTGCTGCGTGGACTTGACCTTGTCGAGGAACTCGATGGCCGTGAGATCCTTCTTGATGATGGCTCCCGCCGGCGCCTCGACCGGGAACTCGATGACCCACTTGCCGTTGGGCTTGCGCACGCACATGTGTGGGTTGACGGCTTTGAACGATTGGAACACGAACTCGAGCTCGTCGGCCGTGACGCGGCGGATGTAGCGACGCGCGTGGTGCGCGTGATGCCCCGACGCCACGCACCCGAGCTCGAGGGATGTGGTTCCAGACGGCTTGACACACGTCGTGCGCGCCGCCGGGTTGATGCCGAGCCAGCCTGCGAACTCGGCGTTCCAGAGTTTGACCTGCTTGGCGACGCGAGCCTGGTACTCTGGGTTGCACGCGACGTCGGGCGCGTCGAGGATCCCTGTCATGCCGATGCCGAGTAGCGATTCGCGCTCGGCGATCATCTCCGACACCCAGCCGAGATACGGCATGTCAGTGTAGCTTGCCTGGAGCGTACCGATGAACGTCGCTGCGCGCGCCGCTTGCAGGAAGTCGTCGAGGCTCGTGAGCTTGGCGGCGTTGATGTCACACAGGTTGCAGAACGCCCAGCCCGAGAACACCTTGCCGACTTCTACCTGGATGCCGCGCTCGGCGAGCTTGCGCTGGATCTTCTTGTCGATCACGAGCTTGGGGTTGAGGCCGATCTCGCAGCACGGGTTGGTCCCATGGTCGTGGTTGTTCGTGAAGTAGAAGCCCGGTTCGCCCCACTGCTTGGTCATCGCGAAGATGCGCTGGAACTGCTTCTTGCGCACGTCATCACGCTTGAGCACGACGGAGTTGTTCGCGTTCTCGAGCCACGGTTCGTTCGGGTACCAGTTGCCCGTCTTGATGTTCATCATCTCGCTGTCGTCGAGCGAGAAGAGGCAGATCATCGCGCTGCGACGAATGCCTCCCGACAGGACCGCGTCGGCAGCGTGGCACATGATGCGGTGGCACTCGATCGGGCGAAGCTTGCGGCCCTGCGCTGCATCGAGCACCTTGCGAATGCGTTCGAGGCTCTCCTTGAGCTGCGTGTGCCCCGGTGCGCGCCCTCCCGACGTCTTGAGTGGCGACCCCGCAGGACGGATCAGGTGGTAGCTGATCTCGAGGTAGACGCCGTCCTGGTAGCTCTGGAGCAGGGCCTTGAGTGCATCCGCCCAACCCTCGATGCTGTCGGCAATGACGTGGTGACGGATCTTCTTCGGATCGATGTAGCCGATCGGCGGTAGCGCCTCGACGTGGTCGAACTGCACCGAGTAGCCAACGCCGCAGCCGCAGAGCAGAAGAAACATCGCCTCGGAGAACGCTTCGAGGCGATCGATCAGGCTGAAGGAGCAGTTGTAGAGGCGGCAGTTGTTCGACAAGATTGCCGCGCCACCGAATTGCATCGAGCGCATGGATGGAAGTACGCGCTGCTCACGCACGAAATCGAACGCCTGGTGGATCTCGTCGGCGAACTTGGGGAAGCGGCTGACGTGCATCTCTTCGACGCGCGCCACGGTTTCGGTGTAGACCTCACGTCGACCGAGCTCCGGTCGATAGCGTGCGTACTTGCTCGCATGGATGTACTCGGATACGGCCTTCGGATCGGGCTTCTTGCCACGAAGCATTCGTGCCTCCGCGCGCTTCTGTCGGTAAAGGATGTACGCCTTGGCGACAGTGAAGTAGCCGTGGCGCATGAGCGCCACTTCGACCGCGTCCTGGACGTTCTCCACGTCCACAGTTCCTTCGGGCAGCGTCGCGAGTACGGACGTTGCGACCTTCTGGAGCGCGAGCTCGTCGATCGAACCAAAGCACTCCTGCCACGCGCACGACATCGCCTGCTTGATCTTCGCAGCATCGAACCCTTGAAGGGTCACACCATCACGCTTGCGAATCGTTCGCGTGACGGGCTCCATCTCGACGCTGCTCTCGGTGATAGACACGGCGGTAGTCATGGCGTGGTCTCCTCCGTAACTAGATCAGTCCGTCCGCAAGAGTTGGGGGGTTGCTCTTGGAGACAAGCCCCAGCCGGCGCAAACGACCGAGCGGGTTGTTGAACGCTCCACCTTTCGGTTCGTACTCGCATCGATCGGCCAACTTCAACTTGTCTAGTGAACCACCTGCTTCACGCAGCGCGGTGAGAATTCGGCGCATCGGTCCGTCGACAGACGAGTGGGTCATCCAGATCTGGAAGAGCCCGTCAGGGTCGTCCGGCAACTGTTCGTACTCACCGAGCGCGTCCAGACCCTCTTGAGTGATCGCGATCGGTTCGACGCGCTTCGGAGTGATGTACTGGTTATCCTCTGATCGCAAACGCCCCAGCGGGTTGTTGAAAGCACCTCCTTTGAAGGAGTACCCGGAGAGCAGAGCGAGCTTTTTCTTGTCCATCGGACCGAACTGCGCAAGGGCCGCGAGGATCTTGCGCATCGGACCATCGAGGTTCGAATCCGCATCAGCGGCACTACGGCGCTTCGTACCGTTCGTACCCATCTTCGAAGCGGAAGGCGGCCTCACACCGTTCGAACTGTTCGTGGTCCGAGATGGCGCGGGAGCAACAAGCTTGGGTGGCGCAGGCTTCTTCTCCACGAGCTTCACGCATGCGGTTGCGATCGTGCCGGCGTTGCTGACGATGGCCTGCGCGCGCTGGTTGAGCTTGTCCACAGCCGCCGCGAAGCCGTCGGTCGCTTTCGTCAGACGCTCGATCGCCTTGCGCTCCTTCGTTGTGAGGGCAGGCACATCGACACGAACCTCGACAGACTTGGGCGGAAGTTGGACGCTCGGCTGCGACTTGAGCTGCTTCTTGAGCTCACCGATCTGCCGCCGAAGCTCTTTCGGATCGTCTTCCTTCGCGCGCTCGATTGTGGTGGCGAGCTTGGTCTTGAGCGATTCGAGATCGACTCGAGCAGGGTTCTTTGGCGTCCGAACGCGCGCACCTGCCTTGGGCGTCGCGCTCGAGTCGAACGTCGTGCGCATGTTGATGTGTGCGCGCTTGAAGAGATCGAGCCATCCAGGGCTCCACACCCACGCTTCACCGATCTCGAGAACCTGGAGCGACGCAAGGAATGCCGGGTCCTTGTCCGCGTTGTGCTCGACCCAGCGCTCGATCGCGTCGCGATCCTGCGGTCCCGTCATCCGGTGCGCGATGAGCACCTCGATCTGCGTGAGCACGTCTTTGTTGACGAGCGCCGGTCGCTGGCTGATGAGCGTGACACCGATGCCGCGCGCTCGACCCTTGCGGACGAGATCGTTGATGGCACCAACCAGCCGCTCACCACCATGATCGATTCGCTGCGGCACGAACGTGTCGCACTCGTCGAGCACGACGTGCAGCGCATCGCGGTTCTTGACGTAGAGGCGCTCGGCGAAGTCCACCATGAAGCGGCGCTGTGCGCCCTTGCTGAGGAGGCCGAGGTCGATGACGACGGGCGTGCGGTTCTCGATGACGAAGTCCGCGATGACGACGCCGCTCGACTCATCGATGGGCACGTCCGCGTGCTCGCCGCCGAGGATGACGACAGGTAGCCCCGGGCTCTTGCCGTCCGCATCGTGACGCAGGCCCCACCACACCCCGATCGGATCGATCACCACGACAGGCAAGCCCGCCTTGATCATCTCCTCGGTCATCACACCCGAGGTGTTGGTCTTGCCACTCCCACGTTTGCCGAGAACGGCAAAGGTCTGCGTCACCGCTTCGAGCGGCAGATGCAGACCACGGGAGAGGGTGATGCGCTTCATGGTGTTGGTGGTTCGACTCGAATCCGCCGCCCTCGAATAGGCTGCGCAACGTAGCGTGCGTGATCGCCGTTGAACTTGTTGAGCGCAGTGGCCTGTTCGACAGCGTCCTTCTCGATCTGGCCCTTCTCGCTCGACACGAGTCGATCATCACGGAAGACGCCCCAGGCTTGGACCTCGTTCATTCTTCCTCGGTCTCCTCTTCCTCTTCCTTCGTTCGACGACCGCGACCGCCGCTTCGGGATCGACCACCACCGCCCTTGTTGGTGCGAGCACGCTTGGACGGTGGGCGGTCGCGGGCGCCATAGCGAGCGTTGAACTCGCTCACCATGTTGTCAGCCACCGTGGTCGACACGTCGCAGATGTCCTCGATGAGGTCATCGAACGTGTCGAGCTCGTCGTCGGGCGTGTACCCCGCGATGGCCGCGCTCGCGAACGCGAGCCAGACTTGCGCTTCCTTTTCCTTGTCACTCATGTACTTCTCCCGGCGCCACTCTCGTGGCTTCCTTGTCGTTCACGCGCGATGTGGGTAGAACGCCACGATCGGATTGCTCACGTGGCGGTCGCCGCCGAGCTCGACGCGCAAACGCTTGCCGACGAGGCGCTTGCACGCAAGCCGTGTCTCCTCGTAGTTCTTCGGCGGCGTCATTTCGGCAGCCTCGAAGAATCGCGTCCAGCGCCCGACGAAGTTGCCACCGGAGCGGCTGGAGTCGGGCATCGTTAGGCCACAGCGGATCATGCGACCCGCATCGGAGGCTTGTTCGACGAGGAGCGCCAGATGGACGCGAGCACCCGGCTGCATGCCCACCGTACGCGCCTCGTCGTACGAGATGGGATCGGCATACTTGACGCGTACGACGCGCACACGCTCGAGCGCTTGCTCGATCGTGCGATGCAGGTAGTAGATGCCCGAGTTGGACTCCTGGAACTTCTCGCCGATCGGGAAGTTCGAGTAGATCTCCTCGATGAGCGCCTCGTCAGCGCCGGCAGCGATCAGCGTGACGATGACCGCGAAGTCGCACTCGCTCTTGCTCTTGAAGCGGGTAAGGTCGTGGCCTTCACGGATCATCGTCTGGATGTGTCCGGGCAGCGTGGCGATGAGATCATCGGCCGCGTCGCCCTCTCGCGGAACGACAAGGGAGCCACGAACGATGGCGACTGATCGCTGGGCGTTGTCGTACAGCATCTTGAGAAACCACTCGGGCGGGTCGGCCAGATTGGTCTCGGGGCCGATCGCCCACTCGTAGCGCTTGCCGTCCGCTCGACGCGTGTACGGGGCGACCACGTAGCCCGCGTGGCCACGCACATCGAGCTTCTTGCTCTGCCCGAGCTTGACGGCGTTCTTCATCGCCGGCAGGTCGGCAGGGAGCTTGAAGTAGTAGTGCGCGCCGCCGCGAGGCGTGCGGACCGTCGGAGTTCTGGGCACGCCGAGCCTCTCGGCTTCGGCGACACCCTCGGCTCCATCTGCGTCGAGCACGATGATCTTCGATACCGGTCCCGTGATGACGGCGATGCCTGCACCACGGAAACGGTTCGACCAGCTCTGGATCTCTTCGATCGAGGGCCGGCGGTTGATGAAGTAACGCCACGGCACCAGCGGTTGCTTGCTCGTGCCATCCACCGGAATGATCGACCAGCCACGCTCCGCGTAGCGGAGCGCAGCCGGCATGGCGTTCTGTGAGGGCCCAGTGGGACCTCGAGTGACCTGAGCGGCCACCATGGGCTAGCGCTTGGCTGCGGGCTTGGTAGCAGGCTTGGCGGCGGGCTTGGTGGTGGGCTTGTGGGCCGCGCCGTTGGTGGTGCCGTTGGCCTTTGGGGCGGCGGCAGCCTGGCGGAGCGTCGACTGCGGCTTCGCAGCGGGTGGCGGAGCCGGTGCCTGCTCCTCGGCCTGCTGCTCCTCGGCCTGCTGCTCCTCGGCCTGCTGGTCTCCGGCGGCGCCCGCCTGGTACGGGAAGAACTTGGTGACGCTGGCCTGCTTGCTGCCCTGCCACTCGCGGTGCTTGACGTTGAACCCGATCTTGATCCCCACGATGCTGGCTGCCCACTGCTCGACGATCTCCTTGTTGAGGATCGTCGGCAGCTCGATGCCCGCCATCTCGGCGAAGTTCTTGACGCGGAAGCCGGCCTCCTGAGTGAACACGAAGTTCTCGAAGACGAGGCGGTCCTTGCCCTTCTCCTCGTTGGCCTGATCGTAGGCCGCTTCGATCTTGAGCTGCACCTTGGCCATGTGCTTGCCGGCGCTCGTCGGCTTGTACTCGGCCTTGATCACTTCACCATCGTAGTCGCCCTGTGGGACAGGCGAACCGACGGTATCCCAGTTGACCTGGTCCTCGTAGTCCGTGAAGCCCTCGCCGCCATATCCGCCGCCCGAACCCGTGTTGCTCATTTGATGACCTTCTTCCTTTCAGTGTTGTCAGCGTGAACGACCGTTGGCTGCGGGACGCTGGGCCGCAGGACGTGTGTTGCCACGAACCGGAGCGCGCACAGGTGCGCGCACAGGAGTCCTGGGTGCCGGCTTGCTGACCACGGCAGATGCAGCCGCTTCGGGCTGCGCCGGAACGTCAGCTTGATCTCCGTGCTCTTGGTGTTCGAGCGCGGTCTCCTCTTCGGCAGCGCTCTCCTCTTCGGCGGCTGCTTCTGCGCTCTCCTCTTCGGCAGCCTCCTCTTCGACAGCTTGCTCTTCGGCAGCAGCCTCCACCTCGGCAGGAGACTGCACACGGCCCGCTCTGACGAGCTCGAGGAACGCGCTGACGTCCGCCGGCATGCGCTTGATCTTCGTCTTGATCGAACGCACGGCAGCGGCCTGCCACGCACCATCGGGTGCGAGCAAGAACTCACGCTTCACTTCGTTGGTGTTCGGATCGAGGCTCACTTCCAGGCCGATGAAGTCCTGCACGAGAGCCGAGATAGCGATGCCACCCGAGCCGGGCACGGAGAGGAACTTGGTCGACTCGCCCGTGAGCTTCTCGCCGTTCTTGAGGTGCCCGAGCACGACAAGGTGTAGCGGCAGCGCGATGAGATCGCGGATGACGCGTGTCATGCGCGCGCCGAGCTCGGGGAAGAGCTGGCGACCATCCTTGTAGTCTTTCTTGAGCTCCTCTTGGACCTGGCCCGAGAAGGTCGAGATGTTGTCGAAGACGACCGTGCCTCGGATGCCCTTGGCCGGATCGAAGAACTTCGACATGTTCGTCTTGAGCCACAGATGCGCTCGCGTGTAGCTGCCGTAGTCGGTGATGTCCTCCGCAGAGAAATCACCTCCGAGCAGCATCACGGGATCGAGCGCACCTCGCCCGTCCGAGTTGAAGACGAACACTGGCTTGGGTGCTGTGAGCACCGCGCAGGTCGTCTTCCCCGCTTTGGGGAGACCACAGATCAAAATGCGCGCGAGAGTCTCGCGCGCACGCACGTCGGCCGCGCTGTACGGCATGTCTGCTCCTTCTCTTGTCCGCTCGTAACGCCCAGCTCGATCAACCTGGAGCACTGTCGGCCGCAGGTTCAGTCCCTGTCGAGAGGGTTCGTTCGTTGTAGTGCAGGGCCGAAGAAAGTGTCAAGCGTGCGTCTGAGCCGCAGCGAGCTTGAGCATCCATTCTCCATGCGCAACTGCGCGAGGGGACACGGGAAGGTCTGCAATACAAAAAAACGCAGCCCCGATCGAGGGGACGATCGGGGCTGCTAGAGCGGCCTGCGGCTGCGGAGAAGGAGCCCCGATGACGCGGGGGACCACCCACCTCGGAAGCTAACAGCCATGTTCTTGAGGGTCAAATCTACTTGACGCCGAGCGCGCACCTTCTACGTGCCGCTCGCGTGGCGTGGAACACACCACCGGCCCTGCACTCGTCCTGCGCACGTCCTGAGCTCCAAACACAGTGGCTGCCTGCTGCGAGACTTCATCCTGCACTCATTCCGCAATGACACACCCGACTGGACTGCACCTGCACTCGTTCACGGACGACCTGCACTCGCACCATGGAGTGCACATGGACACCCTGCACTCGTCCGAGAATACTCTGCACGATTCGACAAGGGAGCCACGAGTGGTGATGCGATAGCTCATCGTGACCTCACTTGTGAGTGCACGAGCTGAACGACGGGCAGTGGCACGTGAAGCCGTTGGCATCAGGCTCCGGCAGCTCCGGGCCGCCGGGCTGACCTGGCTTCGGGGTCGACGGGTGGAGGATCTCGAAATCCTCCTGCTTGTATGGGCCCGTTCCGTCGATCATGACGTCTGTCGTGCCGTCGTGCGCGAAGTCGTCCACCGTACCGACCAGACGAGACACCTTGTGGCGGACGACGTCGCCCCGTCGCATCAACTCGCTCATGCGTGATGCGTAGGGTTCTGCATTACGACGGTCAAGCACCCTTACACGTGACGCAGCGCGCTCGCACACCTCCCCAGCTCTCGGCTTCGTGGCCACACTCGAGGACGACCCGCGCTGGCGAGAAGATCGACGTCGAGGGTACGACCGTGCCGACGACCTTTCGCAGCGGCGCGCCCTTCTTGTGCTCCTTCAAGCCGCCCGGCCCGATGCTGCCGCCCGTCTCCATCTTGCGCTTGCTGATCCAACCCATGTCTCGACCTCCTGGTGAGTAGACGGGAAGCGTTGCATCGCCTCCTCACCAGTAGTGTCGAGCTAAGTGATGAACCCGTAAGCCTTGAGGGCGTTGTAGATCGAGTTGAGCATCGCCTGCTCGTTTGCAGTGTATGTCGCACCCGCCGGCGGCACTCCGCCACCCAGTTGCTGCGGCACGCACGCGGCGCCAAAGACACCGAACTGTGTGCCGGATGCGGCACCTAGAGCGATGTCACCCGCGTTGGGTGCGCTTGCTCCGACGCCAACCGCGAACGAGTTTTCTCCACCCGCGTTGCCACCGCTGATAGCCACCGCGCCATCGCCTGAAGCGACGGTGTTGGCGGTTCCGGTGCCGCCGATGGCTGCCGAGAACTGGCCCGAGGCGGTGCCGAACGTGGCGATGCACGCCGCGCAGAAGTTACTCGCTGTCGCGCCATTGGATGCAATGCACGTCGACGTCGTGCCGCTTGCTTCACACCCGAAGCAGCCGATGATTGATGCGCTGGAGCCGCTGACCGTGTTGAAAGCGCCGCCGAGGCAAACAGCACCACCAGGACCACTGATGGTGTTGGTCGATCCGCCGAGGCACACCGACACACCAGGGCCGACCGTATGGCCCACACCGCTCTGCACGCTGGCGAACGGGTCTACAGTTTGAACCACTTCACCGATCTGGACCCACGGACCACCCGTAGCTCCCGTCGGCATAGGTCTAGGCAGCGGATAGGTGTCGGCTGCGAAGGAAACTCGAGCATGTGCGCGGCTCATGAGTCGAGTCTATCAGCGAAGTGCAAGGTTTTGTCTTTTCGCTCGATGCGCGACCGAATCGGGCGTCGTTCGCGCGTGCCACTCTGCGCTTGTGCAAGCCACACGACACCTCGCGGCTGTAGATGCACGCGCTTCTCGGGCAACGGTTTCGTGCACAACTCGAGGATGACGGGAGGCGGCATGTGCACGACCACGCGCCGGCGCTCACGTTCCTCACGCGCCTTGACGCGCGGGTCGCGCTGGACGCAGACGGCGCTCGAGTAGATCGGCGTCTGTACGTAGAACGTGGTCGGGTAGTTATTGTCGTAGAAGTTGGTGATCGAGGGCCACGCTATCATGCACGGAACAGCCTACACCACCTTCGTGGCGCCCTTGGCGGTCCCAGACGGTGGTACGTTCAAGGCCGTGAGCGCTAACGCGTCGCAGATCACAAAGCTCGAGCCGCGCGTGCTACCGCCATGCGCACGCATCGGTGCTCCAGGTGATTGGTGGGTCGAGCCCCACACAAGCTGCACTGGCTCTGAGCACTTTCATGATCCAGTGCTTGGTGTCTGCGAGCGGCAGTGCGCGTGCGAGTGCCACAACCGTTCGAGCGAGGGACGACGCGCAGATGGTGGATGAGGAGCTTGAGAAGCCTGGCGAATGGTTCGGCGCCGAGTCGCATGAGCCCGAGCTCAAGTCTGCTCAGGATCGCGTCTGCCATGCGGTCATGGTGTCGGCTGTCGCGTATGAGGGCGAAGAACCGCCGCCCTACGTCGCCCACGTGTACATGCGTGACGGTGAGGGCACGGTCTGGGCAGGCATCGTATGGCGTCCCGATCGCTTGCCTACAGTCGATGAGATCTCCGACGCCCTCGTACGATGGCGCAGTCACGGAGGCGAGAGCTCTCCGGTGTTCCATGTCGAGTGGTGGAAGGGTGACGGGACGACGCGCGAAGAGTAGCGGAGCGAGGAGGAGTCGAACCTCTCACCTTGCGGTGTCCTCGGGTAGCAACCGAGTGAGCGTCCACACGCTCGTCACGCTCCGTAGCGGAAGATGTGCGAGTCGAACGCCACCCGCTCACGCGGGGTCCACCGGTATTCGAAGCCGGCCGCAGACCGTCTGCTTGGACATCTTCCAATTCGAGGAGAGAGGGTGAATCGAACACCTGCGACCGAAGCCGCCCCTGCCCGGAGTTCAAAACCGGTTGTCGACCTTCGACAGGCACTCTCCACAGCGGAAGAAGGAGGTCTCGAACCCCAGCCCTCTCGGGCCACACTGGTTTCCACGCAGGCCCGCTCCCTGAGCGGTTCATCTTCCATTCGTCAGCCCGGGTGGATTCGCACCACCGATCCCTTGTCCCCCAGACAAGTGCGTTGACTACTACGCCACGGGCTGATGGTGCATCGCCGCTCCCGTCGAGGCGAACCTCTTCGGGAGCGACGGAGACCAACTACCCAAGCCCGGGGCGGTCGATCCCTTCTGCTCCTCGATACGGCCTTCGAAGGGCCGCCGCATCGATCGTTTTCACTCTACCACGCCGTCAGCCCGTTGCTGCGGCGTCCATCTGCATGTGCTTCATCCACAACGGGTGGATCTTGCTCACGTCGATGAGGAGTGGCTGCGTGAGCGGCAGCGACTCCGGAACGTAGGGCTTGAAGTGCATCTTCATGCCCGCCGCCTGAGGCGTGCGGTTGGCCTTGCGACGGTTGCAAGGCTTGCACGCCATCACGATGTTGTTCCACGTCGTCTTGCCACCCTTGGAGCGCGGCACGACGTGGTCGTACGTGAGCTCCTTGGCCGTCTTGCGTGACGAGTGCGGCGGGCAGTAGCAGCACCTGTACTTGTCACGCGCAAGGACATTCGAGCGCGAGAACTTCACGCTCGTCTTGTTGTAGTCGATGTCGGTCGTGAGCTGCACGACGGCCGGGATCGGGATCGTCCAGTGCTGGCTGGTCGCCGGATCGTGCTCCGTCGCGTGGTAGCTCTCGACCACGTGCGCCTTGCCGAGAACGATCAAGCAGATGGCTTCTTGCCAGCTTGCAATCCTGTTCGGTGCTGCCCAGGGACTCAAAACAAGGGTACGCGGTTCCATGACTCTTCTCCGTATCAGCAATGGTTGTGGGTCACCAGAGGATCGCACTCTGCGGCCTTGCGGCCCGGCTTATCAGACCGGTGGGTTCGACTAGCTCCCTCGTGACCCGTCGTGAGCGCCCAGGGGATCGAACCCTGCTCTCCGCCTTGTCGAGGCGGTGCCGTCACCAGACGGCGAGGCGCTCGTGTTTCACATTCGTAGGTGGCCCCGGATTCGAACCGAGACATGCACGGATATGAGCCGTGGGCTCTGAGACCGATTGAGCTAGCCACCCGCGAGCTGGTGCGAGGCCAGGGAATCGGACCCTGCGGCTCCCCGTGTGAGAGGGTGCCTCTCGCCAGATAGCCTCGCGTTGTCGCAGCGGAGGGGATCGCACCCATCTCGCACGCGCTTATGGGGCGCGCCGGATCTCTAGATCGCGCTGCGGTTGCAGGGGTCGGAGTTGAACCGACTGATGTCCAGCTTATGAGGCTGGCAAGCCACCGTTGCTCCATCCCTGCGGTCTCCCCGGGAAGAATCGAACTTCCGCAACCTGGATTCGTAGTCCGGGCGCTAGGTCCACTAGCGGGGAGAAGTAGAGAGATGAGGACTGAACTTGCAGCCCGGCCTCGCGTCGATTCGCGAACCATCTCTCGGTCTCTCCGCCGTGAATCGAACACGGTCTTTCAGCTTCGGAGGCTGAAGTCTGGATCCACCAGAACGGAGAGGAGCGCCCGTACGGAGTTGAACCGTTTTCAACAGGTTTAGAAAACCCATGCCTGGCCGCCAGGTCCGAGCGCGCAGGCTTGGCGTCTTTCGACGCTTCGCCCGGAGTAGCGAGTCGGAATCGAACCGACGAAAACCGGGTTTGCAATCCGGTGCCTTGCCATTCGGCCATCGCTACACGTGCAGAGCGGGTGACGGGGCTCGAACCCGTCTGGTCAACCTTGGCAAGGTTGTGTGGCACCCGGCCACCTCACCCGCATTGTGCCGCTTTCTTCTGCGCCGCTCTTCCATGGAGACCACGGCTAGAAGTTCAGAGGGGGCCGAAGCGGCGGAACCCGAAAGGTCGGTCAGGGGTACGTAAACCCTGCTCGACATGCCTGCCGGCAGGCAGGCCCCGCCGACTCCTCCTTACTGCTTTGAGCGACCTGCGGGAGTCGAACCCGCGAATAACTGCTTGGAAGGCAGCCGCCTTACCGCTCGGCCAAGGTCGCGTTGTACGTCGCTATCACAAGAGACTCGAGTCGCGTGCCATGTGATACCGAAAACCTGTTCGGTATCACAAGCACACAAGAGCCGATCAGGGGAGTCGGACCCCTCTCAAACCGATTACAAAACGGTTGCATCACCACGATGCTTGACCGGCAAGTAGCGCATCGCAAGCGGTGTTTCGGGGACATATCCCCTTCTTCTGGCCTCGCGGCCCGGCGCGGACGTCCGGCTCTCCCGGCGTATACCATGCCGCACGCGATGCTGAGCCCAAGCCGAGAGTTGCACTCGGACGGCCTCCTTACCAAGGAGGACTCTGTCTGACAGACAAGGGCAATAGCGAGCGACCGAGTTGAGGAGCTGGAGGTACGTGAAGCAGGAATCGAACCTGCAACTGTCGGCTTCGTAGGCCGATGCTCTCCATTGAGCATCTCGCGTGTAAGCACCTCGGATGGTCGTTCGCGGTCGGGGATGACGGGAATTGAACCCATCTAAACTTGTGAGAACCGTTGGTGGCTCCCTTGCGAGAGCGAGTAGTGGTCCTGGTTAGTTGAAATCCTTTATCCCCGGTACTGCCTCGCGCTCGAGTGACGGGCCTTGGGTCCAGCGTTACCGACTCAAGAGGTTGGTGCTTGTGAGGCCCGCCGTGTGAGCGCGAGTGGAGGGGCTTTGCCGAGTCGAACGGCAACTTGTGAGAACCGCCATGGTGGCTCCTTGCAGAGCCGAGGAACGATCCTGGATTTACAGTCTGTTTGGATGACAGATGGGGAACCGATCCCCTGTAAAGCCCCGTAGTGATCTCGTCCGAGTGGGAAGGCTGGGTTTGGCTTTCAGCGAAGCGTGTAAGCCATCCCGAGGGACGCGATCGTTCGTGAAGCTAAGGCATGAAGTGGCAGGAGTCAAGCGCGATCTGCACTACACTGGGATAGCACCACTTGCGTGGATGCTGAACCCGATCTTCTTGCCCGTCCCCAAGAACTCCTGGGCCGAGCGAGCGAGGTAGGCGGCCACGATGGCGATGAAGGGAAGCTGCGCGCCGTCCTCACAGGTTGCTGCTCCGACGCCGGCTTCGTCGTCGATGACGAAGTCCTCGTCCCAGATGACGCGGCCGAAGTTGCCGTCAGCAGCAGCCAGAGCCCCATGCAGGCACGGGATGTGACTGGCTCGAACGAAGTTCTGACAGACCCTCCGCGCCGCCCCGTTGTCGAGGCAATCGAGGACAAGGTCAGCTCCACCAAGGAGCTCCTTCGCGTTGTCAGCGACGAGCCTGTGCGGAACGCCGTCGACCTTGATGCCGAAGAAGAAGTTCATCGACTGCTGAAGCGACCGCACCTTGCTGGTGCCGATGCCTTGCTTGCCGTGAAACTGCGAGAGGGTGTTCTTCTGCTCCACCCTATCGAAGTCGATGACCTTGAGCTTGCCAACGTTGCGCAAGAGCAGCGCTGCGTGTGAGCCCAAAGCTCCGATGCCTACGATGACGATGGTCTTCATACGAACTTCCTAACGAGCTTTGACGATGTCTTCGGTGGGAAGCAGCTCTTGCTCTACTGCCTCACTTGGAGTGGTCAGAGGAAATCCAACCTCATGAGCAACCTGCTCAGCGATCTGCTCAACACTTTGGTCAATCTCCGATGCAAGCGCAGCATCGATCTTCTTCACCTTCGTGTTCTTGACCTGCGTGTTCGATAGCGGCTGCCCGACCTTCACCCGGCAGGCATCGCACACCACCAGAATCGTTCCTCGATGCTCGATGACACGCAAGTCGTCCGGGTCGTGGCAGTGTTCGCACCGCCACTTGGCCCGCTCGAGAGCAGGCCGAGTGACGGCGGTATCACTGCGCGCCACGAGGCGGTAGCCTGGATAGAACATCCTCTCCTCGTGGCTTCCTTGTCGGTCCTACTGCGCGAGCTTCGCGAGCGTGTTCGCGAACTCGACCGTGGCCCAATCGATGGCCGCGCGCACGCGAGCCTCGTGATCGCCGAACGGCGTCTTGGGCCGAAGCTGGATCAAGCGGTGAGGCCGCGCGTCGTTGGCCTCGAACCGATCGACCACGAAGTCGTGGAAGTCGGCTCCCGGATCGGCGTCGATGCCCGGGATGTTCCCACCGCGAACAGCTTCGGTCACCCAGCCCCGGATGTCACCATCCGTAGCATCGAAGTGAACCGGATCCGGCAAGTCACCGTTCTTGCCGCCGTATGTGACATTCACCCTCGCCTCTTCCGGGCGAATCGGTCCCTGCATGGTCATGATCTTGCTCCTTCTCTATCCCCTCGTTCCCCTGCACTCGTTGCGAAACCTGTCTGAGCGTCTTCATCCACTCGAGCTCAGTGCACGGCGTGGACGAATAGGTGATGGGTCCAGGCCCCGTCCAGACCGCGACAATAGCTGCATCGGCGCTCGTGATCCACCACTTGAGCCGGCGCCCGAGAGCGCGCTCGATGGCCGAGAACGTTGTGACGTCATCGTACGAGGGTCCTGGGATTCCGCCGCCTGGATGGCTGTGTGCGATACCCGCGATCTTCTCGCGGTTCTCCCAAATGATGTCCCACAGCGGGCGGCTGTCGGGGAGTGCGATGTTCGTGCGATCCGCCGGCAAGTGCCAGTAGAACGGCTTGATGTCCAAGTCGAGGACGACACCTGCTTCCATCATCGGAACATCTCCCTGCCTTCGGTACCGTCCCACTTCATGCGCGTGTCAGCCGGGAAGATCCGGTAGTAGTCGATCTCGTCAAAGCTGATCTTCTTGGTGCCGTTGTCCGTTCGACTGAGCCACACGCGAAGCGCGGTCTTGCCATCGACGTCGGTTGCTTCGTCCAAGTCGCTCCAGCAACCATCCATGCCGTCCCAGATACGGACGGTGAAGCGACCGTTCTCGAAGTCGAGATCGCGCGCTTCATAGTCGTGAGCCTTCTTGCGATAGATCTCGATGGCTTGGGCCAGATCAGCGTTCATGCACTCAGCTCTCCGAAGTCGAAAGTCTTGAGCAGCTCCGCGAGCCGCTTCTCGAGGCGCTTGACGCTTTCGCTACGCTCCTCAATCGTGGTGCCCGTCACCTTGCCGCGCAGTGAGAACTTCGCGCACCACACTTCGATGGTGTCACCGCTAGCGTAGAAACCTACCGATACGGTCTGAGGTTTGTTCATGATCTAGTCGTGACGGAAGACGTGAAGCACGCCCTGGTTCTGTGCTTCCAGGATGACTCCGGGCAGAGACTCGAGCGTGAAGAACGTGTCGCCCTTCTCACCCGTGTCGTGGTCGACAAGACAGATGCCACTGTCGATGATCTGGAGCGTGCGCTCGTCGCAGGTGCATGTGTAACGGTTGCGGTTCAAGCGAAACCGCACCACCATCTCGCCACGAAGTTGCGCACGACGGTGGTCTAGGTACTCAGCGCCTCCAACTGCGAGCGCTGCGCGAGCTGCTTCACCGAAGTCGATGGCAGCCATCGCACGTCGCCCGGCACCGTCACCGAGCTTCGCGATGAGCTCCTGCCGACGAGCCTCTTTCGCGAGACGCGCTTCCTCCTCGCGCCGGAGCCGTTCGAGCTCTGCGCGCCGATGCTCGATCTCCTCGCGCTGCCGAACCTCCATCCTGAAGGCCGCATCGAGCGCGGGCGGAACGCCCTTGACGTGATCGATGCTTGGGAGCTTGTCGAGGAAGGCTGTGACGACATCGTCTTCGACACCGAGCGGCATCGCGATGCTGTCGTAGACGAGCGGGCCGTCTTCGCACATGCGACCGGCCGCGATGCGCGCGAACATGTCGAGTCCATCGTCGATGAGAAAGACCTGCTCGGAGGCGGCGAAGATCTTTGCGGGATCAGGATCGACGTGCGCGTCATCACGCACGAGCCGAGTACCGACAAGGAAGCCACGAAGAGTGTGGCTGAGCGCACCATCAGGCTTGCTCGAGGCTGCGCGCCACTTGGCGCTACGCCCCTTGATTTCGAACTCGTGCCAACCGAACTCCGGCGGCAGACGCCCCTCGATCGACCAGGCGCGCATGCCCTGACGCAGGGTACGACCACCGACCCATGGGAAGGTGAGTCGCTCGTCGTTCTTGGAGAGGAGGTCGCGCCAGATCATTTGGACAGAGCGTAGAGGCTGCACGAGATGGCAACGATGCTGAGGACGAGCGTCATCCACCGAAGGTGGCGCCAGAAAGAATCGTTGTGCCAGAGGTTCATGGGTGGGAGTGCCGGTCTCTGCCGGCTGTCACGCTGCGCACCGCGCGCGGACTGCGCGAAGTACAACTAGGTCTCGTAGCGCTCCCGCGTTTGGAGCGTTAGGTGCGCGTGTCGTTGCCCCGACAAGGGCCGCGCACCGGACTGCTAGAGCGAGAGGTTCTGCGGGTTGCACCGCTTGCAGCCGATGTTGCCGCAGGGACCTTCTCTGTGACGCTGGAGCCGTACGGTCTTCTTGCGAAGGCGTTGTGCTCTCAGCTTCACGCGTTTGCTCTTGGTGTTTCGACCTTCCTTTTTCCACTGCTCGTAGAGAGCGCGCTGCGCTGCCTTGCGAGCAATTTTCTTGGAACGTCGACGCTTTCGTGCGTCGAGACGTTTCTGTCGTCCTGCCATGACACCCTGCTCCGATTCGCATGTGCTTCGCGCGAATACAGGCGGTGGGTGAGCGCGTGACAGTGTTCCCGCGCGTGATCACTGTCACGCGCAGACGGCGATGGTCATCTTCATGGCAAACCTCGCTTTCTTACGCCGCCCAGGCCGGCTTCTTGAGGAGATCGGTCTTGAGGATCGTCTCCACGAGCGACTGCCGAGCAGGTGCGGCTCTTTCGGGACGCACACCGACTGGCGTCGATGCGATGAGCGCACGAAGCGTACGCGGGATCGCGTACGGGTCCGCGAAGGTGCGCTCGTCGATCTCGAAGCACGGGATGCCGAGGCGGTTTGCGGTGTCGCGAACCGCCGTGCCGCGTCCGTAGCGAGTGCTCGCGAATGGCACGAGACCGAACGCGACGGGCTTGAGGAGTGAGGCTTCGACAGCCTGAACGAAGTGAGGAGCCTGGTGGCCTTCGTCACCGACGAAGATGAAGACGTTGTCTTCGTCCACACCGATGAACTTGTACTGCTGAAGAGCGCGAATGCCTGCTCCGTAGTCGGTGCCGCCGCCTACTGTGACGCCACGGAAGGCGTTCTCGACACCGGCCCGGCTCGGATGCGCGATCTTGATCTCGCGACCCGTCGTGGTGAACACCGCGACGTGCAGGTGATCGAGAGGGATGCCTTGGACGAATCGCTCGAGCTGGTTCTTGACGACCTCGAACACTCCCTCCATCGAGGTGCTCGTATCCACCATGAGGTAGATGCGAACGGCCTTGATGACCTCCTCGACTGCCTTCTTGAGCGCGTTGTCAGCGCCCTCGTCGAGCTTGTCCTTCACTTCCTTGCTCTTCACGCGCAGAGCGATGTTCGCCGCGCGCATGTCCTCGGCAACCTTGATGGCCTTCTCCCACTTCTCGCGGATCGGCTGCACTTCGAGCAGGCCGAGCTCCTCGAGCGTCGGGGTCGAGATGATGAGATCCTTGCTCGACAGTGAACCCGCTTCGATGGCGGCTGCCATGATGGCGCGCGTGACGCCGACTTCCTTGGGCAGCAAACCGACGATGCGCTTCCAGTTCATCTTCTCGCGGATGATCAGCTCGCAGATGTCAGCCTCCGCGAGGCCCGTCCACGAGTCTGTACCCGACTCGATGTGTATGCCGATGGCGATCTGCCGATGGCCGTTCTCTGCCTGGATCTGCTTCCAGCCGAGTGTCTGGAAGAACTGCGCGCTCGTCGGCTTGTAGTGGACCTGCCGAGCAAGCTCCATCACCGTGGTGCGGAAGCCGTTCTTGACGAGGCCCTCGAGCATCTTCGGGTTCTCCTCGCGGTAGAGGAGCCACTTCTCGACCACCTTGTTCCAGCGCCCGAAGAACGGGTGCCGCGCGCTCTTGGAGAAGCCGAGCTCACGGTTGACGGCCGCGATCTCGGGCAGCGCCAGGAAGTCGTGAAGACGGAGCAGGAGCTTGGCGTCGAGGTGCTTGCCGTCCTTGCGGTCGGACAGCATCATCGCCTCGCCGATGTCGCGGTAGTCCTCGTCGAAGAAGGCAGCCTTGCCGTCGTCTCCGAGAACGGGGTCGCCCTTGCGGCTCTGGCAGAGCATGAACGCTGCCAGCACGACCTTCAGATCGCGGTGCTCCTGGCCGAAGGCGAAAGAGGCCCAGCGCGCGGCGAACTCGTTGTCGAGACGCCACACGTCGGCGACCTGCTTGTACATCCACGCGGCGACCTCGGGGAAGAGGCCCGCCGGACGGTACGTACCGACCTTGCGACCGTTGTCCATGATGGCGAGCACGTCGTGACGGAACGCCATCTCGGTGGGATCGTGCATGACGCCGATGCGCACCTTGTTGGTCTTCTTGCCGACCTTGTCGAGTCGGTAGACGATCTTCTGGCCTTCCTCGACCTTGTGCGTGACCGGCGACCACTTGACGCCAGTGACCGACGTCGGGTCGGGCACGACCACGCCAGGGCGGTTGTGGACCATGTGATCCGAGTACGCGAGAATCGCGTTGATGATCCTCTCTGCGGGACCGAGCTTCTCGATGACTGCGTCGACCATGTTGTCCTCCGGTCTTGGGTAGCTCGCGAACGAGCCGAGTTAGGCCGTGAGATGCTGGTATACGTCCGTATTGCAGAACGGTCAAGAAAAAGAACGGGCTTACCGGAGCAGAGGTCGTTGGGCATGGAGCGAACGACGTACCTTCCCGGTGGGCAACACCAGCGAGTCCTGCAACCGCCGGTCTCACAACGCTGTGCGGAGATCGATGGAAGCGCTGCCAAGTCAACTATCGCTGGTCAAGTACCCGTACGAGTGCGGCCCCGAGCCTCCAGCAGCCGCAGTGGACCTGGCCGGAGTTGAACCGGCAAGCGCTGCTTGCAAAGCAATGCCGCATCCCCATGCACAAGCCCGAAGGAGCTATTTCTGCTCCGGTGGATCGCCCGGGAGTCGCACCCGGATCTCCAGCTTGCGACGCTGGCGTCTTCCTGTTGGACGAGCAACCCGTGGAGCGTGCGGGGATCGAACCCGCATTCCGAGACTGCCAGCCTCGTGTCCTCCCGTTGGACGAACGCCCCGTGTAGCGGGCCCGCAGCGAATCGAACGCTGTCCCTCGGATTTGGAATCCGATCGGTCACCATGACCTCAGACCCGTGTGACCGATCGTGCGTAGGTGGCCCGGCGATGCTTCCGAGTTTGGTTGCCGGTTAGCGCTACGACCCGTCAGCGCCTCGTAGGGGAATCGAACCCACTCTCACTCCATAGACAGTGGAGCTGCGACACCAGTCGCATCACGAGGCGTTCAATCATCATCTGGTGAGTCCATGCTCCTCTCCTCTCAGGTGAGTCGTCCGAGCTTGTTCTTGGCCTTCTGGACGACGTGCTTGTTCTTGTGCTTCATGAAGACGTCGGACTCGAGCACGCTGATGTCCGTCGTCTGCGCGATGAGCTTCTCGGCCCTCGCGCGTGTGAGCTCCTTGGTCTTCATCGTAGCCTCCGTCTCCTCGCCGTGAGTTGAACACGGAACAGACGGTGTAGGAAACCGCCGCCTGGAGCCGCCAGGACGAGGAGAGAAGCCGGTGTCTTAGGCGCCGCAGTGCACCACGGTTGTGCCTTACTAGACGACACCCCAGGTTTCCCCGAAGCGGCTGGCTCGCCAGCGTTTCCGACCGGGGTATGCGACGGGAATCGGACCCGCCTAAGAGCGATTCACAGTCGCCCACCATCACCAGATGGCTACGCACACCATGCGTTCACTTCTTGATGCGCAGCCCGTCCTCGCCGAGCTCCCACACCATCCGCTCGCCGTTGAGACAGCGCACGATGATGATCGAGCCCGGCTCACCGAGGATCGACACCCGCTGCTGCTCAAACTCTTCCTCCGTGACCTCGTAGACCTTCATCGTGACCTCCCCGCAGTGAAGTGATTGATCGCGCTCGAGAGAGAAAGCTGGATGCCTTTCGGCCGGTTCCATATACCGGTGCGTCTACCGTTCCGCCACTGCCCCGTAGAGTGGGGCAGGAAGGAGTCGAACCTTCAATACCCTTGCGGGTACGCTTGTGAGATTTCTCGAGTGAGCGCGATCAGTCCGAGTGACAGGGATCGAACCTGCCGATACGTGCTCCCAGGGCACGTGCTGCACCTTGCAGCTCCACTCGGATACCAGTCAGCGACCAGGGAGTCGAACCCTGACCTCTAGCTCCCGAAGCTAGTGTGCTACCACAAACACTTGTCGCTGGTGCACGGTCGTGGGATCGCACCACGTTGTCTGGGTTTTCAGGCCAGTGCAATCACTAGACTTGCTCACCGTGCATTACTCACTACTTCGCGACCCCAGCCGGGCTCGAACCGGCGTTGACCACGTGAAAAGCGGCGGTCCTACCACTAGACGATGGGGCCATGGCGTCCTCGCCGAGAATCGAACTCGGGTCACGTGCTTGAGAGGCACGCTGCCTGGGCCACTAGCAATACGAGGACATGACTTCGAGCCGGATAGGAGGATCGAACTCCTCTACAAGCGCTACGAGGGCCTGCTGGTCCCAGACACAATCCGGCATGGCGACACCGCAAGGAATTGAACCTTGTTCAGGCAGACTAACAGGCTGCTGCTCGACCATTGAGCTTCGGTGCCATCGCTCCGGCGTGAGGAATCGAACCCCAGCAGACTTCGTGAACAGCGAAGTGCCCAGCCATCGGGCGCCACCGGAAAGTGCGCGGTGACCTACGAGTCCTTCCGCGCGTCGTACTGAACACGGAGAGACCGCCCGCAAGCACATCGATGTGCGCCCGCGCGTCAACGTCCGTTCGAGTTGTCAACGATCAAGGCCGACGAGGTGTCGGCAGTAGTTCCGGCTGCTGGAATCGAACCAGCGTCGCGAGGGTCAGAGTCTCGCGTCCTGCCATTGGACGAAGCCGGAGTGAGTGAAATTCGTTCGTGCGTTCGGAGGGTATCGATCCCTCTCTTCGCGGGGTAAGAGCCCGGTGTGCGGCCATGCAACACTGCGAACGCGCAGCGTGGGCCCGGAGCGATTTGAACGCTCACCTCATCGGGTAAAAGCCGAGTGTGCAGCCGTTACACCACGAGCCCATTTCTCCTTTCTGCTTTGGGCCGGTGCGTTTCATCGTCGTGCTCCTCTCTTCGTGTTCGTGTCAGTGAGGCGTGGAAGGAATCGAACCTCTCAGGACAAAGCCACGCGGTTTACAGCCGCGCTCGGACTCCCAGACCGATCATCACGCCCCGTGGTTGGGGAGGACGGTCCAGGGTCGATAGCTCTCGAGCAAGGGTGTCGGAATCACGGTCGTTGGGTCCTTTCGTGGTCCTGAAACGACGAAGGCCGCCTCGGGGAGCTCCCGGGCGGCCTTCGATGACGATCTCTCGTCGAATCTACTGGCCGCCCTAACTACCCTCCGGGTTCACGCGCTTCGTCTGGAGGGCAGGCCGCGAATAGCCGCAATCCATCCCGACGAACGCGCTATGCGCGCTTCGGGTGGATTCGGCAATCAGGGCGGCGGACCAGAGTCTCATGGCTGACGATCCGAAGCTGACACGGCTCCGGTTGTAGTGCAAGAACTTTTTCTGAGACCGACAAGGAAGCCACGAGAAGGCGGCTCGGGCCGTGCAAACAGGGCTCGGGGAGTCAAGTCATTCCGATCCGTCAGGCTCGAATCAGTCACGCCGGACGTGCACAGCGCCAACGAGGCAAGGTGCAGGCATGACCAGGGGTTCCATAGGCCCGAGCTTCTTGATGATCATCGCGGTCTTCTCGGCATCGAGCTCCTTGCCGCTCGCCTCGAGAAACCCTTGGAGCCACAGGCAGAAGTCGTACGGGTTCATGACCGGTTCGTGGAACGGAGGCTGCGGAGCATCCTCGGCAAACTCTGCGTCCACGACACCTTTGGGCTCGTTCATGTGATCCTCCTACGCCGTCCGTGGTTGTGCCGTTTTGTTGTACTGCTCTGCCTGTGCGACGAGCTCCGGTGGTGCTTCGTGC
>Ga0209040_10000787_pt1 | contig 24663 bp, 18 predicted proteins | sample BogFormECP12_OM3_FD_188240 | JGI IMG/M metagenome (GOLD analysis project Ga0209040, IMG submission 188240) | Bog forest soil microbial communities from Calvert Island, British Columbia, Canada - ECP12_OM3 (SPAdes) (version 2) | ecosystem: Environmental > Aquatic > Freshwater > Wetlands > Bog ... | reverse complement strand
TTTGGCTTCCGCATACATTCTCGAGCCACGCCCTGTTGCCATTAATTTGCCGAAGAGCTTCTTGATCGTCACACTTCGTAAGGTAGGGGTGATCGATGGTGTGGATGCCCACGGAGAACAGCGGATCGGCTGCTAACTCCCCTACCTGTTCCTGGGTCATACCGAGGAAACTATCGGCGAGTATGCTCTCCGGGACGAAATCCTCTATACGGGGCAATTCCTCAGCGATCGCTCGGATCATGGCGTGCGGGTGAGGGCGCAAGCTCAATAATCCCTCTCTAATCACTTGGATCGTCAGATTCCGCTTGTCAGCGGAAGTGATCATCCGTTTACCATGAAAAACCAGACTATCATGCGGGTAATACCTCCTTAAGGCTTGTAGATAGGCGAACCAGAGAACCCGACCTCGCTCACAGTGCCCCGAGGAGACGAAAAAAATCGCCGGCATCCGGTATTTCCGCAGGAGGGGGGCCGCCACCTCGGCGTTGTTCCGAAAGCCATCGTCAAAAGTCAATAAAACACGGTTACAGCCCCCACGTGAACGAATGGCTTTGAATCGCTTGGGATTCACCATCTCGAAGTTACGCGCCAAGATGCGTAGATGCTCCTCAAAGGCTGCACTCCCGATCCCGTAACCATCACTTCGTCGGGGAGTTCCGTGGTACATGAGAACCACGATGTTGGGGCACAGGAAGGAAAATCCGGGCAAGCGCCACGCCGCGGCGATTCCTAACTTGCCTTGCTCCGATAATTTTTTCATATTGACGTCCAAGAAAGTAATTCAAAACAGCGATCCGACAAAGGGCTAAAAACAGGCCGAGAACTATGACGCCGCAAGTAGTTTAGCTACAGGCGCTTGCGTGAGTCGATCGTCGATCCGCCGCAAACACTTGCTAGGTAAGCTCTTACGACAACGTTAAGAAACCTCGAGTTTCTAGCCGTCCATCGGGTCGTTGATTCAAAAAGGGGAGGTCTCTCAAGAACGTGTGCAATTAGACCTCAACCAAGCGTAATGAGAAGGCTCCCTGGAACATCACCCCTATGATTCCGGGCTTTCCTGGAAGGCGGTTTCAGATGGTGTGTCGATTTCGAGTGAGCGCTTCTCCTAATTTCATCGTTTAGGTTTCTTCCTTGATTCACAGCGTTTGAGCCACTGACAGCCCTATGTCAATCGTCCCATTACGCTTGTTTAAGGACTAGACAATGGAGGATCCACCTCATCGAGGAAGGGGACACGAAGACCGTTATCACCCCAGTCATAATTTACAAGCCAGTTCGATGTATCGGACGATAAGCCAACGTCGCCCTGGAGTTTTCCCATTACGAACTCCCGATCGACTCTCGCCCTCCGGAAGCCGAAGCTCTGAAAGGACGCCTGCATGCCTCGGTGGCACAGGGTCAGGAAAATCCCGCGTGGCTGCTCGTCACTCCGCGAAGCCTCCGCCAGGCTGAGCAGGATTCCGTGCACCAGCGTCGTCGGATCGTCGGCGTCGCACTGGGCGACCATCAGCCGACTCGGAGTTTCATTGAGGATCACGTAACCGGTACTAACCCTTCGCGCCACGATCCGGAAGAGCCGGTAGCGGACGAACGAGAGGTTGAGTGCGTACCTCCAAGCCAGATGATCAAGGTCGGGAGCAAACCGGAAAGTGAATGGCGAGGTTCGGGGGAATAGGTCTTCGGTGTAGGCATGCTCCTCACGCACCGAGACATTGGCTCCGGGCCCGCGCGCGAGGCGTTCGCCAAGAGCGACCAGGTTCGTCCGGGTCCGGAGCCAGTGTCGGAGCCGCTTGGCCGCAACTCGCCATCGGGGCTCATCCGGCCGGAACGAGAGAGTGTCGTTCAGGTAAAACGGGCGGACGCCCTCGAAGTAGGTCCATTTCTGGTTCTTCAGGATTTGGTGGGCATAGGCGGTGCCGCCGAAGATCAACCCGATCGGGCAATCCTGCAACCACCGCCTGAATAAAAAGCCGCCCGCGCCTTTCCGGAGCGACCAGTTACTGGAGCCAAAGCCAAGTATCAACTCGCGGCCTTCGTACTCAAACCGCATCCGTTCCCAGCCGATCGTCGCGGCAACCGATTCGTCGTCGCTCAGGAAGAGGTACAGTTTGCACCAGTCGCGGGTGGTGTAATAGTAATCGACGAACGGACGATGGCGCAGGCTCAACGTGGGCGACATCTGCTCGGCGGCACGGCGGAGCGACTCGAAGCGGTCTGGAGTATATTCGACCAACCGCATGAAAACGTCTCTCCCTCAGAGTGTGTACGAAAAGTCAGATCGGGCCTACTGCAACCGATGTCACAGTTGGAGGATACTCGGCTGCTGTTGCAACGCTCGTTCGCGGAGCTGCGGCTTGAACACCTTGCCGCTGGAATTCCGCGGCAGGTCCTCAACGATGGTGACGAACTGGGGGACCTTGAAGCTCGGCAGCCGGGCTTTGCAGTGCGCCACGACCGCCTCCGGCGTCACCGTGCCGGGCCGCACCGGGACCACGAACGCCCACGGCGCCTCGCCCCAGACCTCGTCGGGCACGCCGATGACCGCCGCCTCGACCACCCCGGGGTGCTCGGCGATGACCTCCTCGATCTCCTTGGGGCCGACGCGGTTACCCATGCACTTGAGGAAGTCGCGCGAGCGATCGACGATGTAGATGAACCCGTCGGCGTCCACCCGCGCCAGGTCACCCGTGCGGAGCCGGCCGTCGCGGAAGAACCGCGCCGTCTCCGCCGGGTCCTGCCAGTAGCCCAGCGCGATGTTCTCGCCCGAGGCGACGATCTCGCCGACCTCGTCCGAGCCCGGTCGGACGGGCTGGTCCTCCGGGCCGAGGACCTCCAGCCGCGTCGAGGGCAGGCCGCGGCCGATCGAGCCGAGCTTGGCGTCGAGCTGCTCCGGCGGCAGGTACGACAGGCGCGCCGTGGCCTCCGTCTGCCCGTACATCACGTAAAGCGTCACGTCGGGGTGGGCCTGCCGCAGCTCGCGGATGAACGGCGTCGACAGCCGGCCGCCGGCCTGCTGGAGCCACCGCAGCGCCGGGAACCGCCGCCGCGCGAAGCCGCTGCGCCGCAGCAGGATCTGGTAGGTCGAGGGCACCCCCGCGAACCCGGTGCAGGCCGTCGCCTCCATCTCGTCGAGCACCCGCTCCGGGAACGACAACACGACGAACGATTCGACCAGCACCACCGAGCCGCCTACACGCAGGTGGGTGTGCAGCAGCGAGGCCCCGTAGCAGTACGACAGCGGCAGCACCGCCAGCACCCGGTCGCGCTCGCTCAGCCCGAGGTAGGTGATGATGTCGCCCGTGTTGCAGGCGATGTTTCGGTGCGAGATCATCACGCCCTTGGGCACCCCGGTGGAGCCCGAGGTGAAGATGATCGAGGTGGGGTCGGCGACCGGATCGACCGCGACGCCCTGAAGCGCCGCGGCGGCGTCGGCCGGGACGCGGGCGGCCCAGCCGCCCTCGGGCCAGACCTCCAGGCTCAGCCTGGCGCACCAGGGGGCGGCACGGCCGAGGTGCCGCTCCTGGACTAGCACCCGCCGCATGCCGGCCTGTTCCGCCAGCCGGCCGAACATCGCCTCGTTCGTCCCCGCCGGGAAGGGCACCGAGCACAGCCCGGCGCGGATCGTTGCCAGGTAGGCCAGGACGAAGAACGGTGTGTTGTCCGCCAGCAGCCCGACCCGCTCGCCCCGCGCGCCGGCCTCCACCAGGGCGGCGGCCAGCGCGTCCACCTCGCGGCGGAGTTGGCCGTGGGTCACCGTCCGGCCCCGGTGCAGCAGCGCAGGGGCCTCGTCGCGGCCCGCGGCGAGCAGCCAGGCGGTCAGATTACCGGAGTCGCTCACAGCCGTGCCCTCACGCGCCGCGGTCCTGGAGGATCTCGACGATCCCGCCACCATTGCCATTTCCATGATCTCATCCGCCTCCCCAGGCTCCATGCCCCGATCGGGACCCGATCAAGCCGGGGGACGATCGGTCGTCTGGGTCGTTAATAGGATAACCGTTCCGAGGTCCCAGGGCACTTGGTCGCGTTGCCGCATCGCGACGGGGTGTCGAACTCCCACGAATGTGGCCACTCGGCGCATCTCCGGATCATACCGCGGCGGTATGGAGTGCGGCATGAAACCGACGGCCCTTACTGCGAGAGATCGACCTCCACGTGAATCAGGTGGGTCGTGTAAGGGATCCCCCTTTCCGTCCCCAGTCGCGAGAGGGCTTGTGATACTTCGGCCCGGCACGTCTCCAAGCGGTCCGTGGGCAGGCCACCGAGCTGTCCCTCGAACCGGATCCACCAGCCCATGTGAGACTCCAAGGTGTCGTAATGGGTCTCGAAAGACTCGGTGACCCGGACGTTTTCCTGAGGGAAAGCCCGTGAGAAGAGTTCGACAGTTTCGGGTACGGTGAACTGCCTCCGCAGGCCGACGGCGCGGAACAGGAGGGCGGGGCCCAGGTGCCGCATGTAAACCGGCGTCGTCGCCCGGATGAACTCGCGTCCTGTCCAACGGCCGGTGAAGAGCAAGTCCATCCTCCCGTCGTGCCTCAAAACCCTCCGCAGTTCCCCAACCGACCGCGTCGGATCTTCGGTCCAGTGGAAGGCGAGAATGCTATAGACGTAGTCGAAAGAACCATCAGGGAGCCCGAGCGACTCGAAGCGGCCGTCGATGATTCGGATATTATCCCGGCCCTGGACCCTGGAGCTCGCGATCTGTCGCATCATCTCGGCCGGCTCGACCCCCGTGAACTTGGTGGACGCTTTCGCGCCCGCAGCCAAGTCGAAGAGGGTTCGGCCGGTGCCACAACCGATGTCGCCTACGTCGCCCCGGACCCTCCGGACTTTTTCCAGCAGCACGCAACGGACAAACCTGTCCGCGACCTGTCCCCAACAGGAATTACGGTTGACCTCGGACTCATAAGCATTCGCGATCTGCGAATAACTATGGATCATCTCGTTATTCATGGCCGCCCCCCTGGCGCATGCCATCACGAGATTGCACGGCGTGGCCGCACAACCCTCGGATCGTTGAGAACTCCGCGAGGTCCACGTCCAGCTCAAGGTCGATTCGGCAGCGGACGACGCTCTCGATATAAGCGACGAGGTTCATCAGGCCCACCGAATCGAGCAGACCGCTTGCCAGGAGATCGGTCTCCGGTGTGACCAAGCCGTCGCCTCCTAGAGGATCGGGGCTGTTCTGCAGCACCCACCGCGTCACGACCTCGATCAAGTCCTGACAGACTATGGTGTCCATGGGGATGAAACCTCCAAGAGTAATTGAATGGGGAAAAACGCACGGTCGACCGAAGACAATTGGGTGCGAAGTAGGCAAGTTACGCCTCCGCGAAAATCGGCGGACATGGCTGAACCTCCGCAGGAGTGAGGCTCAACCTATTTTAACAGAGTCGGTGTCAATAACTCCGACAAAAGTTATGTGACGTTGCGTTTAACCGCGCCAGCCGCCGCTGACGGTCACGGTTTGCCCCGTCACATAGCCGGCCAGGGGCGAGCAGAGAAACAGGACCACGTGGGCGACCTCCTCTGGGCGGCCGAGCCGCTTCCAGGGGATCATCTCCTGCATCGCGGCCCGGGTGTCCTTGGGGATCTTCGTGGCCAACGAGGTGTCGATCAGGCCGGGGGCCACGGCGTTGACGCGGATGGCGCGGCGGGCGCACTCGCGGGCCAGCACGCGGGTCAGGGCCTGCACTCCCGCCTTGGCCGCCGCGTAGTTCGACTGGCCCGCGTAACCCGCCTCGGCCGCCAGGCTCCCCATGTTCACGATCGCGCCACTGTCGCGGAGGATCTCCAGCCCGTACTTGCAGCAATAAAAGACACCAGACAGGTTGACGTCGATGACCTGCTGCCACAGCTTGGGCGTCATCTTAGCAATCGTCCAGTCGCGAAGGATGCCGGCATTGTTGACCAGGACGTCGAGCGGTCCGATCTCCTCCTGCACGGCCCGCATCATCCTCTTGACGGCGGCAGGGTCGCTCACGTCCGCTGCGTGGACCAAGGAGCTGTCGGGACGTTCGGCCGAGAACTCGGTGGCCAGCGCCTCGGCGTCGTGCCGGGTCGCGCCGCCACCCTGGTCGGGGTGGTTGATCACCACCCGCGCGCCCGCCTGGTGCAGCACTCGCGCAATCGCCGAGCCGATCCCTTGCGACGCCCCCGTCACCAGCGCCGACCGGCCCGAGAGGTCGATCGCGATGCTCATAGATGCCTCCGGATGGAAGATGAAAAATGGCAAACGTTAAATATAAAATATTGAAATTTCTACATAGAATTGAAAAAATGAAAGCACTTACTCGAACACAACGCCCTGGTCGGTGATCCGGTACGGGCGGATCTCGTCGCCGCAGGCGCTGGCGCGATGCTTGGCGACGTAGAGGGCACGGCCGAGACGGCCCGAGTCGCGGGTGCGGCCCATCAGGATGATCGTGTTGGCGTTGGCAAAGATGTCTCCCTCCAGGTTCGAGCCGTCGCTCGACCGGCTTATCGTACCGGGCGCTCGCCAGAGGGTTGAGGTACCGGTTGCCAGGCTGACCTGGTCGACGTAATGGCTTTCGCCGACGGTCGCGTCGTTGATACGGAGCACAACCCGCACCGTGGCTGTGCCCGAGGGGACCGTTCCAGTGGCCGCCACTTGGACCCACCCTGTGGTGGTCTCTCTATTGCTCGAGGCACGAGCCATGCGGACCATCTGCTTGCCGACCGCGTTGAAAGGGTAAATGTCGACCTGGACCTCGCGCGGCACCGTTGCGGCCCGAAAACTGGCCAGCGCTGTTATCGTGTGGCCAGCGACGACCGGGACCCGGTTCGACGTGGCTACCGATGGCTGACCATTGACTCTGCTGGTGATCCGGAGTGCGGAGTGACCGTGCAGGGCGAGCACCGAGGTTTGGGCTACCGAGGCTCCGTCCCAGTCAACCCAGCCTGCCGTGTTGGTCTCGATATCGGCTTGGTTGGTCGTCAGCAAGTTGGGGCTGGTGGTGGCGCCCAGAACGTTGCCCGGGAAGATCAGCGCCGAGCCCTTGTGGGCCGGTGCTTCCACGTTGGGCGCAAGGCGCCAGGCCGCACCGTCGGAGGCGAGCATCTGACAGAGCGTCAGGTCGAACCACCGGGCTCCGGCACCCAACCGAGTTGGGTCGGGGAGATTGGCGCTTGTACTGACGCCCGGCGCGGTTGAGTTGGAGAACGAGCAGTCCTGACAGATTATTTTCGTGCCAGGGTCGATCGTGATGGCCTGGGCGGACGTGTGATTAGGGAAGTGGCAACTGGTGACCTTCCAGACCGAGCCGGCCACAAGTGGCTGAACCTGGACCGTGTCCGAGACCGTCGTGAGGAACCGGCAGGACTGGACGCAGGCGGTCAGAGGCTTGGCCAGGTAATACCCCTTCAGCGCCGTGGCCGGCCCGTCGACGGTACAGCCCAGTATGTCGGCGCCGCCCGTCAACTCAATGCCGGAGCTGGCGGCCCCGATCGTGCAGCCGATGACCTGCGTGGGCCGGTTGTTATTGGTCAGGATGCCTCCGTAGTGTGTTGCGTCAATCGTGCAGCCGACGATTCGGCAGTAATCCCCATGGTCGGACGATTCGCTGCCGTAGACCAGGATCGCGTATCCTCGTGCTTTCGGGGCGTAGTCGGCAAAGCGGCAGTGGACCACCTCCAGGCTGACGCCCGGATAGAGATAGAGGCCGTGGCGTTGATTAAGCCCGGAGGGGTTGGATGAGGTGTTGATGCCACAGCCGTGGACATCGGTGCCGTAGACGAAGCACCGTCCTTGCCCGGCAAACATGAGAGCCTGAAAGCTCTGAAGGTCGCAATCCACTATGGCCAGGGTGAGCGTATTGCCCGTGGCGACGTTCGTGGCGACGTGAATGCCCTGGTTGCAGCCGGAGATCCACACCCGCCGGAGTACTACCGTGCCTGAGAGGGTCGACTTACTACCGATAAAAACCCCCTGGACGTTCACATCGTCGTACGAGCCGAACTTGGCCAGCGGCCCGGCAATGGCCAGGTCCTGCAGAACCGTACAGGCCGCCCGGCTGGATACGGTAACAATGGCGCCGCCGGCTGTGGGCGTGCCGCGAAACCGGAGGATGGTCAATTCCCGGCTGGCACCGCGTAGGGACACTCCATCCGGTACGATGATCCCACTGGTGTCATTGGCGACGATAGGCACCGATGTCATAGCGACCTTGCGGTTTCGTATTCCCGTTGATATCCGTCGTGGGTGCACCGATTGACGTACCGGCGCCGATCGCAGGACTACCGGCTGTGAGCTGGAAGTTGTCCGCCGCAGCATTCACAAACAGAGGATTGACACCGACAAGGTTGTGACCCGCAGTGGTGCCGACTCCCTGGTTGATGAAACCAAAGCCAATGTAGCATATATTGTTCCTTATTATGGCGCCGGTACTTCCCGGCCCGACATAGATATTGGGTGAAGGGTCATGGCCTATATATAGTTTCGTGTTGTTGTATACGGTGTTATTGTAAACACTGGTATTGGAAACACCGTAGTCTACCTGGATTCCGCCATTGTTGTTCCAGATGAGATTGTTGTATACTTGCGTGTTGCTGCTTTCTGAACTAACAATAATACCGGCACCCCAGGCGCCAGCTGTCGCATTGTCATGGAGTTTGCAGTTGCGGATGGTGGAACCTACTGAATCAAGGGTAACACCATATCCTGCATTATTATGAACATCACACGAATCCACCAGATTGTATGATGTAGCGATGTACATGCCATGCTGATGCCAGTTGAGACCATTGTTGTGCACACTCAGGTTGATGAACTGGTTGTGGTCGGCGCCGTCCGTGGTGAGAATTCCCTGCTGGGGTGAATCCTCAATCTCACAGTTAGCAATCTCAATGTGACTTGCAGCTCCTCTCGAACTCTGACCACCAGTGATCTTGACGGCATCAACGGCAACATTTCTCGCATCAACTGTGAAACCTTTGACGACAATGTACTGCTCATTTGTTCCTGAGAAGTATAATCCAAACGAAGCACCAGAGGGAGGTCGAATCGTCACGGCATCCCCAGGGTATGCCTCAACGGTTACTGGATTGCTCCACGAGGTTCCGCCCGGGATGGTATTCTGGAGGGATTCCGCGTAAGTCCCGCTCCTCACGAACAGGGTCTCGCCGGCGGTGAGCATGCTGACCCCCTTCGCGATCGTCCGGAAGGGCTGACTTATCGTGCCGGGGTTCCTATCGGAACCGTTGGTGGCGACAAAATAATTACGTAGAATCGTCGTCGAAGCTGACGCAAACGTGTCCCCGGTCGCCATCAGCAATCCAGTCTCGAGGCCCTCGAGGGCCAGGTGACAGCGGCGGGGCCTTCGATGCGACGTGGTGGATAGGACTTGGAAGAGACTGGGGTAGGTGCCCGGTGGGAAGAACACGACGCCACGGGCAGCCGCCGCACGGTTGACTGCTACCCGGATGGCGGCCGTGTCGTCATCATCACCGTTCCCTTTGGCGCCATAGGCACGAACGTTATAGACCTGGCCGCCAGAATCAATCCGCGGCAGCGTTTCGGCAGCGGTGGAGCTGGGGGCCATGGCCAGTCTAGGGTAATCGGTGTCAGTGGGGGAGGCGAAGGTCCCGCAGGACGCATTGGGCGGTGCGGAAGGGATGCCCGCAGTGATCTTGCCGGCATCACGTTCCATATTATCGCCGGCGGGGTCCGCGGCCAGCACGACGCGCGGACTTCGGACTCGGAGTTCGGACAGCAGCGGCACAACTCGCAAGGTCAGCCAAAACGTCAGCACCAGGCCGCCAAGCAGGGTCAGGGCGAGGAGCCCGCGCTGGGGCGTCACCTGCATACTCTGTAAGTGTCGCATCGGGCCCCTTTGGTATCTAGGCGTTATGGTTTCCATGGCGTCTCCATCAAGGAACTAGTCGAGCATCTCAGTGGTTGAGGCGACTGCGGACACTTGCTTCAGTTTTAATCCGCTTGTCCATTGTCCGCCCTCCCCGGTCAGCATCTTCCATCACTCCGGAGGTGGTCTCGACACTCGAGCACGGCTTAGACTGGGGAAGCGATGGCGTCCCGATAGACCGCGATGGTCCGCTCAGCCAAGGCCCGCTCGTCCAGCTCAAGGACTGCTCTCCGGCCGTCCACTCGCCCCCTCGTGTGCAGGATCCGTTCTAGCCCCGAAGCGATCGTTTCGGGGGAGTCATCCCCGCAGAGCACGCAACCTTTCACTGGGCCGATGCGTTGCTTCACGTCGCCGACGTCCACGGAGACGACCGGGAGGTTGCACGCCAGCGCCTCCTTGACGACGTTTGGCGAACCCTCACGTATCGAAGTGACCAGTAATACATCACAGGCGTTCATGTAGCAAGGCATGAGCACATGCGGGACACCGTTCGCGACGACCAACTCCGCCTCAAGCCGTGGGGAGAGCCTTGCCATGGCGGCCTCGGCTAAGGCGTAGCGCTTGATCGGTCTGTTGCACGGATCGGCCGCGAAAAGAACAAGGGGTTTGCCGATGGGGAGTCCCAGGCGGCTGCGGGCCTCTTCGAGGGGCATAGGGTGGAACAGATCAAGGTCCAGGCCACTGGGTATCACATGGCAGGGCCGCCTGGGGATTCGACTCGCCAGTTCCTTCGAGACGACGATGATCTGATCTGCGCGATCGGCCACCCATCTGCTAAGGACTCTCAGGACCCGGCCGGCGGCCGTGATCCGGCCATTCTTGTCGAAGATGCCATTCAGGTCGCCGCCCCGAAACGTGACCACGAGGGGCAAACGCTTAGGGAACGCCAGAAGCGCGCTCTGCCCCCACTGAGCATGAACAACGTCGTAACCCCCTTGAGAAAGACGGTCTTGTGCGCCGCGCCAGGCGCGGATGTAATTGCGAGGACTCTTCGCGCCCCTGAAGTGAAAGACATCGATGTCTACCCCCGCCTGACGCAGGGACTCCACTTGTCGGGCAACGAAGATGCCGGAGTTGGAAGACGTCGTTGATGGCCATTCACACGTAATCATTAGAACACGCATAAGATGCTCACCCGCAACCAACGAGGTTGAAAGGGGGCCTCGTTCTCCAGCCCCGGTTCACCTCTGCGCTGCCCTGCGAAACAGATACTGATTGTTGCCGTGACTCCCGCCTTTGGTTATCAGGTCCTCCAAAGAGAAGCCACGATCCCGACAAAACCGGAAGATTTCCTCGGGCCTGGCGACCTCGAAGGGATAGCCGCCGATCCAGTCGATCAGATCGTGCCGGCGGCTCATGCCCCGACCGGAATGATAATGGGTCCCAACCCCGGGCATAGCTCATGGGATGAAGTTGAGCCGTCGCGGAGAGGACGCCCCACCCTTCGTAGGGTACCATGATCGCCAAAGTGAACGGGCCCCGCAGGAATCCGGGGAGGCGATTGTAGGTCCGCTTGATGCCCTTGCAAATTCGACTCCTGCACCCTGGTCCTTGTAGATTGCCAGGGCAAGCAATCCATCCTCATCGACCAGAGGGACCACATTCGCCACGGCCCGCCAAAGATCCCCCGTGTGGTGCAAAACCCCCCAGGAGTAGACGACGTCGAACTGCCCGAGCGATGCGAGATAATCGCCATCCAGAACGTTGCCCTGCTCAACCATCCAACTCGCGGAGTCGAGATGGTACCGCCGGCGCAGTTCGAGACCACAGGCGACCGACCGCGGATCATAATCGAATGAGTGCACGCGCCGGGCTCCGGTCCGCAGCGCCGCTAGAGAGAATAGGCCTCTGCCCGAACCGATGTCGAGGAAACTCCTGCCGTTCAGAGACTCGACCCGCAACAGCCGGCGCAAGGATGACTCCGCCTCGGCAAGCCGCTGCTCGTCGAGAACCTCCAGGAAACTTTGCCAATTCTTGCCGAACTCGAACCGTTCGCCACCGGCGACTTCCTGGCGATACCTAAGTCGATCGTGTCTCTCATCACTGCCTCCATAGTTATATGGTCTTCCTAGTTTTAATTGTTTAATCAATTCTTCCCGTGGAGCACGCCTGAGCTGCGGTCGGTCAGGGCCAACTGAAGAGTCAGAAGCATGATCGCTCGCGCGTAATGTCCCTTCCGTGAGATCCCCGGAGCGGCATGTCCCGCGCAGAACGCCTCTATGACTGGCCGGTACGTCTGCGGCCGGAAGAACTCGTGCAGCCTGCTCTCAGGTCCCAGCAGGAATTCCCGCAGACGCTCCCTGAAGTCTCCATCGACCCAGGTATCAGCCGGGATGCTGAATCCCCATTTGGTCTTGTTCGCAATCCTGGGTGGCAACCGACGCCGCGCGATCGCACGCAGAACCTGCTTGCACATCCGACCCTTCGCTTTCAGGCCGTGAGGCAGGGTTAGGCCAAAGGCAAATAGGTCTTCATCCAGCAATGGAACACGAACCTCCAGGCTCTCTCTCATGCTGGCCGTATCGACCTTGAAAAGATAATCGTTGGGCAACACCAGGCGGGCGTAGATCTCCGTGACCTGTGCAGAAAGACGCTCCAGGCGGGAGGCTCGGGGCGCCAGTAAATGCTCCCAACAAGGCTCGAAAAGGCGGCGAACGGGCAAAAGATTCGTGTCCCGGGATAGCCGCCGATGCTCCTGCTCAGACAAAACGCAGAACAAGCTCTGAATGACAGATATATCATCGGCGCCGGCCAGATCACCCAGCCTTTGAGAGAGGCCCTCGCGGACCATTCCACACCGTTCTAAAGGTGCCAGGGCGCGGACAGCGCCGCGCTGGATCGGCATAGGCAAACCCTGCCAGCGGGCGATCCGAGCAATCTGCCCGAACTCGTTGTAGCCGCCGAATCCCTCATCACCGCCGTCCCCGGACAGCCCGACTGTTACGTGCTGTCGTAGCAACTGGCAGACTGCATTGGCGGCGAAGAGCGACGTATCGGCATACGGCTGGCCAGCGTGTTTCAGCAACGCAGTAACGTGGTCCCAGTGGCCCTTGACATCGACAATATCCAGGGTCCGGTGCTGGCTACCGATGAAATCGGCAACGGTCCGCGCCGCCCATGTCTCGTCGTATTCCTCCTCGGGGAAACGGACATTAAACGTCTGGAGCCCGCCGCCGCGGGTCGCCTGGGCTACCGCGCTAACGAGCGACGAGTCGATTCCCCCGCTGAGTAGGGCGCCCAGCGGGACGTCGCTCTCCATCTGTCGGCGGACGGCGGCCACCAGCAATTCATCTGCCCGATCCGTTGCCCTGTCGAGCGTCATTCCAGGATCGGGTTGGATCGTCCACTTATGGTACGTCTGCGTTCTCCAGCAGACCTCTCGATTATCCATGCGGGCCACCAGCAACTCGCCCGGCTGGAGGGCCCGGATTCCTACAAAGAAGGTTGCAGGGGCGGGGATGAAGAACAGTGCAGCAAAATCATAGACCGCCTGCCGATCGAGCCGGTCATCGACTCCGGGAAACGCCCGCAGAGCCCGGATCTCGCTGGCGAACGCGAGCCGTCCGGCGCCGGGGGCATAGAAAAGGGGCTTGATCCCGAATCGATCCCGCGTCAGAACCAAGGTCCGTGTAAGCGTATCATAGATGGCCAGGGCAAACATCCCCCGTAATTTGGTAACGAAGTCCAGGCCATGTTCTTCATAAAGATGGGTCAGAACCTCGGTGTCCGAATATCCCTTGAAGATGTGACCTCGTGCCTCAAGATCGCGGCGGAGCTCGCGGTGATTGTAGATTTCCCCGTTGAAAGTGGTCCAGATCGTGCCCTCCTCGTTGGCCATCGGCTGGGCCCCGGTCGGAGAGAGGTCGATTATGCTTAATCGCGTGTGGATGAGAGTGGCGTCCGGCCAAGATCGGATCCCGAACCCATCCGGACCCCGGTGGTGCAATGCCTGGGTCATACACGCGGCAATATGCTCGCTCTCAGAAAAGGCTCCGATCCACCCTGCTATTCCGCACATTGATATATGTTCTCCTCGATGGCCATCAGCCGCCGCTTATCTCTTATCATTACGACAACCGCGAAATTAACAAGCCCACCCGAGGGCCTGGTAGGCGTGGAAGACTCCCGCCACAAGGCGATCCAGACCGAATTCCCGCTCCGCTTTTGCACGTCCTGCCCTCCCCATACGAACGCACAATTCGCGGTCGCCGATCAGACTTGCCATGCGCCTCACCAGCGCCTCCTCATCCCCACGGCGCACCACGAAACCCGTCCGACCCTCCTCCACCAGTTGCGGGACATCACCGGCATCGGTGGCCACCACCACGCGCCCGCTCGCCATTGCCTCCATGACGGCGTTCGGACAGCCCTCGGAATCCGAAGTATGGACCAAGAAGGTTGCTTCAGAGAGAATCCCCGGAATGTCCTCTTGATAACCGACGAGTGCCACAGCCTCCGCGATCCCGAGTTCCCGGGCCTGATTCTCCAGCGCGGTGCGGCAAGGCCCCTCACCGACGATCCGTACCGTGCAATCCATGCCGGCCCGCCTCAACACTCCCACCGCATCCAAGAGTCGATCCCAGCGCTTTAACGGCTGCAGCGAACCGAGACCGACGATGGCGGCCGGTCCCCCGGCCGGAAGCGGGGTCACTCGGAACCGCTGCAGGTCAAGCCCGTTGGGCACCACGAACAGTCGACTCGGGCGGAGGAAAGGTCCAGAGTGCCCGACGGCCTCGGCGACATTCCGGCTGTTACAGATCTGGTCGCGGGGCCACCGCGCACAGAGTCTACCTAGCCAGGGCCCGGTTGACTGCACTTGCCTGGTAAATTCCCCGCGAATCGACCCGATCCGGATGGCTTGGGCCCCCCGGCCCCCCCACTCGGCTCCGAAATTCGTGTGGAAGCTGTAGGAATGAATGACCTCAGGCTGAAGTTGCCGGACCCAGCGGCGGAGGGCGGAGAGCTTGGCAACCCTGGAGGTCGCCCCGGTAAGGCAATACAGCGGGATGCCGAGATCCCGAAACCGCACCAGGTAGGGGTCCGACTCGCGATAATTCCAGACCACCACGGCCGGCCGATACCGCGCGCGGTCCATCGTCCCGAGAAGGTAGCAGAGCTGCTGCTCGAGTCCGCCCTGAATCAGCCCACCCACGATGTAAAGCAATCGGCAGCTCATTTGTCCATCCCAGCAAAACAAAATGCCCCGTCCTTGGCCCAGGGAGATGATCAGGCGCGCGCCGCCTCCCAGCAGCGAGCGCCGATCAGCAACCCGAGCCCGAGTGATAATATTTTTGAATACATGTTATGCATGACAAATAATAATAATAATGACGAGAACGCGATTGCCATCAAGGCAAGTGTCAGCGCGTCATCCGGTCGCACCTTGGGCACGCAGCGGTAGGCCTGCCAGACTACGGCCAATAAGGACAGGAGTCCGGGGATGCCCCAGTAGATGGTGATCTGGAAGAAGCAATTATGGGCTCCCATAAGTTCCCCAGCGAAGAACTCGCTTCGGCTTCCCCAACTCCCCCAAAAATTGCCTGATCCGACCCCGATCAAGGCATACTCGGGAAAGTGGTCGATTACCGCCGTATAGACCCTCGCCCGGCCCTCCATATGATTGGTTCTATCCATCGTGAAAGCCATGCGCGATATTATAGCGCTGGGGACCAATAGCAGGACGCCGCCCCCCAGCATGGCGGCCAGTATCAGCCCCAGGAACCGCTGACGTCGGCACCTGACGGCGATGGCGCCACAGGTGGCACAGACGATGATGATCCCGCTCCTGGAGAAGGGCAGGAAAGCGGCGACTGTGCAGAGCAAGGCCGACCCGAGGAACAATAGGCGGGCAGGGATCCACTTTATCGTCAGCGCCATGGCCAGAGAAACGGCAGCCCCCTGGGCCGCGATGAAAGCCATCGTATTCAAATTCAATTCAACCGCTGCGTTAGAATACACATCGGCTCTCAAATCACTGGCTGCTTCGAAATCGGCCGCCTGGGTGCTGCTGATTTGGCCGTAGACGGTCAGCATCAAGAGAACCGACAGCCAGATACCCGAGATCAGGAAACCGGAGACACTTGCCTTCAGCGCCCTCTGGTCCCTGCAAATCGCAGCGACGAGGATCGCGCCGGCCATCATCTGGCCTACCCGGCCAATCTCCTCGTAACGCGGGTCCACGTGGGCCGACTCTACTAATGTAGATGTCAATATAAATAAATAAAATGTTACTGCGACCGGGCAGGAAGCGACCACTGTCAGCTCCCTGATCCGGTTGAAGGCCACGTAGATGGCCGCGATCCCGAATAAGATCCACGAGAAGCTGAACCCGGCAACGGTGGGGATGTGGTCCTCAAGTGGCAGGAGGGCGATGATGACGATTAGCAGGAGGCACTCGAGACCGGTCGTTCGCCGCACCATCGCGTGTCCCGATTGGTTGCGCTGCTTGGGCATGGCCCAGTGCCCCAAAGGATCGCGCCGCCCGAGAGACTTATCCTCGACGGCACCATCGGGGCCTCCGGGTAGGCTGGGGTGGTCCATGCCGACGGCGGCTGGGTGGAAGTCCTGCGGTACGTCGCTCAAGGCTCGCATGGTTAAGGCCTCCGAGTTGCGGGATCCCTCAAGGAACCCTCCTGAGCAGGCAACCCAAGCTCAAAATGCGGCCGAGATCCGCCCGAATCCCGCTGAAAAGCCACAAGAGCGGTGCGACCACCCCCCAAAGACCATCAGGCCGATGCCGCCGCGCAGGACGCCGCAGATTAAGCACCGAGTACACAGCCATGCCACCCCGCTTGCCAGGGCGGAAATCATTGCGAGCCTGCCTAAAATCGGCCAGGGGAGGCTGCTGCGGTGCATCGAAGTCAACGGCGACTGGGAGGATTTCATGGAGTCGAGCCAAGCGGATCGAAGCGCGAAACTTCGCCCAGGTGCGGTTCTTCAGATTCGGAGCAGGGTTCCGACGCAACTCCCAGTAGCAGCATGACCTTTCGAGCGCGCAGTCAAACGGGTTGCACCCATTTCATCGGCCCACCTCACGCTCCCTCGTATTCGACGTTGCTCGGGGCGCCCACGCCCATGCGGGCTTGCGACCATGCGCATCCTCGCCACCCCTCGTGCCCCAGACGAACTTATGAATCAGATAATACGTAGCGATCAGGTAACACAAGAGCTGGCAGGAGGAGGTCGCGAACACTGAGATGGCGGCCCCGCGCAGCCCGCCCGACGGGATCAGGAGGTGACTCGTCAGGGCCGCTGTGAGGAGGACGACGATCGACAGCGGCACTTGCAATCTGAAGTAGCGTGCGGCCGTCAATGTCACCCCCAAGCTGGAAATAATAGAGTCTTGCACCCCCGAGGCCATGAGCCAGACGAGCACGTCGACCGCTCGGGCATACTCGGGTTTGAACAGCAAGGACAGGATGCCCTCGCCAGCGACGACGCACGCCGCTAGGGGCACCGCTCCGACGAGAGCACTGATCCCTACGAACTTCCACAGCAGCGAGATGAACCCCGCCCTATGGCCGCCCGCATAGAGGCGCGCCAGGCGTGGAAAGACCGACTGGGCCAGCGCCCCGGTCACCGTCCTCACGATCCCGAGCAGGGATGCGACGGCCGCGAAGATGCCCAGGCCATACTCGCCCACGTTCTCCTCAATGTAATACCTCGACATGTTCCCTGAAAGAGAGTTGACCAACACTGTGAGGCCGATGGGCAGGGCGAGCCATGCCAGCCTCGCATATCTCCGGAGCGATGGCGCGGGCGTGGGATCTCCGGGCTGCCCCCCCGCCGCGGTCTCGCTCAATAATCTCGCCCCGTTCGGGATGTCGAAGAGCACGAGCACGAAGACCGAGATGAAGGACAGGCCAATGACTCCCCAGAGGAGGCCCCGGGTGAGGTAGACGGCCGCCGCCATGGTTGCGAGCCACAGCGGACCTCTAAACGCCATCGACAGCGCGACGAGCCTCATCTGCTCGTTCTTTTGCATCAGCCCATAAATGATGTCGCTCAATGCCTCGACCGAGCTGAATGCCCCCATCGCCAGGATGACTACGGCCGTTTCCCCGTAGCCCCCCCCCAACGAAATCGCCGCGATGGCAGCCATCGCCAGGGTGATGGTTATCATCCTGAGCCCAAGATAGTCGCCGAAACGGTAACTCTGACCCGAGTCCGAAATCAGCACGCCGCGCAACTGGAGTTGTGTGAAAACGATGATCGGCGCGGTGACCGCCTGGCCTATGGCGTATTGACCCACCATCCGCGGTGTGCCGAATTTGGCGATCACGAGGATCATGGCCCAATTGCAGCCGGATTGGACGATAGTGCCAAAGAACGTCCAGGTGAAGTTCCGCCGCAGCGATGGCAGCGTCCCACCCTTCAGGCCCGCGGGTCGGAGCCCGTCACCGAGCCATTCCTCCTGAGAATTGGCCATGCTACTTGACATTTTCGTTGAATTACGGCGATGTTGCACGAAGAAGTCCTCGAAGACGGAGGGCTTGTGGCGATCCTGACGCCTGATCTGCTGCTTTTTCCAATTCTGGATAGTCGGGTGGTGTCTCAAGGGTATTGAAAAGGCTTGTTTTACAGGGTTTTCGTGAGAATGGCACTTTCGGCCCTGCTCGTCGGAAGTCCTTTGTTGGCTGCGATTTAACTGCGCCGAAATTTCGGCGCTCCGTCACTTTTCAATAACTCTGAGACACCACCGATAGTCGCAAGTTATCATTCTTAACGCGGAAGCAGGCCACGAGCCAGGTGATGAAGCGGCTCCGCCACTGGACGCCATCGGCTACGGTCAGCCTGCCCACATGATTCAAGGTGTGGATCCTGCTGATGTCCTTGTCCCAAAGGGGTTCGATGGTGGTGACCTCCCTTTCCTCGTACTCCCGCTCATTGAGCTTGATAATCTGATTGATCCTTACCGCTTTGCCATAGCACTTGGAGCAATCCTGTGAGGGCCGGTACAGAATCCCGTGGTGTTCGAAAATCGCGCCGGCCGGTCTGGCCCTTCTGACGTCGGAGATGATCGGGTTACACGGGTGCGGTGTCCAGCTCTCGCTCAGCGGGTTGTCTGCGGAGAACAGGAATAGCTCGTCCCAGGAGGAGGAACCCGGATTCTCTTCGATGTTTGTGAACAACCACCACGTCTGCTGGTGATACAGGAGCGTTGCATCTACCGCTTTGACGTTGCTCATGAGGGTCCTGCAGAACTCCCATGTGTGGGGGAATACGATGCACTTGTATAGTTCAATGGCCCGATTCTCGGCCGACTCGGGGATCATGTAGTAATTCCCTCCCCACTCGAAGACGAATGGGTAGGAAAGGTGGTACGGTCTCTCGAGCACTTTCCCCTGCAGTTGCAGATTCCCCTGCTCGTCCATGACAAGCAGTGCGATATGGCCTTTCCCCTTCCGGAACACGAACTCTTCGATGAAGATGTAATACTTGCCATCCTTGGAGAGGACGTGGGGGTCTGCCCAGGACCTATCCCGCGGCGGCATGAGCTTCCGGAACCTCCACAGGGAGGTCGACAGGCCGTCGCGCAAGTCGAACAGCAACTGCCATTGATCGACGATGCACCGGTTGTAGACCTGGCGGAAGACCAGGCGCAGGAGGTTCCTTGCGAGTGGTACGACAAGTTCAGAGTTGCGGGGCTGCTGGGTGTAGAGCCTGTGGGAGTAGAAGCTGATCTGGTTGTTCTGCGCGCGGACCCGGCGCATGAATTCTTCCCCGCCGAGGTCATACAACTCTTTGAGTTTCCGAGGGATGAAAGATAACGTCTTCCAGTAGTAGGTGTTCCGGTTCCGGTTCACGAGGACCGGGTCGGTCGCGGAAAGGGAGTGATAAAGGACGAGGCCGTTGTCTAGGTCTTCCGACAGGATTTGCAGGACCGACCCGGTCGTGGGGTGGCCCTCCATCACCTCCCAAAAGCCAGCTGGCCCACCTCGGTTGACGAGGTTGTCTCCGTGATGGTAGGACCAGACGCCGTAGCGCGGCGTCTGCAGGACCTTACCTCGCAGGATCCTGAAGCCACACCGAATGATGACATCCAGGTTATAGGACCGGATCTTTTCAATGTCTTGGTCCTCGAACCGGTCGCTGAACTTCGTCTTCTTCGGTGTGACCGTGAGTGCGGGAACAGTCGCCAGTATCTCGGATGCATCCCGTTCCGTAAAGGCATTCGGGGTCGGTTTGGAGACGACCGTCTCGAAGACGCGGTGGGCATGGAAGAGAAAAATCGGCAAATTGCGCAGGATCCGTTGCGATAGCGAGCTTTTTGGGCCTGACCCTAAGCTGTTGAGGATGACAAGTTCAACAGTGGCGTAATCCGAAGCCTGGATCCTCTCCAGCATTCTCAAGTACCAGGCGGGTATGGCGTAGGAATCTAACATCAATCCGACGCGCAACTTCGGCCGATCTCGGTTCATGGAACAGTATCCTCGTGCAACAACGCCTTGAATTGCCGGATCGCCGAGACCACGGCCCGCTGCTGCTCCACCTTGATCTCTGGGTAGATGGGCAGCGCCAGCGTCTCGTCCGCCGCCCGTTCACTGGCCGGGAAGTCCCCCCTCGCGTAACCCAGCCCGGCGAAGCACTCCTGGACGTGCATCGGCACGGGATAGTAAACCTCAGTGCCGATCTTGCGGTCCTTGAGGTGGGCCATCAGGGCGTTCCGCTGGCCGGCGCGGATGACAAACTGGTTGTAGATGTGGCGACCGTAGCCGGCATCTTCGGGCAGGACCAGGCCGGAGCGGTCGGTGAGTGGACCGCCGTCCCAATCGTCCACCACGACACCGGCTTCCCGCAGCAACTGACGGTAGGTGTCCGCGTTGCGTCGGCGGGCCTCGGTCCAGCCATCGAGGTAGTTCAACTTGACGCGCAGAACGGCGGCCTGGATCGGGTCGAGGCGGAAGTTGCCGCCGACGACCTTGTTGTAATATTTGGGCCGGTAGCCTTGGGTCCGCAAGAGCTTGATCCGGTCGGCCAAGGCGGGGTCGTTGGTCACGACCATGCCACCGTCGCCGTAGCCGCCGAGGTTCTTGGACGGGAAGAAGCTCAGGCAGCCCAGGTGACCAATCGAGCCGGCGCGGCGGCCCTTGTACTCGGCGCCGATCGCCTGGGCCGCGTCCTCGACCACGATCAGGCCGGCCTCCTGGGCGATGGCCATGATCGGGTCCATGTCCGCGACCTGGCCGTAGAGGTGCACGGGGATGATGGCGCGGGTGCGCCCGGTGATCACCGCCGCGATGTGTGCGGGGTCGATGTTGTAGGTCCGCGGGTCGATGTCCACGAACACGGGGCGGGCTCCCAGACGGGCTACCGCTCCGGCCGTGGCGAAGAAGGTGAACGGGGTCGTGATCACCTCGTCGCCCGGCTTGATCCCGATGGCCATCAGCGAGACCAGCAGCGCGTCGGTGCCCGACGAAACCCCGACGCCGTGGGCGCACTGGCAGTAAGCGGCGATCTCCCGCTCCAGGGCCTCGACCTCCGGACCGAGGATGAACACCTGAGAGTCGAGGACCCGGTCGATCGCAGCCCGTACCTCGTCACGGATCGTCGCGTACTGGGCCTTGAGGTTGAGCAGCGGGACTGGTGTATATTGGCGGGTAGTGCACTCGATCATCTCGGTCTTTCTCTCAAAGAAATCGTGTCGATCAGTCGTTCCACGGATAGCGGCGGGTTCAGCCGGTCGGGTCCAGGGGTTTGTTTTCGGGCCAGTCGAGGCAGCGCAGCACGCCGGGCTCGACCTCATGGTAGCGCCAGCCACTCTCGGGGCAGATCAGGATGCCCTCAGCGTCCCGGTCCTTCAGGCAATGTCCGTGGCGGCTCATCCAGCCCTTCCGGAAGGCGGGCACGCCGGCCATCAGCGCGTAGTCGGGCACATCGCCGCGCACCACGGCCCCGGCCGCGATGAAAGCGTAGCGGCCCAGCGTCGCCCCGCACACGATCGTGGCATTGGCCCCGATCGTGGCGCCGCGCCGCACCAGCGTGCGCTGATACTTGCCGCGCCGGACAATCTGGGAGCGGGGGTTGATCACGTTGGTGAAGACGCACGAGGGGCCGCAGAAGACATCGTCTTCCAGCTCGACGCCAGTATAGACCGAGACGTTGTTCTGGATCTTCACGTTGCTGCCGACCCGCACCCCGCTGGCGACGAAGACATTCTGCCCCAGGATGCACCGCTCGCCGAGGATCGCGTCGCGCATCACGTGCGAGAAGTGCCAGACCTGGGTTCCGGCGCCGATCGTGCACTGCTCATCCACGCAGGCAGTCGGGTGTGCGAAAAAGGGGCGGTCGCTCATGGGGCCGCCTCCGGTGAACTGCCGTTGAAGGTCTCGATGGGCAGGGCCACCGGCTCGCCGTTCATGACCAGCGAGCGCTGGGCAGACTGGAGCACGTTGAGGACGCGGAGCCCGCTCTGGCCATCGGTCAGAGGAGGACGGCGGGTGGTGATCGCCCGCAGGAACGCCTGGCACTCCAGGCGGAGCGGCTCCTCCCGGCCAAACTCGACCTCCTCTCCCTGACCCGGGAACGGGACCGGCATTCCCTCCTTCACCTCCACGCGGCGATCGAACAGGACGAGTTTCTTCTCCACGTCGTCGAAGCTGGCCATCTTCTTTTGACCGATGACCACCAGGCGCTGCTCCTTGAACGGGTGGAGCCAGGAGACGTGGATATGCGCACGGACGCCATTATCGAACAGCAGGCCCGTGATGGTCACATCCGGGATGTTGGGCTGGACGTAGCTGCCGCCGCAGGCGACGACCTGGAAAGGCATGCTGCCCATCAGGCGGAGGATCACGGCGATGTCGTGTGGGGCGAAGCTCCAGAGGATGTTCTCCTCGCGGCGGACCTTTCCCAGGCTCAGCCGGTTGGAGTAGATGTACTGCACCTTGCCCAGTACCCCATCGCGCACCAGGCCGTGCAGACGCACGATGGCCGGGTGATACTCCAGGACGTGGCCGACCATGAGGATGCGGCGGTGCTGCTGGGAGAGCCCGACCAGCCGGCTACCCTGCTCGTGCGTCAATGCCAGGGGCTTCTCGACGAAGACGTCCTTGCCGGCCTCGAGAGCCCGCCGCGCCAGCCTGTAGTGGGTCTCCGCCGGGGTCGCGATGACGATGCCGGAGACATCGGAGGCCAACACGCCATCGATCGTCTCGGTCAGCGCCACCCCCGGCGCGGCCTCAGCCGCCGTGGCCCGGCCGCTCGCCGTGTCATCGCAGACGAGGCCCAGGCATTCCAACTGGAAGAGGTTGCGGACGAGGTTCTTCCCCCAGTATCCACAGCCGACGACAGCGATTCCTGGAAACTGATGATCTCGCATCTCTCTTCCTCTTAGCCGCCAATGGCGGGTCGATCAGGCCATGACGACCTTCGCGTCGCACTGCAATCCGTAACGCCGTGTGGCCCCCCGTGCATCGACCAGCAGAGCCACGTGCTCGAGGATGTGCTGATAGTCGTAGGCGTCATGATCGGTAGCGATCAGCACGCAGTCTTGCTCCCTCAGGACGTCGGGTGTCAGCGGTGTGCTCTCCATCCGGATCGCATAGTTCCGCCGCGGCGGCAGGATCGGGATGTGCGGGTCGTTGTAGGAGACGATGGCCGCTCGGCCCTCGAGGAGTTCGATGATCTCGAACGCCGGGCTCTCCCGGCAGTCGTCGACGTTGGGCTTGTAGGCAACGCCCAGGACCAGCACCCGACTCCCCTTGATCGATTGACCGCGATCGTTCAGGGCCGCCACCACCCGGTCGACGACGTGGTGCGGCATCGCGGTGTTGATCTCGCCGGCCAGCTCGATGAACCGGGTATTGAGCCCGTACTGGCGCGCGGCCCAGGTCAGATAGAATGGATCGATCGGGATGCAGTGTCCCCCGAGGCCGGGCCCGGGATAAAAGGCCTGGAAGCCGAACGGCTTGGTCTTTGCCGCGTCGATCACCTCCCAGACGTCGATCCCCATCCGCTCGAAGACCAGCTTCAGCTCGTTGACCAGGGCGATATTGACGGCGCGGTAGGTGTTCTCGAGGATCTTGCAGGCCTCGGCCACTTCGCACGAGGTGACGGGGACCACCCGCGGCACGGCGGCCTCGTAGAGCAGCCGCGCCAGTTCCGCGCTGGCCTCGTCCCAGCCCCCGACGACCTTGGGGATGTTGCGGGCCGAGTAATCCGGGTTGCCAGGGTCCTCGCGTTCGGGGCTGTAGGCCAGGAAGAAGTCCCGCCCGGCCGTTAGCCCTCCCGCCTCCAGCTCGGGGCGCAGGACATCGCGCGTCGTGCCGGGATAGGTGGTGCTCTCCAGCACCACCAGTTGCCCCGGCCGGAGGGATTGGCCGATCGACCGGCCGGTGGCGATGACAGCCGAGAGGTCCGGCTCGCGGTGCAACCCCAGGGGGGTCGGAACGCAGATGAGGATGGCATCGGCCTCGCTCAAGCGGCTGAAGTCGAACGTCGCCTCGAAATGGCCGCCGTCCCGCAGCGCGGCCACCCGCTCCGAGGCGATATGGCCGATGTAGCTTTGCCCGGCCTCGAGCCGTTTCACCTTGGTGGCATCCACATCGAAGCCCAGGACTGGGAAACCCTTGCCGGCAAAGAGCCCGACAAGTGGTAGCCCAACGTAGCCGAGACCGATCACTCCGACCCGTGCGGTGCGCTTCTCGATGGCCTCCCTGAGTCGGGCGGCCAGCGCCCCGGTGCGGGATGAGCGGAGCCGACCATCCGGCACCGGAGGAGAGAGGGGCAATAAGGGCTGATTCACGATGAGCGAAGACATGATACCTCCTTCAGTGGGTGATAG
>Ga0209040_10000786_pt1 | contig 24668 bp, 23 predicted proteins | sample BogFormECP12_OM3_FD_188240 | JGI IMG/M metagenome (GOLD analysis project Ga0209040, IMG submission 188240) | Bog forest soil microbial communities from Calvert Island, British Columbia, Canada - ECP12_OM3 (SPAdes) (version 2) | ecosystem: Environmental > Aquatic > Freshwater > Wetlands > Bog ... | reverse complement strand
CTACGAGCGTTGTGGCGATAAAACATTTCGCCACTTTTTAACGGAATATGACAGAGAACGGGTTCGACAGATCGTCTGTGCGCATCTCCGGAATAATCGCGATGCCTTAACCGAGATGCACCTCGGGCCACAGATGCTTGAGGAAGGGGAGCACGAAGTTGCGGACCAAGCCGTAGCCGAGGCCGCTAGCTTGTTTCTGAAGATTTAGGAAGCATTCTCGACCTCAACATAGCGCAGTGCGTGGCTTTATGCCTCCTTTGGATCAAATCGTAGACGGGCGTCCGAAGTTTCTTTTTCGCGATGTTCGAATGGATAGCCTTCGATGTACCCGCCCGGAGAACCAATTGCCCTTATTGCTCAATGCACAATCCGTAACCAAGACCTTCGGCGCGACCACGCTCTTTCGCGATGTCTCGTTCAGGGTCAACGACGGAGACCGCATCGGACTAATCGGGCCCAACGGCAGCGGTAAGTCCACGCTGCTCAAGATGCTCACGGGTGAAATCGATCCCGACTCCGGCGAGATCACGCCGCGCAAGAACCTGCGCACGGCCTACGTCGAGCAGGACTCCGTCTTCCCCGATGGCGCTACCGTCCGCTCCATCGTGGAGGCCGCGCTCAAGCGCACCCGGGTCCCCGAGAGCGAATGGGAATCGCGCCTCCGCACCACTCTCGGCATGACCGGCATCAACGATTTTGAAACCGTGGCGGCTACATTTTCCGGCGGCTGGAACAAACGCCTCGCCATCGCCGAAGCTCTCGTCCAGAATCCCGACCTGCTGCTTCTCGACGAGCCCACCAACCACCTCGATCTGGCCGGCATCGAGTGGCTGGAAGAACTGCTCGCGAGCGAGCCCTTCGCCACCGTCGTCATCAGCCACGACCGCTACTTCCTGGAGAATGTCGCCACGCAGATGGCGGAGCTAAACGCTGCCTATCCTTCCGGAATGCTTCGCGCCAAGGGCAATTACAACGAGTTCCTCGAAGTGAAAGAAGAATTCCTTCACGCGCAGGCGCGCCATCAGGAAGCCCTTGAAAACCGCGTTCGCGTCGAAAAGGAATGGCTGCGTCGCGGTCCCAAGGCGAGGACCACCAAGTCCAAAGCCCGTATCGACAATGCGAACAGACTCATCGGTGAGTTGACGGACCTCAATTCTCGCAGCCGCACGGCGACCGCGGGGCTGGACTTCACGGCAACCGGGCGCCAAACCAAGCGCCTCATCGAACTGGCGGCCCTAAGCTACTCAGTCGAGAACAAGACCCTCTTCGACCATCTCGAGTTCCACCTCACCGCCGGGATGCGCGTCGGGCTCGTCGGCCCCAACGGCAGCGGCAAGACCACGCTGTTGCGACTGCTTACCGGCGAGATCGAACCCACATCTGGCGCCATCAAGCGTGCCAACCAGTTGCGCGTCACCTACTTCGAGCAGAATCGTCAACTAGATGGCGATCAGACTCTTCGGCGAGCCCTGGCCCCGGACAGCGACTCTATCGTCTACCAGGATCGCGTCATTCACGTCGCCTCCTGGGCAGCGCGCTTCCTCTTTACCGGCGAGCAGCTTAACCAGCCAGTTTCGCGCCTTTCAGGAGGCGAGCGCGCCCGCGTGCTCATCGCACAGCTCATGCTTCAGCCTGCCGACGTGCTTCTGCTCGACGAGCCTACCAATGACCTCGACATCCCCACGCTCGAGATCCTCGAAGAGACGCTGCTTGAATACCCGGGCTCGCTGGTCCTGGTCACCCACGACCGTTACATGCTCGACCGCATCGCCAACATCGTTGTTGGGCTCGACGGCGAAGGCAGTGCCGCCAGCTTTGCCGACTACTCGCAGTGGGAAGCGTGGCTCGCCGAACAGGAACGGGCGAGGAAGCAAACGCGAGTGCCCGAACGGACGGCGTCTGTGCCCCCATCTTCGTCGAAAAAGAAGCTGTCTTATATGGAAGCCCGTGAGTTCGCAACCATTGAAGACCGCATTGCCGAGGCCGAAGAGCTTCTCAGCAGGGCACACGTAGTGCTTGAAGACCCGGCGGTTTCGACCGACGCCGTCCGCCTTCAGGCCGCCCTTGCGGAGCAGGAGAAGGCACAGGAGGCGGTCGATGCCCTGTACGCCCGCTGGTCCGAACTGGTAGCGAAGCAGGCCTGAGAGTCAGACGCGCCAGTAATCCGGGCGCCAGCGATTGATGGCCTTCTTGATGTCCTTGCGGCTCAACTTCTCCGTAATCGCCTTCTGGGCCAGTGCCGGAAGCTCCTCATCGGGAGCGAAGCGGAGCGCGATCAGCTGGTCTTCGGTCAACTCGGGAATGCGGCTGCGCCAGGCTTCGGGCATCAGGGCGTAGAGTCGCAGCCGCTCCTCCAGCCGAATGACACGATCCTGCACCTTCATGGGATAGATGCGCATCAGCGTCGCCACCATGATAAGTACAACCGCCAGGACCACGTCCATGCATGCCAGCATCAGGTCCCAGCCAGGGCCGGCTCCGATCACGTGAACCAGCCAGACGACGCTGACGATCAGGTTGATAAAAAGAAGCGGCAGTATTATGAAGTGGAAGATGGGATGAAGGCGTCCGTGATTCGCGTGTGTCTGGGGCTGCTTGGGCATGAGGCCTTTTCCCATTTTTCAGATGGTACCCCCATCCCCTGTTTTTTGTAACGAGGAAATATGATTTCGCCCTGTGGGACACATCTGTGGCGTCTTCGACCCAACCGCCCACACCAACCCTCAAAATGCAACGACTGAATACCTGGACCCGCGGGAACACAAGGCTCAGCAACTTTTTTGGGGAATCAGAAATTGAAAACCTACTGACAATCCCGTGACAGCTCTTCATGAGGACTCAGTTACTTTTGTCCGCTAGGGGCTTTCCTTATACACGGGCTGTCCCCGGATTCAGAGAGGTAGAACGAGTGACTGATAGGCTCATCTCCGGGCCCAATGGAGCCTCGCACAGGCGAAAAGCACACACCCTCTTCGGGGTACGACAGTTGAGTATCCGCTTCGCCAAGTTTGATGAAGCGGAGGCAATTGTCCACTTAACGAATGCCGTTTTTCGCGGGAGAGATCACTTTTCCCGAACAAGTTTTGCAAGCAAGAGGGACGTTGAGAAGTTAATGACCCAAGGCAAGTTTCTGCTCGCCGAGAACGATAACGGGATCATTGGGTATGCATACGTGGAGCCTCGCATGGAGGCCAGTCGGCTGGAACTGCTTGCGGTGTCTCCGACGCAGCAGCGTACCGGCATCGGCTCTCAACTATTGGAAGCTGCTGAGAGAATGAGTCGGAGCATGCACTGTTTATTCATGCATGTGCAGGTAATGAACCTAAATTGGGAAACACTGACATTCTGCCGACGCCGCGGCTATGTCGAATTTGCAATTGAACCGCTGCACATCCAGGAGTCACTTTCGCCGCACTGCCATCTAGTAAAAATGTGCAAGCAACTAGACACAGCTCGCTCAGAATTCTAGATCGATATCGTGCATATTTCTTACTTCTGTGCGGTTCCACCGTCATCATACTCATCGCCGCTGTAGGCGCGTGGCTCACCGAGACTGCCAACAGGAGGCAGGTGGCGAATATAGAGAACCGCCTGCCACATTTCCTCATCGCTCAGAATTCCTTTTGACGCGGGCATACCGGACGGAAAGATACCGTTCTCAATGATCCATTTCAACTGTCCATCGGTGTAGGTCTGTACCTCCGGGCTGGCTAGTGAAGGAACCGGCGGAGACATCTTGTCCGCAAAGGGCACACCGGAGTTCTGTCCATCGCGACCGTGGCAAACAACGCAATAGTAGCCAAATGCGCGCTGGCCGGCATGGATATTTTCCTTGGTTACAATCAATGGATTACGATCTTTCTTGCCACCGACCGTGAGACGATGCTTCATCCATTGCACGCTCTTCGCTTCGAGATTGCCAGGCGGTTTCGCCCTGCATCCGGAGAGGGAGACTAGCGCGAGATATCCTATCACGATTACAAACACGGATTGTCGCATCCTACTCCTCGACTACGTGGACCACGAACAACATTGACCCATGCCCCGAACCGCAGAATCTTCCGCAACGACTCTTGAAATCGCCCTCAGCCTGCGGGTTTACAGTAACTTCCGTGACGTGGCCCTCGGTAATCGGACTGTTGATGTGGAGCCCTTCGACCAAGAGGCTATGGGACACGTCATCTGAAGTCAGGGCGAGCGTAACCGTCTCTCCCTTTTTGATCGTGATTTCTGCGGGCACGAACGAAAAGCGTTTTGCATGGATCTCAATTCTGCTGGGAGAAGACTGAGCATGGCTATCCATCCCACCAGAGAGAGCAAACAACAGACCGAGACTGATGCATAGGCAATATTTCATTTCATACCTCTCTTGTTGCAGAGTGTTATTTCGAATTTTCCTAAAGCACACTTGAAGTGATCGCGCGCGATCCCCGCTCTATGGCGCGAGATAGTGAAGCAACGCCTGCTCATCCTGCCTTGACAACTTCGCGCGCACTCGCATGTGCATGATTACCGTTCCGGTAACACGCGGTGAAATACTCATGGGTGGCTTGTGACACCGTGAGCAATTGTCCGTAAATACCTGCTCCCCGCTTTTCCGAGCGGCCTTCTGCGAGGCCGACCCCGCGGCCGTCACCTGCTTTGCAGTCTTGGCTCCGGCAACCACTTGCCCAGGGCCTGGCGACGCTCCCACTACGATGACCGCAATCAGCACGGCTGTCCCGAGTGACTTTGTCTTCTGCATTTCATTTCCTTCCGAGCCAAAGAGGCCACAGAAACCGATAGGTAAAGCCGACGTACCAGACGTTGACGTCCTTCGTCGGAGTATAGCGACGCTCATAACTGGAGATGATGCGCCAGTTATCGTGTAGATAGTAGTTAAGACCGACCTCGGGGCGCTGCTGATTAACGGTTGAGAATCCGTTTCCCCCCCCGTGGCGCGGAAAATATTGCTGCATGCGCCCCACCACCTCAACACTCTTGACAAACGAGTTAGCAACAGGCACCTGGGATAGCATGTACGAGGCCTGAATCCAATAGCCTTGTCCGTAAAGGGTGCGGTCGTATTCGGCTTTCAAATCCAGCGGCACCTGCGAAGGCTGCCAAGAGACATAGGCCGCCTCACTATTTACCTGCGGCTTATCGAGATAGCGCTGATAGGAGATTCCCACCTCCACTCGCTGGTTAGGAAAGTAGACGCTGGTATCGACGCCTGTGGTGCGAGCGGCTGAGAGCAGGTAAACGTTGCTATGGACAGAATAGTAGACGGCGTACTGCACGCTGTAGCTATCTGTCTGCTTGACCACCCCCCGCAGTTCACCGCCAACTCCGGCGCCCGTCGTGCGCGTGCCGATCGGGAAGTCGATCGGCAGATCCTGAAATGTCGCAATCCAGATCGGCTCAAGCCGTTCCGAATAGAGGCCAAACGGCAGCAGGTACTTGCCTGCGACAACCATAGCGTGGGTATTCGCCAGCCAGTCCCATTGCACATAGTCAATTCCCGAAAAGACCTGGCCGGTGTAGTCTCCGGTGCCGTTGCGGCGCTGAAAGACGCCGACGAAGCCAGCGCGGCTCTCAACCAGGACGTGACTTCCAATCGGCAGCAGCAGAACCGGGTTGATGGCCGGGGACAGTGTCGGCGTACCACCATTTACGTTGTAGATATAGCCGAGGCCTCCGGACAGCGTCGGGATGTAACCGGCATGGGTAGAATCCGCTTCAACATCCTGGGCGCTGAACCTCAGCGTGCAGAAGAGCAGGCAACCTGCGACCAACCATAGCTTCATTTCGCGATCATCTCTTTACTTGTGGCGATGACTTCGACGCGATCCACACGTGAGATTCCTGAATAAATGCGACCGGACAGACTGCGCCGGACAGTATTGATAAAGCAAGTGTAAGGAACCTCTGTCTGGCACTTGCTCACGGGGTGTCATTCCTTTGTCACCGATCGCGGATAGGTGTTTTGTCCTGATATGGGTGGTTTATAAACATGCCAAATGCTGCATGGTGGGCATCACATGGATAGTCAACAATGCGATGGGCACTCGGGAACTGCACGATACACTGCTCCGGGAGTCTCGCGTCTTTCCGGGGAGTAAAATACTCCGCAGGTAGTAACGATGGCAGGCAGGAAAGCGCGGGTGCCAGCAGAAGCAACTTCACAAAAATGCACGGCGCTTATAGAACACTTCGAACTGACCCGGGTGACACCATGGTGGTCCCGGAACAGATCAACAAGACCAGCGTTCTTCGGGGTTTGACAGACTGGTCGACGGTCTTTGCTCTCAGTTTGCTCTTGGCGCGGCGGCCATAAATGTCATCCACTAGAGGCTATCGTGCGAGGTACGACGAGGCTGTTGTGATGACAGAAGACCAGGAGCCCGAAGATTCTTTGGAATCGGCGCTGCTGAAGACGCTTGTGATGCTTGCCGAACACCGGCGGCTCACTACAGGTGGCATGTTAACCAGTACTTTGTTTACGGCCTTGATAGTTTTCATCATGTCTGTGACTTACACGGCATCGACTGTGATTGTGACGTCGCAAACCACGGCAGGATCGGCGTCAGCCCTGCTGGGCGAACTCGAATCACTCGGAGCACTGGCTTCGCTGGGGGGATAATCTGTTCAAGAGTGAATCGGAGACGTTTCTGGGAGTTCTCAATAGCCGCTCGGTAGCCGATAACCTTATCCAACGCTTTCATCTTCAGCGCGTGTACTGGAAGCGCACCATGGTGGACGCGCGAATGGCACTGGCCCGACACACTCATATTGAAATGACCAGGGCTCGCTCATTCGCATGACAACAGGAAACTCGTCCTGCCAAGCGACGCCAGCCACGAAAACACGAAGCCCATGAAGCAGCAGACAGCGGCTATGTAGGGCCAGCATAGGTAACCCATCTGTTCATGTAACTGAAGGAAAGCGGAGTTGGTGGTGAGCCCCTCTTCGACGTCAATCAGTTCGCGGTAGAAATCGGTACGTCCCGCCACGATGTCGTCGGTTCGCCGGGACGGTCGCATAATTAGAGCGATGTTGATTCTTAGTTTGATTGCAAAATGTGCTGTGTACCAATGACGGAATAAAGCATGGTGGCGTAATCGGAAGCAGCCCGGCCAGCAGAGTAAGTTGCTGCGCGTTTAAGACCGGCAGCAGAGAGCCGCCTTTGCAATGTCTCCGAGCAAAGTAGTTGCTGAATGGCAGACATCATTTCCTCCACTGAATCAGGAGCGAAGTAGACTGCATTTTCTCCTGCGATCTCACGCAGTGATGCGGCGCGAGAGCAGGCGACGGGGGTTCCGCATGCCATGGATTCAATCACTGGCAGGCCGAAACCCTCTTCGAACGAGGGCATGACCGTCATCAGGGCTGCAGAGTAAAGAGATACGAGGGATCGATCCGATACCGCATGTAAACATTGCACGCCGGGCATCGCCTTAAGAGAGACGAGGCTCCTATTCATCCGAGATGCGGGTGGATGCTGAGGGAGCACAAGGACCAGTTCGGGCACGTCGCAATATAACGCGCGAAGCCGTTGATACGCGAGCAACAGCGTGGCCAGGTTTTTGTGGGGAGCTGTGGAACCTACGAAAAGAATGTAAGGTCGGGAGATTCCGTGAGACACCCGGACTCTCTCAGCGGCCTCTTCCCTGGCTTGCGGGCAAAAGGCATCGCTTAAGGCGCACGGAATAACTGAAATTTTCTCGGGCTCGGCATTGAGACGCCCGACAAGCATCCGTCGCGTGTAATGCGATGGGGTGATGACGCGGGATGCCCTGGCACAGGCATAACGCAGCATGGGTTCCGCGTATAGATGTGCCCGGGGGGTGCTCTTGTATCCAGAATAGAGCAGATGCGTCAGATCATGGATCGTTACAACGAGCGGACCTTTGCGAAAGACGGGGATGTTGTAATGCGGAGCACAGAAGACAGAGGCTCCACGAGCAACCATCGGCAGGCGCGCCTGTTCCATCACCGAATAGATACCGCACCTCATCTGCACCACGCGGTCGCAATACGGAGCTATCGTTTTCACTTGCTCGGGCATCGTGATGCAGGTCAACAGTGTTTCCGGGAGTTTTTGCTTCAGCTCTTGAAGCAGGGTAAGAATGTACCTGCCAATTCCCGTCCGGAGCCATCTAGCGTCGATAACGACCTCGTGCGGAAGGGTCACAGGGACACCTCGAGATCGTGAGCGGACGCGGGAAGACCTAACGCACTGTCCACCAGATTCTGAAACCTGCGCCGAAAAGTCTCGGCGCTGAATCGACTTGCCCGTTCTCGAATAGTGTGCGGCTGGAAACAGTTTTCGCGTGCCTCGAAGCGCAATATGGCTTCGGCTACGGCCGGGGCAGTCTGTTGGTAGAACAAAATGCCGGTGTCCTGTGAACTGGGTGCAGTGCTGTCCAGACTACCAACAGTTTCCAGTGCTCCCCCTTTTCCGAAGGCAATTACCGGCCGACCACAGGCCTGAGCCTCAACCACAGCCATGCCAAAGTCCTCCTCGGCTGCGAAGAGAAACGCCCGGCAGTGCGCATATTCTTCCCAGAGCGTCGCCTCATCTACGTTGCCGAGGAACTTGATGGTTTTGCCGGCCTGGGAGCGCAGACGAGCTTCTTCCGAACCTGTACCGATGATCCGTAGCTCGCGACCGAGCATCTTGCAGGCCTGGATGAGAAGATCGGTCCGTTTGTAGGAAACCAGGCGGCCTACTGTTAGATAAGCATCGCCCGGATTGCTGGTAACATACCCGGACGACGTGTCCACTGGAGGGTAGATCACGACGCTTTCCCTTCCGTAACACTCGCGTATGCGCCACGCGACATAGTTGGAGTTCGCGGCAAACTGCGTCACCTGCTGTGCTGCCCGTTGGTCCCAGGATCTGACATAGTGCGCCGAAAGACAGAAAGCAGCTCTTGAGATGCGGCCCATGCTCTTGCGGTATTCGTGATGCTGGCCCCACAGATATCGCATGGGGGAATGGCAATAACAGACGTGAACTGCTGATGGCGAAACAACTGTTCCCTTCATTGGGCCGCTGTCGGATGTCAGAACCAGATCGTACTCGCTTAGGTCGATCTGCTCGACCGCCATCGGATACAAGGGCAGGAGTTGCCTGTGAATACGGCTTGCGAAAGGAACACGATTCAGAAACGAAGTCTGCAGCGAACGATGGCGAAGACTCTGCGGCACCCATTTGGGATTGGCAACCAGCGCAAAAAGATCCGCCTCAGGGTACATTTGCGCCAGCACTTCGGCGACGCGTTCTCCGCCTCCCTGGGAGACGAACCAGTGATGGACCACGGCAACTCGCACTTGGATCCAGAAACTCCCACTCCCCTTGCAATCAATGCAATGAGCCTGATTGATTACTGTAGCGGGCCGGCGAGTCGTGGTTGTCCAGCTAGGGTCGTAGTGATGTCAGGATTTTGTAAATCGCATCCTCTGAGATGGGCAAGGGCCAATCGGGAGCGGGCAACCTCTTATACGGGGCTGGAGAGCGAGGTCGACACAGCGTGCTCAGAGTGGGCCAGCGAATCGGGAATTGCGCGGGGGAGAGACAGGACGAATGTCGTGTGTCCCGCATGCGAATCCTCGAGATTGACTCTGCCGCCATGTTCCTGCGCAATCCGATGGGCGATCGTCAGCCCCAATCCAATGCCGCGCCTCTTGCCGTCACTCACGAACGGCTCAAACAGAGTCTCGCGGATGGCCGCCGGTACGCCCGCGCCACTATCCGTAATGCGCAGCTCAATCATTTGTGAAGTCTCTATCAAACTAACATTGACCAGAGCAGGTTGTACTCCGCTCCGAGCGGCTTGAGCGGCGTTAATGAGGAGATTGAATACTGCCCGCTCGATCATTCTCGCGTCCATCCACACCTCTGCCTGGGGGAGATGTTCAACTTGAATCGTTACAGAGTGCGCTTCAGGGTGAATCTTAATCAGCGCTACAGCACGCTCTGCCAGGGCGCTGAACGACTCATACATCGGATGCAGGGATTTCCCCGTGCGGCTGAAAACAAGCAGAGACTCGAGCACGTCGGTCATCCCCTGTACTGCAAGCTGCACTTCTGCCATCAGCTCATCCCTCTCTGCCGAAGGCGTGGCGGGACTGCTCAGGAACTCTGCGTTCGCATAAATTGCGGAGAGATAATGCCGAAGATCGTGAGAGATGGAACTAGCCATGCGTCCGATGACAGCCATCCGCGCGGATTCGACGAGCTCCTGCTGCGATTGCCGCAACTGATTGCGCATGGTGTCAAACGCTTGACTGAGCTCTCTAAGCTCCTTTGCCCCTCCGCCCGTCAACTGATAGTCGAAATTGCCCGAACCAAGAGCGCGCGCTCCGGCAAGCAGCGCATCGAGAGGGCGCGTAATGGTTCCCGAGATATAGAGCGCCAGCAGGGTGCCTACAATCAGCACCAGCAACCCCTGTACGAGGAGCAACCGGTTCAGCCGCATCGCAAAGACGCTGGCTTGATCGTAAGACTTAAGCACCAGCAGTCGAACGGGAACCTCCGAGAACGTGGGGATCGCGAGAGAATCCGCGAGATAGTGTTCCTTCCCGAGCCAAAGATCCTGTTCCATCGCCTGAGGCGCAATCATGCTTCCCTGCCTTTGCAGATCGAGATCATGCTGAGCGTCGAGCGTGCTTGAGACAACTTTATCCGCGGCGAGAAAAATCACATCGGCTGACGCGGCCTCTCGCACCTGCCGGCTGACACGATCATCGATAGAATATCCGGCAATCACAAAACCCAAAGGCGTACCGGTCACCTCGGGACCAAAGAACAAGGGCCGGGAAGAAACCTGATAGAGCCGATGATTGCTTAACAGGTACTGCTGGTCAGAGCGTGAATCCAGCAGTCGTTTCAGTTGCAGCTCGATATCCTCTCGATCAGGCAAACCGGCGCTATCGTAGACAGCGGCGACCGCCCCCGATGTATTCACCAAGGCAAACAGGTCGCTGCCGCTCACTCTCCAGAATTCGACTCCCCCATCCTGAATGGTATTCAGGTCGTGGGTCGTCATCAGGGCCTTCAGGCTTGGGAGATCAGCCAGGAGGGCAACTTCCCTGTCCAGCAGCTGCTGCCTCTGCCTTTGCAGGTTCTGAAAGGTCACAGTTGAGTGAAAGAGGTCGGCTGCGAGGTTACTGCGGATCTGCTTCTGCAGGCTGCTGCGGATCACCATTAGACTCATGACCGTCAGACCGCAGGCAAGAGAAAGGAGAGAGAGCAAAAGAATCGTTCGCATTCGCATGATGGGGTCTCTCTCACGCGCCCGGTATGACGCCGCTCATTGGCTCTGGCCAACGAATTTATAGCCCATTCCGTGCATAGTTCGAATATATTTCGGATTGGATGGATCAACCTCCAACTTCTGCCGCAGCTTGAGGATTTGATTATCAACCGTGCGAGTGGAAGGATAGCAGCTGTATCCCCAAACGTGGTTCAGAAGTTCCTCACGGGATAATACGCGCTCAGCATTTTCCAGCATAAATTTGAGCAACCTGAATTCGTGTGCCGTGAGAGTGACCGGTTCTCCGTCACGCTTTGCTTCCATCTTCAGAAAATCCACGGTCACACTGCCAAAAGAGTACGCCTTAACTGGTCGCGGGCCGGAGACACGGCGAATGGCGGCCTGCACTCGGGCCAGCAGTTCCCTGGGACTGAAAGGTTTGGTGACGTAGTCGTCCGCTCCCAATTCCAGCAACAAAACCTTATCGCTGACCTCCGAAACCGCACTTAGAACGATCACCGGAACGTTCGGAAACGTGCTTTTCAGACTCTTACAAAGATCTTTACCCGATGCGCCAGGCAACATCAGGTCCAGGATGACGACCTCAGGTGCGGGCCCTTTCATCGCGTCCTGCGCTTCCTTGCCGTCATGCGCGGCCCTTACTTGGAAGCCATCCGTAATGAAAAGACGGTGCAATACCTTCTGGATTCCAGGATCGTCTTCAATAACGAGTATCATCGTGGTCCGTCCGCGGCCGGCGAAAGCGCAATACTAACATCATCACAGTTTTATTTTCCCTTGCCGGAATGTCGGCGGTTCAAAAGTCGCTCGGAAATGACAACTCAGTGACAATCATCTCGCAAGTTCATGACCTCAGGGGAGAAATAGTCATTGCGAGTAGCGATTGGGGAACGTTCCAAAGAAGGCTGATGCCCACAATCCGGGCGGCTGTTGGCCTCCGTCAGCGCGAGCTTTCTTCCACCGATGCTTGGTGTTCGTTCCAGGCTTAGGCAAGCTTGTTCCAGCAACTTCTGGACTGGCGCACGGATGAGTCGTCCGACTCCGTCGACAAAAATCCTCTCCATTCCTTCTTTGAGTTCAACAGGAATACGCTCGGCGAGCGATGCCGAAAGCATCGTAATCCTGCCCTGTTCCATTACCAGTTCAATGTCCCGCCAGGACATCTGAATCAAAGCCTCCGCCGGGGTATGATGTCGGTCCCGAGCAATGATAAGATCGGCCTTGGAACCTGTCTGCAGATTCCCTTCTCCGTTTCGCAACCGCAGGAGCCGAGCCGCTTTGGTAGTGACAAGGTCGTAAACGAATCGAGCGGGCACTCCGAGTTCCTCATGCACGAAGCGGATTTCGTCGAGAAGGTCGCCCGCCGCCGTCAACGGAGAATCCGTTCCCAGCGCCACATTGGGTAGCTTCAAAATCTGCTCAGCAGCCAGGGTCTTTCCCAACGTGTAGAGATTCGACGATGGGCACCAGACAATCCCCGTTCCGCTATTCACTGCGGTCTCCCACTGCGCAGGCGTCAAGCCTACGCAGTGGACAAGCATCAGGTGCTCGTTCAGTGGCACGAGATGTTCAAGCACGTCAAATTCTCGCTGTGAAGCCTGATCTGTTCCTTCGGCCAGATGGAGGATGAATGGCCACCCGGGCGGTGTCTGAACGAATCGCTCGACTACTTTGTGGATTTCGGCGAGCGAATGCGCCCAGCCGTACCCGTGAGGCACGTGCACGGGGAAGTCGCCTCGGAAAACCTGATCCAGGAATGGATTGTGATGAGAAACCGTCGTGACACCGCTAATGAGATTACGAATGCCTCCAAACGATAGGCGTGTTTCCAGAGGCACGCGCAAGGACTCCGCGATACGTGATTCTTCTGAACGATGAATGTCGGTAGACCACTCGCGCCAGCTCGGATAAGGTCCTTGGCCCATCCGGGGAAATACAGAAAAGTCCAGATGATCGTGGGCATTGATCAATCCGGGAAACACCATGAAACCGGAGAGATTTATTGTGACTCCATCGCCTGGAAGTCGCAGCACTTCTCCGACTCCGGGCATGGATACGTTCTCGACCAGCCGTCCTCGAACGGAGAGCGTACGATATTTGGCGCTGTAGGCCGAACGCGCGACACGGGCGCCTTCAAATGTGATCAGTCCGGTCGCCGCTGGCGCCAATGAGGATTGGGAAAGCGTAGAAGTCTGCAAAGTCAGCTCTCCCCAAGCGAGAATAGCGCCCAGTAAATGACAGGAAGAGACCCTACATTGCGAAAGTGATCGAGCATATCGTTCTGGCGAAAGATCACGGCCTCTTCTTCGCCAAAACAGGGCTCTTGCATCACTTCGAGCGTGCATCCAGCGGCCCTCATCGCGTTGACGAGTTCAGGCAACGTGTATCTGAACGTCGCGATTTCAAACAGGCTTCCCGCCTTGCTGAAGGTGCGTCGCCACCCATACGAAGATGTATTCGGATGCAGATCGGAAACGATGATTGTGCCACCCGGGCGGAGAATCCGTGTGGCCTCCTCTGCAAATTTTCGGAGGTCTTGCACGTAAGACAAAAGAAAGGAGGCCAGGATGCAATCAGCAGCACGGTTGTGAAGCGGTATCGCGGTGCAGTCGGAATGAATCAGAGAGGTCGAAGGGAGACATTTCTTTTCCGCCTCGGCAAGCATGGCATCGGAGATATCTACTCCCGTCAACGACCTCAAACCTGTTGCTTCCAGCCTCCGCAACCAACGGCCTGTGCCGCATCCCAACTCGACAAAGTCCTGAGCGAAAAAGCTGTTCGTCATCGGTCCGAGTGACCGTTCTTCCAGGGCCAGGAGTGGATTCGGCGTTTCATCATAGGTTGAAGCCCAACACGCGTACGCCTGCTGCGCATCGAGTCTCTCGACGTTTTGTGGAGCGGACCGGCTCATATACTCTCTACTTTCGGCCTGCGAAGACGAATCCAGTCCTGAGCCAGCCGCAGCTCTGCGGGCGCGGTGTAGATGCCGGCCAGATATCGCCAGGAGCTAAGAGCCTTCAGCAGGCCACGGCTCCATTTGCTGGCCTGGATGTCCTGCACGGTCGGCCAGCGGCTACCGACAACCGTCTCGAAGTTGTCGATGAGTTTCTTGGTCTTCGGCTTGAGCCAAGGCATGGACGGATTGACGCGGATCGTGAAGTTGTACCACTGCGGAGTGGCCCATTCTTCGAGAGTGGCGGGAAAGGACACCCTTCCGTCGATGCCGCCGTACATCTTTCCGCGATTCGGAACCGGGGTGTAGTGCTGCACAATGATTTCGGAAATCGGATTAAGCCGCTTTAACTTTCGAACAAAGGCAATCGTCTCGCGTGTGTCTTCTTCCGGGTCTCTCGGGTTGCCGACCACAAACGAGAACTCCGGAATGATATTGAGCCGCCTAAGGCGTCTGGACACTTCCAGGGTCTGCTCGGTGGTGATGCCCTTCTTCATTTCCTGGAGCACGCGGTCCGACCCGGACTCGGCGCCAAAGAAAATCATGGTGCATCCGGCCCTGCGAATCCACTCCAGCGTCTGGTCCGAATAGCGGCAGATGGCGTCGATTCTTGCTTCACACCACCAATGCAAACCAAGGGGTGTCAGCCGCTCCATCAACTCGCGCGTGTGATCCTCGCGCATGAAGAAATTCATGTCGTAGAACTGCACGCCATCCATGCCGTGGTTGCGCACGAGGTAGCGTAGGATCGCCTCGGTACGTTCGGGCGACTCCATTTTCTGCTGGCTGCCGTAGGCCTCATGAACTGCACAGAAGCTGCATTGGAAGGGACAGCCGATGCTGGCCTGATGCGCGCCGGTGCGCTTGCCAAAGTAGGATGGCCGCAGATAGCTCGGGACATGCAGCCGCTCGAATGGGCTCCATGGAAATGCGTCCGGCCCTTGCAGGGGACGCTCGGGATTGTGAACACGCATGCCGAAAGCGTCCTTGTAGGAAAGCCCGGCTATCTTGCTGAAGTCGCACTTGCCACGGATCGCTTCGATCAGCTCGATCAGCGTGTTTTCTCCCTGGCCCCGCACTGCATAATCCACGTATTTCGCGTTCAGCGTGGCATTTCCGTAGACCGAAGGAAAATAGCCGCCCCAGACGATAGGCAGGTTGGGATAGCGTGAGCGGATGGCCTTGCACGATTTCATTGCGGAAACCATCTGCGGCCCGGGCATCACGCTCACACCGAGCAGTTCAACGTGATTGGTTTCGATCAGACGCGCTAGTGTGGTGTCGGGATCCGGATCGAGATTGCCGTCGACAATCTCATACTCTTCGCGTCCCTCCAGCATAGCAGCCAGCGCCATGACGGAGAGCGGAAATCGCCGGTTCTTGGGGCGAGTGAGCCTGGGATAGTAGAGCAGTATCACGCGACCTCCGTCTGTCCTTCGTAGAGATAGAACTGCGAAGGCTCACGTCGACGCTGCAGCCTGGCAACCCACGGGCGCAGCCACCAGCGCGTGCCGTACCATGCAAGATGCTTATTCCAGCGAACGCCGAGGTCGGAGAGATTCTCCATAACTTGGGGAGTCAGGAAGTCGCCGGTTGGCAGCGAATTCGCTCGGGTACCAAACTTCGCTTCGAAGGCTTCGCGGCGTTCCAATCGCATCGCCTCCCCACTGCGGTCATGCTCGTAAGTGGGCGAGTCGATGATGAGAATCGTGCCTCCGGGACGCAAGCAGCGGAGCGCCTCGCCCACCGTGCGCTTATAGTCCGTCGAGTAGTGAAAGGAAGCGTTGTAGATCGCAACGTCGAATTGCGCGGCCTCGAATGGGAGGTAAGTCATCTCGGCCTGAACGCGAGAGAAGAACTCCGGGAGAACGGTGGCATAGTGGCTGGCCGACTCGAGTCCGTCGAATGCGTTGCTGCACAGGTCAACAGCGATTGGGCGATGGCCGGCGAGCGCAAGACGGTAGCTCAGCCAACCGTTGCCTGCCCCTATGTCAAGCGCACGAAAGCTGTTGCCATGGCGCTTTTCCAACCGGGGCAGCAGATGCCGCTCAAGAAAGCGGTAGCTGCGCCCGCGGATGCGCCACTGATCGCTAAAGTTGCCGGTGAGATCCGCGAAAGGCAGCGCAAGATAGAACGCCGGGTGTTTCGAACCGCGGCCTTCTGCGTTACGGATCTGTTCGTAGTCCCGCATAAACGTGGCGAATTGGGCATGCTGGCGCGGCGACAGCATCCTCCAGACTCCGTTCGCCTTATTCGTCACCGTCCCGCAACAACGGCATCGGATTCGAGCTGAAAGAAGCCCGTCATCCCGATCGGAGATGGCACCCAGGCCGGCCGAGCATTCCGGGCATCGCAGCCACAACTCGCTACCGGAAGGAACAAGCGCATCTGCGGTGAGGTTCGCGACCGCTGTCGTCATTTCCTCTCCCTCACGAAGCGGAGGAGGACGTGGTCCGCTGCTCCGCGGAAGATCGGCACAACTCCAAGCCAGCGATCGATCTGTGTAAGCCAGTCGACAAATGACGGACGGTCCTGAAAAACAGGCTCCATCCAGGAAGGCGGAAGTGCGACGCCAATACCGCGCCACGACGCAAGCCGGAATGCCGGCGCAAAGGCCTCCCGTATCTGGCGTACCGATGGATAGTGAACATGGACACTTTCTCCGCCGATACGGGCGTCGGCTCCGCCGGTCTTCATACGCCGAAAAGCCTTGCGCCAACGACCATGGACTGAATGCCAAACGACTTCCCAAGCGCAGAAAGGGCCGAGCATGCAGAGAAACACCTCGCCGCGAGGCCGAATCAGATCCGAGAGCGCCCGGCTCACCCGGGTCAGATCTGCGGTGCAATTGAGCCCTCCGAAATTCGAGAGGGCTCCATCAAACTCCTCGCAGTCTTTCAGCGAATCCAGATGCTCGTTTGCACACACGGCAAATGTCACGGGCAGCGTGGCGCCACAGCTCGCAAACTTCTGCCAGGCCACGCTGATCATGCGTTTCGAGACATCGCAGGCGAGGACCGAGACGCCTCCTGCCGCCATAAGAATGGCGTCCTCGCCAGTGCCGCAATTTAGGTCGAGAACATGTTGTCCTTCCTGGAAGCTGTCGCGCAAAGCCTCATGAACCAGCGATCGCTGCGCCTTTCCAAGGATCGAATACGTGAATATCTGGTCGTACTCCTCGGCGATTGTGTCGAAGGCGGGCGCCTGGTGGGGCAGACTGCTGGCAACATTCCCTTTCATGCGGTTCTCTCCTCGGCGCCCGGGTACGCATAGAGCGTTCGCCGGCGATCTTCAACTAATTTGCTCAGTTCATCGAGACGCGCGCCGGAGTCGGATTCCATCGTGCGGGCTCGCAGTCTGGCCAGTTCCACTTCGTAGCGTAGCAATTCGTCCGCGACGCGATAGAACTCGCGCGGCCTGCGGCCTGCTATTTCGAATTCCCTGTCTGACGTCTGGCCCCACGGCCTGATCTGAGCTACGCGGGAAGCCACCTTGTTGTAATAGGGTGTTCCCTTGATCGGGTACGAGACGGTGGTAAGAAAGACATCGGGGTTCGAAATCCGCACATGATCAATCGTCGCCTCGATATCTTCGAGTTCTTCTCCTTCGTATCCCCACATCAGAAACATGCCCGTCTGGATTCCATACTGCCGACACAATGCAACCGCCTCACGAACAGCCTGGACCTTCACTCCTCGCTGCATCGAATCCAGAATTCGCTGGGAACCGCTCTCGGAACCGACCCACAGACGCTGACAACCCAATTCCGCCAGAGTTCGAATTACCTTTTCATTCAAACGATCGGATCGGGAAATGCATTCAAAGGGAATGTGGATATTCCGTCTGTGAAGCTCCACAGCCCAGCGCGCCAGCCAGTCGTGGCTGATAGTGAACACGTCGTCGGCAATCCACAACATGTCCGGCTTGTATCGTTCGAGCAGCCATGCCAGTTCCTCGGCAACATACTCGGGTTTGCGGCGCCGGTGCGTTTGACCAAACACCTGATGGCTGCACCATTCGCAACGATAAGGGCAGCCTCGGGCAGTGATGAGCGAAACCGAGCCCTTTCCATGCTGAGTTCGCCAGGTATCCACGTAGCGGTCCATGTCGATGTCTTCGCGAGCGGGCCACGGTTGCGCGTCGAGATCCGGGATCTGCGTGCGGGGTGCCGTGCGACGAGTGAGGCCTTGCGCGTTTCGAAACGCGAGGCCAGCAATCTCGCCCAGGTTTCTATGTCCGTCTTGCCGCCACGCCTTGAGCAACTCTTCCAACGTGATCTCGCCTTCGCCCAGGACAACAACGTCGGCTCCAGCATCCAGATACTCATCTACATAAGCGCCGGGTTCAGGACCTCCAACGATTGTCTTCCAGCCGGCCTGCTTTGCTTCGCGAAGAATCGTGACGACGTTGGATCGGGTCATCAGGTTGGCGTAAATGCCAAGCGCGGAAGGCGTCCCGCGCAACAATCTCTCCCGCAGGGCCGCGCGTGATTGGAACGTGCTGTCGAAAACCTCGACCTCGTGCCCTTTGCTGCGGAGATGGGAACAAATATAGAGAAGACCCAGCGGCGGATAGGGCTTCATGATCTGAAGCTCCTTGGGATCCTCGTAGAGGAAATATCCGTGTGTGAGTAGTAGTTCCATATCTGTGCCGCCTTCGCAAAGCTCCGATTTTCCTTTGTTCTAACTGTGCGTTCCCGCCCCGCAAACAGCCAGCCCGGCATTCGATTGGAGAACCGGCAGGTATGTGGGCTGTGCGATTCTGCAGCGCTCTTCCAGGCGGTAGACTTCATCCCACAGTTTGCCGAGCTTGTGCTCTTCTTCGGGGCTCGAAGTGTAACGATACTGCTCTACTTCGTAGTGCAGCGCATTCCGAAGTGAGCGATAAAACTCGTCCGTGTAGGCCGCGCGAAACATCACGCTAAGATCCTGGCTATCGATCCAGTTCCGCTTCTCCCCAAGCTGCTCCTTCACTCTCTGATGAAAGACTGTTCCCGGAAGCGGATAGGAAACCGATACTCCAATGTCGTCTGGACGACAGCTTCTGACCAGAACGATGGTCTCTTCGATTTCGGCAAGTGTCTCTCCCGGATAGCCAAACTGCAGAAAGAACGCAGTGCGGATGCCGGCAGCACGAAGACGTTCGCTGGCTCTGTGGACGGATGCCACAGTCAGTCCCTTGTCCATCGCGTCCAGAATGGCCTGTGATCCTGACTCCGCTCCCATCCATACCTCTTCGCACCCCGCTCTCTTCAATGCCGCCACAGTCTCATACGTCATCAGGTCGGCGCGGCTTTGGATCTTGAAGGGCACAGCCGCATCTCTGCGTTCGACGGCATCCGCAAACTCCTGCACCCAATGCCGGTTAAGCCCGAAGATGTCATCTGCGAACCACAGGTGTTCGATGCCGTATTCGTCCTTGAGCAATTGCATTTCTTCCGCAACGGAGTCTGCCGAGCGGAGGAGGAATTTGTTTCCGTAAATGGGCTTCGCACACCAGTTGCAACGAAAAGGACAGCCGCGGCTGGCAACAAGATTCGTCGATGATCTGCCGTGGTGCGTTCGCCAGATGGATGAATACTTGTCCATGGCAACCATATCCCTGGCTGGAAATGGATATTGATCGAGAGCCGCGGAGCTAGTGCGGGCGTCCGTGTGCACAATGGTTCTGTTTGACCGGCTTAGATATGCAAGTCCCTGGATCTCCCAGTTCTCCATCTGACCCATGCGCAACGTCGCGTGAAGTATTTCAACCAGCGCCTGTTCACACTCGCCCAGAAGAACTGCAAGGAAGCCCTCGTTCAGATAGGTCTGCACCTGGTCAGAGGAATCTGAGCCGTGCACGATAATTGGTATCCCTGCCTTGGCAGCGTGTTCTCGCATACTGAAGCTGGCTTCCCGCATTCGAGAGAGGCACATCTTTGACAGAAAGTTGAAGCTGTCCTCACAGATGACCACTATGCGGGGCTTGTACTCCTCAAGAGCGCGCTGGAAGCCCTCGGCGGGATCTTCAATCATCGTGTCAAACAGCGCCATGGAGAAGCCGGCCTTCCTCACCAGGGCCGCGGCATAGAGTGTGCCCAGCGGAGGATACGGCTGTTGGCGCTGCGCCTGCTTGCGGTCGTAGTAGAGGTGATAGGAGTGCGTCAGAAGCACATCGACGGGAGATCGCGGCGTCATGTTCGAAGCCATTTAGCACACCTCCTGCGAATTTGCTGGAAGAGGAACTCCCGTAATTAACGATCGCCGCGAGACAATGCGATCGGTCGCACGAGCCACCCACACTTCCCACGGGAAGAAGAAAACTCTCGACCGCATGCGCCACTTCATCGGTGCGCTGAGCAGCGCGTTTAAGCAACGTCCGGTGACTCTTGTCCGTTGCATGGCATTGCGGATGTTGTTGTTCACCAGGAAGTAATCGAGCATGCGTTCGAGGCGCCGCAACTCAGCACCACGAAGCCAGGGCAGGATGTTCTTGCCTAACGGAAGATCCGCCCACTCCTCCAGCGAGGCGGGTTCTCTCACGCCCATCTCCCTCAACTGCGGCCAGATGGGAATACCCGGATAGGGCGTAAAAATGTTGGGCGAAAAGGTGACATTTCTGTGCTTCTGCGCAATCTCGTTCATGGTCTGGAGCGTCTCGATCCGGTCTTTCTCCTCTTCGCCGGGGTAACCGAAGATGAGGTTGAAACTCACGCGAATCCCCCCCAGTTCAGCCTTGCGCGCCGTTTCGTACATCTCTCCCAGGCGCTGATGCGTTTTGTTCATGAGCTTCAGAACCGACTTAGATGTGGATTCCGTTCCGAACCCCATGAACCGCACGCCGCTGGCACCCATCATCCGCACCTCATCGTCGGACATGCGGGACAGGAAATCGGTAGAAGCTTGGAAAGTCCATGTAAAGCGCACTCTCGACTCGTAGATTCCTCGCGCGATCGCCACGGCGCGCTTTACATCTACCGGAAAGTTCGAATCGAGCAGGGCAACTTCTTCGATCCGATACTTGGTCACTAAGTCGATCAACTCTTCCACAACGTGCGCGGCAGAATAGGCATTGAAACGGCGGTGATAGAAGACCGTATCCGTGCAATAGTTGCAGGCGTACGGACATCCCACGCTGGTCGCGTACGTCAACTTTCGGATGCCCGAGACACGCTCGTACGCGTCAAAGTCCGTCAGGTGAAAGGCGGGAGCCGGGAGATCCATCAGGTGGGTGACGGAGCGCTCCGGATTGTGAATCAGCGTCCCGCTCTGCTTGTAGGAAAGACCAGGCACCCCATCCAGGCCCTCTCCCATCTGGTAGCGCTGCGCAATCTCGAGCAGAGTAAGATCGCCCGGCCCGCGCACAACGACATCGATCAGATCGTTTTCAAGCGTCTGAGCTGCGGTGAGCGTTGGATGCCATCCTCCGAAGATGATCGGAAGACAGGGACATGCCGCCTTCACTATTCGAGCCATGTGGAGCGCGGCCGTAATCGTGGGACCAGTCAACACAGAAATGCCAAGACACAGCGCATCGCTGCATTCGCGCAGGATTCGCTGCGGCGCGTCAGCCTCAATGGCTGCATCGACCATGACAACTTCAAAGCCGTGGCTTAACAGCGGAGCCGCCAAGGCCAGGAGGCACAATGGCGGTCCGAGCGCCGGGCCATCGTATGCGGGATAGAAGAGAACGACCTTGTTTCTCGCGGTGGGCACCGAGGTGCGGCTCGCGGCGTCCCTGCCGGGGGCGGGCGATATTTGAGTAATGAGGGGAGGAATGTCCATCAGCAGTTCCACGTCCGTGCATTCTGTTTTCCCACTCTTGTACCTGCGGCAGTGTCAGGCGATTGTCACTCCTTTGTCATTTCCGGCTAGACAACAATTCTCATTTGTTGATCGGAGATAGGCTGATGACAGATGGCAGGGAGGCTCGACGTGTCAAGCGTTGTTATCGAAGAAACGGCGTTAACTCTCTGCGCGCAGCGGTTGCTCTTCGCAGGCCGGCCAATTCTGTTCAGAACGAACGCTCCGAAAATCGCGCGCTGTGCCCGCGATTTCTTCCCGAAAGCCGATAACTCGAATCTTCATTCAGCGCAAGCGGCCACCATCACGATCTATGCCCAGGGAACCGACGTATCTTATGAAAGCGCGCCCTGGTTTCGGGCGAGGGGCCATTTTGCGGCGGGGCGTTTCACACTTGCCGATTCATTCTGGTTTAACCTGCGGACCCGTGAGGTGCACGGGACCTGCTCGTTATCGCTTGCCGATGATGGCATGCGCTGGCGCGCGCACATCTTCCCGGCGTTGCTGGGGATCCTGTCGGCGACGATCGACGTCACACCCGTGCACGCGGCTTGCCTGGCTCGTGGTAAGCAGGGGTTGCTTCTGGCTGGGCAGTCGGGGACCGGAAAGTCAACTCTGACTGTAGCCATGGCCAAGAGGGGATATGCCCTGCTCTCTGATGGCTGGACTTATTTGTCTAGTGCTGGAATGCGAACGGGCGAAGCGGATGTAGAAGCGTGGGGCGTTCCGGTACCGGTAAAACTGCTCCCTGACGCGAGCAGATTTTTCCCCGAACTACTGGATTTTATCCCTCACAAATCCCTCAACGGAGAAATAGCGTACGAGGTCTCGCCCGACGAGTGTTTTGGTGTTTCACGCCTTCAACGCTGCCCGGTAACGGTGGTGGCACTGCTCGAGCGTGCGAAGAAACAAGGATCCAGCATCGTTCCCATCAGTGCAGGTGAGGCAATTCATCAACTGGCGAAAGAAGTAGAGCCGCTTCAAGGATCGCTCGCTCCTTGCTATGAGAGGCAGATCGATCTTGTCCGGCGGCTGGGAGACGTCTCTTGCTATCGCGTTTCGTTCAATAGCCCTCCAGATAAAGTGGCCGAAGCGCTCGATAATACTTTGGCAAACATGAGCCATTAAGATGAACAATCACCAGTTGGACCATCTACCGACCGATATGATGTGCCGCCGCACTCCGCTTGATTTATGCGAATGCTTTCTGTTCTTCGGCACAACCGTAACTATCAACACGAATTGTGCGTCCGTTCTGCGCGGAGCGAAGGAAGCAGGTTTTGCACCGTTACTAGATAGGAAACGAAGGCCGGGTATCGGATGGGAGATCGTTGGCACCCAGTCAGGCACGGCTCCGGTCGAGGATTGGAAATGCAAAGTAACGCTCGATGATCACACTCTCTACTTAAGTATGGGATCGGAACAGTGGTTTGCGTTTGATCTGGAAACGTACGAAGGCGCAGGCTTCGTCGTGGTTTCCGATCCTGACCGGCCTAGCGATCCCAATGCAGGGCTGTATGTGCTTGCGCTCGCATCCAACGTTGGGGCCTGGCTGCGAACTGAAATGAAAAAGAGCCGCTGACATGGCTGATCCTTTCCTTCTCCGAAAGATGGTTGTCCGTTTTTTGCGAACAGATCGCCTGGAACTGTTCGAGGGAGCGAAGGAGGAGGACTGGAGAAAAAACCTTCGATGGCTCGACCGGAGCGGGCTGGCACTCCCTCTGGCAGCGCGGTTTGAAGCACTGCAGCCTGGTGTGGCAGTGCCTGGCGGAATCAGAACCGCATTGCACTCGCGACTCCTGGATAACCAAAAGCGCATGGAGCGAATGCTTGGATTCTTTCATCAAGCCAATCAAGCTTTGGCTGTCTCGCGCGTTCGATACTGCTGCGTTAAGGGGTTCAGCCTGATTCCGGATTGCTACGACGGTATCAGGGAACGGCATCAGGTGGACCTGGATTTCCTGGTAGCCCCACCGGATTTGAAAAGCGCACAATCGACGATTGAAGGCTTGGGCTATCGTGTGCAACGTGCAGACGGTTCGGGAGAGATGCGCTTCATCAAGCCATGGAAGAAGCACCTCGGAGCACATGCCTATCTCTATCAGTTGCCGGAGCCGCCTCCGATTGAGGTACACGCCAGGGTATGGGAGCCAGAAGTCGAGGCAATTGATTTTCCTACCCTCTCAGGGTTTCTCGACGCCACTGAAATTCATGAGATATCCGGAGTGCAGTTTCCCCGTCTGCGGCCGGCACATCAGTTTGTTTATCTACTACTTCATATCTTTCGTCATCTGCTCGGTTCATGGACCCGGTTACTCTCACTCTTTGAAGTCGCTACTTTCATTCTTGCCCGAAGTGGGGAAGGCGAGATGTGGACGGAGGTTGGACAGATTATCGGCAAGGACAAGCGTCTTGCGTCCGCATGCGCGCTTGTCCTTGGTCTCGTGGACGACGCATTTCCAGCGGAATTGCCTCAACCGCTTCGTGAGGTATATCAGCGTAGTCTCTCAGCTGAAAGTGCTTTGTGGATGGGGAGCTATTCGACTCCGTATCTTTTCGCTGATCCTCCCGGAAGCAAGCTAGGGCTTCTTGTGCAAAAACAGTTTTGTTCAGATGACCGCGTTTGGCAGCGATACCTGCTGCGTCGCCTTTTGCCTACACAGAGACCCC
>Ga0209040_10000784_pt1 | contig 24688 bp, 41 predicted proteins | sample BogFormECP12_OM3_FD_188240 | JGI IMG/M metagenome (GOLD analysis project Ga0209040, IMG submission 188240) | Bog forest soil microbial communities from Calvert Island, British Columbia, Canada - ECP12_OM3 (SPAdes) (version 2) | ecosystem: Environmental > Aquatic > Freshwater > Wetlands > Bog ... | reverse complement strand
AAGTCATATCATCGGTGTATTTGCAACTCGTGGGCGATGGCGTATCCACTACGTTCATCATCCCGCCTAGCGATTACACCACGGGTACTGCGATCAGCACCTCGTTGACACCAACGAGCGGGGTAATTGTGTCCAGCCCCGTACCCGGCACCGTTACCATAGACGCTTGTGGAAATGTCGTTCTGACATTCAGCACGCCATGGGCTTTTGGTCAGCAGTCCATCGTTCAGGTCGATCTTTACTACCCGTCCCCACTGGCTGCCATTGATGGTACGGGTACGGCGCAACGATTCGCCGCGACCACGGGGATTATCCTCTTTACGAATTCGACGCCCAATTTGATCCCTTTGCTGTCCATTCAACCTCAGGTGGGAGCAACGTCCTTTACATTCAAGAACTTAGAGGTTTTCGGCAATGGGCAGCTTTACCACTTCCAACTCCTCCTCAATGCAACGTTAACAGGAGCGAACTTTGTGAATGTTGACCCCGAGTCTTCTATGACTTACGACTTATCGGCCACTTCATATTCAGGCGGTAGGCTACTCGACGCGGGGGATGGCGGTTATGGAAAGAACCGAAACAACTACGAACTCAGCTTTGAGTTCCTCGGCTCACCCCCGATTCAACCGACGATAACCCTAGTGTTTGCGCCAGTTGGTAAATGTGCCGCCGCTGGGAGCACCTTTATTTGGGATGAACAAAGCAGCGGGTGCTTGTAAGGGTATTTCAGAACTTCCTCCCTCTAAAGATAGAGGGCTTTTTGGGGTGGTGCGTCCACCAAATTTATCTTCGGATTCACTAGGAAAACCACATGCCAGAAAATTGCCAATCATGCGCGGGCGGGCAGTACACAGGAATCTCCGTCTTCGGTATCTACGACGATACTACGGGTTGTTCTCTCATTACAGTCTCGGGTAGCCCCGCTGTTGCGTCGATCAACACCAACATAGTCGGCGGCGAAATTTGCGTCACACAGTGTACATCACCGTGGGTCGTTAACCTCACGGAAGTTGGCGGCGTTCCAATCGGAACGACAATCGCTGGTAGCCCAGCGGAGGCATCACTCAATGTCTTCGTCACAGGCGGCGACGTTACCCTCACATCGAACACGCCTGACACTCCGATTTACGTTGACATAACCAATGCCTGCATCGATGTATGCGGTAACAGCTACACGGTCGCTGGCAGCCCCGCTGTATCGTCCCTCAACGTCTTCGTCGAGGGCGGCACGATTGACACCATCACTGGCGTCGTAACCGTCACTGGTACGGGTCCGGGTGGAGCTATCACCGTCACGGGCACCGTTGACATTGGCAACACGGTCGATGTAAACATCACCAATGCCTGCCTCAACGTATGTGGAGCAACCTTCTCGGAGGCTGGCAGCCCTGCGGTATCCTCCCTCAACACCTTTATTACGGGCGGCGATGTCACCATCGCGAATACCATCGACACCCCGATCTATGTCGATGTAACCAACACTTGCCTCAACGTATGTGGATTGACCTTCACAGCGGCGGGTAGCCCTGCGGAATCTTCCCTCAACGTCTTCAGCGTTGGCGGCACAGTCTGCGCTACACAGTGCGGCGATTGGTTCGTAAATCAAGCTGGTACTTGGACGGTCGGCCTCACTGGTGCGACGTTCACAACTTCGGGTAGCCCAGCAGAGTCTTCACTCAACGTTTTCGTTACTGGTGGTGATGTCACCCTCACTTCGAACACACCCGACACCCCGATCTACGTTGACGTTACCAACACCTGCCTCAACGTGTGCGGTAACACTTACACGGCCACGGGCAGCCCCGCTGAGACATCCCTCAACGTCTATATCACGGGCGGTATGCCAACCCCAGTGCTCGAACTCGCGACAGTCGTTTGCGGGCCGAACACCTACCCGCTTGGTTCGAATCAGGACTTGTCTCTCGCCCCAGACGGTGCACTCATCGTCGTACCTGCGGACGAACAGTTCGCTTGCAGCATTCAATACTACTCCTACGACAGTGGCGCGGCATTCGACACTCAGGTCATGACGACTGCGTTCGTTCCGCTCTGGTCGATTCAGGGCAACGGCACGGGAACCATCGTTCAGCTACTCCGCGAGATTCAGGTCTTCACGGACGGCTCGACGGTTCTGTTCCAGCTTATCGAAGGCGGCACGCTCACGGGCTCCGCATTCGCGGCTGGTCCGGGCAACGTCAACGTGGATACCGCAGCAACGGTTGTCACAGGCGGCACCGTGGTCTGGAGCGGTTACGCGGCAGCTTTCCCACGCAACTTTGACGGTCTCATGGATTGCTTGAACGGCAAGACTTACACGATTGCTGGCAAGAGCTTCAAGGGATGCGCCAAGGCTGTTGCACAGATTCGCTGGTCCGAACAGACGAGCATCTGCGGCTAACCTTAATGGCTGAACAAAATGGGCCGCTGGCTAACCCCAGCGGCCTTTCTTTTTGAGTATTATCCAATATGATTCTCGCTGTTTTGCTCGAACTCGGTGTTGCCTGTGGCGCGATCAGTTTGGTCGTAGCCAAGGGGAAGATTTTCGACAAGCCCCACGACTGGTTGGCGTTAAAATTCCCATTTTTAGACCAATTATTGTCATGCTCGTGGTGCGTGAGTCACTGGGTATCGGCATTGCTCGTGCTGGCGTACCGCAAGTCCCTCTGCAACAGTTTCATCGACTATATCGTGCAGGTTTTTGTGATCGTCGCAATCTCACAGGTTGTGGCGGCAATCATGCGAAAGTGCGTTGAAAGCCAATGAGTCCCCCTCTCGTAAGCGCATTGACGCCGACCTTTAACCGCAGAGCGTTTTTCACTCGTGCGGTTCACTGTTTCCTTGCTCAGGACTACGCGAATCTTGAGTGGATCATATTGGACGACGGCGCGGAACCAATTCAAGACCTCCTCCCCGCCGATCCGAGGATCAAATATTTCCATGAAAAACCCAAAAAACCGCATGGGACGAAGATGAACCGTTGTTTCGAGTTGGCACAGGGGGAATTTTGTATAGTGGTAGACGACGATGATTGGTATCCAGCAAACCGAATCACCCGCCAGATCACGCCGCTCATTGAAAACCCCGCGTTACACGTCTCGGGGACGAGCACCCTCTATTACTACCAGCAGGGTAGCACGTTGTCGTATCGATACACGAGCCCGAAAGGAATCGGCTGGCTCGCATCCATCGCGGTACGCAAATCCGCTTGGGAGAATAACAAATTCGATAACATCAACTCGGGAGCCGACTACAATTTTCAAAAGAAGACGCCTGCGAATGCGAAGTTGGATTTGCACGACCCTTCTCTGGTCGTCGCGGCGATCCACCCAAACAATGCGTGCAGGAAGCACCTGAGCAACGACTATAAACCTGAACCGTGGGAGACAATTCAAAAGCTATGGCAAAAGTAATCTGTGCGTGCGGTCAACAAGCTCAATGGCGGGTCTACAACCACGACGGTAGTGTCACCTACCACTGCACCGCGTGTGCGGAGGCCCGCAAAGCGACCACCACGCGCAAGGAAAAATTGTGCAACTGCATGAGGTAAGCTCTTATTTCCCCAATAAAACTAGGGTTTTTGACAGTCTTCACGTTTTTCAGCTTTGCCACTCGTTTATAGGGGATCAGGTTGAATGAGTCAGCACACTGAATCACAATACAGCATTTCTGCGGTCCTAAGCGTCGGCGAGAACACCCAATGCGGTGCGACATTTCCCCCGTGGAATTGCTCCACGCCTGTCCTCACGACAGCCACGATAGTCAACAACGACTATTCGTACAACACCCTGATCGTCACCTTAGACCAAGGCTGCATCACGGGCGGGCAGGTCCAGTTTCAAGGTAGCACCGATGGCGTGAAATACTTCCCCCTCACTGGCTACGTGCCGGGAATCGGCGGGGCGGTAGGCCCAGTTTACACCTTGGAAGCCGACACCTTCCTCGCGGCTGAATTCAACCTAACCGCCATACCGTATTTTCAGGTCATACTCCTCAGCCCGATCACTGGGACGGCCTGCGGGAGCCCTCCAGTTTGCGGTTCTGTGGTCTTCGGGTACTCGGCAGACTCATTCGTCACTACGCCGCCGCCGTGCTGCACGTCGATTACGCCTGCCTCTACCGCCAACCCGCCCGAGTCCGTATGCGTAGCGACGGTATCGACGGTTGTGCTGGCAGCGAACCCTTTACGAAAGGGTCTAAACCTGACAAATATCTCCTACGACACGATTTCCATTGCCTTTGGCAGCAGTCCAGCCGTCCTTTTTGCAGGACTCACGTTGGCACCCGGGGGCAGTTTTTGGATGGACAGCAGTGATTTCACGACCGCCGCCGTTAACGCCATAGCTGGCGGGGGGATCGCATTGATAGATTCGTGCTGCGGCAGTCCGCCCACATATTGTGCGAACCTGAGCATTCAAGAATTCCAGTAAAGGACTATGCAACTCCTAATCAGAGAGATTTAATATGCCTGTTCAAAACCCGTTCGGCCTGTCGTTTTCGGGCAACATAACGCAAATAGACAGTGTGAACCTGAGTCCTCCCTCCGCGTTCGGCACTTGCCCCGGCGTCGGTTGCTGTTCCGACGCAACATCCGTAATTGGTGTCAACGCCTCGCTCTTCGTCGGGTCCTGCACAGCCCTCACTGCAACGAATTTCGGCAGCCCAGCACAGGAATCCCTGAACGTTTACGTCGTCAATCCCCTGACTGTGACCTTCACGGAATCTTCGCTCGAAGTCACGCAGGGCACGTCGCCATGGGTTGTAAGCGGCACGGTATGCGCCACTCAATGCACCACGCCTTGGGTCGTCAACGTAGCTGACTGGAATGGCGTGGCCGTGGGTTCACCCACAGCATGGGGCACCGCACCGACTGGTAATGTCGTAGGAACAAACTCCGAACTGTTTGCAGGCAACACCGCCCTCACCGCAACTGGCACCTCGCTGAATGTGAACCTGACGGGCGGCACGGTGTGCGTCACACAATGCACGAGTCCTTGGGTGGTCAGCGGCACCGTCACCACGGTTCCGCCAGCAAACGCAAGCACAAACATTACACAGTGGGATTCGGTCGCCCTTGGTGCCCCCACGACTTGGGGAACGGCCCCGACTGGCAACACCGTCATTGGCACGAACTCTGAATTGTTCGCGGGCGGGACGGCTCTTGCCGCAACTGGCACCAGCTTGAACGTAAACATCACTGGCGGGTCGATGACCGTCGCTGGGAACCTCACGAACAACAACGCAGCACCGAACGCCTTCAACCTCGGTGTGTTACCCGCAATTGCCGAGACTGCATACGCGACCATCACCTATACGGCTGGCAACCAAGTTCTACCAGTTGTAGACCTGCACGGTGCCATGAACGTCGATTGGCAGGCTCTCGCGGGCACAGCCCTCGGTGGTCCTACTCTTTGGGCTACAGCCCCAACGGGCGAACAAGTTCAAGGCGTCAATGCCTATTGCGTCCAAGGCACGTCTCCGTGGGTTGTCTCACTGACCTCCACCACAATCACAGGAACCGTGGCTGTCACTCAGTCAGGGATTTGGACCGTACAACAGGGAGGGGCTCCATGGACATTCGTTGGAGCACTCACCAACAACAATGCCGCTCCAGCCGCCACGAACATTGGCGTTCTACCCGCAATTGCTGAGACTGCGTACAACACAATCACCTACACGACTGGCGATCAGGTCCTTCCAGTCACCGATCTACATGGTGCCCTAAACCAAGACCTTCAGGCCGTAGCTGGCGTTGCACTCGGTGCCACAGCCGTCGTACCTTATGGTTCGACCCCCGCTGGCGTAAATGTGCCTGCGGTCAACGCCTTCATTACCAACACCCCAGCGGTCACGGTTAGTGGCACAGTCGCCGTTACTCAGAGCACGTCACCTTGGGTGGTGTCGCTCGCTTCAACAACGATCACGGGCACGGTCGCTGTTACTCAGTCCACATCTCCGTGGGTTGTTTCACTCGCATCCACAACCATTACTGGGACTGTCACTGTCGCTGGCAACCTGTCGAACAACACCGCAGCACCGATTGCCGACAACGTGGGCGTCCTCCCTGCGATTGCCGCAACTGCGTACACGACTCAGACTTACACCAACGGCGATCAAGTCCTACTCGTCACCGATTTACATGGCGCGATCAACAGCGATCTGCAAGCCGTGGCGGGCATCCAGCTTGGAGCGACGGCTGTTGTCAACTACGGTAGCACCCCTGCGGCGGTCGCCGTCCCTGCCGTCAACGCATTTATTACCAACACTGTTCCCGTCACTCTGGCTTCGACGACGATCACGGGTACAGTTGCGGTCACGCAGTCTACATCACCGTGGGTCACTGACGGTGCGCTAACAAACAACAACGCTGCACCAGCGGCAACAAACCTCGGCGTACTGCCTGCGATAGCAGAGACAGCCTACAACACCATCACCTACACGACAGGCAACCAAGTCCTGCCCGTCACTGACTTGCATGGTGCATTGAATCAAGACTTACAGGCCGTAGCTGGGATTCAGCTTGGTGCAACTGCGGTCACCGCGTTTGGCACCGCTCCCGCAGCCGTCAATGTTCCTGCTGTCAACGCCTCCTTGTTCTCAGGTACTACCGCGTTGACGAACACGGCTGGCGCATTGAATGTGAACGTTTCAGGCGGCACCGTTGGCATCTCGGGAACTGTGGCTGTCACCCAGTCCACCTCTCCTTGGGTCGTGTCTCTCGCGTCTACGACGATCACGGGAACTGTCACAACTCAGGGTAACCTGACGAACAACAACGCTGTCCCGAATACGTTCAACGTTGGCGTTCTACCTGCCATCGCTGAATCAGCTTATACGAACCTCGCTTACACGACAGGCGATCAGGTTCTACCAGCTACGGACCTCCACGGCGCTTTGTTCAGCGACCTTGCAGCCGTGCAGGGCGTTGCTCTTGGAGCCACGGCTGTCGTAGCCTACGGCTCTACGCCTGCGGCTGTCAACGTCCCCGCTGTCAACGCTTTCATCACGAACACTCCTGCGGTCACGGTCAGTGGTACAGTCGCGGTCACCCAGTCCACGTCCCCGTGGGTGGTGTCTCTGGCTTCCACGACCATCACTGGAACTGTAGCTGTCACTCAGTCTGGTACGTGGACCGTGCAACAGGGTGGGGCTCCGTGGTCGTTCCAAGGCAACCTCACAAACAACAACGCCGCTCCAAATGCTTTCAACGTGGGTGTACTGCCCGCCATCGCTGAGACTGCGTACAACACCGTCACCTACACGACTGGTGACCAAGTTCTACCTGTTACGGACTTGCACGGCGCTCTGAACCAAGACTTGCAGGCCGTCGCGGGCGTCCAGTTGGGCGCTACGGCGGTTGTCGCTTTCGGCTCGGCTCCTGCCGCTGTAAACGTCCCCGCAGTCAATGCTTCGTTGTTCTCGGGCACAACCGCTCTGACCAACACGGGCGGTGCGTTGAACGTCAACATCACGGGCACGGTCACGCAGACCACGCAGGGCAATCTCACCAATAACAATGCCGCACCAAACGCTTTCAATGTCGGCGTGCTGCCCGCAGTCGCAAACGCCGCTTCTCCGGCGTGGACTGAAGGCGATCAGGTTCTCGAATCTGTCGATCTCACGGGTCGTCAAAGAGTTCGTGGCACGCTCACGAACAACAACGCAGCCCCCGTTTCTGATAACGTCGGCGTATTACCTGCAATCGCTGAGACCGCGTGGAACACGGCTACATACACGACTGGTAACCAAGTTCTGATCGCCGTTGACACTCACGGCGCAATATGGAATGATCTTGGTGCTGTCGCTGGAACCGCCGTTGTTACGGCTGCCGCTGGCGTTCAGAAAGTCGGTATCGCTGGTGCGACTGGTGCCACGATGGACGCTGCCGCTGGTGGTGCTACCGCTCCAACGAACGCGATGCTCACCTCCGCAGAGTACAACACCACGCCACTTGTTCTCACAAACGGACAAGCAGGTGCCTTGCAGTCCGACACCACTGGTGCTCTGTACGTCAACATCGAAGGCCGCAAGCAGACTTACTCTTGCTTCGCGACATTTACCCCCGTCGCTGGCGATATTGCCGTACTGCCGGGGTCGGCGTCAAAGACCATCCGCATTACTCGCGTAGAAGTTTCCATGTCCACCAGTGGCACGGCTGGCGTGGAAGCGGTTACGCTGGTCAAGCGTTCGGCAGCGGACACGGGCGGAACATCCGCTGCGATGACCGCAGTGCCGCACGATAGCAACTACGCCGCCGCTTCCGCCGCTCCTCGTAATTACACGGCTGCCCCGACCTTGGGCACCGCTGTTGGCACGATACGTGGCGTCCAGTTCTTCGACGATTCCAACGCCGCGACGGGTGCCAACACGTGGCTCTGGGACTTCGGCACACGCGGCGGGGCGGCTTGCATCGTCCTCCGTGGTGTAGCTCAGCAGCTTGCCATCAACCTCGGCGGCGTCATCGCGACCCAGACCGTGACCGTAAGCTACGAGTGGGAAGAGGATAACTCGTAATGGCTTGGACGCACATTCAAGGTAGCGGAGCGACTACAGCCGCCGCTGTCACAACGTTTAGTATCACGTTGGGTGCGGCCCCGACAGTAGGCAACTTGGTTTGCTTTGGCATTATCATAACGTGCAGTACGGGCGTTTCTTCAAATCTCCTTGTTCAAGACGGCAACGGCAACACATACACGATTACACCCAACTCTCCGTCTTCACAAGTCACACAGACGGGCGGGGCTGGCGGCGGTGGGATGACAGGTTCAACTTACGCCGCTTATTTGGTCGCACCCGCGAACGCGAGCGCGACCATCACAGCGACATGGACGAACGGTACGACGAGCGGCGTCCAGATATTCGTAGATGAATTTCACTCTTCCCTCTCTGGTATTGTGTTTGACACCGACACCGCTGGAAGCGATGCTACAGGGGCAATCAATCAAACTTCGCCATCCATCACCCCCAATCACGGGGCAGGCGAATTGTTCTGGTCTATCAGCGGTAGCACGAACACCTACACCGCACCAACTGCGGGCGCGACGATAGGCGTATGGACAGGAAACGCGGGCGGAATTCAAAACGGTGACGCGGCGGAATACGTTCTGAGCGGTGCCAACGCCGCAACAGCCGTAAACTACACGCAGTCAGCGGTTTACGGGTGGTCCGCTATGGTAGTGGCGTTCTACACCTCTGGTTTTAGCGGAGCGGGTTTTTGGTGGCAGATGCCTCCGTTCATGCAGGGGTAAATGATTTTTGAAATAGATATGTAGGAGGACAATCCTATGGCAAGAACACTAATTACGAACACCCCCATCCCCGGGCCGTACCTCAACCCGAGTGCTGGGCAACTCATGCTGAATCTCGTACCCGCCGATCCAGTGAACGGAAACTGTTTCGAGGCGACGGACTCGGATTGTCTCGCCCTGTACTGCCGTGAGTGTACCTTCGTTTGGAACTCTACTCAGACTTACAACGTCGGTGATCTGGCGCAGATGGAGGCAAACGAGCCCACACAGCACTTTAAGTGCTTGGTTCAGAACACGAACGTCAATCCCACCACAGATAGTGCGGGCAACTGGACGACCTACTACGGTGAGACCGCCACGCTCATTTCGACGCCCGATGCTTTCGGTCGCGTTGGGGATGTCACGAACTACCTCGTGTATCCCGGAACAATCGCAACTTATTATTTCGTGCAGGCGGGTTGGCAGCAAACTGACGGCAAAATCTACTTTACCTGTTCGTCAGATCGTATGCTGGTAGCTGTCGCTCGAACGCCTTAAGATCGTTTCACTTCTTCACCGGGAAAGAGCATCGTGGCAGGCTTGACGAGTCCGCGTTGATACGCGATCACCAAGCGGAATTCTTCCAAGGTCAAACAACCCTTCAACTGATTGCATTTGCGACAGGCATCGACAATGTTGCGAACGCCGCCTGAACCATTGCGGCTCTTCGGCTGCATGTGGTCACGGGTCTTCTTCTTACGACTCAATGTCTTCCCGCAGTAAAAACAGCAGAAGGTCTTGACCATGAGCTTAGCTGGGGTTACTCCCAGAAATTTCTTCGAGATTGGCAAGGACAAGCGCAGCGGATGTGAAAACGTCCCAGATGTGTTGGGGATCGCCCTCTATTTCAAAGTCTGTTGGGTTCAACAGTTCAGGATTGGTTTCTGTAATGCGGACACGGACGTGATCTCGTCCGAGAGCTTCAATGATGACTTCGCACTTGTGATGGATTTCCAGTACAAGCCTCTGAGACATCAGCCGCCCTCCCGACCCTGCCTACAAGAGGGACGGGAAGACGGTTTGCAGAGCTACATGCGGTGAGTTACGTAGTCGTTGTAACCTTCGTGCGGGTCAAGCTCGTGCAAGGTCGGCCATTTCAAACGTCCATCGTTCGCAACATGCTGGCGCGTGACGGCATCCTTGCCTTTGTCATCGTGACCCAATGGCTTTTCACAGGGATACCCGTGGTGTACTTCGGTGCAAAGAAAAATTGCTCCCATGCTATTCCTCCTTCTTGTAAAATCTTTTTGCGGCAGCCCACCCCGCCTTAAAATCGGGATACTGCATCCTGACACTCATGTTCGTGTAGCTTCCATACTCGTTGCGATCCAACGTGTAGTCGTTGAACATGTCCCCCGCCCTGTAATCCTCTTCGATGTGCGCCTCGAACGCTTTGTGTATCGCTTTGAGTTCTGCGCTCTCCTTACGCACTGGTTCCTTCTTTTTCCGCTCCACCTTCTCTCCTCTGTGGATGTCTCGCGTGACTCCGAACTCTACCCAATCCTGTGATTCACTCATTGATGTTCTCCCGTCCATGACTCCCAAAGGCATCGCCTGCCGTTGAAATCGGGGAGCCAACCCCATACCTCTCACGGAACAGTCGCATCCGATCTTCGCGTTCCGCCCAAAGCCGTTGGAATTCTTCCTCGCTGACCTCGGGCTTTACGCACTTCCAATTGCTGTGGTGGTAGATGACATCCTGACCCTTGACCGCCACAAAACATTTCTTGCAGAGCGTGCCGAACGTGGGGTTCAAACTCATAAATCCCGATTCAACCGCACACATCATGGAGCAGAATGCGTGGGAGCCGTCCCAATCATCGGGGACTTCAACGAACCGCTGACCACGTGGCACGTCGGGGCGCTCGTGATGCACGCGACGGGACCAGCACTCCGGGTTAAAGCACGGAACTTTTCTCATACCCTCTAATACCGCATTTCTTGGAAAAACCTAGTCGCCGCGTACCGCTCCCTCGAAAGTGCATAACGGAATACCCGCGATCTCTGCGAAAGTCTCAAACTGAGTCCCAAAGGGTAGGGGGATGCCAAGCTTTCGGTACAGTCTGAGAAGCACTTTCGCCCAGTGCTCGCAGTGACCAAACCAACAGCCCGCATTGAAGTCATTATTCCGACCGCAGTACCGACTCCCACTCGCCAGAACAACGTGATGAGCGGCCTCGTGCAAAATCAGATGGGCTGGTTGGCGGAAAGCAACCGTAGGGTTCACGGTAATGTAGCACTTACTGGCGTCATGATCGTTGAAATCATGCCCACCCACACGATGCTTATTCGAGCAGCGGAGCTTGCATGGGAGCCCGAGCCTGCCGATGATATCCCGATGAACCTGCTTCCAGACTTTTGTCGGCGTCGGACGTTCAGTTTGAGCTATCGAACCCAATGTTCACCGCCGTCGTCTTCAAAGAATCAGGAACAATTGGTGTACGGTGCAGAAACACGGGGTCGGTTGTCAACGCCCCTTTAGGGACGACCACCTTCTTGATCGTGATACGCGGACGTATCGTCGTCCGGTTCTCCACCTTTACCTCGACGGGCTGGAAAACTACGGGAGCGGGTGTCACCGTGATCTGGGCGGGCTTGCGTGCGGCTAACATTAGGGCGCTGGCTACGAGGGCAATCGAGAGGATTGCCGTTGGGAGCAGGCCGAGATTGATGCTGATGCTGTTATCGGGAGAGTTGTAGTTCATGGTTTCCTTTTCGTTTAACCGAGTATGGCGTAAGCCATATCGAGATGTTCATCGCGTTTCTTCTTATCCTTCCACGTCTGGCGGCAGTGGGCGGGATTGCAGTAGTAGCGTCCGTTGTGCCTGTGCTGATAACGGTTGTCAACGCAGCCCGTGCGCTTGTAATACTGAATCGGGCTCTCGTTCTTACGGCGAGGCGGACGATGGACGGTGTACAGGTAGCTCGTGCCGCTCCCCTCGGTCTTAACGACCACGATGCTTTCTCCTGCCTTCAACTCGGACGCCTTGACACGACGGGCTTCGCCTAAGCGGTAGGTCCCATCTCCGTCTTTATAGTTTGTCATCGCGGTTCAATCCTCATTGGTGGAACGATGGGCATCAACTTATCGAACTGTGCCCGCACTCCCAGATGGTCTGCGAGTCCAATTATCATCCTGCTTACTTCTAAATCCATTTTGCCCTGACTCTTGAAATCCTTGAGCAACAGGAGTGCCAACGCGAGTTCTTCTTTGCCAGCTTCGGATAACTCTCTCACTGCGGCAGTTCCTCCTCAGGTATCGTATCGACCGTCACGGACGACTCAATCAATTGTACACCAGTTGAGCCGTTTGGGTAATCCCCGCTGACAACGATGTGGAAGCACGGCTGTTTGAGTTCCTCTTCGACGATCACCAGCCCCAATGCATGGTAGTAAAGCAGCCGAAGTTCCAACCAGCGAATTTGGTTGCCCGATAGCGGGCGACGGGCGATGTCCACGGCGATGCCCGCTATGTGGACCGATTCGAGTTCCCCGTGCGCGGGAGCCGCGTTCTTATTCCACCGAATGAGGCTCCGTTGGACTTTCACTGTTCGGACGGCGGAATCCACCAGAAGCGGGGTGTGAAATTCCCGGTAATAGGCATCGCTCAGATCGAACAGGAATGCAGCGACCCATGGGCGGCAGTAACGCCGCTTCGGGTCCAGCCGCCTGTCAACCGTCAAGCTGACGCTCAGGGGCAGGGGCACCAACTCCTCCCGCTCAACAGCCGCCGAGAGCGCCTTGTTGTCTTCGTACCGCTCAAGCCCCAGACGATTAGCCTCGGCATTCTGAAGCACGAGGGATTCGTGAGAGGGTGGGAACGCCCTATAGGGCTTTGGTTTACGGTGATATTTAACGTGGGCGGCGGCGGGACGAGCCGCTCGCAGGGCACCAGCGAATGGCACCAACGACAACGACAGGATTACAAGCAGCATTAGGCCGCGTCTCATGAAAGCTATTATACCAGACAGGCACTCGAAAAGGCTAGGAATTGGGGGAGGGATTCGCCACGGAGAAGGGTCATACGTTTTTTCCACTGATGGTTCATGCACAAAACGCGATACCTATCGGGGAAGCCTTGCTTGACCACGTACCGATAAAATCGAGTGCCTAGACCGAACTGTTTTCGATCCTCAGCCCCGTCGTCGTTGACATGATCTAAACTCAGCATGTCCAAATCTTTAACCCCGCATTCGGGCCAAGCACAAACACCCCCGTAATGGGCTATGATCTGTTCTTTCTTCGCCTGAGCTTTCTTTTTCGTGCGGTCGCGATCCAGCTTAGCGTGATGCTCACACAGTGGGCCGATACTGACGGGGCTGGTACAGCTTCGGCACAGACCCTTTGCCCGCTGGCTTTGCTGCCAATTTTTACGCTGTTGCGTTGTGGGACGTATCATGCAATCCCGTGTTTCAGAACGTAGGCGACAATTTCTTCTGGGGCAATCCGCCCATCAGCCGTGCCATTTTGGGTATGAATTACGGAAATATCTTTGGCTGCTTCTCGGAAAGCGTCGAACGAGGCTTCGACCCACTTTCCACTGGGTGGGATGATTGCAGCCGTATGGTTTCCAACGAGATACGTGTAGTTCTTCTTACCGATCTGAATTCGGTACATGTTCCTCCTCAGCGGTCAGAAATCGGAGGGCCTAAAAACCTCCCTCTTAATGATACTGAGAACAGCAGGAAAATCCCCACGGCAAACTCTGGCGACCCCATAAATGAGCCGAGGATGAACCCGATGATCCACCCGATGGTGATGAACACGAGCAGCTTTACGACGAATGCGGTGATGGGGTAGTTCATAAAGTGTTGAAAACAAAACAAATATAGTTGCAAATTTCTATCGTTTCCGTCCCGTTTTTGGGTATAATAGCCACATGGAAACGAATGACACTGTGAAGCAAGTCGAGGCACCGAAGTTCACGGATGTGCAGATCATCCTGCAATACATCTTCGGCGGCAAGAGCACGTTCACTCTTCAAAGTGTAGCATCAGGTGAGCGTTTCACCTACCAGATTGTGCAATCCGCCAAACGCCCGGGCGATACTCGTCCTCCCGTCTTCTTCGTCACGGTCCTCACTGGACCCGACAATTCCAGCGACTACGCTTTCGTCGGCACCATTTTCGAGCGCAAGACCTACAAGTTCAGCCCGAAGGCGGGCTTCACGATGCAGAGCCCGTCAGTGAAGGCGTTCCAGTGGGCCTTCGCCAAGTTCGTTGAGGGCGTGGTGCCTGACCAACTCGAATTTTGGCCTACGACAAACTGTGCACGCTGCGGTCGCCCGTTGACAGTTCCGACCTCGGTACACAACGGCTTCGGCCCCGACTGCATCACGAAGGTCGGCGTTGGCATGGACAACCAGCCCCTCAACAAGCAGGCAGCGAGCGCCGAGACATTCTCGGCGGCAGGCGGCACGCAGAACCCGTTGTTCCAGCAAGCGACTGCCCGCCAGACTCGCACCGACAGTTTTGTAGTTCGTCCCACCGTGGGTCCTGAGCCGAGCGATGCCGACGTGAAGCGCATGGTCGATGCTCTCCGCAAATTCTCTCCCGAAAACTTCACGATGGATGGCGAAATGAATCAACAGCAAGCCATGGGTTTCTGGTTCAAGCGTTACAAAAAGCAGCCGTTAACTGCGGCTCAACTTGTTGAAATGGAGGCGTAAGATGAAGTCCCTTTGGAGCGATGAACGAGGACAGGATGTCGCGGAATACGCCGTGATGCTTGCCGTAATGCTCGTGATCGTGATCGGCGTAATCAGGCTGATCGGCAGCAACGCTGGAAACGTGTTCAGCGAGATCGGCAGCAAGATCGGCAGTCAGTAAGTCAGTAAAATTCGCAGTCGAGGAGACCATTATGACGTTTCGAGGAATGGAATTCGCCAGTTCTACCGTTGAAGACAAGCCGCAATTCTCGGCTGGTAGCACGCTTCAACTTGCTCCGCATATCTCCGAGGCCGTCAAGACTGCGTTGCTCAACCTGCCCTGCTTCAAGGGCGTGGATACCACCGAGTTGATGAAAGAAGCCGAGGCGAAGATGGGCGGCAAGCGCAAGGTCAACGACCGTTTCACGGCGATGCTGGTGGTCGTTGGAACCCGCTACCTCGATCACCCATCGTTGCAGGTTCACCGCAACATTCGGGACATCGGGATGCCGCAGTACGCAAAGTAGTCGTCCGATTCTGATTGTGGAGAAATTCAAATGAGCACACGCAAGGTCACAGACAAGTGGGGCCGGGAGATCGTAATCTACGGCGACAAGGGTTTCTTCATCGCAATGCACGCTGGCACTCAGGTGGTTGCGGGTTCGAGTGAACAGGTATCACTGTGGCTGACTCGGACGGCTTCAACAATCTCGAACTAGGGAGGGTGTATGCACGGACTTTTATTGCCGCTGGCACTGGTCATTGTGAACGTGGTAGTATTCATCAGGATCAAATCGTGGCGGACGCTTCTCACCTTCCTGCCGCTGTTTCTCCTGATCGTGATCGTCGCCGCCGAAGGGCGGGATCGGCTCGTAGCATGGCGGGTGCTCTAATGTCAGCCAATCCATACATGGCGCTCTTGCATCGAGTCGCCCCGCCGCTCATGCCCGCGTATCGGAAGCCGCTGATGCTCATACTGTCCAAGGCACTGTACCAGATCGAGTTCAAACACTATTCGGAGCCAAAACTCCTGACCGCAGGTGGGGATAATGCCTAAGGTTCGCAGCCCGTTGTTATGGTGGTGCGGTACGGCATCGACGGTTGCGTTACTCATAGCGTGGTTCGGATTTCATGCGAAGCCTGAGACACTTGGGTTCTGGCTGATAGTGATGCTGATCTTTTACGAGGGGGCGTTTGAGTGAGCGATGACCCGAAGCTTCGATATCGTTGCGGCTGCACGGTGTGCGGCTGGCGGGGCAGGCGAACGCTGATCGCCCTCGGTAAGAAGCTACCTTGTCCGCGTTGCGCGGGGGAGTGGGTGTTTCCCGAGAATCACCGAGTTAACGGTTTGATTTCAGAGAATTCACGATATCACGGAGAAGCAAAATGAGATTCATCGACGAAGTTTGCAATCTGTTTGACATGGAAGTCTTGTGCGACATCGAGCCTATCGCCGACAGGATCAATTGGGAGGTTCGCTACAAACCCACGGTCGCCATCGGCTGCCGCACTGAAGAGATCGGCTTCATCATGACGCCGTGGTTCACGAGCCTCGAAGAACTCAATGCCTTCTGCGAGCTACACATCGAGAAGTTCCGTGAAGCAAGCAAAGACAGCGAAGAGCCCGCTCCCAACGCAACGGACTGGCTTATCCCCACGCTTTCAACGGCTAGAAATCGGGATGCCCTAAGTTAGGCTGTTCAGATTCGAAGGGCATGTCTTCTTCCCACCAAGCCATGACGGTCTCGCTGCCTGCGGGAACCTCGGTGTATCCAGCATCCACCACGACGTAGTATTCCGAGGGCTTACGAGCCGCCTTAGCTTCCTCGAACTTCTTGTCGCTGGCATCCAACACGATACACTTGTGATGCTCCTGCGGGTCTTTCTTGTACAGGCCGATAGCGGCATGGGCGCACTGCCCGCCCGTCTTGTTCTCGCTCATCTTGAGGTTCTTGCGAACCAGCAGCTTTAACTTTTTCATCGTCCGTCCTGATTCGACGTTGTTTCAGGGCACACTTTGTGCTGCGTGATGCCCCACTTGGCCGCTATCGGTAAGTGACATTTAGTGCAGTACACAGATGGTTCGGGCGCATACCTTCTCTTAATGTCGGCTTCCACCATGTCGTAATCTTCGTCATTGTGTCGGCGTTGTCCTAATCTATCGACCCACATTTTTGTCGCTCCAGTCGCTCCAATTACCCGGGCAAGAGCATGGGTTATCGGAGCATTCAATGCAGCCACTCGATGTTGACTGCGTTGGTGTAGTGGTGGTCGGCGTAACGCTACAACTCACCTGCGGAGTTTGGAACTCCCAAGCCGTTTTAGGTAACACCGTGCACAGGGCGTGGCGTGCTTTGTCGTAAACAACATTCAGGCTCGTCTCGTTGTGATCCACTTTCCAGAGTGTACGGTTGTTGGACGTGCGGGACACGAAGTCGGCTTCACCTGTCTGAATTTTCTGGACGATCTCCCGGCGGGCTTCTTTGTTCAGCGTGACGCCATACCGCTCTTCGGCGGCTGCCTTGGCGTGAGCTTCGAGGATTTGTTTGGTCTTTTTCATGAGGTCCCTACCTAAAGATACCAGAAAACCCCAATTTTAGCCAAGTAGATCGCGGAGGAGGGAGACACCGAAATAATCGCAGTTTTGTTGGAGAGTTTTGATGCAGTCTTGGATAACTTCCCTGCGAACCTGCTCAGGGGTTAAATCCTTGGGAGCAGGCCGCAGGTCAATCGGTTTGTCGTAGAGGTCAATCTCAGTGCTCATAGCTTTCCAGTCGCCGTAGCAGCTTGAACGCTGCTCGTTGAGACGAGTCCATGCGGATGAACCTGAGCCAGAGACGCCAGTGCTTCATTACAGCTTCTCGACTTCAGCCTTCACGTCGGCAACAACTTCCTTTGCGTCGGCTTCGACGGCTGTCTTTGCTTCTGCTGCCGCCTTCTTCGTAGCATCAATCCAAGCCTGAGCTTCGGCCTTTGCGTCAGCAACAATCTTCTCCGCTTCGGCTTTCGCGTCAGCCTTGATCCCCTCGGCAACAACTTCGGCGTCGGCGATGGCCTTTGTGACTTGCGCCTTGGTGTCATCGACGATCTTCTGAGCATCTGCTTCGGCCTTCGCCAATGCAGCCTCGCCAGCTTTGCGAACGTCGGACAAGTCGGTCTTCGCCTTCGGAAGAACCTTTTCAACCTCAGCGACGACCTTCGCTTCACCGTTCAAGAATGCGGCATAAGCCGTAGCCAGCGCCTCACCGAAAACGTGGTTGTGGAATTGAACTTCAGTGACATTGCCTTCCACCGTATGCTGAACGCGAACTGCGTATGTGCCGTCAGGGTTCTTCACGACGACTGCGGGTACTGCCTGTGGGACGATTGATGTTGCCATGGTGCTCCTTAAATGATGACGCCTGATCTCGGCATCAATTCGAATTGAAGATCGTAGTTGACGAAAATGATTGCATCCCTCTTCGTCCGTGCCTTGTCCACACGAACCTGCAACGCGGTGACCTCATCCGTTGGGATGTCGGGGGCCGTGACGCGCAGGAAATCGTTATCGGTATACATGATGCTATCGACCATCATGTCGTAGTTCGTGATGAGGGTGTACGACGGGTCTTTCTTCGCCTCATGCCAGTGGCGCTTCAAAGCCTTGAGTTCGGGAAACGGAAGCCCCGGGGCGATCACGAAGGTGAGCTTGCGATAGGGAGTTGCTTTCACGCCCTTGTCTTTGCGGACATCTGTTTTCTTTTTCATATTTATGCCTGTGATGGATCGTCTTCAAGATCGGGCAGGAGAGCGGATTCCGCGAGTTGAGTCACACGCGGGTCTTCTGCAACACCATCCATATCGAGGATGTCCATACCCGGAGTTTCGAGTTCTACTTCGCCCACTTGAACTGTGTTAGGGCGACGTGCGCCAGCGGGATTCGTGACGGTGACTCCTGTGACGGGCGTTCTGCCAGCAGCGGTTGCACGACGACCGACGTTGTGGTCGCGGTTGATAGTGCGAACTTGCGTTGGATCGCGACGGGGGCCATTCTGCGAAACTGGGGTTCCACCGCCGCCAGATGCGGAAGCAATTTGCACTCGCGGGCGTGGGCGGGAGATGGGAGTGCTGGTAACAGTTTCGCCAGACGAACCATCGAGACTTGTGATGACAGGGATGGGATGCAGGTGAGTGGGTGGAACAGGCACAGCCGACAGGCTCTCGGCTTCGCGATTCACGTCCTCAACCAAAATCATGCCCATCATGTCGGAGAGGTCTTTGTTCGCTTTGTGTTTCTTGCAGGGGGAGTAGATGGCTTCGGCGATGGCGTCTTTGTATTGCGGGTCTCTGAACTCACGGACAGCCCTGCAACCACAATCACGCTCTACGCTTAGCCGATGTACGTTTGTCTTTTCGACCTTCATAAGTGCCTCTAACCTTGCAATCCCGTAGTGAGCGACTCCCACCTGTCCGTCATCAACGAGAGTGCGAATTTCAGGGTTTTACTGGCAATTTCTTGCTTCTGAATGCCCGTTAAACCTGTCGCAAATTCGTTCTGAAAACGAAGCTCCAACATCGGGGCGTTCTCATCCTCAGCATCGCCAAGGTAGTAGAGCCGTTCCCCGATGGTTGGACAGAAGTTCAGCTTCATTACTGTGTGACTTTCGCGCTCTTCTTCGCCTTCTTGACTGGCTTGGTCACTTCCGTGGCCGCGCCATTGGTCGGCGTTTCCGCCGCTGGTGCGGGAGTTGCCGCAGGAGCGGGTGCTGAAGTGGCATCGACGCCGGCCGCGATCACCGCAGGCGGTTCGGGCTTCTTCAGGTCGATGGGGAAATTGATGATCTGGCGGAAGTATTGCTGGTTTTCGCCCTTCTCATCCTTCTGCTCGAAAAGCACCCCAAGGGATGATACTCCGGGCTGAAGCTGGCGCAGGTTGAGCTTGTCAGGCGTTGTGATGAAGGGAATGGCCTCAGTTGCTACAACCTTCCCCTCGGCATCGGTTTGGTCGAACAGAAATACGATCTTCATGTTGTTGCTCTCCTCATTACCTAATACTAGATTTTTGGGAGTTCTTGCTAAAATCCCAAATAACTTTTGATGGCCTGACGGGAAACAAACCCCGCTACGTAGCCAACGACGAACCAGCGACGTTTGGACTTGCGGAACTGAGCCTTCATGACGTTCTTCTCGTCCGTGCACTGCTTCGTATTGTCCGCGATCAGCTTATCCTTGCCAGCAACCTGATTGTGCAGGTCGCCGATGGTAGTGCCAAGGTCAAAGATGCTCTTGTTCTGGTTGACAATAATCTGGTCGTCGTTCTGCTTCTGGACAGTCTCATTGGCGAGTTCCGTCGTCAGGACGGGCACCTTCTCCAACTGCTGGACCGTAGCCAAAGCGTTCGATGGTGTCACGGTGACGTTGTTGCCCGCACCGATGGCGTCCTTGAAGTCTGTGCCGGGGGCAAGCTGCGCCCAGCGATTAACGAGATCAGGTACGGGTAAGGAAGCATCTGTCTTCTGTTGCTTCGCAAGCGTGTTCGCCAAAGCGATGTTCGCCTGTGCAAGCTGCTGATTCTGTGCCGTTACCTTGTCGGTGAGAGCCTGAAGTGCCGCTTTATCCGCAGCCGCCTGAGCCTCATCCTTCTGAACCTGTGCGGCCAATTGCTGGTTTGCCTGTACCTGTGCGGCCACGACAAGTTTCTGTGCTTGAAGAGCTTTGTCGGCTTCATTGGCGCGAATATCGGCGTACTTACCGTAACCCCACCAGCAGACGATGGCGAGGATAACGACGATGAGAAGTCTCTCGTGGTCGAGCAGGAACGAACGAATCTTGCCGATTTCCCCGCCGTGGATCGGGCTTATCGCTTTTGGCGTAACGCTATTTGGCGTAACGGGATTAGTTGCCATGTCATTTCTCCAAAAATTCTCTATTAACCTGCTTGTGCAGGAGATCGAGAGATTGAATCGCCAAATCCAGAGCGATTCTGTGGGTGACGCGGGTTTCCGCATCCCATTCAGAAACACTATCTCTGGCGTCAATTAACAGTTCGCAAGCTTGATCTTGCGCTTTAATTGCTCGTTTTAAGCGGGCAAGCCTTTTGGTTTGCAGTCGTGTCACTTCGCTACCCCATAGGCCCAGTCATGGGTCAGTTGATTCGCCCACGTACCGAGGCTCGTGACAATCAAGTTCGCGTCCTTTGGTTCCGCTGCCCACAGGTGGGCTGTCCCCTTCGGAAGAAACTTGAGCTTGGTAATGCTGATGGTCATGAGTTCGTGACCGAATTCCTCGTCCACAAACGCAAAGTTGCGGAGCATCACATTCGGACGAACCACACAGGCTCTCTCGCCGTCAATGTATGGGCCGAGCCGCAGGACCACCTTCAACGCTAATTCTACTTCTTCGCTGATCTCTGGCATTATTTCGTTGCCCTTTCCTTAAACCGAACGCAGGTGCATGGACCTGAGAAGTTCTTGGCGACCCACGAATGAATCTTGTGGTTGCTGACTCCCGTGCAGCGTCCCCAGCTACCCTTCGACGTGACCTTGTGCTCGTGCCGTTCGTGGTAGCAGGTGTTGCACTTGTCGGTGCCCAACTTCTTGCGCTTCTTCGGTCCCCGGGTCTTCTTTTCGACGACCTTGACCTCGGTCGCGGCGACCTCTTTGATGTCCTTGCCTTTGCGGGCCTCTTTCGACCGCCCGTCCTTGCAGACCTCTTGGGTTAATACTGGGATTTTGCAATCAGGGTCTAATTTAGCAATCTGATTGGCAGAAAACTTGAATTCCTTGCCGTGTTTGTGGATCACATCGCGATAGGTGTTAAGCTCGGGGTCCTGCTTTTTGAAGTAGTCCTTCATCAACCGATCCTTGATGATGCAGTAGATGATGAACAGGTTCTTCGGAGCTTTGATCTCCCCCGATTTGAGGTTCTGCATGACGACCTTGGCGATCTCCAGCGGATTGTGCTTCCCCTCGATCAGTACGAGCTTCTTGACCAGTGCAGTGACCGTGCGCTGGCGGCTGTGGCGTTTGGGCTCCTCAGCCTTGGCCTGCTCCTCCAATACCTCAACCGTGGGCATAGTCTCGTCCAGATGCAGGTCCTCCGCGATCAACGCGGATGCTACTTCCTCACCCAGTTCCTCAAAGAGCCCATCCACCATAGGACCGTAGTAGTAGACCTTTCGGTTCTCGGGGACATTAGGCAGGTTCAGGAGATTGCGGATCGGGGTCTCTTGCAGAATGTACTTGGTGCGGAGGGTGATACGGACCATCGCCGAACCGTCGCCGATGACCTCCACGATGCCACAGAAGTCGCGGCATTCCCCGTTCAGGATGCGGACGAAGCTACCAACCTCGATCCCAATAGCCCGCTGGCGGTGCTCTTCTTCGGCTAGGGAGATGAGGCTTTGGACGTAGGAGTCGTCTACGAAGATGGCCTTGGACGGTCGGTTGCAATCGCCCTCGGTCACCAAACCGCAAATGCCCGTGATCTGTTTGAGGCGTAATAGGGCGGGGAAGCTGGTGCTACGAACGAACACGTATTGCACCGTGCCGAGTTCAAAAACATCCAGATCGCGTCTTTGGACGGGAATGAAGACCTCAAGGGGCTCGTCGCGGAATATGCCCCCCACTTCTCTTCCCAACCGCTTCATGGTGGGTTCCACAGTCTTGTCACTTCGGAGTTCCGCCATGTACCATTTTGTGCTTTTGAGCTTTTCTACGGGACCGTATTCGAGAACCATGCTACCTAATACTGCGGTTTTGAGTTGATTTTCGATAAAAATTGAGATATATTGAGTCATGGATCGGAAACAGTGGGGCAAGGAAAACAGCGGCGTCAAGCCTCGCACGTGTCCTGTCGGTCATGCCTTCACGGGGGGACCCGCCAAAAAGTGCCCTGAATGCAAGAAAACCCCCTCTCAAGTCGCGGAGGGGGTCATCGAACTGTCTGGGTTTAGGGTACGGATAATCTTGGAGCCAATCACATAGGATCGTCTTCATACCCATCAGCATCGCCCGAGGGTACAAAAACGTGCCGCTCGGCGGCTACGGGCTCATCCTCAACTTCAGCAACGGGAATGCCTTTGGCGGCTACTTCCACCATATCTTTCACGAGACCGTCCAGCGTCGGCTCCGGCTCATCGCTCAGGAACGCCGCGATCTCTTCGGGTGCTGCCACTTGGGGCGTAATGAGCGCATCGGGCATCTCCGAGGGCTTGGTCGGGGGGATGTCCTCCACGGCTACGCCCTCAGGCGGGGCGATACGCAAAAGCTCCTTGATTGTGCCCGTAGTGCTCCCCAATGCCCCGCCCTGCGCTTTCTGAGCCCGCTGGCGGGCTTTCCTCTCGGTTGGGGAGCCGTGGAGCTTCAGAAGCTCGAACGCTACCAGAGGCATGATATTGGACGGCAGGTTGGGTGTCGTAGCCCATTTGATGAACAGGGCGGTTACATCCCCCGTTTCGGGCAGTCCCACATAGATCGGCAGGATGTCGGGATCAGACTCGGCAAACACCGCTCTGCCGTAGATACTGAACATCATCTCAATCGCTTTGGCTGGACGAGCTTTCCTACCCGCCTCATCCGCCAGTTCAATTGCCGCCTTTTGGTTTCTCGCCGCGACCGCCAGCATAAGTTTGATGCATACGTCTTCGAGACTCGTGTCGATAATGACCTTGACATGCTCCACGCTCACCAGCCCGAGGGCGGCAGCAGAGCCGAGGACATTGACAGCATCCCTGACGATGCCCTTGGTATGGCGGGCGATCAGCCGTAGGGCGTCTAATTCATAGGTGATGTTGTTGCGATTGGCGACATTTGCCAGTAGACCGACGACGGTATCGAGATGGACTAGCTCAAAAGGAATCTGCGTACAGCGGCTCCGAATGGTGCCCGCAATGCTGTCCACCTTATTGCTCACAAAGATGATGCTCGTGCGAAAGTTGCCTTGTTCCAGTGGCTTGAGGAATACGTCCCAAGCCTCGGAACTAAGGCGGTGAGCTTCGTCAATCACTATGACCCGGCGTTTACTGAAATTTGGGGTTTGGGTGCCCCAAAGTTCCATAATCTCGCGGGCCTTGTCTACCCCCGAATACAGGGCGGCGTCAATTTCCTTAAAGTCGGAATGGCTGTCAATCCCAGTTTCCGCTATTCTGAGGCAGGAGTCGCACTTGCCGCAGCCGAGGGGGTCGTCACCTTTGCACATGAGAGCGCGGGCGAGGAGGTAAGCAGATGTGGTCTTACCGACGCCGAGAAAGCCGTGGAAAAGAAAGCCTCTGAGCATCAAGTGTTTGTTGTTCAGGACGGCTTGAAGTACCCGAATCGCACGTGGCTGTCCGACGACAGCGTTCCATTCAGACGGACGTTGGGCGATGAGGTTCATAGAGTATGATACTCAACTCCCCCAGAGTGTCTTGGTTACGAGAATAGAAAGTACGGAGCCGCACATACCGCCGAGGGTGAACCCTGATATCGACCACCCATCCCGCATCTTGGCGTCTTCAATCATCAGCTTCGTCATGACCATGCCCTGCAATACACAGAGGCCGTCCGTGACGGCTGTCCAGACGTACAATCCTTTTGCGAGGGCTCGGAAGTTCGATGCAATGATGAAGAAAGAGATCAATTCCGCGATGAAACAGAATAGGAACCGACCGAGGCGACTTTGTGGCGGCGTAAACCACGGCTCCTCTTTGGGCTGAACCAGATGGTGGACAGTGCAGAACTCCTCAACTGTCGGGTGAGGGCAACCATCGCACAGTTCAAATGGGTTCATTTAGTAGCAG
>Ga0209040_10000783_pt1 | contig 24713 bp, 14 predicted proteins | sample BogFormECP12_OM3_FD_188240 | JGI IMG/M metagenome (GOLD analysis project Ga0209040, IMG submission 188240) | Bog forest soil microbial communities from Calvert Island, British Columbia, Canada - ECP12_OM3 (SPAdes) (version 2) | ecosystem: Environmental > Aquatic > Freshwater > Wetlands > Bog ... | reverse complement strand
AATGCTATTGAGCGGCGTGCGCAACTCATGGGACATGTTCGCCAGAAATTCGGATTTGTATTTCGACGTCAGCGCGAGTTCCTTCGCTTTCTCTTCCAAAGCACGACGCGCTTGCTCGATTTCCTGGTTCTTACGCTCGACCTCCACGTTCTGTTCAGCGAGCTGTTGGGCCTTTTGTGCGAGTTGTTCGTTGGTCTGTTGCAGTTCCTTCTGCTGCATCTGGAGTTCAGTTGCCAATTGCTGGGACTGCTTCAACAAACCCTCGGTCTGCATGGTGGCCTCGATGCTGTTGAGCACGATGCCGATGCTGGCCGTCAGTTGTTCGAGAAACGCCAGATGTGAGGTGGTGAAGTTGCTGAGCGAAGCCAACTCGATGACCGCTTTCACACGGTCTTCAAAGAGCACGGGTAACACGATCACATTTTGCGGAACAGCTTCGACCAGACCCGATCGAATGGAAACGGTGTTGGGAGGCAATTCCGAAATCAGCATTCGACGCTTTTCTGCGGCGCATTGCCCTACTAAACCTTCGCCGATCTTCAGCCGGCGCAGATGGCCGTCTTCGCCATCCCCGGCAACGACTTCGCCGCCTACCGCTGGGGCGACACGGTGGACACCCCGCAGGCCGCCTTCCTGACCCGGCCGTTCGTCACCCGCGAGCAGCAGATCATGGGCTCGATGGCCACCGCCGACACCCTCTACGCCATGGACGACCCCGTCCAGGATGGCATCGAGGACTGGAACGCCCTCGCCCCGATGGCCCGATTGCTGAGCGCCGGTGACGTGATGGTCGAGTACGACCAGGCCTACGAGCACTACGGGGTGCCCCAGCCCCAGTTCCTGGCCAGCCAGCTCCACCAGACCCCTCGGGGGCTTTCGGACCGCCGGTCCTTCGGGACCCCGGTGCCCAACGTGTCGAGCATCTCCACCCTCAACGAGCAGGACCTGGCGTCGGCGGCCGACGTCACCTGGCCCGAACCGCTCGACACCTACACCGTCGACAACCCGCGCCCGATCACCCGGGCCGAATCGAACACCGGTGCCGTGGTGGTGGCCGGCGACGCCACCGGCCTCCAGGCCATGGCCGGTGCTGGGCTCCTCGACACCGACAGCGCCGTCTACTACTCGGGCACGCTCGACACCAGCCCGGTGCAGCTGCACCGGCTCCTGGCCGACGGGGCCGCCCTCGTATTGACCGACACCAACCGCAAACAGGCTTTCCGGTGGGACACCCTCACGGCCAACTACGGCGAAACGGAGACCCCGAACTCGAACCCGGCCAAGACCGACCTCAGCGACAGCCCCATCGACCTGTTCCCCGGTGCGCCGTCCGACGCCCGGTCGACCGCCGCCTACATCGGCGCCGTCGACGTCACCGCCTCGTCCTACGGCAACTCGATTTCCTACACGCCTGAGGACCGCGCCTACAACGCCATCGACGGCAGCGTCGACACCGCATGGCGCACCGGGACCTTCGTCGCCAAGCCCTCCGGCGAGTGGTGGCAGTCGGCCTTCACCCCGCCGGTGACGACGGGCACGGTGACCCTCGTCCAGCCGGTGAACGGGGACGTGTCGCGCTGGATCACCAAAGTGACGCTGAGCTTCGACGGCGCGTCACCGGTGACGGTGGCGCTCAGACCGTCGTCGCGCACCCCGGGCGGCCAGGCCATCACCTTCCCCCAGCGCACCTTCCACGCCCTGCGCATCACGATCGACTCGACCAGCAACGACCAGGCCTCCCCGGCCACGGCCGCCGCGGTGGGCCTGGCCGAGGTCGAGATCCCCGGCCAAAAGGTCGTGGAGGTGGTGCAGATGCCCCAGGACCTGCTCGGGCAGGCCGGGACCGCGTCGCAGGCCAACCGGTTGACGCTGATCATGAGCCGCCAGCGCGTCTCGCCCTACCCGCCCCGTTCGGACCCCGAGACCACGATCTCGCGCGCCTTCACCCTCCCGACCGCCCGGGCCTTCAGCCTGTCCGGCCTGGCCAGCATCTCGGCCCTGGTTCCCGACGACGAGGTCGACCGCCTAGTGGGCCGTCCCGGTTCGGACGGGTCCGGGATCGTCGCCTTCTCGAAGGGCCGCATGCCCGGCGACCTCCGCTCGGGGGCCGCGGCGGCGCTGGACGGCAACCCGGCCACGGCGTGGCAGCCGGGGTGGGGTGCCCCCAGCCAGAAGGGCCAGTGGCTCCAGTACGACGTGCCCAAGCCGGTCACCTTCGACCACCTGAACCTGCAGATCGTGGCGGACGGCCGCCACTCTGTCCCCACGTCGGTCACCATCGGCACCGAGCACGGCAGCCGCGCCATCACCCTGCCCCCGCTCGCCGACTCCCGGGTGCCCGGGGCCACGGTCACCGTGCCCCTGAGCTTCCCGGCACTCACCGGCGAGCAGATCCGCCTCACCGTGACCGGCGTCCGCCTTGAGTCCACGACCAATTACTACGCCGAGGCCCCGATCGCACTCCCGCTCGGGATCGCCGAGGTGGGGATCCCGAGCGTCGTCATCCCACCGGTCCCGGCGGCCGTCCCGGTGGCCTGCCGGTCGAATCTGCTGGCCATCGACGGGCACCCGGTCAGCGTCGAGATCACCGGCTCCACCCGGACCGCCCTCGACGACGGCGACCTCTCGGTCCAGGGCTGCGGACCCGACGCCAACGGCATCCCCCTGGCCGCCGGCCCCCACATCCTCCAGACCGTTGCGGGCCACGACGCCGCCGACCCGAAGGCCTCCCAGGGCTGGAACATCGACCAGGTCTTGTTGGACTCGGCCCCGGGGGGCCGGGCGGCCCCGGCGCCGGCCGCCGGCCCGCTCCCGGCGAACCAGCCCGGCCCGGCGCCGTCGGTCACAGTGACGGCGCAGGGGACGGTCTCCCAGAAGGTGGCGGTCCGGGGTGCGACGGGGCCCTTCGAGCTCGTCCTCGGCCAGAGCGTGAACGCCGGGTGGCGGGCGGTGGCCACCCCCGGTCCCGGGGCGCCGACCGGCGCCCACCCGGTCGACCTCGGCCGCTCACAACTGGTCGACGGGTTCGCCAACGGCTGGCCGGTCACGGCGGCCCAGCTGGCGGTGCTCGGGAAGGAATTCACCGTCCAGGTGACCTGGACCCCGCAGTCCGAGGTCTGGCTGGCCCTCGCCATCTCGGCCGCGACGATCGCGATCTGCCTGGTCCTCGCCGTCCTCCCCCGGCGCTGGCTGGCGGTGCTCGGGGTCCGTCGCCGGTCGCGACGCTCGGGACCCCCGAAGGAGCGCCGGGCGGCCCACGCCCGTGGCCGGGCCTCCCGCGACGAGAAGGCGCCACCGCCGGCCGCGCCGGCGTCCCCGTTGGCATCCCCCCCCGTCCCCGACCCCGCTGGTGGGGCGTCCGGACCCGCCGAACCGGTGGCCGGAGCGAGCGACGCGACGCCGGGCGGGGCCGCCACCACCCCGGTGGCCGGCCCTCACGCCCCGGACGGGACCGACGGCCCGGTGATCGCCCCGCGCTTCTGGCCGGTGGCCCGCCGGGGTGAGCGGACCGAGTCGGTGCCGGTCACCGAGGAGCCGGTGCCGGTGGTGCCGGGCGCCCCGACGACGGGTTCGTCGAGCGAAGAGCCGGCCGACGTCGTGCCGGAATCGCCCGCCGTGCCACCGCCCCCGGCGCCGGCGACACTTGAGCCCTCGGCGACGGGGGAGCCGGGCGCCGCTCCGGCCCGGGCCCCCGTCCCGCCGCCTCCCGACGCCATCCCGGCGCTGGCACCGGCCCCCCGGCTGACGTGGCCGTTCGCCAACCGGGGGCGCCGGCCCGCCCTGTGGGCGGTCGTGGTGATCGCCCTGGTGACCGGCGGACTGGCCGCCGCGATCTCGTCCCCCCTGGTCGGGCTGGCGGCCGGGGTCGTGACCCTGGGCGCGCTGCTGGTCCCCCAGGCCCGGTGCCTGACCGCCCTACTGGCGGTGGGCCTGCTGGTGGCCGCCGCGGTGAGCGTGGTGAAGGGGCAGGCCCAGCACCCGATCCCGGAGAGCTCGAACTGGGCAAGCGCCTACGACAACGCCGGCGTGATGGTCGAGATGGCGGTGGTCTTCCTCGGGGCCGACGCCATGGTCGAGGCCGCTCGAGCCGCCGCCCGCCGCCCGGGCACCGGCCGGGCCGGCTGAACCGGTCAGCGACGGCTGTCGGCCTCGGTGGCCAGCGCCTCGAGCGTGCTGCGGGCGGTGGCGTCCCAGGTGAACCAGCGGGCCCGCTCCAGGGCGCCACGACCGAGCCGGGTGCGCAGGGTCTGGTCGGCGAGCACCTCGGTGAGGGCCGCGGCGATGCTCGACGCCCGGTCGTCGACCAGCAGGCCGCTGCGCCCGTCGAGCACCGCGTCCCGGTGTCCGGCGATGTCGGTGGCCACGGCCGGGGTGCCGCAGGAGCCCGCCTCGGTCAGGGTCATACCCCACCCCTCGCGCAGCGACGTCGAAGCGACGACCCACGCCTGGCGGTAGAAGGCCACGACGTCGGCGTCGGGGAGCCGGCCCGGGAGCGACAGCCAGTCGTCGGCCGCGTGGCGACGCAGCAGCTCCTCGAGGTGGGGGCGCTCGTAGCCCTCCCCGATGATCACCGCCCGCAGGTCCGGTCGCCTGGCCCGGGCCTGGACCAGCGCCTCGATCAGCAGGTCGAACCGCTTGACCGGGACCAGTCGGCCCACGGCGACCACCAGGGGCGCCGGGGACCGGCGGCCGCCGGGCGAGAACCGGGGCTCGACGCCCGGCGCCACCACCGACACGTGGTCGGCCGGCAAGCGGAGCTGCTCGACGATCTCGTCGCGCGACGAGCTCGACAACGTCACGATCCTGCTCTTGCGGTAGACGGGCGGCGCGACCCGTCCCTCGATCAGCTCGCCCACCCGGGCCATCCACCCCGGCAGGACCATCCGCCACATCTCGGCGTGCACGTGATGGAGGAACACGATGCTCGGCCCCCGGTACCACAGCGGCGAGAAAAACGGCATGCCGTTCCAGACCTCCACCAGTCCCTCACCCGCGCGATGGGGGGTGCGCAAACCCTCCCAGGCCGCGCCGGCGAACACGGCGTAGCGCCCCGATCGTCGTTCGACCCGGTAGCCCTCGCGGGTGGTGGCGGCGGCCTGGCCGGGGACGGCCGAGGTCCGGAAGGTGACGTCGATCCCGGCCGCAGCCCAGAGGCTCGCGATGCGATGCGCGTGGAGCTCGGAGCCGCCCGCCTCGGGGTCGTCCAGGTCGCGCCAGGCCACGAAGTGGATCCGCCGGAGCCCGGCCTCCTCGGCCATCGTCCGCAGGACCTCCTGGTTCGCCGTCTGGTCCGGCGCCCCTTCGATCGGGGTGGCGCCACCGGTCAGGGCACCCCCGTCGGTCCCGGCGAAGGCGGGGGCGGAGGCCAGGCCGTGCCACTCCCCGGCTTCGCGACGGGCCCCGCGACGCCTGGCCGCCTGCTGGTCATCTCCCACCTGGGCCTCGACCCCCGATCTGTGCGGACGGCTCCGGCGAGCGTAGCCCCCGCGCCCTGGTTGGCCGACGAGGTTACCGGCGGGCCAGGCGGCGGTGATGGACCCTGACGAAGCCGATCACGGTGGCCAGGGCCAGGCAGGCCTGCACCACCAGGTCGGCCCGGGCGGTCACCAGGGGCAGGCCGTGGGCCGCCGAGACCGCCAGTGTCGCCGCCACGGCGCCGATCACGAGGAGCACCGTGATCCAGCGCCGGCCGACCGCCAGCAGGTACATCGTCAGGATCACCGTGATGCTGAGGCAGACCATCGCCAGGACCAGGGGAACAAGGGCCGCCTGGGCGCCCAGGTAGCGGGCCGAGAAGACCACGGACAACAGGAGCTGGGGCGCGCCCAGAGCGATCGCCAGCAGCAGCACCGAGGGCACGGCCAGCAAGAGCAGGGTCACCGCCAGCTGCCGCAGGGCGTGCCCGCCCTGGCGCCAGCGGATCGCCGCCTCCGGGAGGAGGTAGCCCCCCAGGACCAGCGCGCCGAAAACCAGCGCCTTGGCGGCCACCGACACCGCCGCGTACGAACCGCTGATCCGGGGGGCGTCGCGCCCGATGACGATGACGTCGATGTTCTGCAGGAGGGCCACCATGGCCAGGGCCACCAGGGCCGCCACCAGGTCGGTCACCAGGTCGCGCCGCTGCTCGGGCGGGGCCCGGAGGGCCCGGTCGACCCGGAAGGTCGCCGTCCATCGCCGACGCAGGGCGTCCAGAGCCGCGTCGGACCTCGACGGCCCCGGGGCCGCCGGCTCCCGCTCGCCCCGGGCCTCCTCCTCTTCGACCTCGGCGGCCCAGACGCGGTCGGCCCGGATCCGGGCGTGGACGGCCGTGACGATCTCGGCCACCAGGACCCCGACGGCGGCACCGACGACGCCCAGACCCGCCACCACCAAGGTGATCATGGCCACCGTGCGGACCCCGGCCTCGACCAACAGGTTGGCGGCCAGGGTGCGGTAGTTCCGGTGGGCCTGCAACAGGCCCCGGTCGAGGCACAGCAGGACCCAGATCGCCCCGGCGATCAGGATCGCGTCGACGCCCGCGGCGTGCCGCTGGTTCAACAGACGGGCGAGGGCGTCGCCAGCGGCCATGACGACCACGGCGAAGCACACGACGGCGAGGGTTCCCTGGCGGTGGACGCATCGGGCCCAGCGCTGGACGAGGTGGGCGGAGCCGCTGCCCCGCCAGGCGGTCACCCGGCGCACGACGGCCACGATCACGGCCGAGCCCGGCATCGACACGATCAGGAAGAGCCCGGTCAGCTGGTTGAGGGCGCCGTAGTTGCGATTGGTCAGCAGGCGGGCCAGCAGGACGGTGACGATGAGTTGGGTGCCGCTGGCCAGGACCCCGGCGATCGCCAGCGGCCCCGCCTGGAGCAGGCCCTCTCGCACCGAGTCGGGCGCGACGTCGCCCCCGGGCGACCCGGCCATCGCGTCCGGCGAGAGCACCAGCTCCCCCCCGATCGCCGGCATGACCGAGCTCGGGGCCAGCGAGACGGCACCGGGGAGACCTTCGACCGCCGCCTCCGCCGCCTCCACCGCGCCGACGGACCCCTCGCCGTCGGGCATGGTCGGCTCGGGCGGTCCGCTCATCTCGCCACCGTAGCGAGCGCCGGGCCGGCGCCCCGGGCCAACCCCGCGTCGGTACACTCCCGGCGGTGCACGGTCGTGCCCGGCGCTCCCCCGCCCGCAGCGGGCCCCGGGCCGTCGTCACGGTCCTCCTGGCCGCCGCCCTCGCCGGCCCGGCCGGCGTCCGGGCCCGCCCGGCGTCCGCCCGCACCCCAACCGGCGCCCCGTCCCGCTACGCCGTGGCCACGGCCTCGGGCGCCGTCGCCACCTTCGGGGGGGCCGGCTTCGAGGGCGACGCCACCGGCCCCCCCTCGCCGGTGCCCGTCGTCGCCATCGCCGCCACCCGGGACGGCGAGGGCTACTGGCTGGCCACCCGGGGCGGCGGCGTCCGGGCCTTCGGCGACGCCAGCTCGGGCAGCGACCTGGGCACCACCGGGTGGACCGTCGGACTCACCACCGACCCGACCGGGTCCGGGTGGTGGGCGGTGACGAGCACCGGCACCGTCACCGCCGGTGGCGGGGCCCCCGCCCTGGCCGCCCCCGGCGCCCACGGCTCCCCGGTGCGTGGCATCGCCGCCGCCGGGGGAAGGGGGGTGTGGCTGGCCCGTTCGGACGGGACGGTGACCGCGGTCGGCGTCGTGCCCCCGTTGGCCGCCCCTCGTACCCGGGGGCCGCTGGCCGCCATCGCCGCCACGCCCGACCGGGGCGGCTACTGGACGGTGACCACGCAGGGCACCGTCGTCGCCGCCGGCGACGCCAACTGGTACGGCTCGTGGACCCGGCCGGCCAGCCCGGCGGCCGGCATCGCCGCCTCGGTCGACGGCCGCGGCTACCTGCTGGTGGCGACCGACGGCGAGGTCCGGGCCTTCGGCGACGCCCGGAAGAGGGGCGACGCCCGCAGCCCCCTCCACCCCCCCGGCTACCCGGCCTCCCTGCAGCCGCCGGCGGTTCGGGCGGTCGGGCTGGCGGTACTCGGGGCCGGCCCCCAACCGGCACGCCGGGGACCCCTGCGCATCACCTTCCTCGGGGACTCCCTGGCCGTGCTGACCGCCAGGTACACCGCGGACTACGTGGCCGCGCACCACCTCGACGCCACGGTGGCCGACGGCGCCGTCCTGGGGTGCGGCGTGGTGGGCGCGCTCACCCTGTCCACCTACTCGGACCCGACGGCCCCCGCACCGACCCTGCCGGCGTGCGCCCAGTGGCGCCAGCAGTACGCGCAGGCGGTCGCCGAAGGGCATCCCGACGTGGTGGCGGTGGTGCTCGGCTACTGGGAGTCCCAGCGCCACGGCTTCGGGGGATCGACCGTCTCGCTCACCACCAGCGCCGGCTACCGGGCCTACGTCGCCACCCGCCTGCGGGCCGTCGACGCCATGGCCCGGGCGGCCGGCGCCCGGGTGGTCTTCGTCGAACCACCGGACTTCGGCGACGGCACCCCCGACGCCAACGTCACCGCTTTCGACACCCTGGTGGACCGGGTCGCCGGGGCCACCGGCGCCGGCCGGTTCGACCTTCGCCCGCTTCTCGACCCGGGGGGCCGGGACGCCCCGACGCTGGGCCCGGTCACCGTCCGGGACACCGACCGGGTCCACCTGAGCGCCCCCGGCGTCGAGCAGGTGATCGACCCGGCCCTGGTGCCCCGGCTCATCGCCGCCGCCGAGGCGGGGCGGGCCGGGGCCACCTGACCGGGGGCCACCTCAGGCCCCGACCGGCGGCCGGGCGGTGACGGCCGGCGGGCGGTGCCGGCCCGCCGCGGCGTTCACACACGCCGGCATGACCGAGGGTCGACGGTGCTCCCGGACCGCCTGGTCGTTACAGGTCGTGAGGGTGCCGACCGGCACCTCGAGCGCCGGTCGGCCGAGGTCCACCTCGGGCCAGACCCAGGCGTGGTCCTGGTAGACCGGCCGCGCACCGAGGGCGGCGGTCATGAAGCCCACGGCGTAGTGCGGGTCGTGACCGACCACGATCGCCGGGCCGGACCGGTCCGGGATCACGACGGTGGTCACCTCCCAGGCCCTGATCGCCTGGCGCACGGCGGCGTACTGGGCCGGGGTGCCCGCCGGCGGCCGGTTGAAGCCGAAGCCGAGCGCCGCCAGCAGGACAAAGCCGGGCTCCTCCCGGCCGGCCCGGCCCGGGGTTCCCTGTGGTCCCCCGCCGCCGGCCTGCGCGTAGTGGAGCCGGTTGACGGCCTGCCAGGCCATCGCCGACTGGATCCCCGAGAACGGGGTCGGCATGGCCAGCAGCACCCGACCGGGTGCCAGGCGCGGCCCGTGGAGGGCGAACCACTGCGGGAGGTCGACCGGCCGCGCCGCGAAAGGCATAGCCGGGGCCACCGCCGCCACCACCGGGCCGAGGGCGACGCCGGCCGCCAGCACCACGGCGCCCAGCGACAGTGCCCAGCGCGCCCCCCCGGTGGGGCGCGGCCGGGCCGGCCCGACCGGGGCCTCGCCAACCCCTTCGGCCCCCACCGCCCCGCCGGTCCGACCGGGCGGCACGGCCCGCCGGCAGTGGTCGAGCACCACGGCCAGCATCACCGCCAGGCAGAGGTAGGTCACGGCGATGAAGCGCTGCTCGACCACGTTGTCGAGGACCGGGGCCCGGTCGAACAGCTGCCACGGCACCCACTGGTGCTTGCGCTCGCCGAGGGAGAAGAGCGCCGTCACCACAGCCAGGCTCCCGAAGAACCACAGGCGACGGTCACGGCGCCAGATCAGCGCGCCCGCAGCCAGGACGGCCAGCATCCCCCACCCGATGTACGACGACGACGGGAGGGGATGGCCGAAGTACCCGCCGATCTCGAGCAGCAGGCTCCGCTCGTTCGCCACCGTCGGGGTGACGAAGGAACGGGCGGTGTACCCCCCGATCACCGGGATGTTGGGCCAGATCCGCCCGGACAGGTGGGCCGGGCCGGCCAGGGCGAACCATGTCGGGTAGGCCAGCACGGCCACCGCCAGCCCCCCGGCCAGGACCAGGCCGCGGCCCGCGTAACGGGCCCGGGCCGCCAGGTCCGCGCGGTGGCCGACCACCCGGCCGAGCACCAGGAGGACGATCCCCATGACCGACGCCAGGACCACGATGACGAGGACCTCGGTGCTGATGAAGAACTCGAGCACGGCCAACAGCCCGAGCGCTGCCCCGAGCCACCACGGCGAATAGCGCTGGCGGACCAGGAGCTCGTCGAAGCATCCGAGCATCAACGGGAGCAAGGCCAGCGACGCGGTCATCAGGTGGGAGTAGCCCAGGCTCTCGACGACGAAGGGCGAGAAGCCGAAGAGCAGGCCGCCGACGAAGGCCGCCGGTGACCAGCGCACCCAGCGCCGCAGCAACCAGAAGGCGCCCAGTGCGCTGAGCACCGGGGCCAAGGTGTTGGCCACGTTCAGGCTGGCCACCGGTCCGAACAGCCACGTGACGGGGGCGAGGGGCACGCCGACGGCCAGCACGCTGGTGTTGGAGAGCAGGTTGATGCCCCCGGGGTGGAACAGGGCGGTGGAGTAGAAGAGGTTGTGGCCGTGGCTGATGGCGTAGGCCGGCCACTCGAGAAACCAGGTGAACAGGGCGGGGTCGCCGCACCCGCAGGTGGCGGTGCTGGTCGGCTGGGCAGTCCAGACGTGCCACCACAGGACCACCGAAAGGGCCAGGTACCCAGCGCCCGCCGCTGTGTAGACGAGCGCGGTGCGCCCGGGCCGCGCGGACCTGGCCCAGGAGCGTCCCCGGGTCCGGGTGCCGGCCCGGTGCCGTGGTGCGACCGCCCTGGGGCTCGCCGCTGGCGGGGACGGGCCGCCGACGTCCAGGGCCACTAGGCGGCGGGGGTCCGCCTGGGCAGCACCGGCGCGTCACGACCAGTCCCGCCGTTCCCCGTCGGCGCACCGTCGGCGTGGGCCTCGTGATACTCCTCTTCGACGTTGACAGCCCAGATGTCGTGATGAGCGCCCAGGATGTTCTCCACCGTGAGCATCGCCGTGTACATGGAGTGGTCCTGGTTGTTGTACTTGTGCATGCCGTTGCGCCCGATCGGGTGGACATTGGGGGCGCTCGCATCGAGGTACTTGCAGATCGTCTCGACGTTGCCCCGGTATTCGAAGTCGTAGTACGGGTACGCCTTGGGGATGCGCACCACGTAGCCCGCCTCGACGGCCTCTGGACGCACCAGCCCCAGGACGGCCAGCTCCCGCTTCCCCCGGGCGATCAGCTCCTCGTCGCTGCTCGACCAGAGCTCATCGCCCTCGAAGACGAAGTACTCGAGGCCGAGACAGGTCCGTCCCTCCTTCACCATGAACGGGGACCAGGAGCCGAAGTTCTGGATGCGGCCGACCTTGACGTCGGTGGCGTGGATGTAGATCCAGTTGTCGGGGAAGCCGTCGGCCTCGGGCACGACCAGGGCCACGGTCAGAAAGTCGCGGTAGTGGAGGTCCTCGCCGGCCCGGCGCACGTCGGACGGGGCCGGGTCGAGCGCGGCCACCAGGTCGTGCATCGGCATCGACGAGATCACGTGCGAGGCGGTCAGCTCCTCGGTCGAGCCGTCACGGTGGCGCACGGTCACCGAGCGGGCCGCCCCGTCGTCGACGTGGATCGCGGTGACCGCGGTCTCCATCAGGAGCCGGCCGCCACCCGCGGTCACCAGGTCGCGGCACCGCTCCCACATCATGCCGGGGCCGAGCTTCGGGTACTGGAACTCCTCGAGCAGGCTGGTGATCTCCTTCTGGTTCCGATTGGGTCGCAGGGCGTTGAGCACCGCCTTGCCCAGGTCGAGGTTCTTGACCCGCTGGGCCGCCCAGTCGGCCGGCATCTCGGAGACCGGGACACCCCACACCTTCTCGGTGTAGGTCTTGAAGAAGGTGCGGTAGAGGCGCCAGCCGAAACGCGCCACCAGCCAGCCCTCGTAGTTGCTCTGATCCTTTGGCGGCCGGATCCGGGCCCACAGGTAGGAGAACCCGCAGAGCATCGCCTCCCAGAGGCCGAGGTTCCTCAGCGCGTTGGCCGCCTTCAGCGGGTAGTCGTAATACTTGCCCTTGTAGAAGATGCGGCTCATGCGCGGCCGCAACAAAAAGTCGGCGTCGGGCAGGATCTCGTGCCAGAGCTGTTCGACCTCGGGCACCTTGGTGAAGAACCGGTGGCCGCCGATGTCGAAGCGCCAACCGTCCCGCTCGACCGTCCGGCTGATGCCGCCCACCACCGAGTCGCCTTCGACGACGATCGGCGCGCAGCCCGCCTTCACCAGCTCGTAGGCCGCGGTCAGGCCGGCCGGCCCGGCGCCGATGATCACCACCGGCGCCTCCGGACCGTCGCCCCCCGGCCCGGTCGTCTTGGTTCCTGCCTCTGCCACCTTGTTCCTTCCGGTCCTGCGGCCCCGCTCGGCTCGAGAGCCTCTCCGTGTCTCCCGGTCCGTGTCTCCCGGTCCGTGTCTCCCGGTCCGTGTCTCCCGGTCCGTGTCTCCCGGTCCGTGTCTCCCGGCCGTGCTCCCCGGCTGTGGCCGCCGGGTTCCGGCACAGGAAAACACAGGACCGACGGCCCGTCGCCCCCGCGCCGACCCGCGTCGAGCGGTGCCGTCCGACCGGGGCCGAGGATAGTGGGTGCCCGCACAGTGGTGGCGCGATGCGCCGGGCCTGATACCCAGGGATCAGGGGACCGAGATGTTCGTGAAGGCGAGCAGGGCGTACCCGGCCAGGCCGGCCGCGGCGAGGGTGAGTACCGTCCGCTCGACCCGGGGTCGGGCGATGAGCCCCGCCGCGGCCAGCACCAGGGGGAAGGCGCTCAGGGCGTAGCGCTCAAACGAGTCGAGGTTGGTCCCGCTCAGCGCCACCAGCACCACGGCGGTGGCGAAGGCGCCGTACGAGGCGGGCCACCGGCGCCAGCAGACGACGAGGAGGGCCAGCACGACCAGTACCCACGGCACGTGGAGGGCCGTCCCGAAGTGGTGGTGGAGGACCCCCCGGGCATCGTGAGCCAGGGTCCGCAGGGGGTCGGAGAGTCCGCCGTGGTGGGCGGCCTGGCTCTGGACCCGCAGCGGCAACCAGAAGTCCCCGAACGCCCAGGCGCTCCACCCCAGGAAGACGGCCGTCCCGGCCACGGGGGCCACGGTGGCCACGGCGGCGGCCAGCCGCTCGGCCCCGCCGACGCGGCGCCACCAGCGTGCCGCCTCCACCCCGACCGCCACCACCAGGGCCAGGCCTACCGGTCGGGTCAGGCCGGCCGCGAATCCGAGGGCGGCGGCCCCCCACCATGCCGGACGGGGCCGCCCGGCCCACGGGTTCGAACCCGACCCGCGCCGAATGGCCAGGAAACAGCCCACCGTGACGGCCAGCAGCAGCCCCTCGGCGTAGCCCATCACCAGGACGAAGGCCGGCGGAGCCAGGCAGAGGAGCCACACCGAGCGCTCGGCCAGCGCCACGTCGCCCGTTTCCCGGCGCACCAGCACAAACAGGAGGGCGGTGGCGACCAGAGCCGCCCCGTTCGCCAGGACGACCAGGGCGGGGCCGTCACCGACCCCGGGCACGTCCCCCAACGCCCGGCCCAGCAGGGGGTAGAGCGGGAAGAAGCGCAGGGACTCCTGCCCGAGGTGCCCGTAGCCGTAGCGGGCGATGGCCTCGTACCACCCGGCGTCCCAGCCGAGCAGCCCCTGGTGCACCCGGGTGACCACGGCGGGTGCCGGATGGGTGCGGTCGGCCAGCAGCCGGGCCAGGCCCAGCGCGCCGACCACGATCACCCGGGCCACCACCCACTGGGGCAGGACGGCCACCAGGACGGTCCCGGCCCGGCGGGCCAGCACCCCGGCCCGGGCCGCGGGCGTCGGGTTCACCGGGTGGTGGGCGTCGTCGGCGTCGTCGGCGGCTTGAACTCGGTGAGCTGCATCGGCTCGTAGTAGGTGTCGGGGCTGGCATTCACCCACTGGTGGGCCCCGAAGCCCGGCGCCGTCAGCAGGTCACCCCCGAGGATCTGGCACTTGGTCCCGAACCCCTGGTAGCCCTCGGCCGAGATCAGCCAGATGGTATGGCCCCCGGCGACGGCCTTGGCCCCGAGCTCCCGGGCGAAGGTCGCCGGGTTGGAGGCTTTGGCCACCGACTTGTAGTCGACCCAGTCCACGAACTGGGGACCGGTCCCCCGCGGGTAGGTGATGAGGTCGTAGTGGTCAGGGGCCACCACCTGGTAGACCGACGGCCCGAGCTGGTCGGGGCAGAAGGCCACGATGTCACCGGGCTGGGCGTAGCGGTTGATCACGGCCGCGATCTGGGGGGCCTGGGTGCGGTAGGTCCAGATGTTCTGGGCGCTGGCCACCAGGCCGGCCACCGCCAGCACCGCGACCACCCCGGCCCGCAGCCGTGCGTCGAGCAGCGTCAACGAGCCGAAGGCCACCAGGAGAATGAGCGGCACGAAGATCACCGACGCGTACCGGGGCGAGAAGGCGCTCCCGGTGAGGATCCCGCCGGCGATGGCGGCGAAGAGGGTCACGACGACGACGAAGGCCACCCCCCGACCGGCCGGCCGAGTCCGGATGTCGAGCTCGATGTGCCAGCGGTCCCGGGCCAGACCGAACAGGGCGAGACCACCCAGGATGAAGTACCCGAGGGCCAGGAGCCGCCCCTGGTTGGTCCCCGCCGTCTGGTGGGTGGCCTGGTTGTCCCCGAAGCCGGTGACCGAGTCGATCACCGCCGCGAAGTTCGGGGTCTTGGACCACGGTGTCCCGGTGTGGGCCGACTGGTAGAAGAAGGTCGGCAGCCACGGGACGAAGGCCAGGGCGCTCACGACCAGCGCCGCCACCACCCAGCGGGCGTTGTTCCGCCACTCGGGCCTCCCCCGCCACGCCTGCCAGAGGAGCCAGATGCCGAGGGCACCCAGCAGGTACAGCGACCAGTACTGCGAGTAGAGCAGTGCGGCGCCGACCACGGCCACCGCGAGCAGATTGCCCGGGCAGGGTCGCCGGAGCGCCCGGTCGACGGCCACGAAGCCGCACGCGGTCAGGAACATGACCAGCGAGTACATCCGGACCTCGGTCGCGTAGTACACGGCGAACGGGGCGCTCGCCAGCAGAGCCACCGTGACCCAGGCGACGGTCCGGCCCCCGTAGCGCCGACCGGCCACCCAGGCCACCGGCAGCGTGGCCACCGACAGCACCCCCGACAGGGCTCGGACCGCTTCCCGGGACGTGCCGAAGGCCCCCATCCAGAAGTGCAGCAGGACGTAGAAGAGGGGCGGGGCCCCGTCCCGCTTGAGGTACGAGGGGATCTCGTGGATCGGCAGGCGTGAGATGTCGACCGTCAGGGCCTCGTCCAGCCAGAGGGCCGAGCGGGTCCAGAAGCGGAGCACCAAGCCGACCGCGACGACCACGATGAGACCGGCCTCGGCCGCCGTCCGCCAGCGCCCGTTGAGGACGGGCGGCCTGGTCACCCGGTGCTCTTCGGAGCTAGGGGCCGCCCCTCCGTCGCCGGCGGGCACCGGCCCACCGGTACGCGACGGCGCACCGCGCGCCGGCGCGTCGACCACGGAGCCCTCCATGCCGGGCATCGTACGCGAACGGCCGGAGTCCACCCGGCCATGCACGGGGCCGCGCCCCCACGGCTCCGCTCCGGCCGCTACATTCCTCCGGGCCCGCAGGCCCCACCCAACCCGGCCAGTGGAGGCCTAGGATCGGGAACCGGGCCGGGGCCTGGTGCGATGCGAAGGGAGGGCGCACGGGTGGCGAAGTACATCACCAAGCGGTTCGTCGCCCTCGTCGTCATCCTCTTCTTCATCTCCCTCGGCACGTTCTTCCTGGTCCACATCCTCCCCGGTGACCCGACCGTCACCATCCTCGGCCCCAACGACAACGCCCAGAACCGGGCCATCCTCCTGCACCAGCTCGGGCTGAACAAACCGCTCTGGGACCAGTACCTGATCTGGATCGGCCACGTCCTGTCGGGCGACCTCGGACAGTCCTATGTGACCCACCAGGCGGTCACCAGTGTGATCGCCGAGGCCTTCCCCATCGACATCGAACTCATCATCATCTCCCAGCTGATCGCCTTCCCCGTCGCCATCGTGCTGGCCCTCTTCGCCGCCCGCCGACCGAACAAGACATTCGACAAGGTAGCAACCACGACCACGTTCGCCGGCCTGGCCCTCCCCCCGTTCATCGTTGCGCCGCTGATGGTGATCGCTTTCTCGATCCACTTCCACGTGTTCCCGGGTCCGGCGTCCTACGTGCCGATCTCCCAGAACTTCTGGACCAACATCGACTCGATGCTGCTGCCGTCGATCGTGCTGGCCATCGGATCGATCGTCATCTACTACAGGCTGCTCCGCAACGACCTCATCGCAACCCTGCAGGAGGAGTTCATCACCATGGCCCGGTCCAAGGGGATGACCGACCGCAGGGTCCTGCTGAAGCACGCCTTCCGGCCATCGTCGATCTCGCTGCTGGCCTCGGCCGGCATCAACATCGCCAGCCTGATCACCGGCGCGTTCGTGGTGGAGTTCCTCCTCCAGCTGCCCGGGCTCGGGTACGAGCTGGTCAACGCCATTAACCAGCGCGACTACCTGGTCGTACAGGGGATCGTGCTCGTGGTGGCGGTCGCCGTCGTCGTGCTCAACTTCATCGTCGACTTCTTCTTCTCCGTTGTCGACCCGAGGATCGCCCGTGACTGACCGCCTGGTGCCCGTCGAGCCCCAGGAGGCCGGGACGACGATCTCGACCCGTGCCGTCGACGCCGACGTCGGGGGCACGGCGGCGGCCCTCACCGAGGCCCCGGCCAAGAAGCGGCTCGGATGGTTCTTCTGGGTGTGCGCCGCCTGGATCGCCCTCGTCATCCTGACCGCCATCTTCGCCGGACTGCTTCCCCTGAAGGACCCGCTCTACCAGGACTACAGCGCGCTCAACCAGGGCCCCTCGGGCGCCCACCTCCTCGGCACCGACGACCTGGGCCGCGACATCTTCAGCCGCGTCATCTACGGCGCCCGGGTCTCGCTCGTGATCGGCTTCGGGGCGATCCTCATCGGCCTGGCCATCGGCGGCACCCTCGGGATCATGTCGGGCTACCTGCGGGGCAAGTTCGACACCATCACCAACTCGGCCTCCTACGTGTTCCTGGCCTACCCGGCCATCGTGGCCATCATCGCCATCGTCGCGTTCTGGGGCAACGCCTGGTGGCAGATCACCCTGATCCTGGGGGTGGCGGCCTCCCCCATCCTCTACCGGGTCGTCCGGGCGTCCACCCTGTCGTACTCGACCAAGGAGTTCGTGATGTCGGCCCGGGCCCTGGGGGCGACGAACTGGCGGATCCTGACGAAGGAGATCCTCCCGAACGTCCTCCCAGCCATCGCCTCGTTCAGCCTCATCGGCGTGGCCACGGTGATCGTCCTCGAGGGGTCGCTGGCCTTCCTCGGCCTCTCGGTGCAACCGCCCACCCCGTCGTGGGGGAACATGATCAACGAGGGCCGGACCGAGCTCACGACCGACCCCTGGCTGGTCCTCTTCCCGGCCCTCGCCATCTTCTTCTTCCTGCTGGCGCTGAACTTCGTCGGCGACCGGCTGCGCCAGCACTTCGACGTCACGGTCGGCCGGCTGTGAGCCCGGAGATCCAGACCGGGAACCTGACCTTCCCCGAGGTCAGCGACGAGACCACGCTCTTGGAGGTCGACGACCTCCACACCACGTTCTCGACGTCGCGCGGGCCACTGCACGCGGTGAACGGCGTCTCGCTGACGCTCGACCGAGGCGAGACGATCGGGATCGTGGGCGAGTCCGGATCGGGCAAGACCGTCCTGACCCGGTCGATCATGGGCCTCGTCCCCCGCGAGGGCGTGACCCGCACCGGCTCGGTCAACTTCATGGGCCAGGAGATCCTGAACGCCCCCGACAAGTCCCTGCGCCAACTCTGGGGCTCCCAGATCGCCATGGTGTTCCAGGATCCGATGACCTCGCTCAACCCGGTGATGCGGATCGGCAAGCAGATCGCCGAACCGTTGCGCCTCCACACCGACATGGACGGCAAGGAAGCCCGGGCCAACGCGCTCTCCCTGCTCACCCAGGTCGGCATCCCCTCGCCCGAGGAGCGGCTCCGGGCCTACCCCGGAGAGCTCTCGGGGGGCATGCGCCAACGGGTGATGATCGCCATCGCCCTGGCCTGCGCACCCCGGCTCCTGCTGGCCGACGAGCCCACCACCGGGCTCGACGTGACGGTCCAGGCCCAGATCCTCGACCTGCTGGCCACACTCCAGAAGGACCGCACCATGGCCATGATCCTGGTGACCCACGACCTCGGGGTCGTGGCCACCCGGACCGACAAGATCATCGTGATGTACGCCGGCAACGTGGTGGAGCAGGCACCGACGGCCACCCTCTTCTCGGCCATGGCCATGCCCTACACCGAGGCCCTGCTCGGCTCGACGCCCCGGATCGCCAACCCGAGCCACACCCGGCTCAACGCCATCGAGGGCAGGCCGCCCGACCTCGTCAACGTGCCCCCGGGATGCCCCTTCTCCCCGCGGTGCAAGTACGCCCAGGACATCTGCCACCAGGTTCGGCCGCCCCTCGTACCGGCGGCCGAGCCCAACCACCTCTTCGCCTGCTGGTTCCCCCTGGGCGGCCGCAGCGGGCCCCATCCCCCAGCGGTGACCGTCGGCGTCGCATCGGAGCGTCCTGACCGGCCGGACCCGGTCCCGGGGCCTGCGTCGTGAACCTCCCGGGAGCTGCCCCGGCCCCGGCCGGCATCAGCGGCGCGGCGGGCAACGGCGCCGGCGAGGTCCTCCTGGAGGTCGCCGATCTGCGGGTCGACTTCCACCGTGGCCGTCAGACCGTCCAGGCCGTCGCCGGGGTCAGCCTGCGCATCCGCCGGGGCGAGACGCTCGGGCTGGTCGGCGAGTCGGGCTGCGGGAAGTCGACCACCGGTCGGGCCATCGTCCAGGTGGAGCGGCCGACCGCCGGGCGCATCAACTTCGACGGCACCGACCTCACCGCCCTGAGCGGCCGGGAGCTCCGGCGAGCCCGCGTCGGGATCCAGATGATCTTCCAGGACCCGATCTCCTCGCTCAACCCGCGCCGCAAGGTCCGCGACATCGTGGCCGAGCCGCTCGACATCTGGAAGCGGGGCGATTCGCAGGACCGCGCCAGGGTGGTGGCGACCATGCTCGAGGCCGTCGGGCTCGATCCCGAGGTCGCCGGTGACCGCCGGCCCCGGGAGTTCTCGGGCGGGCAGTGCCAGCGCATCAGCATCGCCCGATCGCTGGTCATGGAGCCCAAGCTCCTGGTCTGCGACGAGGTCGTCTCCGCCCTCGACGTGTCCGTCCAGGCCCAGATCCTGAACCTGCTGGAGGACCTGAAGTCCCGCTACGGCCTGACCCTCCTGTTCATCGCCCATGACCTCGCCGTGGTCAAGAACGTGAGCGACCGGGTGGCCGTCATGTACCTGGGCAAGCTGTGCGAGGTCGCGCCCTCCGACGTCCTCTACCAGGCTCCGGCCCACCACTACACCACTGCCCTGCTCGCCTCGGCGGTCGAACCGGACCCGATGGCCGCCAGGTCGTCGGCACCGCTGGGCGGCGAGCCGCCGAGCCCGATCAACCCCCCGTCGGGCTGCCGGTTCCGCACCCGCTGCCCGCGGGCCGAGCAGCGCTGCGCCGACGAAGAGCCGGCGTTGCGGGAGATCGCCCCCGGCCACGCGGTGGCCTGCCATTTCCCGCTGGTCGGCCCGGTCGCCCCGACGAGCGGTCAACCGGCGGCCGCCGTGCCGGCCGGCTGCTTCGCGCCGCGCAACGGCGCCGCCCCCGGGTCCGCCTGAGCATCGGCCGACGGCCCGGGTCCCCCCGCTACGAGGTGGCTTCGGGCGCCTCGGGCGGGCCCGGCTCCCCGGTCGCCGCGGCCGCCTCGCCGGCAGCGGCCGGCTCAGGGTCGACCGCCGCAGTTGGCGCCGGGGCCTCGGCCACCGGGGCCTCCGACGTCGGGGCCCCCGCCGCCGGGGCCTCCGCTGCGGTTCCCGGCGCGGCGTCCGGTTCGCCCGGTGCCGGCGCACCCTGGGTCGATGCGGCCTCGGGCTTCTCGGCCACGTAATCGGCCCAGGCCGCCTGGGCCTCGGTCTCGGGGGTGAACTCGGACTCGGTGAACTCGTAGGTGCCGATGTAGTTGCCCTCGGCGTCGTAGGCATGCTCGCCGAACGCCTCGCGGTACTCCTCGGAGACCTCGCCACCCTCGGCCGCCTGCTTGATCGACAGGCTGATCCGACGCCGCTGGAGGTCGATGTCGATGATCTTGACCCAGAGCTCTTCGCCGGGGCTGACCACCTGCTCGGGCAGGTCCACGTGGTGGGCCGCCATCTCCGAGATGTGCACCAGGCCCTCGATGCCGTCGCCCACCTGCACGAAGGCACCGAAGGGCACCAGCTTGGTGATGCGGCCGTAGACCAGTTGGCCCACCTGGTGGCTGTCGGCGAACTCCTGCCAGGGGTCGGTCTGGGTCGCCTTGAGCGACAGGCTGATCCGCTCCTTGTCCAGGTCGACGTCGAGCACCTCGACCTCGATCTCGTCCCCCACCTGGACCACCGAGGAAGGGTGGTCGACGTGCTTCCAGCTGAGCTCGGAAACGTGGACCAGGCCGTCCATGCCGCCCAGGTCGACGAATGCACCGAAGTTGACCACCGACGACACCACGCCCTTGCGGCGCTCGCCCGGCTTGAGGTTGGCCAGGAAATCCCCGCGCTGCTCCTTCTGCGCCTCCTCGAGCCAGGCCCGGCGGGACAACACCACGTTGTTGCGGTTCCGATCCAGCTCGATGATCTTGGCCTCGATGACCCGCCCCACGTACGGCTGGAGCTCGCGCACCCGGCGCAGCTCGACCAGGGAGGCGGGCAGGAAGCCCCGCAGCCCGATGTCGACGATCAGTCCGCCCTTGACCACCTCGATGACCGGGCCCTTCACCACCTCGTCGGCGTCCTTCAGTTTCTCGATGGTGGTCCACGCCCGCTCGTACTGGGCCCGCTTCTTGGACAGGACCAGGCGGCCCTCCTTGTCCTCTTTCTGGAGGACGAGCGCCTCGACATGGTCGCCGAGCGACACGATCTCCTCGGGGTGGATGTCGTTGCGGATCGAGAGCTCCCGGGCCGGGATCACCCCTTCGGACTTGAAGCCGATGTCCAAGAGGACCTCGTCCCGGTCGATCTTGACCACCGTGCCCTCGACCAGGTCCCCGTCGTCGAACTCGATGATCGTGTCGGCCATGACCGAGTCGAGCGGGGCATCCCCGAGGTCGTCCTCGGTGATCTTCCGGGGGATGTAGATCCCTTCCGGGTCGAACTGGCCCATGGGCTCGTCGGAGAGCAGGGCGGTGCTGGATCGCTCGTCGGGCATCGGGGTATTGCTCGCTTTCGGGGTGGATATCGATCGCGTCGGGATCACAGAGATGATGGGACAGGTCTGGCCACCGACGCCGGCCAGGCAGAACAGGCTAGCACCGGCCCCGCCCGGGGCTCCCCGGTGCCGGCCGGCGGAGGCCCCCGGATCCCTCCTCCGAACCCCGGGTCGCTAGCCGACGCCGACGATGGGCTTGTTGAGGGGCCTCCCGCCCATCGAGCCCAAGAAGACGGCGTCGCCGAAGCTGAAGAGGCCGCCGTCGGAGGACACCTCCCAGTACCCCTTGCCGTCGGGTGTGCCCGCCATGCCCACGATCGGCTGGTTGAGGAAATGGCCGCCCATCGAGCCCAAGAAGACGGCGTCGCCGAACGTGAACAGCCCGCCGTCGGAGGACACCTCGAAGTAGCCCCCCCCGTCGGGGGTGGCCACCAAGCCCACGATGGGCTTGTTGAGGAGCTTGGCCCCCATCGAGCCGAAGAAGTTGGCGTCGCCGAAGCTGAAGAGGCCACCGTCGGAGGACACCAGCCAGTAGCCGTGGCCGTCGGGGGTGGCCGCCATGCCCTCGATCGGCTTGTTGAGGGTGATGTTGCCGGTGGAGCCGAGGAACGGGGCGTCACCGAAGGCGAAGATCCCACCGTCGGAGGCCACCTCCCAGTAGCCCTGGCCGTCGGGGGTGGCCGCCATGCCCACGATCGGCTTGTTGAGGGTGATGTTGCCGGTGGAGCCGAAGAACGGGGCGTCACCGAAGGCGAACAGCCCGCCGTCGGAGGCCACCTCCCAGTAGCCGCCCTCGTCCGGGGTCGGCGCCATGCCGACGATGGGCTGGTTGAGCGGTCTGCCACCCATCGAGCCGTAGAACTGGGCGGTCCCGAAGCTGAAGAGGCCGCCGTCGGAGGCCACCTCCCAGTAGCCCTGTGAGGGGGACGGCGGACTGCTGACCGTGTTGGAGACCGCCGAGTCCGGTCCGGGCCCGTAGTGGTTGGCGGCCTGGACGCTGAAGGCGTAGGAGTCGCCCGGGACGGCGGGCATCGAGAAGGCGGTGGCGGCCGACCCGGTGTCGATCGGGGACTGGGCGGTGCCGTTGACGATGGGGGTGACCACGTAGTCACTCGCCCACGGCACGGTCACCGGCGCCGTCCAGGTGGCCGAGACCGTGGACCCGCCGAGCGCCGCGGTGACCCCGGTCGGGGCGGCCGGTGGGCCCCCGACGGCCAGGCCGGCCGGCGAGGAGAACCCGGTCGACGCCCCGGCCAGTCCGAAGGTGGGGGCCGGCGAGCCGCTGGCAGCCAGCTGGGCCGGGGTGAAGCCGGCGACCGACTGCCCGTCGTCCTGGGCCACCCAGAGGTCGCCCTGGGCGTCGAAGTCCAGCTGCCACGGGCAGTCGAGCTCGGCCGCGCTCGAGCCGTCCGAGGCGACGGTGACCGCGGGCGTCGGGGTTCCCCCGGCCGCCTGCTGGGCCGGGGTGAACTGGACCAGGTTCGAGTTCTCGCAGTTGGCCACCCACAGGTTCCCGGCGCTGTCGAATCCGAGGCCGCTCGGGGAGTTGACGCTGCCCGCGCCGTCGTCCCTGATCGTCACGGCCGGTGCCGGGCTCCCGTTCGCCGCCAGCTGGGCCGGGGTGAACTCGGCCACGCTGCTGTGCGGGTTGTTGGAATTGGTCACCCACAGATCGCCCGCCCGGTCGAAGGCCAGCTCCTCGGGCCCGCTGACCGTGCTCGACGTGTTGAGCACCACGGCCGGGGTGGGGCTGCCACTGGTTGCCAGCTGCGCCGGGGTCAGCTCGCTCAAGGTGCCGAGGTCGTCGTCGGCCACCCAGAGGTCGCCCGCCTTGTCGAAAGCCAGCCCGGTCGGGCCGAAGAACCCGCCGATGGCCAGGGTCGGGCTGGGGGTCCCTCCGGCGGCCAGTTGGGAGGGCGTGTACATGGCCAGGTTGCCGTCGTCGTAGTTGGCCACCCACAGGTCACCGGCCGAGTCCAGCGCCAAGGCATAGGGCTCGTTGATCGGTGCCGGGTTGGCCGCGGAGAGCACCACCGGCGGCGCCGGGTTACCGCTCGAGCCGAGCTGGCCCGCCGACAGCTCCACCACCTGGCTCGTCCCGAAGAAGGGGGCGAGGGGGGTCCAAAGGTTGCCCGAGTTGTCGAACGCCAGGTCCACCGGGGAGCCGTAGACGGTGGGGGTGAGTGACACGTGGGGCACCAGGCTCCCCGACGAGCCCAGCTGGCTGCTCAGGTACTCGACCAGGCTGCTCCCGTCGGAGTTGTTGACCCAGAGGTTGCCCGAGCCGTCGAAGACCAGACCGACGGGTGCGTCGAGGCTGCCGGCGTTGGCCGAGATGACCACCGCCGCCGAGGGGCTGCTGCTGCTGGTGATGTCGCCGGCGCCGAGCTGGACCACGGTGCTGTTCCCCTCGTTGGCCAGCCAGAGGTTGCCCGAGCCGTCGAAGGCCAGGTGCCCGGGACTATCGATGCTTCCGGCATTGGCGGTCAGGGTGATGTTGGGGGCGGGACTCCCGGTGTGAACCAGCTGGGAGGCGGTGAACTCGATGACCGTGTTGGTGGTGCCGCCGTTGGTCATCCACAGGTTGCCGCCGCCGTCGAAGGCCAGGCCTCCCGGGTTGTCGATGGCGGCCGGCGAGATGATGACCGCCGGCGTGGGACTGCCCGAGCTCGAGAGCTGGCTGGCGGTGAACTCGAAGAGCTTGTCGCCCTGAGCCGTCACCCACAGGTCCCCCGAGCCGTCAAAGGCCATGGCCGACGGGGAGTAGAGGTCCGGCACGCTCAGGGTGACGTCGGGCACCGGGCTCCCCGTCGAGCCGAGCTGGCCGACGGCGTACTCGAAGATCTGCTCGTTGCCCCCGTTGGCCACCCACAGGTTGTGGGAGCCGTCGAAGGCTTCGGCGCTCGGGTAGTTCGGCCCGGGGGTGGAGCTCAGCATCGAGATGGGGGACTCGTCGCCGTTGGCCGGCTGGGCGAACGACGACACCGTGTCGAGGTCGACGTCGCCCACGTAGAGGGTGGGGGTCGTGCCCGACGCGCCGGCGGGAGCCGCTCTCGGGAGGGCGAACATCCCCAGCGCGCCGAGCCCGCTGGCCAGGCCGAGCGCTCCCACTGTCACCAACCGGACCATCAGCCCGGGCTCGTTGCGCAATCGCTTCGGGTCCACGGTCGGCACCTGGCCCTCCTCCTGATCCGCCTGATCCGCCGAACCACCCCGGGGCGGCCCGCGGGATGAACGGTCAGTTCTGCGGCAGCGTAGGTCAACGGGCCCTCACCGTCTTGAGTAGTCGCTACTCGATCTGCTCGAACGCCACCGGCGCGCCGCCGCCCACCGCACGCCCCCCCCCCCCCCCCCCCCCC
>Ga0209040_10000782_pt1 | contig 24723 bp, 17 predicted proteins | sample BogFormECP12_OM3_FD_188240 | JGI IMG/M metagenome (GOLD analysis project Ga0209040, IMG submission 188240) | Bog forest soil microbial communities from Calvert Island, British Columbia, Canada - ECP12_OM3 (SPAdes) (version 2) | ecosystem: Environmental > Aquatic > Freshwater > Wetlands > Bog ... | reverse complement strand
GCCGCACGTAGTCGTGATAGCGGCTAATCAGAAAGACCGCATAATCCGTTCCAGCGCCAACCACTACCGCGCTCATCAATACGAGCGTTGCACTGGTAACGCTTAGGCCCACTTGTGCAAACCCGGCCACCGCGCCCTGTGCAGTCACCAGGGATACGCCGATTGTTATCAACGGCAGCAGCATGGTGAGCGGGTTTCGGTAGACTATGAATAGGATGAGTAGCACCAGGATCCCGGTCCCGGCCTCGATCAGCTGCAGATCCTTTTCATTGACTTTGTTGACATCCGCGGCGGTGGCTGTGGGTCCGGTCAACTTGGCGGTCAGCGAGGAGCCCGCGACGCTCTGCTTGACGAGGTCGGTCACATGTTTGTAGGCCGGCTGGGCCTGTGGTGAACCTAAATCGCCCGCGACGGTGATGGGTAGAAGCCAGGCCTTGTTGTCCTTGCTCTGCAGCACCTCGCGGAGGGGCGGTGTGCTGATGAAGTCCTGTACTGCGGTGACGTCGTGCGTGTCCTGGTGCAGCTTCTCGACCAGTGCGCGGTAGGTCTCATTGTCTGCGGGTCCCAGCCCTTTCTCGTTGGTGAGGGCGACCAACAGCATGTTGTCCGACTTTGCTTCGTGAAACGCCTCGGTGATTTCTCGGCTAGCGACCATCACCGGGGCGTCGTTCGGCAGGCCGGCTGGCTGACGTTGTGCGGCTATCTGTGCCAGCGGCGGAAGCGTCAGAGACAGGACGGCCGCGAGCGCAATCCAGAACCCAATGACCAGCAGCGGCCGCCGCACGACCAAATCGCCTAGCCGCTGGAAGACACCCCCAGCGGCGGCTACATCAGCTGTGGCCATCCGCCGTGACATTGGGTTCCTCGACTTTCATTGCAGATACCTAACACCAAGAAGTGAGCGGTTAACCCTCTCTCGAAATGAAATTATGTGTAAGCGACGCTCTGCGGAGGTGCAATCGCAGTACGGCCCTCGGCGACGCTGGTAAACGCCGATTTCATGGCCTTTACATAGCGGCTAACCGATTCGCTGGCGATCGGGTTTTTCGGGAACACCACCACCAATTGGGTCTCGTTTTCAAGCCGAAGCACTCGTATATTGATTCGACCCAGGAGAACTCTGCCGTCGCCGTAGTGCCCCGCATTCAACCCGCCCAATTGAGAGTTGGTGACAGCAGAAAGGGGAGGGATACCGGCCTCGAGGTAAAACATCAACGGAGCGCCCCATTCAGGTTTCCTCAGCCATGGCGCCAATTCCAATACCCGATCGAGCGGTACGTTCGCAAGGTCTCTACCCGAATCGAAGGACGCCTGTGCGGCTCTGGCGGTCTCACCGAAAGACGATGCGACAGGAACGGTCATCGGGACGTAGCCGATGAACCAGCCTGTTGTCAAAAAATCCGCCGGAGTCCGGCGGATATCGATTGGAACAATTCCGTAATATGTTTCAGCGCCGCCTAATTCATATTCGGCCATCGCTGCGCATGCAAACACGCCACCGGAGAACCGGGCCCCCACGGATAGGCAAGCGGATTCGAATTCAGCAGTCTGTCGCTGGTCCATCAGCTGTGCACCGATTACGTCGCACGACACCAATGGGTCACCGAGTGGCAGCGGCCATTCGGGGAGGGTTCCGTTATTGTTTTCGAAGAATTCGATCCATCCCCTTACCTCTGGGGAGTCTAAGGTGAGCGCGGAGGTGTACTGCCGCTGCCGGACGCAGTAATCGTGATAGCTGCCGGCTTCCGGCAGCGAGATGGGTGCTCCACCTCTGGCCACCGTGGCGTACATGATATGGATCTCGGCGAACGCCACGCCGAAAAACATCGCGTCGGTGTGGAGATGGTCAATGCACACGCAGAATGTGAAGTGGTCTGCGCGCTGAATGATTGCGAAGCGGAAGCAATCCCATTGGAGCGGATCCGGGGTGGCCAGTAGATGGCTTCGTAGTTCTGCGGGCGTCATCTCGCCGTGTTTGGTCGGGACAAGGTTGATATCGCTGGGTTCGCCGATGATCCGATGGACGATGTGTTCCTCATCGGTGTGGTCGAACCAACTGCGGTAGGTGTCGTGGCGACGAAGGTGGGTGTTGATGACATACGTCATGGCACGGACATCACACCGGCCGGGGATGGTCCAGGCTCCAATGACCAACCGTGACATATCCAGACCCAGGGTGGCGTATTCACGATAGTCACGAAGGTGCTGGGCTTGTGTATAGCTTGGCGGGACAGCGCTTATCGGGGCTTGCCGGGCTTTCGCGAGTGTCGCAGCGGACGGTTGCCATGACACGACCGAGCCGGGTTCTGGCGCCCAGTCGTAGAGCGTTCCCACTTCGACTTTCGCGACTTTTATCACTTTTCCTCCAAGCTCCTCAGCAGTTCCAGTTCACCGGGAGACCTGCTGTGCCGGTGCGCCTTCGAAGTCAGCCAACGCTTCGCACAGGTGGTCGGCCAGACCTCGAACGGTGGTGATATCTGTGGAGCCCACAAGGATGCCGGTTTCCGTCTCGATGCGGGTGCGCAGTTCGAGGTACCCAATTGAGTCAAGTCCGCATTCGGACACCGGACGGTCCGGGTCGATGGAACGACGCAGAATCAGGCTGACTTGCTCGCCCACCAGCCGGCGAAGTCGAGTCGGCCACTCTTCGCGCGGCAACGCCTTGAGCTCGGCGCGGAATTTACTTCTGTCCGTGTGGCTTTGGCGCGCAAGTTTGAACTTTTCAGCGAACGGGCTACGTTGCGCAAGCGTCGCTAACCACGACGATCCGGTCAACGGCGCATAGCCGGTGTAAGCGCGGTCGTGGCGCAACAGTGCGTCGAAAGCGTAGGCGCCATCGTTGGGTGTGATCATCGCAGCGCCATCGCCTTCCGCCAGGAACGCGGCGCGCCCGATCTGGCCCCATGCTCCCCATGCGATGGCGCTGGCCGGAAGACCCTGGGCCCGGCGCCACCGGGTGAAGGCGTCTAGCCAGCTGTTGGCCGCGGCGTACGCGCCCTGCCCAGGCGAGCCCACTAGTGCGGCTGCCGAGGAGAACGAGCAGAACCAGTCGAGCGGCTGGTTTCTGGTTGCCTGGTGCAGATGCCAAGCGCCGTAGACCTTTGGCGCCCAATCGCGATCGATGAGTTCGTCGCTGATGTTGAGCAGCGTGGCGTCCTCGACGACCGCTGCCGCGTGCAAGGCACCACGTAACGGGAGTCCGGTGGCGGTCGCCACGGCCACCAAACGTTCGGCTGTCTCGGGCTCGGCGATGTCGCCGCACGCCACCACTACGTCGGCGCCGATTGCGCGGATGAGCTCGATTGTCTCCAGCGCCTTTAAATTCGGTTGAGAGCGGGAGGTCAACACAATGCGCCCGCAGCCCGCCGTGGCCATCTTCTCGGTGAGGAAGAGCCCGAGCGCACCCAATCCGCCTGTGATCACATAGGCGCCGTCACGACGGAAAATCGGAGCCTGCTCCGGTGGCAGTACCACAGTGCGAGACCCGGCCTGCGGGACGTAGAGCACAAGTTTGCCGGTGTGCTCGGCCGCGCTCATGACGCGGATCGCGGTGGCCGCTTCGACCAATGGGTAGCTAGTGTGCTTCGCGGGAGGCAACTCTCCGTCTGCTACAAGCCGGAATACCGTGCCCAGCAGCTCCCCGACGCGTTGGGCGCGGCCGATAGACAGCATCGCCAGGTCGACATAGTGGAACGTCAGGTTGCGGTGGAACGGGAAGAGCTCCAGCCGGCTGTTGCCATAGACATCGCGTTTGCCGATCTCGACGAACCGTCCGCCGATTGCCAGCAACTCGATTCCGGTGCGTAGTGCTGTGCCGGTTAAGGAGTTGAGCACGATATCCACGCCGTAGCCGTCGGTATCGCGGCGGATCTGCTCGCCGAAGTCGACGCTCCGCGAATCGTAGACATGCTGGATTCCCATGTTGCGCAACAGCTGTCGACGCTGCTGGCTGCCAGCGGTGGCAAAGATTTCGGCTCCTGCCGCGCGGGCGATCGCTACTGCTGCCTGCCCTACGTCGCCGGTCGCGGAGTGGATCAACACCCGGTCGCCCGAGGCAATCCTGGCCTGATCGTGCAAGGCATACCAGGCGGTGGCATGCGCGGTACACACTGCGACCGCCTGATGGTCGGTGAGGCCGGCCGGCAGCGTGACGGCCAGCCGAGCGTCGCACGTGACAAACGTGGCCCAACAGCCGTTTCTGGAAAAGCCGCCGACACGATCACCGACGTGGTGGTTGCTGACGTCCGGCCCGACCGCGGTGACGACGCCGGCGAAATCCATACCCAGCTCTGGTTGCTGTCCGTCAATGCTGGGGAATCGGCTCGTCGCGACAAGCACATCGGAGAAGTTGACGCTGGACGCGCTTACCGCGACCTCGATCTGTCCCGGCCCCGGCGGAACGCGGTGAAATGCGGCCAGTTCCATTGTTTCCAGGTCCCCGGCCGTTCGAATCCGCAGGCGTGCACCGTCGAGCCCGTGGTCGACGACCGTGGTTCGTCGTTCCTCAGGGCGAAGCGGAGTGCGGCAAAGGCGGGCGGTATACCACTGTCCGTTACGCCAAGCGGTCTCGTCCTCCTCGGATCCACTCAGCAGTTGCCGCGCAAGCTGTTCGGCGTCGGTGGCTTCATCTACGTCGATTTGGGTGGCACGCAAATGCGGATGTTCACTGCCGATCGCCCGCATCAAACCACGCAGCCCGGCCTGCGCCAGGTTGGCGACGTCGTCGGGTAGCACGGTTTGGGCATTCCTGGTTGCGAGGTACAACCGAGGCGCTCCGCCGGGGGCTTCCGGCAACTCGCGGGCGATGCGCACCAGATGGTGCACATACTCGCCGCCCCGGAACGCAATGTCGTCGTCGGGGTCGCCGTTCTTCGGTCCCGTCAGGACCACCAGTCCGTCGAATCGAGCGGCGCGGAGCTGGTTGCGCAGCGCTTCTCCATTCGACGAGTGGTCGGCGTGCTGCGGCCAGCACATGGAAGTGCATTGCGCACCATTGAGTTTCAACGCATCGGTCAACTGGGTGGCCAGTACATCCGCAGTTGGGGAAGTGCTGACGAGAAGCCATGCCCCCGCGTCGGTGTGGGCCACCTCGGGCAACGCTTGCTCCTGCCACTCTATGGTGAGCAGCCGCTCGTTCAGCACACGATCGCGGTCGTTGCTTTGCGAGACCCCCAGGCCCATCTGCAGCCCACGCACGGTCAACAGGACCGCCCCGTGCTGGTCCAAGACGTCGAGGTCAACCTCAACCTCTGCGTCAGCGGCTCTGGTCACTTGCGAATAGCAGTAGCGGGCGTTGCTGGTTGGACCGTAAAGCCGCAGCCGACGCACGCCCAGCGGCAGCAGCAGACCGCCATTGCAAACGTCCCCGACACTGGGATGAGCCGCAACCGACTGGATGCAGGCATCCAGCAGCGCAGGGTGCACCCCGTAGCCGCGCCGCGAGCGGATCGAGCCGGGCAGCCGGACCTCGGCCAGCACTGTGACGCCGGTTCCGTCGGCGGTGCGCGCGGCCGCTAGACCGGTGAAGGCAGCACCCAACTGAATACCGCGCTGATCCCACCATTTCCGAAGCTCAGCCCCATCGACATTGCGCGGATGCGCCGCCAGCAGAGCGGCCACGTCGTGCGCATGCGGTCGGTCCGCGTCCCCGACGGCGGAAAGGACCGCGGCGGCCCGCCGCACGTGTTCTCCCTCCTGATCGGTCTCGACCGCGAAGTCGACGACGCCCGGCGAGGCCACCGACGCGGCGGTGCCGACGGTGGTCTGCGCATCCAGCAGCAGCTCCTGCTCGAAGCGGATGTCACGGACCTCGGACTCCTCGCCGAGAACCGCGCGGGCCGCGCCCAGCGCCATCTCACAGTAGGCCGCTCTCGGAAGGACAGCGGCGTTGCGAATCTGGTGATCGCTTAGCCACGGTTGCGCCGCGGTGCCGACCTCGGCCTGCCACACGTGCCGTTCCGGTTCCTCCTGCAGGCGCACATGCTGCCCCAACAGCGGATGAACTGAAACGGTTGAACCACCGCGTGTTCGGGATTCCTGACCGTTGCGTGTCAAAAACAGCCGACGGTGCGTCCAGGTCGGCAGCGGTGCGTCCACCAGCCGCCCCGCCGGGTACAGCACCGAAAAGTCCACCGCCGCACCCGCATTATGCAGATCCGCCAGAAGGTCGCGCAGCCCGTGCGATAGCGCTTGTTCGCGGCGCATGCTGGCCAATGCGGCCAGTGGCATATCCAGGCTGCAAGCGGTCTGCTCGAGAGCGTAGGTAAGCAGAGGGTGCGGTGCCAGCTCTGCGAAAACCCGATGCCCGTCCTCCAATGCGGCCTGCACAGCCGCTGCGAACCGTACTGTGTGGCGCAGATTGTCGGCCCAGTAAAAGCCATCGCACACGGGCGGTTCTCGCGGGTCGAACTGCGTCGCGGAGTAATAGGGAACGTCTGGCGTCATCGGGTCCAACTCCGCCAAGACATCTGTCAGCTCGTCGAGAATCGGATCTACCTGGGGGGAGTGCGATGCGACGTCGACGGCGATCTCGCGGGCCATCACATCACGCCGCTCCCACGCTGCTACCAGATCGCGGACCGTCTCAGGGGCGCCGCCGATCACCGTGGACTGCGGTGACGCCACCTCCGCCACCACGACGTCATCGACGCAGCGAGCCACCAGCTCGGAAAGCACTTGGTCGGCCGGTAGTTCCACCGATGCCATGGCCCCGGCGCCGGTCATGCGGGTCATCAGCCGCGAACGGCGGCAGATGACCCGCACCCCGTCTTCCAGCGACAACGCGCCGGCGACAACAGCCGCCGCAGCCTCGCCGAGGGACTGCCCAATAACTGCGCCCGGGCGTACCCCGTGTGCCTTCATGGCGACGGCCAGGGCGACCTGCATGGTGAACAGCGTCGGCTGGATCCGGTCAATACCGGTCACGATCTGCGGCGCCGACATCGCTTCCGTCACGGAGAATCCGGATTCGTAGGCGATCAGCGGCTCCGCCGCGGCGACGGTCGCGGCGAACGCGGGCTCGTCCGCGAGCAGGTCAGCGCCCATCGCCGCCCACTGCGAACCCTGCCCGGAGAACACCCACACCGGACCCCGATCGTCGCGCCCGACCGCGGCCTGATGCGGAGTGTCAATGTCGGCGACGTCGCGCAAAGCTTCGGTCAGCTCGGGCACGGTGCTGGCGATGACGGCGGTCCGGACCGGTCGGTGGGCGCGCCGCCGCGCCAGCGTGTAGCCCAGGTCCGCCAACGCGACGTTCTCTTGTGCGTCCACCCAGTCGGCCAGCCGGCCGGCAGTGCGGCGCAGTTCGTCGGCCGACGTGGACGAAAGTGGGAAAAGCAGTGGTTCCGTTGTCGGTGATTCGGCTGAGATATCCTCGGGCGCAATGGCTTCGGGGGCTTGCTCCAGGACGGCGTGCACGTTGGTTCCCGAGAACCCGTAGGACGACACCGCCGCCCGTCGAGGACGTCGGTGACCGTTTTCTGCTGGCCACGGCGTGTTCGTCTGCGGGACAAAGAGGTTGGTCTCGATTTGGGCCAACTCATCCGGCATCCGGGTGAAGTGCAGATTGCGCGGAATGACACCATGCTGGACGGCGAGGACGGCCTTCATCAGCCCAAGCGCTCCGGCCGCCGACTGGGTGTGTCCGAAGTTGGCCTTCACCGATGCGAGCGCGCATAGGCCGTCGACGCCGTACACCTCGGCAAGGCTCGCGTATTCGATGGGGTCACCCACCGGGGTGCCGGGGCCGTGTGCCTCGACCATGCCTACGCTGCGGGGATCCACGTCCGCCGCAGCCAACGCCGCACGATAGGCCGCGACCTGTGCAGGCCCCGACGGTGTCACGATATTCACCGTGTGGCCATCCTGATTGGCGGCGGTGCCGCGTATCACGGCCAGGATCCGGTCGCCATCGGCAAGCGCGTCCGGTAACCGTTTGAGCATCACCACGACGCAACCCTCGCCGGCGACGAATCCGTCGGCGGCCACGTCGAACGCACGGCAGCGTCCGGTCGGAGACAACATGCCGATGGCCGAGCGAGAGGCGGCTTTGCGGGGTTCGAGCATCACCGAGGCGCCGCCTGCCAGCGCGATGTCGCTTTCGTCGTCGTGCAGGCTGCGGCAGGCCAGGTGGATAGCCGCGAGGCCAGACGAGCATGCGGTGTCCACCGTCATCGCCGGACCGTGCAGTCCCATGGCATAAGCGATCCGCCCGGACCCCATGGCGAAGCTGTTACCCATACATCCGTACGGCCCCTCCAGGGCCTGGGCATCGGCGTGCACGAATTGGTAGTCGTCATGCATCAATCCCACGAACACGCCGGTTCGCAAGTCGGCTAGCTTCTCCCGAGTGAAACCGCCGTGCTCCATGGCCTCCCACGAGGTTTCCAGGAGCAAGCGATGCTGCGGATCCATCGCAGTCGCTTCCTTCTCGCTGATTCCGAAGAACTCGGGATCGAAGTCGGCGACGTTGTCCAGAAACGCGCCCCACTTGCACACCGACCGACCAGGCACGCCCGGCTCGGGGTCGTAATACTCATCGGCGTCCCACCGGTTGGGCGGAATCTCGGTGACCAGGTCATCGCCGCGCAGCAACGCGTCCCATAGCTGGTCAGGCGATTCGATGCCTCCGGGAAGTCGGCAGGCCATCCCGATGATGGCAATCGGAGTAGCGGGAGTTTTGTTCATAGCGAGCAAAGAATGGCTCGAATCTGGGTCCTGCGCGCGGTCGTCATTCGCCTGGACAGTAGACAATTCCCCTCCTCACCGCAACAGCACAGTTTGGGCGTGCCCGAGCGTGGGTCAAGGTGTCGGACCCCCCATGGGCTCAGCGGTTGTCTACGTCGACGTAAATTTCGCTGAGTGACGCAGTCGAAGCTTTCGTGCACGTCAGGAGCTATATACAACAGGAAGACGGTATTCTACACGCGGAAAATTTCCAACGCCCTGTGACCGGGATCGTTACCTGATCGTGATGTTACTGGGGTGTCTCATGTGGTCAGCCAGTTATTTAAACTCGCGTTAACCAGTTATTTAAACTCGCGTTAACGTTGCCTTACCGATTAGCCAACCTATTGCGGTCTTACAATATTTCTATTGCGGTCTTCGTATAGTTTTATACTGTTGTCCTTTCGGGGTTACATCTGCCTTATTCACGTCTGGGTTAATTGGAGTGTGGCATACCGGTGGATTGGATTTTCGGCTCTTTTCGCGTTGATGCTGCTTCCGGTCGTGTATGGCCGGCGGGCTACCAGGCAACGCGGCTCTGACGCTGCTGCGATGTCGACGTCGCCGTGCCCGGCCGGACTTGGGCGATTCAGCGAAAGGCGTTGAGCAACAGCGGCATAACTACGGGCTCATGGCGCTCGCAGGGGTCCAATGGTCGCATCTGCAAACCGCATCCAACACGGCATACACGTCCTCGGGCTCACATACTGAGGCCTGATATGCCCTATAGGCCTGCGTCAGGCCGCCCCAGCGCCACAAGCGCTTGGCGTGATCGAGAGCTTAATGACAATCGTTTTCGACAAGCGTCGCCTAGGACTGTGCTGTGAACCCGGGACTATTGACAATCATTCCCAATAAGGGGGCGGGTGTGATGGGTGCTCCGGTAATTCTCGTGCCCGGTCAAGGCGACGCCGACGCAAATCAAATTGACGAAATGACAGACGCTCAACGGCTTCGGCGAGTCAGAGCTGGCCCCGCGCGCGTCGGCGGCGGCAAGCTAGTGACGCGCCCGGGCCACACCCTGCAGGAACAACGATGGATGATGCCGGTGAGTATGCTCACCTCCACCGTCGCCGGGACCGGCCCATGAGCGCCGCGTCGGCGATCGAGAAGAAGCGGTGTCCGGTCGATTCCTCAGCACAGGCACCTTGCGCGCCGCACCCGACCTCGCGTAACAGCGAGGGTTGAGCGGTGAGACCGGAAGCGTCTGTGCCGTCAGGCCGAGTCTCTCGATTGACTCGTCAGTCAAGAGCTCTTTAGTGTGCCGATATGGCGGACGACGCGGTGGCGCAGGCGTTGGTGCTGGAAGCGCCGCGCCGCCTGGTCGTCCGGGAGCTTCCGCTCCCGAACCTCGGCGACGACGATGCGCTGGTGCGGGTGGCGGCCTGCGGACTGTGCGGGACCGACCATGAGCAGTTCACCGGCGAGCTCGCGGGCGGGTTCGCGTTCGTTCCCGGTCACGAGACCGTCGAGACCATCGACGCCATCGGCCCCGAGCGGCACAGCATTGGGGTGTGGCCGCCGGCGACCGGGTGGCCGTCGAGGTGTTCCAGTCCTGCCGGGCCTGTCCGGCCTGCCGGGCAGGGGAGTATCGGCGCTGCGCGCGGCACGGCCTGGCCGATATCTACGGGTTTCTCTCCGTCGACCGCGAGCCCGGCCTGTGCCGCGGGCTGTGCGCCGCCGCCGCTAAAGAGGCCGGTGCCGGTTTCGTGATGGTGACCGGCTTGGGCGCTCGCGATGCCGACCGGTTGGCGCTGGCGTCGAAGTTCGGCGCTGACCTTGCCGTCGACGTGAGCGCCGAGGATCCGGTCGTCGAGTTGACGAAGGCAGCCGGCGCGCTGGCCGATGTCGTCGTCGACGTCACCGCTTACCGGGCGGCGCTGGATCTGCTGGCGTCCGGCCGTTACCCGTTCGCGAGCCTGCCGCGGCGCTGCGTGGGCCTCGACGATGCAGAAGACCTGCTCGCCACCATGGCTGGCGAGCGCGACGATGTCCCGCCAGTTCACGGAGTGCTCACACCATGACCGAAGCCCGTGTTCCGCGTCTGCCGGTCGACGAGGCCAAGGCCGCCGCCGACGAAGCGGGCGTGCCCGATTACATGGCCGAGCTCGCCATCTTCCAGGTGCTGTTGAACCATCCGAGGCTGGCCTGTGCCCTCAACGACCTGCTCGCCACCATGCTGTGGCGTGGCACTCTAGACCCGCGGCTACGCGAGCTGGTGATCATGCGCATCGGCTGGCTCACCGCCTCCGATTACGAATGGACGCAGCATTGGCGGGTCGCGCAGGGTCTCGGGGTAAGCCCCGACGACCTGCTCGGTGTGCGCGATTGGCAGGCCTACCAGGCGTTCGGGCCCGCGGAGCGGGCAGTGCTGGCGGCCACCGATGACGTTGTGCGCGACGGCGCGGTCAGCGCCGAAACCTGGGCGGCCTGTGAGCGCGAATTGGGCGCCGACAAGGCAGTGCTCATCGAACTTGTCACCACGATCGGCGCGTGGCGAATGGTCGCCTCGATCCTGGGAAGCCTGCAGGTCCCGCTCGAGGACGGCGTAGCGAGCTGGCCACCCGACGGGCTGGCGCCCTAGGCGCGCCGAGTGTGGGCTCTAGGCACGCTTCGATTGAAAGGCGTGACACAAGCCCACATTCGGCGCCAATATTGACGGCCCGGTAAGCCCGAACGGTGTCTGCTGCACACGATTGACACGTCAATCAGTAGCTCATAGCGTTCGGGCAATGCGAACAAGGGTCGCCGAAATGCTCGGCGTGGAGTTCCCGATCTGCGCGTTCAGTCATTGCCGGGATGTGGTGGCCGCCGTCTCCAATGCGGGTGGGTTCGGCATCCTCGGCGCCGTCGCACACAGCCCGCAGCGGCTGGAGACCGAGCTGACCTGGATCGAGGAGCAGACCGGCGGCAAGCCGTACGGTGTCGATCTGTTGCTGCCGCCCAAGTATGTCGGCGTCGAGCAGGGCGGGATCGATACCAAGCAGGCGCGGGAGCTGCTGCCCGAGGAGCACCGGGCGTTCGTCGACGACCTGCTGGTCCGCTACGGCATCTCGGTGCCTGCTGACGAGGAGCGCCTGCCGCCCGGCGAGCTCAACATCTCGCCGAAGGGCTACGAACCGCTGCTTGACGTCGCCTTCGCCCACGACATCCGGCTGATCGCCAGCGCGCTGGGCCCGCCGCCGCCCGACTTGGTCACCCGCGCGCATGACAACGACGTGGTGGTGGCCGCGCTGGCCGGAACCACGCAGCACGCGCGGCGGCACGCTGCAGCCGGGGTCGACCTGATCGTGGCCCAGGGCACCGAGGCCGGCGGGCACACCGGCGAAGTGGCGACGATGGTGCTGGTCCCCGAGGTAGTCGATGCGGTGGCTCCGGTGCCGGTGCTGGCCGCGGGCGGGATCGCCCGCGGCCGTCAGATCGCCGCGGCGTTGGCCTTGGGCGCCGAAGGCGTGTGGTGCGGCTCGGTATGGCTGACCACCGAGGAAGCCGAGACGCTGCCCGTCGTGAAAGACAAGTTCCTGGCCGCCACCTCGTCGGACACCGTGCGCTCGCGATCGTTGACCGGCAAGCCCGCTCGCATGCTGCGCACCGCGTGGACGGAAGAGTGGGAGCGGGCCGGCAGTCCCGACCCGCTCGGGATGCCGCTGCAAAGCGCGCTGATCGGCGACCCGCAATTGCGCATCAACCGGGCTGCCGCCCAGCCGGACTCCAAGGCCCGCGAGCTGGCCACCTACTTCGTCGGGCAGGTCGTGGGTTCGCTGAACAAGGTGCAGCCGGCCGCCTCGGTGGTGCTGGACATGGTTTCCGAGTTCATCGATGTCGTCGGGCGTCTCGACGAGTTGGTGGATCGGTGAGCACCGACACCCGCACACGCAGGCGGCCTGCGGTCAGCGAAGAGGACAAGTCGCGGCGGCGTGACGAGATCATGGCCGCGGCCAAAAAAGTCTTTGCCCGCAACGGCTTTCATGCCACGACGATCGCGGACATCGCCAAAGAAGCGGGGCTGGCCTACGGGTCGATCTACTGGTATTTCGACTCGAAGGACGACTTGTTCCACGCGTTGATGGCCGTCGAGGAGTATGCCCTGCGCACCCACGTCGCGGCCGCTGTCGGTGCGCGCCAGGACAGTGACGGCGAGGCGCCGTTCCGCACCGCGGTGCAGGTGACGTTCGAGTTCTTCGAAGCCGACAAGGCCACCGTCAAGCTGCTTTTCCGCGACGCTTACGCGCTGGGCGACCGGTTCGAAAAACTCCTCGGCGGCATCTACGAGCGGTTCATCGACGATATCGAAAACGTCGTCGTCGCTGCCCAGAATCGCGGCGAAGTGGTCGTTGCCCCGCCCCGGATGGTGGCCTACACCCTGGCGGCGCTGATCGGTCAGCTGGCGCACCGACGACTGTCCACCGACGACGGCGTCAGTGCAGCCGAGGCTGCCGATTTCGTTGTCACGCTGGCCTTTAACGGGCTCCGACCCCGCGAAGGGTGACATGCGTTTCGTCGTGATCGGCGCGGGAATGGCCGGGGTGCTGAGCGCCATCAAGCTCCGTGAGGCCGGTTTCACCGACGTCACGGTGTACGAGAAGGCCGACCGGCTCGGCGGCACCTGGCGCGAGAACACCTATCCGGGCATCGCCTGCGATGTGCCGTCGCACCTGTACACCTACACCTTCGCCCCGAACCCGGAGTGGAGCCACGCGTTCGCGCCCGGTCCGGAAATCCTCGCCTACTTCGAAAGCGTCGCCACTCGTTACGGCGTCGACGGGTTGATCCGCTACAGCACCGAGGTGCTCCGCCTCGAACACGACGGAAATCGTTGGCGCATCGAGACATCCACCGGCGAGCGTGACGATGCTGACGTCGTCATCGCCGCCACCGGCGTCCTACACCACCCGCGCTACCCAGACATCGAAGGGCTCGACGACTTCGCCGGCCCCGTGTTCCACAGCGCCCGTTGGGATCACACCGTGCCGCTCGCCGGTGCTCGGCTCGGCGTGATCGGCACCGGCTCGTCGGCGGTGCAAGTGACCGGCGCAGTGAGCGACCTAGTCGGGGAATTACACCTGTTCCAGCGGACCCCGCAGTGGATCTTGCCGGTGGGCAATCCGCCGATCGACGACGCGGACCGGGCCCGCTATCGCTCCGACCCGGCGGCGATGACCACGCTGCGCGCCGAACTGAACACCAGCTTCGTGCAGACCTTCGCCAACGCGGTCGTCGACGCCGACTCGGCTCCGCTGAAGACGCTGCAAAAGCTGGCCTGTGCCAACCTCGAGGACAGCGTGGCCGACCGGGAGCTGCGGGAGAAGTTGCGGCCCGACTATCGCGCCGGGTGCAAGCGGTTGATCATCTCGCCGAACTTCTACGACGCCATCCAGCGGCCTAACGCCCACCTGGTCACCGAGGCCATCGCGCGTGTCGAGGCGGACGGGGTGCGCACCGTCGACGGTCGGTTGCACGGGCTCGACGTGCTGGTGCTTGCGACCGGATTTCGAGTCGATCGCTTCCTGCGCCCGATCGACGTGATCGGCCGCGGCGGCGTGCGGCTAGACGAGGTGTGGAGGGAGCGGCCGTTCGCGTACCTGTCGGTGTCGGTGCCGGACTTCCCCAACCTGTTCATGCTCAACGGGCCCAACGGACCGGTTGGCAACTTCTCGTTGATCGACGTGGCCGAGGCGCAATTTGGTTACCTGATGCAGCTCATCGACCTGCTGAGCGACGGCCGATGTCGGCAGATCAGCGCCACCCGAGACGCCGCCGCTCGCTTTGAGGCCGACCGCGTGGAGGCCGCCAAGAAGACCGTCTGGGTGACCGGCTGCCGCAGCTGGTACCTCGACGATCGCGGTGTTCCGGCGGCGTGGCCGTGGAGTTTCACCCGTTTCGAGAAGGCCATGGCACGGCCGGTCCTGGACGATTACGAACTCATAACGGCTGGTCAGGGCCCCTAGCACCGCTCAGTAAGTTTTCAGGTGTGGCGAATTGACCCGGGCGGAATGTTCGTGCATCATCGACGGGGTAAGCACCTCGTTAGGTGAGGCGTCTACACGGATACAGGCCACTGACCCCGAACGTCGAGAGACGCCCAGGGTCAGGACAGCTCCTCCCGGCTTAAGGGTTGAGCCCAGGTGGCTTCCGGAGTTTCCGGATACGGCGTGTAGTGCCGAAGCTCTGACGAGTGGGGTGCGGTTTTCCCGAGATCATCGGGTTTCCTCTGCTCCTGCTTGCGTGTGAATTTGTGCGGTAATCCGCACGTGGCGCGACCGCGAGGAGGTGAGGGACGAATGAGTTCCAGTTCTAGTCCGGATCGATATCCGGGCTCTGTGTCGTCCCGATCCGGTCTCCCGCGCGCCGCTCGCAGCTGAGCCTTCCGTGGCCTAAGCAGCACGTCGCCTCATCGGACGCCGTTTCGGACGGACATCGAATCCCGTTATGCCCGTTTGACTTTCCGCTTAGGAGGCGACCATGACCGCTGTACTGTACGACGAAGTGGTGACGGCGACGCCCGCACGCCGGCTCAGGGCAGTGCCTGCCCCAACGCCGATGGCAGTGCCGGCGCCCAAGCGGACCTCCAAGCGGCCCGAACAACAGCTGGTCGGCGGCGACCCGTTGGTCGTCGGAGCCGCTCGGTTGCTCTGCATTCCGTTGCGCCAGCTCTACGCCGCGCTGTGGCGCGCGGGCGTCTTGGAGGTTGGCAGCTAAAGGGTCCGGCGACGATGCCGGCCTGCAAAGGCCCGACAAGGCCGGACGAAGACGAGAAGGTTGGCGCTCCTGGCACCTGAGGTGATGTGCCCCTCGGTGCCGGGAGCGCCGTTATTTCTGGGCAGCGATGAGAGCCGAGAGCCCGTTCTGGTAGGCGATCAGGCTGTGTCGCCATCCGATCTGCACCGGCCCGCGGGCCGGCAAAGGTGATCGGCCGGGGTTCGATTGTGTTCGGCGGCATGCTCCGGAAGACGTCCGGCGCCGCGAGTACGGCCAGCGCCGCACCGAGGCTGTGCCCGGTGATCAGGATCTGATCGCAGCCGGCGGTTGCGGCGGCTAAGTTCGCGGCGATGTTCTTCTGGACGAGTTCGTAGACGTCCTGAAAGCCGGCATGCACCTGTCCGAATCCACTCACCGGGAGGTAGGCGTCGGGGATGGCGTCGAGGTCCGCCAGCCAGTCCTCGACGTCGGAAGTGCCGCGAAATGACACAAACGCGGTGCGAGTCGTTCGGTTATGGCCCATCAACCCGAATATGTCGGTGTTTTTGGTCATCGCAGCCACCGCGGGATGGGGGCTCGTCATCGCGGTGAGTAGCGCGGCGTCAGCTCGGATCACACTGGTCTGGATGTAACCGGATGGCACGGTGGCCGAGCCGCCGCCCATCACCTTGTACGCCGCCTCGGCCAACTGCAGAACCACGTCGCGAGCAAATGCCGCGTCGAACGCCACAGCCGCAGTGTAGGAAAGCCGCCGCCGAGTTTCGTGGATCTTCACCCAGCGTGCCGCCGGGAAGCCGGTGTTCCGACATCGGCTTAAGCAGTAGCGTTGACATACGATCCGCTCAGACCTGGTGCGAAGGGAGCGCGTCATGGCGACCGATCTGACGCTTTATCTCGACGACGAACCCGGCGAGCTGGCCCTGATCGGCGACGTGCTGGGCAAGGCAGGCGTCAACATCGCCGGTCTGTGCGCCCTGACCAGCGGAGGAGGGCAGGCGGAGGTGCACATTCTGGTGCAGGATGCCACCTCGGCATTTGAAGCGCTGGAAGGTGCCGGAATCAAAATCGCCGAGGAGCAAGAGGTCATCGTCCTCGACATCAAGGACCGTCCCGGTGCGCTCGGCGAAGTCGTCCACAAACTCGGCGCCGCGAAAATCAACCTGGAAACCGCCTATCTCGCCACCAACACCCGTTTGGTGCTTGGCGCGGACAATCTCGCTGAGGCCAGGGCCGCGCTGGACTGATGTTGAGTTGCGGCGGCCCGTAGAATCGGCTGGAGCGGCGTCGATCCGGTGATCACCGGGGAGCCTTCGGAAGAACAGCCGGCTTCGGTATTGACGCCGGCTCAGTAGACCCGAACGGGTAGGGCCCGTCACAGCCTTCAACGAGCGGCCACGCCCAGGCGTGGCAAGCGGGGTGGTACCGCGGCGCTTGCGCACCGGCGCAACGTCGTCCCCGGGCCTAGCAGTGGCACATGGTGCCTACCCGGCACTGTGGCAACAGGGAGACGACGCGCGCAGTGACCGATAACGCCTACCCCAAGCTGGCCGGCGGCGCACCCGACTTGCCGGCACTGGAACTCGAGGTCCTCGAGCACTGGACGAGTGACGACACGTTCCGGGCCAGCATCGCGCGGCGTGCCGACGCTCCGGAGTACGTGTTCTACGACGGACCGCCGTTTGCCAACGGCCTACCGCACTACGGGCATCTGCTCACTGGCTACGTCAAGGACATTGTGCCGCGGTATCGCACCATGCGCGGTTATAAGGTGGAACGCCGCTTCGGCTGGGACACCCACGGGCTTCCTGCAGAGCTTGAGGTCGAGCGACAGCTCGGCATCACCGACAAATCCCAGATCGACGCGATGGGCATCGCCGCGTTCAACGAAGCCTGCCGCGAATCGGTGTTGCGCTACACCGACGAATGGCAAGCCTACGTCACCCGCCAGGCCCGATGGGTAGACTTCGACAACGACTACAAGACGCTGGATCTGTCCTACATGGAATCGGTGATCTGGGCGTTCAAACAGCTGTGGGACAAGGGCTTAGCGTACGAGGGCTATCGGGTGTTGCCGTACTGCTGGCGTGACGAAACCCCGTTGTCCAATCACGAGCTGCGGATGGATGACGACATCTACCAGAGTCGGCAAGACCCGGCGATCACCGTCGGATTCGCAGTGCCGGACGGCGAACTGGCCGGCGCGCACCTGCTGGTGTGGACGACGACACCGTGGACCCTGCCGTCGAACCAGGCCGTCGCCGTCAACCCCGACGTCACCTACGTGCAGGTTCGGGCGGGCGAGCGGCGCGTGGTGCTGGCCGAGGCTCGGCTGGCCGCCTATTCACGAGAATTGGGCGATGAACCGGAGGTGCTGGGCAGCTACCGCGGCAGCGATCTGGTGGGCATGCGGTACCTGCCGCCTTTCCCGTATTTTATGGACTCGCCCAACGCTTTTCAGGTGCTCGCCGCCGAGTTCGTGACCACCGAGGACGGCACTGGGATCGTGCACCTGGCGCCGGCCTACGGCGAGGACGACAAGGAGACCGCCGACAAGGCCGGCATCGTGCCGGTGACGCCCGTCGACGCCAAGGGCCGTTTCGACGCCACGGTCCCCGATTACCAGGGTCAGCACGTCTTCGAGGCGAACTCGCAGATCATCCGTGACCTGAAAGACCACAGCGGCCCGGCAGCGGCCAACGGTGCGGTGCTGATCCGCCATGAAACCTATGAGCACCCCTATCCGCACTGCTGGCGCTGCCGAAATCCGCTGATCTATCGCGCGGTGTCATCCTGGTTCGTCAAAGTCAGCGAATTCCGGGACCGCATGGTCGAACTCAACCAGCAGATCACCTGGTACCCGGACCACGTCAAAGACGGTCAGTTCGGCAAGTGGTTGCAGGGTGCCCGCGACTGGTCGATCTCGCGAAACCGCTACTGGGGCACCCCGATTCCGGTCTGGCTCTCCGATGACCCGAGCTATCCGCGGATCGACGTCTACGGCAGCCTCGATGAGTTGGAGCGCGACTTCGGTGTGCGTCCCGACAACTTGCACCGGCCGTATATCGACGAGCTCACCCGGCCCAACCCCGACGACCCCAGCGGGCGCTCGACGATGCGGCGCATCGCCGATGTCTTCGACGTGTGGTTCGATTCCGGGTCCATGCCGTACGCGCAGGTGCACTACCCGTTCGAGAACCGGGGCTGGTTCGAGACCCATTACCCGGGCGACTTCATCGTGGAGTACATCGGGCAGACCCGCGGCTGGTTCTACACGCTGCACGTGCTGGCCACCGCGTTGTTCGACCGGCCGGCGTTCAAAACCTGCGTGGCGCATGGGATCGTGCTGGGCAGCGACGGGCAGAAAATGAGCAAATCGCTGCGCAACTATCCCGACGTCAGCGAGGTGTTCGACCGCGACGGCTCCGACGCCATGCGCTGGTTCTTGATGGCCTCACCAATCCTTCGCGGCGGGAACCTGATCGTCACCGAACAGGGTATCCGCGACGGGGTGCGACAGGTGCTGTTGCCGTTCTGGAATGCCTACAGCTTCTTAGCCCTCTACGCGCCGAAAGTCGGCACCTGGCGCACCAATTCAGCGCGTGTGCTGGACCGTTACATCCTGGCCAAGCTGGCGGTGCTGCGCGACGACCTGACAGCCGGGCTGGATGTCTGCGACATCTCCGGGGCATGCGAGCAGCTGCGGCAGTTCACCGAGGCGCTGACGAATTGGTATGTGCGACGCTCCCGCTCGCGGTTCTGGGAAGAGGACCCCGATGCGATCGACACATTGCACACCGTGCTCGAAGTGACCGCCAGACTGGCCGCACCGCTGCTGCCGCTGACCACCGAGATCATCTGGCGCAGTGTCACCGCCGAGCGTTCGGTGCACCTGAGCGATTGGCCGGAGGCCGAGGTGCTGCCGGCGGACGCGGGGCTGGTCGCGGCGATGGATCAGGTGCGCGAGGTGTGCTCGGTCGCGTCGTCGTTGCGTAAAGCCAAGAAGCTGCGGGTGCGGCTGCCGCTGCAGAAACTCACCGTGGCCGTGGACAATCCGCAGCGACTGGAGCCGTTCACCGATCTGATCGCCGACGAGCTCAACGTCAAGAAGGTCGAACTCACGGAGGACATCGACACCTACGGTCGTTTCGAGCTGACGGTGAACGCCCGGGTCGCCGGGCCGCGGCTTGGCAAGGATGTGCAGGCGGCGATCAAGGCGGTCAAGGCCGGCGAAGGTGTCGTCAACTCTGACGGCACGCTGACGGCGGGCCCGGCGCTGCTGCAACCCGACGAGTACAGCTCCCGGCTGGTGGCCGCCGACCCCGAATACACTGCCCCGCTGCCGGGCGGGGCCGGACTGGTGGTGCTGGACGCCATCGTGACGCCCGAGCTCGAAGCCGAAGGCTGGGCCAAGGACCGCATCCGCGAACTGCAGGAGCTGCGCAAATCGACCGGGCTGGATGTCTCAGACCGGATCACGGTGGTGATGTCGGTGCCGTCGCAACGTGCCGACTGGGCCGAAACTCATCGCCATCTGATCGCCGGGGAAATCCTGGCCACCAGTTTCGAATTCGGCGAGCCGGCCGATGGTGTGGAGATCGGCGACGGCGTGCGAGTGGCGATCGCGAAGACTTGACCGCTGGTGTGTTCAGCGGGCCGCGTGTAGCGCCCGGCGGGCGTGTGGCCAGAATGGGATGCCGGCCACGATCGTGCCGCCGACAGCGATGAGGCCGACGGCGGCGTCGACGCTCTCGCGGCCGTCGGTCGCCCAGTAAACGTCCTTGAGGTCAAGCAGCAGAGCCAGCTCGTCGACGATCATCGCATTCGCCGACCCGAAGGCGATCGCGGCCACTGGGTGGCGCCGCTGCCGTTCTGTTCCACGCAGGCCCACCGCCGCCACCGTCGACAGCAACGCGATACCGATGTTGTAGTGATGAAAGTGCTTGCCGCCCAGCTCCACACCTCCGCCCGATGGCCCGTGGCCGGCACGGATCCAGTGGGTGAGGGCGCGCAGGCCGACGAAGGTGACGGTGAACGCCGTCCAGGCCAGTATCGTGGCCTGTTCACCGGGTTCGAGCCGCGCGCGCCATTCGTCGCGAACCCGCGCCCACCATCGCTTGTTCGGTTGGTCCGGAGGCGCCGAGCCCCGCCCCGTCCCGGCTTCCATCAACCGGCCTTGACCGCGTGCCAGCGCAGCCTGCGGTGGTTGTCGTTGACGAACACATCGTCAAACCCCGCTGTGCGCAAGCGTTCTGGGAAAGTCTGCGGAGATACCGGGTTGCAGGTGTCGCGAAAGTGCAAGATGCGGAACAGGGTCGACGCCGCACTGTCGCTGCCGGCAAAGACGCCGCCGGGCCGCAACACCCGGAACACCTCGGCGAACAACCTGTCCTGCAGTGCCGGCGTCGGAACATGATGCAGCATCGTGAAACACACCACCGAGCTGAACTCCCCGGAGGGTAAGCCGGTGTCGGTGCCGTCGCCGTGGATGATCCGGGCGCGGTCGCCGTATGTGCCCTTCAGCCGATCCGCCATGGCCGGGTCGATTTCGACGGCGGTGTAGTGCGGCGCTTTGTCGATCAGCGCCCGGATGTTGGCGCCGTAGCCTGGCCCGATCTCCAGCACGTTGTCGCCCAAGTCGACGTCGCCGAGGACCCACGGCAACAGCCCGTCCTCGACCGCCTTGAAGTAGCGGTTCGAGCTGCAGCACAGCCGGTGGCACAAGTTCATCGCCATGGAATCAGACGCTAGCGCAATAGCATCGAAGATTGTGGACTCGCGTTGGGTGCTGCACCTCGACATGGACGCGTTCTTCGCGTCCGTCGAGCAGCTCACCCGGCCCACGTTGCGGGGCCGCCCGGTGCTGGTCGGCGGACTGGGCGGCCGCGGCGTGGTGGCCGGCGCCAGCTACGAATCACGGGTGTTCGGGGCCCGGTCGGCCATGCCGATGCACCAGGCACGCCGATTGGTCGGCGTGACGGCGGTGGTGCTGCCGCCGCGCGGCGTGGTCTACGGAGTCGCCAGCCGCCGGGTCTTCGACACCGTGCGCGCAGTGGTCCCGGTCGTCGAACAGCTCTCCTTCGATGAGGCGTTCGGGGAGCCGCCCGAACTGGTCGGCGCATCGGCGACCGAGGTCGAGGATTTCTGCGAGAACCTGCGGCGACGGGTGCGCGACGAGACCGGCCTGGTCGCCTCGGTCGGCGCCGGCTCGGGCAAGCAGATCGCCAAGATCGCATCGGGTATGGCCAAACCCGACGGCGTCCGGGTGGTCGGGCGTGTCAACGAGAAACCTTTGCTGGGAGGCCTTCCGGTGCGGAGGCTGTGGGGCATCGGGCCGGTGGCCGAAGAGAAGCTGCATCGACTGGGCATCGAGACGATCGGGCAGCTGGCCGCGCTGAGCGAAGCCGAGGTGGCCAGCATCCTGGGTGCGACGATCGGGCTCGCGCTGCACCGGCTGGCCCGCGGGGTCGACGACCGCCCGGTTGCCGAGCGCGCCGAAGCCAAGCAGATCAGCGCCGAATCCACCTTCGCGGTTGACCTGACGAGCTTGGAGCAGTTACGCGAGGCGATCGACCCGATCGCCGAGCATGCTCATCAGCGTCTGCTGCGGGACGGCCGCGGCGCCCGCACCGTCACGGTGAAGCTGAAGAAATCCGACATGAGCACGCTGACGCGCTCGGCGACGCTGCCCTATGCGACGACCGAGGCCGCCGCGTTGACCGCGATGGCCCGGCGGTTGCTGCTCGATCCCCAGGAGATCGGCCCGATTCGGCTTCTGGGCGTGGGATTCTCGGGTTTGAGCGACGTGCGACAGGAGTCGCTGTTTCCCGACTTGGAGCTGTCTGAGCCGGAGTCACAACATTCCGTGGAGACGGTAACCGCGGCCATGTTCGGCCCTGATCCGGAACCCTCGCCGTGGCGGGTGGGTGACGATGTGACACACCGCGACTTGGGGCATGGCTGGGTGCAAGGCGCCGGCCACGGCGTGGTCACGGTGCGGTTCGAAACCCGTAGCTCGGGACCGGGCCCGGCCCGAACGTTTTCTTCTGGTCAATCCGACACCGGCGAAATCGTGTCGGCGAATCCGGTCGACAGCCTCGACTGGCCCGACTACGTCGCCGCCATGGCCGAGAACGCCTCAGCGCAGACGGTCGACGACGTCGCGCAACGGTAGCTGCGCCGCCAACGCCGCCATAACCAGCACCCGGGCCTGACTCGGCGGCAGTCGCGACACCATCACCGCGCCCGCGTCGGCGAGGTCACGGCCCGGGCCGTAATCGGGGGTGACGCGTCCACCCGGGACCCGGGTGGACACCGCTACCAGCACTCCGTCGCTGCAGTGCCGCTGTACTCCGTCGACGACCGCGGCCCCGGCATTGCCCGCACCCGGCGATTCCAGCACGATGCCGCGGGCACCGGCGGCCACGCAGGCATCCATTGCCACGGCGTCACTCCCCGGGTAGGCCGCGACGATGTCGACCCGCGGGCCTGTCGCCGCGCTCAGCTCGGCGAGGAATGCGCGTTGCTTGGGCCGGTTCAGCACCACGCCATCGTCGACGGTGCCCAGCAGCTGGCCAGCGAAGCCGTCCTGGGTTGCCACCTTGCGAAGACCCAACGGCCCTAGCACCCGACCGGCAAAGCACACCAGCACACCGAGGTCGCGAGCAGCGGGATCCGACGCCACCGACAGCGCGTCGCGCAGATTTGCCGGCCCGTCGGCGTCGGGCGCGTCGGCGCTGCGCATTGCGCCGGTAAGCACCACCGGAACATCGCCCGCGTAGGTGATATCCAGCCACAGCGCGGTCTCCTCGAGGGTGTCGGTGCCGTGCGTCACGACCACCCCCTCGGCGCCGCCATTGGCGGCGGCCTTGGCGGCCGAACCGATCACATCCCAGTCGGCCGGGGTCAGCTGCGAGCTGTCGAGGGACATCACGTCGACGACGTCGACGTTCAGGCCGGCGGTCAACTGCGCGCCGCCGCGCGTCGGCCGTCGCACCCCCTCGGCGTCAGTGGTAGTGGCGATCGTCCCACCGGTGGCGATCACGGTGAGGCGGCTCATGCTGAAATCATCCCCCACATCCGTGTAGTGGATGATGTAGGAGTGACTGACCAACCAACGGGATCGGCTGAGCCGGGGACTGAGGACCCGACCGTAGGGGAGGCCGGAGCTCCCGCGCCGCGACGGCGTCTGCGCCTGCTGCTGGGGGTCGCTGCGGTCGTGCTGGCGCTGGACATCATCACCAAGGTGCTCGCGGTCAAACTGCTGACTCCCGGCCAGCCGGTGCCGATCATCGGTGACACCGTCACCTGGACGCTGGTCCGCAATTCCGGCGCCGCGTTTTCGATGGCGACCGGATACACCTGGGTGCTGACGGTCATCGCGACCGGTGTCGTGGTCGGGATTTTCTGGATGGGACGGCGGCTGGTGTCGCCGTGGTGGGCCATCGGCCTGGGGATGATCCTGGGCGGTGCGATGGGAAACCTGGTCGACCGGTTCTTCCGTTCGCCGGGCCCGCTGCGTGGACATGTCGTGGACTTTCTGTCGATCGGCTGGTGGCCGGTGTTCAACGTCGCCGACCCGTCGGTGGTCGGCGGGGCGATCCTGCTGGTCACGCTGTCGGCAATGGGCTACGACTTCGACACCGTCGGCCGTCGCAAAGCAGACGACGCGATCGATGTCGCCGACGCCACCGAGGACACCCAGACATCGGACGAGCCGGCCGAAGCCGTCGACGGCGATGAGCCGCAGGACGGCACCGTTGGCCGGTCCACAGCCGACCAACGGTAGCGGCGCTGGTGACCGACCGGTCGATGCCGGTGCCCGAGGGTCTGGCGGGTATGCGTGTCGACGTCGGGCTGTCCCGGCTGCTGGGCCTGTCCCGCACCGCCGCGGCGGCGCTGGCCGAAGACGGCGGTGTCGAGTTGGACGGGGTGCCGGCCGGTAAGTCGGATCGTCTGGCCGCCGGGGCTTGGCTGCAGGTGCGCCTGCCCGAGCCGCCGGCGCCGTTGGAGAACACGCCCGTCGAGATCGAGGGCATGACGATTCTGTACTCCGACGACGACATCGTCGCGGTTGACAAACCGGCCGGGGTGGCCGCGCACGCGTCGGTGGGCTGGACGGGGCCGACGGTGCTCGGCGGGCTGGCCGCCGCCGGTTACCGGATCACCACCTCCGGGGTGCACGAGCGGCAGGGCATCGTGCACCGCCTCGACGTCGGCACCTCCGGAGTCATGGTGGTCGCGATCTCCGAGCGGGCGTACACCGTGCTCAAGCGCGCGTTCAAGCAGCGCACGGTCGACAAG
>Ga0209040_10000781_pt1 | contig 24726 bp, 23 predicted proteins | sample BogFormECP12_OM3_FD_188240 | JGI IMG/M metagenome (GOLD analysis project Ga0209040, IMG submission 188240) | Bog forest soil microbial communities from Calvert Island, British Columbia, Canada - ECP12_OM3 (SPAdes) (version 2) | ecosystem: Environmental > Aquatic > Freshwater > Wetlands > Bog ... | reverse complement strand
CGAGGCGCTGGCGATCTCGCCGGACGTGCCGGTGATCCCGTGTGACGCGCGGAACCGGGAGTCGACCAAGGCGACCCTGGTCACCCTGGTCGAGCACGCGATGTCGATGCAGACGGCGGGGCGGTTCTGATAGGTGGCCGCTGGTTCCTACACGACCAGCACCGCTTTTCTTGAGGCCCTGGCCGAGGCCGGGGTCAGGTATTTCTTCGCCAACCTCGGCAGCGACCACCCGGGCCTGATCGAGGCGCTGGCCCAGGCTAACGCCGCAGGCCGCGCGGCCCCGGCGGGGGATTCCCAGGCTGGCAGAGTCCCTCGGCTCATCGTGTGCCCGCACGAGACCGTCGCACTGTCCGCCGCGCACGCCTACGCCAGCGTGACCAGGCAGCCGCAGGCCGTCTTCGTGCACGTCGACGCGGGCACCCAGAACCTCGGCGGCGCGGTCAGCAACGCCATGCGCGGCCGCGTCCCCGTGCTCATCTTCGCCGGTGCCGCGCCGTTCACGACCACTGGTGAGCTGCCCGCGGGGCGGAACGAGTTCATCCACTGGATCCAGGACGTGCCTGACCAGCGCGGCATCCTGCGCGGCTACGTCAAGTACGACAACGAGATCCGCACCGGCCGCAACGTCAAGCAGCTCGTCCACCGTGCCCTGCAGCTCGCGCGCAGCGAGCCGGCCGGGCCGGTCTACCTGGTCGGTCCCCGCGAGGTGATGGAGGAGCCGGTCGAGCCCTACGTGGTGGATCCCGCCCAGTTTCCGCCGACGGAGCCGGCCGCTCTCACCGACGAAACAACACGTGAAATCGCGACCGCGCTGGCCAACGCCAGCCGCCCGCTCATCGTCACGTCCTACCTGGGCCGTAACCCGGATGCCGTGCCCGCGCTTGTGGAGCTGGCCGAGCTGCTGGCCATACCGGTGCTGGAGTCGGCCGCCTTCTGCGTCAACTTTCCCGGCGAGCACCCGCTGCACGCCGGCTACCAGTTCACTACCTCCGCGCAGAACCCGCTGCTGGCCGAGGCCGACGTGATCCTGGTGCTCGACAGCGACGTGCCGTGGATTCACGCCACCAGCCGGCCTTCGCCCTCCGCCGCGATCTACGCCGTCGACATCGACCCGCTCAAGGCGAGCATGCCGATGTGGCACACACCCGCGCGGCGCATCGCCGCCGCCGACTCGAAGGTGGCGGTGGAGCAGATCACCGGGTTCGTTCGGGACAATGTCCTTATCGACGCGGGCGAGGTGGAGACCCGGCGGTTCGTGATCACCGCCGCCAGAGCGGCCCGGCGGGCCGCGCTCGATTCCCTCGAGCAGCCCGACCCCGCCGTGATCACGCCTAGGTACCTGACCGCGTGCGTGCGCGAGCTGCTGGCAGGCACCGGCGCGCTGGTCCTGACCGAGGCGATCACCAGCTACCAGGTGGTGGCCGAGCACCTGCGGGCGAGCCAGCCAGGATCGCTGCTGGGGTCCGGCGGCGGTTCCCTGGGCTGGGCCGGCGGCGGCGCCGTAGGGGCTAAGTTCGCGTGTCCCGAACGTGCTGTCGTGTGCCTCACCGGAGACGGCTCGTTCTTGTTCGGTGTGCCGTCCTCGGCCCAGTGGGTCGCCCGGCGGTACGGGACGCCCGCGCTGACCATCATCTACGACAACCGCGGCTGGGCGGCGCCCAAGTTCTCCACGCTCAGGGTCCACCCGGAAGGCGCCGCGGCCAAGGCCGACGATTTCCACGTCAGCTTCGAGCCCGAGGTCGACCTGCCCGGCGTGGCCCGGGCGGCCGGCGCGTACGGGGTGACGGTGTCCGACCCCGGCGAGCTCCCCGGCGTGCTGAAGGACGCCCTGGCCGTCGTGCACGGTGGCCGTTCCGCCGTGGTCAGCGTGCACCTGCCCCCGGTCTGAGCCCCGGTCTGAGCTGGCGTCAGCGGCGCATTAGCCACGCGCGCGCAGGAACTCGATCGAGCGCCGGACGATGCCGGGCACGTCGCTCGCGCCGTTCCAGAAGTGGGTCGCGCCCGGCACGAGCTCTAGTTCGACGGTCGCCCCGGCCGCGGTGAGCGCCTCGGCGAGCCGGACGCTCTGGGTTGGCGGCACCATGTCGTCCACGGCCCCGTGCATCAGCAGGATCGGCGGCGCGCTGGCGCTGGCGTGGGTCACCGGGCTGGCCTGCCGCGCCAGGTCGGGTGCTGACGACGCGGGCGCGCCGAGGAGCTGCGCCTCACGGGACTGCGGCCCGGGGTCCGGCAGGCCGCCGGCGTCGGCGACGTCGGATGGCAGGCCGGCCAGGTCGGTGACCGGGAACCAGGCGACGACACCGCGCACCTTGGCGCCGGTGAGGGCGGCCAGGAGCGCGAGGTGACCGCCGGCCGAGTCGCCCCAGAGGAATTCGCGGTCGGCGTCAAGCCCGTACGAGGCGGCGTGGTCCCGGACCCAGCCGATCGCGGTGCGGACGTCCTCCAGCTGCGCCGGGAAGCGCGCCTCGCCGCTGAGCCGGTAGTCGATCGCCGCCACCGCGAAGCCCTCCGCGGCCAGGGTGTCGTAGAAGCCCGCTCCCAGCACGGGCAGCGGCTCGCGGCGCGAGCCGCGCCGCCACCCGCCGCCGTGCACGTGCACGATGACGGGCGCCGGCCCGCCGGCCTGGGGGAGGTACAGATCGAGCTCGAGCGGGCGGTAGCCGAGGACCTCGCCGTACACCAGGCCCGGTACCCGCAGGACGGGTCCGCTCATCCGGCCGACAGCTGCCCGGACAGCTTGCAGAACGCTCCGTTCTGCATGATCGCGAGCAGGTTATCGGCGTTCTGCAGCACGCTGACATCCTCCGTCGGCTCGCCGCGCACGACCAGCAGGTCGGCGAGGTAACCCGGCCTCAGCAGCCCGACCGGGAGATCCATCACCTGGCCGCCGTACTGCGTGGCCGCACGCAGCGCCTCGGTCGGCGAGTAGCCGAAGAGCCTGACGAACAGCTCCAGGTCCCGGGCGTTGCGCCCGATCGGGTTGTTCGGGAAGCCGTAGTCTCCGCCGGGCAGCACCCGCAGCCCGCGCTTGCGCAGTTCGGGGTACAGCTCGGTCATCGCCCGCAGCGCCTGCACCGACCCCATCTTCTCCGCCATCGCGGTGTCGATACCGTACTCGGCGCCCTCGTACACGTTGGCCCACATGATGCCGACAGCAGGGGAGAGGAAGATCGATTCTTTGTGCTCCTCCAGCAGGTCGATCGCCTCGGCGTCGGCGTAGGTGCAGTGGTAGACCGACCGGAACCCGTTGCGGACCGCCAGCTTGATCGACTCAGGCGCCTGGGCATGGCAGTTCAGCCAGACGCCGGACTCGCGGGCCTGCTCACCGGCGGCCTGCGCTTCCTGGCGGCTGTACTGGGTGATCATCGAGCCGCCCTCGACGAAGACGTCGTCGTTGCTCATCAGCAGCTTGACGGCGTCGAAGCCGATCGCCGCCTGCTCGCGGATAAACTCGCGCACCCCGTCCGGGCCGACCTTCTTCGGTTTCGGGCCATCCGGGCCCACCTGCACCGGGTTGTTGTCACGCTCGAACGATGCGGCCCGCAGCCGCGGGCCCGGCGTCGCACCCGCGGCGATCTGGTCACGCAGCCAGACCTCAGTCGGTACGGGCGTGAGGGAACCCGCCGAGTAGGCACTGGTGAAGCCGGCCTCGAGCAGTATCTGCGCGTTGCGCCTGGCCACCGCGAGGTGCTCCGCCGGCGTCGGCATGTGGCGGAAGAAGCTGACGTCCAGTGGCGGGTTGAACGACGGATCGATGTGCCCGACCGCGGACGGGAACGTCAGGTGCGCGTGGGACTCGATCAGGCCGGGCATGACCGTCGCGCCGGCGCAGTCGACTACCTGGTCGCCGGCCTCGATCGCGCTGCCGCCGCCGGGGCGTACGCTCTCGATGTGGTCGCCCCGGACCACGACGTCGGCAGGCACCGACGGCGCACCGGTGCCGTCGAAGGCCTGCCCGTTGACGAAGATGATTCGGTTCTCGCTCATGGCTGTCTCCTTCGCAGCGTCACACCGGCGGCCGGTGCAGAAGTTCGACGAGGTTGCCCTCCGGATCGGCGACGAACGCCATCCGTACCCCTGGTTCCGGCGACGGGCCCGGTGGCATGACCGGGCGCGCCCCGCGGGCGATGGCATGGTCGTAGCCGGCGTCGAGGTCGGTGACGTCGAAGGCCAGGTGCCCGTATCCCTCGCGCAGCGCCGCCTCACCGGGGGTGCCCGGCTTGCGACCGGTGCCCGAACCGGGCCGGTGCAGCAGCTCCAGCCGGTAGCCGTACACCGGGTGGATGAGCATCTCGATGCTCAGGTCGAGCGCCTCGACCCGGAGCGTGAGCTCAGGCACCAGCCCGAACACATCGCAGTACCACGAGACGGCCGCCTCGAGGCCGGCGACCGCCAGCCCGGCGTGGTCCAGCCGGGCGGCTATGGCGGCCTGGTCAGCCATGGACGTTCAGGCGTGCCGGGTCGGAGGTCAGGTACGACGCGAAGCGGCCGTCCGGGTCGCGCTCCGCGCGAATCGCGGCGAGGCGGCGGTATGCGTCGTCCGACAGGAACCGGTCCTGCCGCCGGGTGAAATCGGTGTCGCCCAGGTAGACGCCGGTGCCGTGGACGGCTAGCGCGGCCGTCCGGCGGTGGACCCAATCGGAATACCGCGCGTCGTCGGCGGGATCGGCGTAGATCGCGTACGTCGCGAGGTACACCTCCGCCTCCACCGAGAACGCCATGTCGGGCCGGTCGCGGCGCGGCGCCCACCCGTACCAGATCGAGAACGAGTGCTCGGTGTCCAGTTCGCTCCACAGTTCCTGCAGCAGCGGGGCCAGCACGCGGGCCGGCGCGTCGGTCCAGGTGCAGTCGACGGCGTACCGGTGACCTTCCGGGTTCTGCGCCGTCTGCGCCGCGTTCTCCGCCAGCACGCTCGTCCGGTCCTGGACGTGCCCGAGCTCGCGGCCGGCCAGCGGGCCGTCCTGGAGTGGCGCGAGCAGGGCGAGTGCCTCGTCGTCGGCGTCGGCCATCACCGTCGTGTGCAGGAGCAGGACGGTCCCGTCCGGGCGCGCCGTGCCGTCGTGCAGCGGGACGTCCGCCAGCCGGGTAGCCGCGACCACCGGCTCGACGCGCCGGTCGAGCCCGGGCAGGACGCCGTGCAGCCAGCTGAGCAGCTCGACCGTGTCGCCGAGGCGGAACGTCCAGGTGTCCTGCCACATCACCTGAGGCGCCTGGTAGGTCCGCAGGTAGAACCGGGTAATCACGCCGGGGAAGCCCGGGCCGGCTCCGCGTGCCGCCCACAGCAGGTCGGGGTTCTGCCCGGCGTCCGCGTGGACGAGCGTGCCGTCGGCGGTCACCACGTTCACGCCCGCCACGCTCTGGCAGGCCCACCCGCGGGCCCGGCTGTCCCAGCCCTGTCCGCCCTGCAGCAGGAAGCCGCCGAGCCCGACCGATGCGCAGTGGCCGCCGGGGAACGCCCGTCCCTGCTCGGCCAGGAACGGCGCAAGCTCCAGGCCGCCCTGCACGGCCGGCCGCACCGAGACGATCCCGGTCGCCGGGTCGTACGCCATGTCGCGCATCCCGCCCAGGTCGATCAGCAGGGCGTCGTCGCGCAGGCTCCATGCCGCCCACGAGTGCCCGCCGGAGCGCACCGTGACCGTCCACCCGCGTTCGGCCGCCAGCCGGACGCCCTCGATCACGTCGTCGTCGCCCGCGGCCAGCAGCACCGCCGCGGGGAACCGGTCCGGCCGCCGCGCGTTGAAAATGCGGCCGACGCGGGCGTGCTCGTACCCGGGGTCGCCGCGCCGCAGCAGCCGCCCGGCGAGCCTGTCGCGGAGCGGCGCCGTCATCCCACCACCGCCGCGCCGCCGTCCACGGGAATGTTCGCCCCGCTCACGTGGGACGACTCGTCCGAGCACAGGAAGAGGATCGCCTGAGCGACGTCTTCCGGCTGCCCCCAGCGGCCCAGCGGGACGCGCGCCGCGATGCTCGCGCCCGGGCCGTCCGGGTCCTGCAGGAGCGGTGCCGTGTGCGGCGTCTCCGTCATCGCGGGGCTGACCGCGTTGACCCGGATGCCGTGCGGGCCCCCTTCCACGACCAGCTGGTAGGTCAGCGCGAGGACGCCGCCCTTGGCGGCGCCGTGCGCATTCTGCGGCATGAAGAACGCGCCACGCGAGGCCGTGATGGACGCGACGTTGACGATCGACCCGCCTCCGCCGGCGACCAGGTGCGGCCAGGCGGCACGCGTGACGAGGAACACGATGTCGAGCTCGTTGCGGATCGTGAACGACCAGTCGGCGAAGGACAGCTGGCCGATGGGGCCGAACCGGATCGCCGAGGCGTTGTTGACCAAGATGTCGATCCCGCCGGCCAGGGCCGCGGCGCTTTCGACCCATCGCCGGGCGCCCTCCTCCGACGCCAGGTCGACCGGCGCTACCGCGTCCATCCGCCCGCCGCTGGCCCGTACGAGCGCGACCGTCTCGTCGGAGGTCTCCGGGTGCAGATCGCAGCCCACGACGTGAGCGCCCTCACGTGCGCACAGCAGTGCCGTGGCTCGCCCGATCCCGCCGCCGGTGCCGGAGACCAGCGCCCGCTTGCCGTCCAGCCGGCCCATAGGCGATGCCTCCGATCGGCTCTCGTTCCGGTCTCGTTTATTCATTCTATGCAAGTTACTATCTCACAGTGAGAGTATGTCTCACAAGGCGGAAGAAGGATACCGATGATGCGGACACCGAACCGGGTGCTCGGGCTGGGATGCGGTCAGCCCCACGGCAGCGCGGAGATCCTGCTGAAGGCGGCGCTCCGCGCGGCGGAGGGGGAGGGGGCCGATGTCGAGCTTGTGCGGCTCGACGAGCTCCGCCTGCCCAGCGGCGCCGCGGAGGGCGCAGAGCCAGACGACGCGTGGTGGCTGTGGGAGCGGCTGGTCGAGTGCGACGGGCTTATCGTGAGCACCCCGATCATCAGCCGGACGGTGGCCGCCCGGCTCAAGCTGCTCGGCGACCGGCTGCTCGGGCCGAACGCCGACGCCGCCATCATCGAGGGGCTGCTGGCGCTGCGGAAACGGGGCCAGGAGCCGGCCGTCCCGTTCCGCGTCGACGAACGGGTGCTGAAGCCGCGGGTGGCCGGCTTCCTCGCGGTGGGCGGCTCGCTGACCTCGCAGTGGAAGACGCTGGCGCTGCCCATGATGCACGCGACCACGTTCTCGATGCACATCGCCGTCGTGGACCAGGTGCAGTTCGAAGGGGCCGGCACGCCGCGCTCCGTGGTCCTGGACGCCGCCGCGATCGACCGGGCGGCGGTGCTCGGGCGCAACGTCGCCAGCCAGCTCGGGGCGACGTTCGATCAGGCGCGCTACCTAGGCCCGCCGGGGCTTTGCCCGATGTGCCACCTGGACGTCGTCGTCCTGCGCGGCGCGGACGTCGAGTGCGCCACCTGCGGCGCGCGCGGCCTGCTGACGCCGGAGCTGAAGGTGACCTGGACGAACCTGTCGACTTCGGTCATCTCCATGGACGAGAAACGGGCCCACGCCGCTGAGATCCAGGAAACGGCCAAGCGGCACCACCAGGTGCGCGCGGAGATCGCGGAGCGCGCCCGGGCGTTCGAGGCGTACGACCCCGTCGTGCCTGCACGAACGCGGGGAAGTCGGTGACCGCCGCGCCCGGCTCCAGCCACTCGCCCCAGTGGAAGCCGGTGTCCCACAGGTACCGCTCGTGCGCGGCGGCCTCCGGCCGGGCCGCGGCCCTCGCGGGGTGCCGGCCGCCCGCCGCCGCGGCCGCCGCGAACCGGACCCAGGCGGTCATGGGACCCCACGTCTCGTGCAGCAGCGGTCCCCCTCGCCGTCGAGCCACTCGCCATGCGACAGGGTCACCCGGCCGCCCGCCGGCCCAAGGCGCGCCAACCGTACCCATCCGTTGACGTTCTGCCCGAAGTCCACCACGAAGGCGTCGCCGTCGCGTACCGGCCACACGGCTACCGGCTGGATCTGCTGCACCTGCCGGACCGGGGGCGCGACCGAGCGGACGACGGCGACGTCGACGTCACGCAGGACGGCCATACTCCAGGACCGGTCGTCGAACATAGTGTCGTCGACGGCCGGGTCGTGTACGGTCGGGTCGATCAGCCGACGGTCCTCTCGCTGGCCGCCGATGAGGTCGGCCGCGGTGATGTGGGAAGGCGCGACGCGCCAGCCCGGATGACTGGCCGCCGCGACCTGCCAGCCGGACGTATGACTGGATCGGGCTGTCCACCTGGCCCGTGTCGAAGCCGTCGTCGGTACGCAGCCGGTAGGCGTGCTGCACCGAAGACCCTTCCGGCAGCCACCAGCACAGGGCCGGCTCGTGCCCGCGGCTCAGGGCGTCTCCGCCGACCACCTCGGCCCACACGTGGGCGGATCGGGATCCGGGATGAGCGGGCACCAGGCGGCTCCTGCCCTCGTGGTCGACGCGGGGCGTTTCAGGCCACCGGATGGTGGATGTCGCTCTCGTCGCCCTCCACGTTGGGCCCCGAGCCGCCCGCGCCCCGCACCGCCGGCTGCCGCTTGTGGTACTCCCCGACGGCGCGGTCCCGGAGCTTGGCGAGCGCCACCGCCGGGCCCTTGCCGGTCGCGGTGCTGGTCAGGCCGTCCGGGTTCTGGACGGCGGTCAGCACGAGCGCGACGCCGGCGACGATCGCCTGGTACTTGCCGACGCTGAGGTGGATGTTGAGGAAGGTCACGAACAGCCCCGCGGAGGAGAACATGATGCCCGCGACGACCGCTCCGGCGATGCGCCCGACGCCGGCCACGAACACGATCGCCAGCAGGCTGATCGAGGTGAACGCCGCGAAGCTGTCCGATGTCAGCTCGCCCTGCATGTAGCCGGTCAGGGCGCCGCCGATGCCGGCGATGAACGCGGCGAGCGCGAACGCCATCAGCTTGCCCTGGGCCACGTTGATCCCGACCGAGCCGGCCGCGCGCTCGTTGGAGCGGATCGCCAGGAGCATGCGTCCCGCCGGACCCCGCCTAAGCCGGGCAACGAGCAGCCCGAGCAGGATCACGACGACGAGCACGAGCACGCCGAAGACCACGCGAGGATAGGCCTTGCCCTGGCTGATCGCCAGGTTCAGCCCGAGCAGATGCGGCGCCGGGATCGGCAGGCCGGCCGTGCCGCCGGTGAACGACCGGCTGTTGAACACGACCGCGTCCATCGCCGCGGCGAACCCGAGTGTCACCACCGCCAGGTTCACACCGCGGAGCCGCAGGGCCGGCAGGCCGATGATCAATCCGACGGGCACCGCGCAGAGCCCGGCGAGAATCAGCGAGAACGGGAAGCCGATGCCCCAGCCGCTGGAGATGTGCCCGAGCGCGAAGCCCCCGATGCCGGCCATCGACATCTGGGCGAGCGACACCTGGCCGACGTAGCCCGTCAGCACGACGACCGACAAGGCAATGCATGTGACGGTCAGCGACGAGATGAACGCGAACCGGAGGACGCTATTGAGCACGAACAGCAGGACCAGGCCGGCCACGAAGCAGGCGGCGGCCGTGCGCAACGGCTGCTGCGGGCGGCCGACCGAGGGGTTGCGCTCGGCCGTGTCGCCGCCGCGGGCGAGCACGGAGCGCGAGCGGAGCGCCATCACCACGATGATGACGACGAACGGGAGCGCGTCCCCCAGGCCTTGCTGGGGCAGCCAGGTCCAGACGGTGATGAGCTTGGCGATCTCGGACTGGGCGCAGCCGATCAGCAGGCCGGCCAGCGCGGTGATCCAGAACGACTGGAACCGGCCGACCAGCGCGGCGGCCAGGGCCGGCACGATGAACAGCGTGTAAGAGGTCGGATCGAGGCTGGCCACCGGGGCGATCAGAATGCCGGCCGCGCCGGCCAGGACCGTGGCGATTACCCAGTTCTGGCCCGCGACGCGGTTGGCGGAGATGCCGGTCAGCGCGGCCCCCCGATCGTTCTCGGCGCCGGCCCGGGTGGCCAGGCCGAACCGGGAGAAACGGTAAGTGAGCGCGAGCGCGACCGAGATGACGACGACCACGCCGGTGAAGTAGAGGCGGTCCTCCGGGAACGTGACCCGGGAGATCGATAGCGCAGAACTGGGGAAGATCGGGTTGGTGGCGACCGGCTCAGTGCTGTAGTTGAGGACCGCGATCGCCTCCAGGCCCAGCATGACGCCGACCGACGCGCAGACGCGGGTGAGCGGCGAGGCGCTCCGGATCGGCCGGTAGATGAGGACGTACAGCACGAGCCCGAAGATCGCCGCGTATACGAGCGAGATGACGATCGCGGGCGTCGTGCTGATCCCGGCCCCGCCGTTCAGCGAGATCTGGTGCGGGATCAGGACCACGGGCAGCTCGAGCTCCCCGAAGCTGCGGAGGTTGATGAAGACGTAGGCGATGAACATCGCCACGGCGCCATGGGCGAAGTCGACCACGCCAGCGCTGCGGTACTTGAGGACGAGTCCCTGGCCGAGGATGGCGTAGGTGGCGCCAGCGCCGAGGCCGAGGATCAGGAAGAGGCTGTAGCTGGACATAGTGTCTCGTTCACATCTGGTCGGTATATGGCACGGCGGTCGGGTCCGCCCGTCATGGGGCGGCGGGCGGACCCAGCCGCGGTCATCAGCCGGTAAGGCCTGGGAAGTAGCCCTTGGAGGTCACCCATTCGGTTGAACTCGGCTGGGTGAGCGCCCCGTTCTCGATCTGGTTCATGAGGTAGTAGTCGTTGCAGATCGCGGGGGCGCCCTTCATCGCCTGCCCATTGCATGTATACGGGTGCGATAGGAAGTTCGGGTGGGTGCCCGACTTGAACGCGGCCAGGATGGTCTGGGTCGTCGGCGTGCCCGAGATCGTGCTCATCGCCTGCTGGACGTTTATCACGGTGGCGAAGCCGGCCGTGGAGATCGAGTCGATCAGCGTGCCTGGCGCGGCCCACTTCTTCATCGCCGCCTGGAACAGCTGCGCCTGCTGGCTGCTCCCGCTCTGCAGCAGGAACGGCGAGGCGATGTACATGCCGTTGGCCCCGCCTGCGGCCGCGGCGATCACCGGCGGCGCGCCACACGGGTCGATGCCCATCAGCTTGCCGCTGTAGCCCACGGTCTTCAGTGCCTTCAGCACGTTGCCGCAGCCGTTCGGGACGTCGATGTAGGCGAGCTCGGCGCCGCTGCTCTCGACCAGGGCCGCCTGCGGGCTCGGGTCCGGCGACGTCGGCGACAAGGGGATGTCATGGATCGTCGTCACCCCGGCGGCCTTGAACACCGGCGTGATCTGGGGCAGCAGCGACTCGCCCTGGGGGTTGCTGAAGTACACGATCGCGACGCTCTTGACGTGCAGCGTCTGGCCCGCATACACGGCGGCCGCCGCGTTGTCGCCGACGCTGACCGACCAGAACTGGATGGAATTCGGGGCGGTCGCGGGGACCGGGGTGAACGGGATACCGCCCAGGTAGGCCAGGTTGGCGTGCTGGTAGATCGGGATCGAGGCGGGCGCGCCGACATCGGCCGCGCCGAGGATCGCGATGGGGTGCTTAGCCACCAGCTGGTTGGCGCACGCCGCCGCGGTGGCCGGCGTGCCGTCGCCGGTGCAGTTGTCGATCACGATCGGATGCCCGTTGATGCCGCCGAGGTAGTTGTTGACGTAGTTGGCGGCGGCGATGGCCCCCTGGCGCGCCTCGGGGAAGGTGACCGCGCCCGTCTCGTCATTGATCATCCCGAAGACGTACGGGGTACCGGTCGCCTTCTTGGGGGTACCGAACACCGAACTGCCGGCCGCGGCCGCGGCCGTCGTGCTGCTGGCCGCGGGAGTGCTCGAACCGCCCGAGCTGCTCGAGCTGCTCGAGCTGCAGCCCGCCGCGACCAGCCCGGTTACGGCGAGTGCTAGCGCACTGAGCCATATGGGACGTTTCATCTTTGCTTCTTTCGTGATGGTTGAATCCCTCGGTCAGGGATTTTCGGGCTTGGCCGGAAGCGGCCTCGTCAGGCGGCCGTCTCCCCGAGGTAACTGGCGGCGAGCAGTTCACGCCGCTCGCGGAGTTCGGCGGCGGCGCCCTCGAGCCCGATCCGGCCATGCGTCAGGACGTAGGCGCGATCGGCGACCTCCAGCGCCAGCGCGACGTGCTGCTCGACGAACAGCACGCTTGCGCCCAGCTCATCGGCGGCCCGGCGCAGGATCGGGATCAGGCGTTCGACGATCACCGGAGCTAGGCCCAGGCTCATCTCGTCGACGAGCAACAGCCGCGGCCGGGTCACGAGCGCGCGGCCGACGGCCAGCATCTGCTGCTCACCTCCGGATAGCAGGCCGGCCTTGCGTCCCAGGCACTTACGCAGCTCGGGAAGCATCTCCAGCAGCTCATCCTCATGGCTGTCGACCCTTCGTCCCCGGCCGCCCGCCAGCCGCAGGTGTTCGCGGACGGTGAGCCCGGGAAACAAGGCGCGACCCTCGGGCACGAGCGCGAGGCCCCGGCGGGCGAGGAGGTGGGCCGGCACGCCGCTGATCGTCTCGCCTGACAGGTCGACCGTGCCCGAGATCGGGCGGTTAAGCCCGGCGATGGTCTCCAGGGTCGTCGTCTTCCCGGCGCCGTTCGGGCCAAGCAGGGCCACGACCTCACCCGGACGTACCTCCAGGTTGAGCTCGCGGACGACCGGGACCCCCCGGTAGCCGGCGGACAGCTCCTTCAGGACGAGGGCATGGCCCGGCGTGCTCGCGCTACTGGCTGGTGCCCGCATGATGTCCTCCCAGGTAGGCCTCGATCACGCGCGGGTCATCGCGGATCTCCGCTGGGGTCCCGAGTGCGATCTGTCGTCCGAAGTCGAGGACCATGAGGTGATCGCACACGGACAGGACCAGCCCCATGTCATGGTCGATGAGGAAGACCGTCACGCCGTGCTCTTCCGGCAGAGTCCGCAGCCGGCGCCCAAGCTCGAGGCTCTCGTCAGTGTCGAGCCCCGCCGCGGGCTCGTCGAGCAGGACCAGCCGGGGCTGGCGGGCGAGCGCCCGGCCGATACCCACCAGCTTGCGCTTACCGAGTGAGATCTCGGACGGTTTGCGGTCGGCGACATCCTCCAGACCGCAAACCGAGATGGCCCAGTCGACGCCGGCCCGGTCCGGCGGGCGGTGCGGCAGGAAGAGGTCTCTCAGCGCCGAAGCGACGGTCACGTGCTCGCTCGCCACAAGCAGGTTCTCGTCGACGGTGAGGTCGTCGAACAGCTCAACCGACTGGAACGTCCGGGCGAGACCGAGGCGCGCTCGCCGGTAGGGGCGCAGGCTGGCGATGTCGCGGCCGTCGAAGGTGATCCGCCCGGCGGCGGGCCTGGTGTAGCCGGTCAGGGCATCGACCATCGAGGTCTTGCCGGCACCGTTGGGGCCGATCAGCCCGTAGATGGTGCCCTCGGCGATCTGCAGGTCCACGTCGGAGACGGCCACGACCCCCCCATAGGTCACGCGCAGGCCGGCGACGTCGAGCAGCGGCTGTCGTGGGGTCGGTGCGGTCATGGCTCTCCCTGTGCGGTGCTCATCCGCGGTACCTCATTACTTTCACATCATGAAAGTTAATTTCATTTCGAACACGTTACGGGACACCGGTGCGGTTGTCCACCCCTGTCAGGTCACGAATTGGCGACACGCCCCCGGGGTGCGAGCCACGTCCTTCCTGGCTAGCCGGACCAGGACTTTTCCAGGCCCTTAACCAGAGCCACCATGCAGTCGTGCAGGGGCGTGGGGACTCCTGTGCGCCGCCCTTCGGCGGCTATGCCACCGTTGAGGACGTCGATCTCGGTCGCCCGGCGGGCCAGGACGTCCTGCAGCATGCTGGGCTCATGGTCATACGCCTCCGCGATGGCCTCGTCCACCGCCTCCCGCGGCGGTCGCACCAGGATGACCCCGGCCCGCTCGCAGACCGCCACCCCCTCTGTGACCAGCCCGTCGACCTGTCGGCGCAACCCGGCGTCGGTGCAGACGCGGCCCACCGGCAGCCCGGTCAGCGCGGCGAGAGGGCTCGTCGCGGAATTGAAAATGACTTTCGTCCACTGCGGGCCCCTGGCGTCCTCGAGCGCATGGGTGCGCAGCCCGCCCTCGGAGAGCAGCCGGGCCAGGTGCGCGATCTCACCCATGGGCGCCGGCTGGGGCTCGAACGGCCCGAACCATGAGTCCCCCCGTGCGTCGTAGCGCACGACGCCGGGTGCCATGACCGCGCCGGCCGTGACGATGCTCCCGCGGATGACGCGTGGCACGAGTTCGGCGATGACCTCTTCGTTCCCGAGCCCGTTCTGGACGCTGACGACGGCGGCGTTCGCCAGGGCCGCCCGCGCGCCCTCGACGGCCGCCCGCGTGTGCAGCGCCTTGGTAGCGACGAGGCCGAAGTCGCAGGCCGGAAGGTCGCGGCCGTCGGTTCTCGCGTGGACCTGGGCGACGAAGTCCGCCAGTCCGCTAATCCGCAATCCCGGTGACTCGATCGCGTCCACGTGCTCGGCCCAGCGGTCCACGGCCCACACCTCGACGCCGGGAACGCGGGCGAGGTGCGCGGCGTACAGGCTCCCGATCGCGCCGCAGCCGATGACGGCGATCCGGACCGGGCCGGCGTCGCCGCCGGTCATGACGCGGCCAAGGCGCTTCGTGCGATGTCCTCGCAGATGGAAGGGCCGGCGCCGCCGACGCCGAGGCCGGCCACCACGCATCCGGCGTCGCGCACCGGCAGGCCACCGGGGACGCTCAGCACCGGCGGCACCACCAGTGCCGCGACGGCATCAGCCAGGCCGAATCGGGAGCCGAGATCACCGCTGTCGCAGTCGAAGAGCGCGGCGGCGCCCGCTACGGCCTGCGCGACGGCCACCCCGCCGGCCGGACCGCCGTCCATCAGGTCCTGCTGAATCGGGTCACCGCCGCGGTCCACGACGGCGACCGCCACCCGGACACCGCGGCGCGACGCCGCGTCCATGGCGGCGTCGCAGAGCGCCTTCGCCCATTCGAGCTGGGCCTGGCGGCTCGCCGGCGGCGCGGGTGCCATGCCGAGGCTGTCGGCCGGGTCGACGACCAGGTCGGCGAAGCGCTGTTCCCATCGCTTCTGGTCGTCCCCGTGCTGCCCGGCGTACGGAATTCTGAGGGCGTAAGCGATCAGCAGGTCCTCGGGGTTGGCCGGCCTGCCGTCTGCGCTCAGGACGCGGGGGTCGGCGTCGGCCGGGAAGAACGGGCTCACGGTCGCGCCCGAGGCCGCGATGCCGGCCACGACCAGGCCGTCGGCGCTGATTGGCATCCCGCCCGCGCCGGGAAACAACGCCTCCGGGGACGCCTGGGCGAACCCGGCGGCGACCGGCGGGGCGATCGTCGTCATCCGATGCAGGTGCTCTGAGCTCGGGATCTGCTGTGTCGCGGAGATCCAGGCCTTCGATCGGGCCCGGGTCATTCCGCCTGGCCCCCCGGCGTCCATCCGTGACGCCGTGAGCAGCGTCCCGGTCGCCCCCACCACGGCGACCGCCCCGCGCAGTCCGAGCTGCTCAGCCTTGTCCACGGCGCGCCGCACCAGCGCCCGGGCCTCGGCCAGACTCAGATCGCGCGGATGCGGCCCCTGCGGCTCGCTCACGCGCCGACCATGTTGTAGCCGCCGTCCGCGACCATGTAGCCGCCGGTCATGTGCGAGGCGTCGTCGGTCCCGAGGAACAGGGCCGTGCCCGCGAGCTCGGCGGGCGCCGGGATGCGCCTCATCGGCGTGAGCGATCGCAGCTGGTCTCCCCGGCCGGACTGCCAATCCCGGCGTCCGAGGGTTGCCTCAGTCTCGATGAACCCAGGGGCGAAGACGTTGACCCGGACCGTCGGCGCGAACGCGTGCGCGTACGACTTCGTCAGGCCCAGGATGCCGTACTTGGCCGCGGCGTACTGCGGCGCCCTCGCGCTGCCGCGGACGATGACAGTCGATCCGATGTTCACGATGCTGCCGTGACCCTGATCCAGCATCCGCGCGCCGAACTCGTGGACGCAGAGCATCGTGCCCTTGATGTCGACGCCTAGGACGTGGTCGATCGACTCCTCGGTGATGTCGCGCCATGACATCTGCTCGCGGGCGACGTCGCCGACGTTGTTCACCAGGACGTCGACACCGTCCAGCCGTTCGAAGGCGGCGTCGGCCATGGCCTTGATCTGTTCCCAGTCGACGATGTCGGCCTGGAGCAACACAGGAGTGCTGCCCTCCGCCGCCACCCGGTCGGCCGTCCGCTTAGCCCCTTCCACGGAGCTGCGGTAGTGGACGCCGACGGCGCGGGCCCCCTCCTGAGCGGCGCGTACGGCGATCTCGGCGCCGAAGCCGGTGCCGGCGCCAGTGACGACAACCGACCGGCCCTCGAAGCGGCGCGGTACGGGAACGGGTGCGAGAGGCACAGGATGTCCTTCCGGAATGGGTAGCTGGATAGGCGGTCAGACCAGGACGCGGCCGCCGTCGACGTACAGGACCTGACCAGTGATGAAGCGGGCCCGGTCCGACGCCAGGAACGTGACCGCGTCGGCCACCTCCTCGGGTCGGCCGAGCCGCTCCGCCGGGACGAGCGATTCCAGGCTCTCCCGGTGGTTGTCCCTGTCGAGGTAGTCCTTGGTCAGGTCGGTCTCGATGTAGCCGGGCGCGACGGCGTTGACGGTGACATCGTGCCGGGCCCACTCGCGCGCCATGACCCGGAGCATCTGGTTCATCCCGCCCTTGGTGGCCGCGTACGGCGCGTGGTGCGGGTGGGCGAGCAGTCCGGAGACCGACGACACGAAGACCATCCGGCCGTACCGTTCCTGCACCATCAGCCGCCCGACGGCCTGACCGAGCCAGTACGCCGACGACAGGTTCAGGCTGACGGTCTCCTGCCAGTCGGCGTCGTCCAGGTCGAGGACCGGCTTGCGCACGTTGCGGCCGACCGCGTGCAGGAAGATCTGCGGCGTTCCCACCATCGCGACGGCCTCACGGACGGCCGCGCGACAAGCCTCCGCCGTCCGCAGGTCGGCGACCAGCGGCTTTATCTCGTCGCCGGCCTCCTTCGCGGCTCGCACGACCACGTCGAGGTTCTCCTCGTTCACGTCGGCGAGCGCGACGCGCGCACCCTGAGCGGCCAGGCTCAGCGCGCTGGCTCCGCCGAGCCCGCCGGCTCCGAAGACCAAGGTCGGCCGTCGGTCGAGGCTGAGCCAGTCCTGCATGGGGTCTACCTTTCACGCCATTATTCTCGTATTATGAAAGTCGCTTTCTAAATACCGTAGCCGACTCGCGACGCGGCTGTCCAGGGTCGGCCTGTGCCGCCGTAGGCTGATGGCGATTCTCGTCGTCGCCGAGGAGGAAGGCCATCCATGCCCCGCCGCACCGCCAGCTCCTCATCCGCGGCGCTCCGCTCCGCCTCCGCGGGCCCGGAGTCCTCAGGACGCCCGGAATCCTCCGAACGCCCGGAGTACCGCGTGGAGGCCCTCGCCAAGGGCCTGCGGATCCTCTCGTTGTTCAATGAGCAGCGTCCGTCCTGGCGTGTCAGCGACCTCGCCACCGCGGCGGGTCTGCCGATGCCGACCGTCTACCGGGTCGTGATGACGCTGGCGTCCGAGGGCTACCTCGACCACCTGCCCAACGGCGACTACCGGCCGGGCGCGCGCACGCTGACGCTCGGCACGGCCGCGCTGCGGAGCCTCGATTTCGTCGCCATCGCAACACCCAAGCTGCAGGAACTGGGTGAGCGCACGGGGGAGACGGTGAACCTGGCCGTGCTCACCGGCGACCGCGTCCTCTACCTCGTCCGCCTGCGCAACGCCGACCTGGTGACCGCGAACATCCAGGTGGGCTCCACGCTGCCCGCCGTGCATACCTCGATCGGCAAGCTGCTGCTCGCCTATCTTGGCGACGCCGACCTCGCCGCACGCATCACGGACGCCTCGTTCTCCGCCAACTCCGGGCCCAACGCGAAAGTCTCGCTCGCCGAGCTGCGCGAGGAGCTTCGCACGATACGCGAACAGGGCTGGTCCATGCAGGACGAAGAGCTGGCCTACGGGCTCCGATCGGTCGCCGCCCCGATCACCGCTCCGGACGGCCGCGTGCTCGGGGGCGTCAACCTGGCCGTCCAGGCCCAGGACTGGTCCACCCAGCGGATCATCCGCGAGCTCAGGCCCGCCGTGCTGAAGACCTGCGCGGAGATCTCCGCATTGCTGTCCGACACCAGCGCCGGCTCACTGTGACATCGGGCGCGCGCATCCCCAAGCTCGAGCCTTCGTCGCTCGATGATGAGCAGCGTTCGCTCTACGACGCGATCGCCGGAGGGCGCCGCGCCCAGGGCCCGCAGCTGTTCCAGCTGACCGACGAGGCGGGACGCCTCGAGGGCCCGTTCAATGCCTTCCTGCTGCAGCCGCGGCTGGGATCGGCGCTGCAGGCGGTCGGCTCCTCGGTGCGCTATGACACCGGCCTCGATGACCGCTGCCGGGAGATCGCGATCCTGGTCGTCGCGGCGCACTGGCGGTCTGACTTCGAGTGGTATGCCCACGAGGCGGTCGGCCGCTCGGCCGGGTTGGGCGACGCCGAACTGGCTGCCGTGCGTGACGGCCGTCACGCCGAGCTGCCCGGGCGCGAGGCCGCGGTCGCGCGCACGGTCGCCGCGCTCGTGCTGCGGGGCGACCTCGACGACGCCGAGTACCGCGAGGCGGTCGACCACCTCGGCACGGCGGGGTTGTTCGAGCTGCTCACCCTCGTCGGCTACTACGCCACGCTCGCGCTTCAACTCCGCGTCTTCCGCGTTCCGGCACCGGACGGAGCCGCCCAGCCCGCTTGACGCCGGCCTCTCGATACTGGCCTCCCGATACCGCCCCCCTTGACACCACGCCCGCCATCGATCGATGATATGCGAAAGCTACTTTCGTAGAATGAGAGCGAGTCGCCGCGATGAAGCTGGTCACGTTCGACGCAGGTCGGGTGGGTCGCCTGGAGGGCGATGGCGAGGACGGCGTCGTCGTCGGGCTCGACTGCGCCTCGACCCGCGAGTGGTTCGAGCGGGGCGGCCGGGTTGGCGAGACGGGGGAGCGCCTCCCGCTGGCCGACGTGCGGCTGCGGGCGCCGATCGTGCCGAAGAAGTTCTTCCACACGGCCGGGAACTTCGCCGACCACAATGAGGAGCTGCAAGCGGTTGACTGGTCGCATCCGGTGCACAAGGGGATCGTGTTCTTCCAGAACGTCGACGCGATTATCGGCCCAGAGGACGCCATCGTGTATCCCGAAGGACTGACGAAAGAACTCGACTACGAGCTCGAGCTCGCCATCATCATCGGCCGCAGCGGCAAGTTCTTCGGGCCCGAACAGGCCGAGGACTACATCGCCGGCTACACGGTCTTCAACGACATCACGGCCCGCGACATCCAGCGCCGGGAGATGCAGTCCGGCGTGTTCTCCTTTTCCAAGGCGATCGACACGTTCTGCCCGATCGGCCCCTGGATCGTGACCAAGGACGACGTGCCGGACGCCCAGGCGCTGGCGATGGAACTGCGGGTCAACGGCCAGGTCCGCCAGCGCGGCAACACCGCCAAGATGCTCATCTCGATCCCTCACCTCGTCGCGCACCACTCGGCGCAGGGCTACTCGGCCGGCGACATCCTCACCACCGGCACGATCTCGGGCGTGGCCGCGGTCCAGCCCAACCCGTTCGAGTTCTACCTGCAGCCCGGTGACAACATCGAGGCGGAGATCGAGGGCATCGGCGTGCTCCGCAACCACGTCGTGCCGTGGAGCGCGGCCCACGACACCCCGCCGTACTCGACCGACCTCTACTCCTCAACGGGCTGATCCGGCCTGGTGACCTGATCTTCACCGGGACGAGGGTAAGGAGATCCCGTGACTACTAAGCCGCTGCACGTTCTCATCGCCGGCGGTGGCCTCAGCGGCCTGGCCCTGGCCCCGGGGCTGATCAAGGACGGGCACACCTGCGAGCTCTTCGAGCGCGACGCCGACGACAGCCGCAAGATCGGCTACTACCTCCACATGAACGCCGACGGCGGCGAGGCGCTCCGGCGCTGCCTGCCGGCGGACCTGTTCGAGCTGTACGCCGAGACCTCACGCCGGACGTATGACCGGCGGGAGTCGGTCGTCCTGGATGACCAGCTCAACGAGCTGAGCTCGCAGCCCCACCTGGGCCCGCCGAACGAGGGGATGAGACCGCACACCGGTGTCCACCGCCGGACGCTGCGCTCGATCCTCCGGGCCCGGCTGGGCGACTCATTCCATCCCGGCCACGCCGTCGCCGGGTACAAGGAGACGCCGGACGGCGTGTCGGTGACGCTCGCCGACGGCAGCACGGTCGAGGGCGACGTCCTCGTGGGCGCCGACGGCATCCGCTCGGCGGTACGCAGGCAACGGCTCCCCGGCACTACGGTCATCGACGCCGGCGTCCGCGGGCTTGGCGTCTTCGGCCGTACGCCCCTGACCCCCGAACTGGCCGGGCAACTGCCGCCGCACTTGTCCGAGGGCGTGATCATCGCCGCAGACCGCAAGGGCTCGCGGCTGCTGATCTCGGTCTACCGCCCCCGGCAGCGCCCGGGTGACGCGGCGGCGGCGATCGCCCCCGACGTGACGCTCGAGCCGGTCGACGACTACGTCATGATCAGCTGCAGCGTGGCGCAAGGGACGGTGATCCCGCCGTCCGCCGAGTGGACGGATCGCACGCCGGCCATGCTCCGTGGCGCGATGCTGGCCGCGGTCGAGGGCTGGCACCCCGCCGCGCGAGCCCTGGTCGCGGGCGTCGACCTCGACTCGATCTTCGTGATCCCGTTCGGGTTCCTCAAGCCCGCGCCGCCCTGGGAGCCCTCGCGGGTCACGCTCGTCGGTGACGCCGCCCACGCGATGCTCCCGACGCTCGGCCTGGGCGCGAACCTCGCGCTGCGCGATGCCGCGCACCTGCTCGACCGGCTCTCCGCCGCCGCCCGCGGCGAGGCCGGCCTCGTCCCGGCCATCGGGGCCTACGAGCAGCAGATGCGCGATTACGTCTACCCGTTCATGCGGATGACCATGGACCACGACCGGCAGTTCGGCGGCGGCGCCCTCGAAGGCCGCGAGCACCACGACGACGCCCCCGAAGGCTGACGGCCGCCGATGCAGCGCCTGCACCACATCGGGTACTGGGTCGACGACCTCGGTTCCGCGCTGACGCGCTGGAGCCAGGACCTCGGCGTCGGCCCGTTCCAGGTCATCGATCACGTGCCGTTCGAGGAGTTCGTGCTCATCGTCGACGGCCAGCGGGACGACGACGTCGTATTCGACCACTCGGCCGCCTTCGCCGCGTGGGGACCGGTCGTCGTGGAACTCGGCCAGGTCCACGCGATCGACGACCGGCTCGCGGCCGCGTACGGCATCGGGCCGGCCGCGTACGGCATCGGGCCGGCCGCGTACGGCATCGGGCCTGCCGCGTACGGCATCGCGCCGGGCGCGTACCGCGTCGCCCCGGGCGCGGTCAGCCACGTCTCGTGGGTGGTGCCCGACCTCGAGCAGGAAAGCGCGCGGCTCGCCCAGCTGGGGTGCCGCCTGATCAACACGGCCCGGTCGGGCCCGATCTTGGTCGCCTGGCACCACGGCGGGCCGCTCTTCCCGCACCCGATCGAGCTGCACCAGCACAACGACGTCATCGCCGGCATGCACGACCGCCTGGCCACGCTGCGCCGCACCGACGACCGCTAACAGCCTTCGGTGCCAGACGAACCAGGGCCGTTCGGTCCAAAAGATCTTCGTAGCTAACCAGGGGAACCATGGCATCGACCACTATCCCGGGCTTCGGCGGCACGGTGATCCGACCGCACGAGGCCGAATACGACGCCGCCCGCGCGATCTGGAACGCCATGCACGACCGCCGGCCCGCGCTGATCGCGCGGCCGCGGTCGGCGCCGGACGTGGCCGCGGCCATCCGCCACGCGCGCGCCGAGGGCCTGCTGATCGCCGTCCGGGGCGGCGGGCACTCGATGCCCGGGCACAGCGTCTGTGACGACGGCATCGTCATCGACCTGCGTGCGCTCAACGAGGTCCGCGTCGACCCGCGAGCGCGAACAGCCGCAATCGGCGGCGGGACGTTGCTCGGCGAAGTCGACCGCGCCACCCAGCAGCACGGCCTGGTGCTGCCAGCCGGCGTCGTCTCGCACACTGGCGCGGGCGGTCTCACGCTCGGCGGCGGCGTCGGCCGCCTGATGCGCCGCTACGGCCTGACCATCGACAGCCTGCTGTCCGCGGAGGTCGTCACCGCCGACGGCGAGATCCTGCGGGCGTCCGCCGACGAGCACGCCGAACTGTTCTGGGCGTTGCGCGGCGGCGGCGGCAACTTCGGTATCGTCACCGAGTTCGAGTTCGCACTGCACGAGCTGTCGGAGCTCGTCATCCTGGCCACCTTCCACCCGCTCGAGGAAGCGCGCCAGGTGATCGAGCGCGGCCGGCGCGAGATGGCCGACCCCGCGGCCCGCGACGAGCTGCTGTGGACGAGCTTCCTGCGGCGCGCCAACGACGTGCCGTGGATGACGCCGGAGTTGGCCGGCCGGCACGGCATCATGTCGCTGGTCGAGTGGTCGGGCGACCCCGGGGAGGGCCGGGCCGTGCTGGCCAGGATCCGGGCGGAGCTGCAGCCGGCGGTGAGCGACCTGTCGGTCGTGCCCTTCCTGTTCATGCAGACGATCACCGACGACCTCTTCGCTCATGGCCTGCGTACCTACATCAAGGCCGGCTTCGCGGACAACCTGCCCGACGGGCTCATCGACGCGCTGCTCGACCGCGCGGCATCGATTCAGTCGCCGATCTCGCAGGTGGAGTTGCTGGCGCTGGGCGGCGCGATCGCCCGGGTGGACTCTCGTGCGACGGCGTTCCCGTTCCGCCAGGCGCGCTGGCTGATCAACATCCCGGCCACCTGGCGGGCCGCCGCCGACGACGAGCGCGAGATCGCCTGGGCGCGCGCGACCTACGCCGCGGTCAAGCCGTTCCTGACCGAAGGGAACTACGTCAACTTCATGGGCGATGACGAGGACGACACGGCCGCCGGCGCGTACGGCCGCACGATCGAGCGCCTGGCGCGCATCAAGGCGGTCTACGACCCGGATAACGTCTTCCAGCTCAACCAGAACATCAAGCCGGCGGTGAGCGCCCCATGAGCGCCGGGGCGATCAGCGCCGCGGCCGAGGTCCAGCGCCGCCTGTGGGGCACCGACCCTCGTGCGTGGGCGGACCTGGCCGAGGCGCACAACCGCCCGCTGTTCGAGGCGGTGCTCGACGCCGCAGGCGTCGGCCCGGGCACCCGCCTGCTCGACGTGGGCTGCGCCTCCGGGCTCACGCTCGTCCTGGCCGCCGAGCGCGGCGCGACGCCGAACGGCCTGGACATCAGCCCAGGCCTGCTGGGTATAGCCCGCGACCGACTCCCAGGCGCCGACCTGCGCGAAGGCGACATGGAGTCGCTGCCGTTCGACGACGCCGCGTTCGACGCGGTGGTCGGCGTCAACGCGTTCCAGTTCGCCGGCGACCCGCGGCGGGCGCTGCGCGAAGCGGCCCGCGTCGCTCGGCCGGACGGTCGCGTGGTCGCCAGCCTGTTCGCGGCGCCTGAGCGCTCCCAGGGCACGGTGGTGCACGAGGCCATGAGCGCGCTCATCCCGCCCCAGCAGGCGGACGACCACGCCCCGTATGCCCTTTCGGCGCCGGGCAACCTGGAGGTTGCCCTGGCCGACGCTGGCCTGCGCACCGTCGATAGTGGCGAGGTGGTGTGCTACTGGCGCTACGCCTCGATGGACGACGCCGTCCGCGGCCTCCTCTGCTCGGCAGGCGGCGCCCGGGCCGTGCAAGCGGCGGGGGAGCACGCAGTCCGCGACGTCCTGCAGCGTGCCCTCGCGCAGTTCCAGGACCCGCAGACCTGCGTGGTCACCATGCGGAACACGTTCCGCTGGGTGGCCGCCCGCCGGTGACCCCCGCAACCCCTCAGGGACCGCCGACCGCGTTGGCGCGCGCGATCGCGGCGTAGACGGCCGCGCTCGGCTTGGGCCGGCGGGCGAACGTCTCCCGGTCCACCTCGTGCAGCCCGAACCGGACGTCGGCCTGCTCGCTCGCGGCCAGCAGCGTCGCACGCTCGAGCTCGCGCACCGCGCCGGGGATGTCGAGCCAGCTCAGCAGCCGGGGGAGGTTCGGCTCGTTCAGCGTCACGGCCCAGGCGATGCCGTCGCCCAGGTGCTCGGTGACGACGCCGCAGTAGCGGGCGAACACCTCCGGTGCCCGCGGGTCGAGCCACCCGCCCCGGGACCATGCCTCGCGGTGTGCATCTTCGCCCGGTCTGATTTAGAGTTCCCACGGAGTCGAGGCCGGGGAAAGAGCGGAGATGCCGATGAGCGCGCAGGCGGAGCAGGAGAACTTCAGTTTCCAGGCGGAAGTGGTCCAGATCCTGGACCTGATGGTCCATTCGCTCTACAGCAACAAGGAGATCTTCCTGCGCGAGCTGATCTCGAACGCCTCGGACGCGATCGACCGGCTCCGCCTGGAATTGCTCTCCCAGTCCGAACTTCCCGACGCCGACGGCCCACTGCAGATCCGGGTGAGCTATGACTCCGAGGCGCGGACGATCACCGTCGCCGACAACGGGATCGGCATGAGCCGCCAGGAGGTCATCGAGCACATCGGGACCATCGCCAAGTCGGGGACCCGCGAGTTCCTGCAGGCCCTGACCGGTGACCAGCGCAAGGACACCGCCCTGATCGGGCAGTTCGGCGTGGGCTTCTACTCCGCGTTCATCGTGGCCGACCGGGTGACGCTGACCACCCGCCGGGAGGGCCTGACCGCGGCCGAAG